>OJAC01000327.1_pt1 | contig 43529 bp, 34 predicted proteins | sample 1588701 | NCBI WGS metagenome assembly OJAC01 (sample SAMN03283256) | human gut metagenome | biome: human-associated habitat; material: feces | host: Homo sapiens | place: USA | collected 2013 | reverse complement strand
AGTGGGTCACGATATCCGCGCCCCACTCAAAGGGGCGGCAGTTGACCGGCGTGGGGAAGGTGTTATCCACGATCAGGGGCACGCCGTGGGCGTGAGCAGCCTTGGCAAATTTCTCGATATCCAGCACAGTCAGGGCGGGGTTGGCAATGGTCTCGCCGAACACCACCTTGGTGTTGGGCCGGAAGGCAGCGTTCAGCTCCTCCTCGGTGCACAGCGGGTCCACAAAGGTGGCCTCAATACCCATCTTCTTCATGGTGACAGAAATGAGGTTGAAGGTGCCGCCGTAGATGGTGCTGGATGCCACGATATGGTCACCGGCCTCGCAGAGGTTGAACAGGGCAAAGAAGTTGGCTGCCTGACCGCTGGAGGTCAGCATGGCGGCGGTGCCGCCCTCCAGCTCGCAGATCTTCTTGGCCACAAGGTCACAGGTGGGGTTCTGCAGGCGGGAGTAGAAGTAGCCGTCGGCTTCCAGGTCGAACAGCTTGCCCATATCCTCGCTGGTGGCATATTTGAAGGTGGTGGACTGGATGATGGGGATCTGGCGGGGCTCGCCATTGCCGGGCGTATAACCGCCCTGCACACAGATGGTATCACGGTTCATTGCAACATACTCCTTTACTGGGTTTGTCCGAATAGTACAATTCCCCGCAGGAGCACATGCCTCCGGCGGGGAATTGAAACGTTGAATTAAAACTCCTGCTCCGAGGCAAGGCTCTGCTCTGTATAACCTCTCCGTCATCCTCGCTAACGCTCGATGCCACCTCCCCTAATAGGGGAGGCCTTGGCATTCCGTCGCGTTTTCGAGTGTAAGCGCTTCGCTACGATTCGCTCTGCTGACGCAGTGTTTTGCCTTACGGCAGAAATTGATTTGGGAGCCAAAGGCGAAGAGATCAAAAAATGAATCTTTTGCCAAGGGCTCCCCTACTAGGGGAGCTGTCGAGCGCCAGCGAGACTGAGAGGTTTGACAACAACAGGTGCAGATCCTTCTTTTACTTCCTCAGCCTCTTATCGCTTCTGGCGGCCCAGAAGGTGCCAACGGTCTGGAAGATCTGCACCAGCAGCACCAGCAGGATGACGCAGACGATCATAATGTTGGTCTGGTAGCGGTAGTAGCCGTAGGAAAGGGCGATCTTGCCCAGACCGCCGCCGCCAATGACACCGGACATGGCCGAGTAGCCCAGAATGGTGGTCAAAGCCGTGGTCATGCTGGAGATCAGGCCGGGCAGGCACTCGGGGATCATTACCTTGGTGATGATCTGGAACGGAGTCGCACCCATGCTCTGGGCGGCTTCCACCACACCCTCATCCAGCTCGCGCAGGCTGGTCTCCACCAGACGCGCCACAAACGGGAAGGCCGCAACCACCAGCGGGACGATGGTGGCCTTGGTGCCTACGGTGGTGCCCACGATGATACGGGTCAGCGGAAAAACGCAGATCATCAAGATCAGGAAAGGCACGCTGCGCAGGATGTTGATGATGATATTCAGCAGGTGCATCAGCCAGCCGGGCAGGGGCAGAATGCCGTCCTTATCACCGGCCACCAGCAGCACACCCAGCGGCAGGCCGATGACCAGAGAGAACGCGGTGGAGAGCAACGTCACATAGAAGGTCTCCCAGATGGCAAAGCCATAATCTGCAATGGTCATTCTCCGGTCACCTCCTCCACCGTAATGCCGGGCTGCGCCCGCATGTAGGCAGCAGCCTGTTTTGCTTCATCCAGGTCAGCGGGCAGCTTGAGCAGCATGGAGCCGTAGCACTGGCCGCTCAGGTCGCGGGTATCGGCGCTGAGCACCGACACCAGAATACCCTTTTCGGCGGCAAGGCTTGCCACCAGCGGTTTTGCGGCGGAAGAACCGTTGAAGGTCACACGCACCACATGATCGTCCGGCGCAAAGCTGGATAGGTCACGGGCTGCGCTGCCGCCGTTGGGAGCCACCAGACGCTTTGCCGCGGCGGTCTTGGGGTTGGCGAAGATCTCCTTCACCTCGCCCTGTTCCACCACAACGCCGCCGTCCAGAATGGCAACGTGATCGCAGATCTCCTCCACAACGCTCATCTGATGGGTGATGACCACCACCGTGATGCCCAGCTTCCGGTTGATGTCCTTGATCAGGGTCAGGATGGAGTGGGTGGTGTTGGGGTCCAGCGCGCTGGTGGCCTCATCGCAGAGCAGGACCTTGGGGTCAGTTGCCAGTGCGCGGGCAATGGCAATGCGCTGCTTCTGGCCGCCGGAGAGCTGGGCCGGGTAGGCGTTGGCCTTATCGGGCAGGCCCACCATTTCCAGCAGTTCCTTGGCGCGCTTTTCGGCTTCCTCTTTCTTCACACCTGCCAGCTCCATGGGGAAGCAGATGTTCTTCAGGCAGCTGCGCTGCATCAGCAGGTTGAACTGCTGGAAGATCATCGTGATCTCCCGGCGGCGCTGGCGCAGCTGGGCGGGCGTGAGCTTTTCCATCTCCACGCCGTCAATGACCACGCTGCCCTCGGTGGGGCGCTCCAGTAGGTTGATGCAGCGCACCAGCGTGGATTTGCCCGCGCCGGACATGCCGATGATGCCGTAAATCGAGCCATCCGGGATGGTCAGGCTGATGTCCTTCAGCGCATTCACTGCGCTGTCCTTCATCTGGAAGGTCTTGGAAAGGTGTTTGATCTCGATCACAGAAATTGCTCCTTGCTGTTGAATAAACTCCTTCAGTCAAACCCTTGCGGGTTTGCCAGCTCCCTCATGGAGGGAGCCTGAAACAGAACGGTCAGGCAAAGGCCCCATCCCCGAGGGGGCTGTCACCGCAAGGTGACTGGGGGAGTTCGCTTAACCCTCGATCGGGCTCAGGTCGCTCTGCTTGCCGCCGTAGATGCCCATGGGCTCAACGTGGATCCCGGCAACGGAGACCAGGTGGGTGCCCTTCTCCTCATTGAAGTTGTCCAGGTAGGGCTGATGCTGGAAGTAGTTGGTGTCGCACTGGCCATCCTCAACGATGGTGTTGGGGATCACATAGTCATCGTACTCCTGGATGTCCAGGGTAATGCCCTTGTCGGCCAGGATCTGCTTGCAGACCTCCAGGATCTCGCAGTGGGGAGCAGGGGTGGCAGCACAGCTGACGGTCTCGCCGTTCAGTGCGTCATAATCAATGGAAGGATCATAGCCGTCGGTGGGGTCCTCCACAACGGAGACCACAGCGCCGCCGTAGCTCTCGGTCATAAAGTCCTTGACCTGCTGGCTCTGCAGGGCAGCGACCAGAGCCTTGATCTTGGGCTCCTCCTCATTGCCTTCCTTGCAGACCAGAACGTTGACGTAGGCAGAGGTGCCATCCTCCATGGCCAGAGCGTCGGTCATGGGGTCCAGACCGGCGGAGATGGCGTAGTTGGAGTTGATGACAGCGTAGTCCTCATCCTGCAGGACGTTGGGCACCTGAGCAGCCTCGACCTCGTCCACATTGACATTCAGGGGGTTCTCCTCGATATCATTCTTGGTGGCGGTCAGGCCTGCATCTGCCTTCAGCTTGAAGAAGCCGTTCTTCTCCAGCAGGGTCAGAGCGCGGGCCTCGTTGGTGGTGTCGTTGGGAACGGCGACCTTGATCTTGTCCAGCTTGGCAGCGGTGGAGGCAGCCTCAGAGGATGCAGCGCCGGAAGCGGCGGAGCTTGCGGTGGAGGAAGAGCCGCCGCAGGCGGTCAGGGCAGCGGCAGCAGCGGCCACGCCGGAAACTTTCAGAAAATTACGACGAGTGATCTTAGACATTTTGTTTTCCCTCTCTACTTTTACAAAAATGTTTTTGTGCGGTGCGGCACAATCCGCACCCTTTGCACCGGAAGCAAAATAAAAAACGCTTCCGTCCTCAGCGGGCATACACCCACAAGGACGAAAGCGTAAAACTTCCGTGGTACCACCTTGGTTTACTGTCCCCTCACAGAGACAGCCTCACTGCTGCGGCGTTTTGCAACGCGACAACCGGACGCTGTAACGGGCGCTCCCGTCGCAGGCTTAGCACTCTTGCACTTCGCCCCCGCGGCTCCGAGACCATTTTCAGTTCCCTGTTTCCTGCCCTTTTCCACCGCCCGGGCTCTCTGGAAGGATCAATGCGAAAACCTACTCTTCTCTTCACAGCCATTTTTGTGATATTGCATACATAATACCCCACTCTTCCGGGTTTGTCAACCCTTTCAACGAAGTTTTTCAGTAGGGAATTGCCCGCTTACTGCCGGCCGGCATCCTGCTCCGTGCTGTACAGCACCATCAGGTGGTTGGCACTGGCCTCCAGCTGGGATTTTGCCTGACGGAGATTTGCTTCCTCGGTCTCGTCCATCTTTTCGGGCTTATCCTTGCGCAGGCAGCGGCGCAGGCTGGCAAGGTCGTTCTTGACTCGGTTCTTCTCGTCCTTGTCCAGCTCCTTTTTACACTTGGAGAGGGCCTCATCCACCTTGTAAGCCAGCATCTCGGCCTGATTGTGGAGTTCCAGCCGCTCCCTGCGGCGGGTATCCTCCTCCTCGTAGGCGGCGGCATCGGCCATGGCGCGCTGGATCTCGTTCTCAGAAAGATTGGTGCTGCCGGTGATGGTGATGTTCTGCTCCCGGCCGGTGCCCAGATCCTTTGCGGACACCTTGACCACGCCGTTCACATCAATGTCAAAGGTGACCTCGATCTGGGGCTTGGAGGAGAAGCCGGAGCGGATGCCGGTGAGCTTGAATTTGCCCAGGCTCTTGTTGTCGCGGGCAAAGTGGCGCTCGCCCTGCAGCACATTGATCTCCACGCTGGTCTGCATGGGGCGGGCCGTGGTAAAGATCTGGCTCTTGCGGGTGGGGATCATACTGTTGCGGGTGATGAGGGGGGTGGCCACGCCGCCCAGCGTCTCAATGGACAGCGTCAGCGGGGTGACATCCATCAGCACAAGGCCCTGCGCGGCCGCGCCGGTGGCACCGGCCAGCTTTCCGCCGCCCTGCAGCAGACCGCCCTGCACGGCGGCACCCATGGCCACGCATTCATCGGGATTCAGGGTGTGGCTGGGCTCACAGCCCAGCAGCTCCCGGACCTGCCGCTCCACAGCGGGCATCCGGGTGCTGCCGCCCACCAGCAGGACTTTGCCCAGCTGGCTGGCGGAAATCCCGGCATCCCGCAGGGCGTTCTGCACCGGCTGAACGGTGCGGGCCAGCAGGTCACCGGTCATCATCTCAAACTGGGGGCGGCCCAGGCTCAGATCCAGATGGTGAGGGCCATCCTTGCCCACCGCGATAAACGGCAGGTTCAGCTGGGCGGAAAGCGCACTGGAAAGCTCCTTCTTGGCCTTTTCCGCTTCCTCCTTCAGGCGGCCCATGGCGGCGGGGTCCTTGGTCAGATCGATGCGGTCAGATCTGCGGAACTCCGCCACAGCCCACTCAACAATGCGCTCGTCAAAGTCATCGCCGCCCAGATGGGTATCACCGCCGGTGGCCAGCACCGTAAAGGTGCCGTCCTCGATCTCGATGATTGAAACATCAAAGGTGCCGCCGCCCAGATCATAGACCAGGATCTTCTGGGGGGCTTCGTTGTCCAGACCGTAGGCCACCGCGGCGGCGGTGGGCTCGTTGATGATGCGCAGAACATTCAGGCCCGCAATGCGGCCCGCGTCCTGAGTGGCCTTGCGCTGGCTGTCGTCAAAATAGGCAGGCACGGTGATGACGGCCTCGGTCACCGGCTCGCCCAGGTAACTCTCGGCATCGCGGCGGATCTTGGTCAGGATCATGGCGCTGATCTCCTGCGGGGTCAGATCTCTGCCATCGATATGCACCCGGTAATCAGAACCCATGTACCGCTTGATGCTGGACACCGTGCGGCCGGAGTTTGTGGCGATCTGGCGCTTTGCCGCGCCGCCCACCAGACGCTCGCCATCCTTGGTAAAGGCCACCACGCTGGGGGTGGTGCGCTCGCCTTCGGCGTTGGTGATGACCACAGGCTTGCCGCCCTCCACCACCGCCACGCAGGAGTTGGTGGTACCAAGGTCGATTCCGATCACTTTGCTCATAGTGCTTGTCCTCTTTTCTTCGGCGCAGAATATTTCCTTGAATATCTTACCGGTTTCCTATGACGATTTCTTAGAACAAATGTAAAGAAACTGTGTTTCAGGCGTTTTTATCGTCGGCCAACAGCTGATCCGTCAGCAGTTCAGCCTCCCGCAGCCAGTCGGCAGCATCCGTTTCGCCCTCAGCCTGCAGGATCCGAAAGCCCTGCACGGCTTCGGCCACCTGCAGCAGCGCCTTTTTGCGGGAGAGGTACTGGGTCTCGTACTGGGCAAGACGCAGGCAGACCTGCGGGGTGTAGGCGATGTCCGGCACCTCCCGGGCAGCGCTCTGGGCGCGGCGGTAGTATTGCAGGGTCTCCGCCATCTCCCCGCCCGATGCGGCACAGTCATCCCCCAGGGCGATCATGGCCTGCACCTCCCCGGCCTGTGCGGCCTTTTTCCACATCCGCCGGGCCTGGGTCTTATTCTTCCGGGTACCCCGGCCATAATACAGGCAGTCCCCCAGAGCAGAAAGAGCCTCGGCGCTGCCAGCCTCGGCAGCGGCAGTGTAGCGGGCCGCTGCTTCCTGCCAATCCCCGGCCCGGGCGGCGGCGTGCCCGGCTTCCAGCTCCTGAGCGCCGGGGTTGTCGCTCCCCCGCTCCGATCTCAGCAGCCCGCTGAGCAGGGAGACATCCAGCGTGGCAGAGCTTGTCCACGGATCCAGCACCACACCATCGATGCCGTCCGTTTCCAGCGCATACTCCATGGCGCTGCGCAGGCTGCGCTCCACCATGGGGCGGGTGGCGCTGGCCTTTTCCGCCTCGGCGTTCTTTACCGAGGTGAACAGCGGCAGATAGTTCCGCTCTTTCCGGGTGTGGAGCAGCCAGGGCTGCAGGCCCTCGGCCCGCTCCTCCGGGATGGGCAGATGCGCCCAGGGGGCGGCCCCGCTCTGGGGGTCCACCGCCGCATCCAGCGGAACCAGCACCTTGGTCTGCAATTCCAGCGCATAGTTCAGGGCGTTCATCAGGCTCCAGAAATGTTCCTCGTTCTGCTCCCGGTACAGCCGCGCCACGGCCTCCTCCACAAACGGGCAGCCTGTGCCCACCGGCCCGTACTGCGGCGCAGTCCGCTTTTTTCCGCTGCCCACCGGCCGGAAGCGCCGACCGCCCATGTTGTATGCCATTTATCTCACCCTTCTTTTTCATCAATAGGATAAGTATAGCAGGAATCCGCAAATTTCACAATATTTTCCCGCAGGCAGCCGAACGCAAAAACAGCAGGCGGCTGCACATGGCCGTCTGCTGTTCGGTTCACTCCTCTGCCGGTTTCTCCGCATCGTCCAGATAGTCCTCGATGCTGCCGATGCTGTACCGGTTCTCGTTGGCTTTCACGCTCCGTGCACTGGCATCGTAGCAGGCTTCCAGAATGGGCATCACTGGCTGCTGGCCCTCCGGGTCGGTCAGATGTCCGATGGCCCGGGCCTCATAGTAGTTGTCGATGATCTGGTTCACGATCCGTTTGCGGTCACGGAGCGGAGTCTGCAGGTTGGCCAGCAGCTCCTGCCGGATGCCGCAGCTGTTGCTGCCGTGGTCGCCGAACAGGATGTAATACTCCTGCTCGATCTCCAGCGGTGCAGCCTGATGCAGATAATAATCCGCCAGTGTCCTCCGCTTCTTTTCGGTGCTGAAGCCCTTAATATCCTCCATGCCGCGCGGAAAGAGTTCCGGATGCCGGATCCACATTTCATAGGGCCCCACCGGCAGGTGCAGAGTATCGAATACATCCAGAAAATCCTCCAGCGCAATGCGGATCTCGCCCCGCTCCCATTTCTGAATGGTGCGCTTGTCCCGCCCCAGCATATCCGCAAGCTCCTGCTGAGATCTGCCCGCCACGTTCCGGGCAAAGGCAATGGCTTCCCCGATTCGGTTCCGGTAGTTGGTCATATTCTTTCCCTCCTGACACACACTTGTACACCAGGCATTCCAACGTCTGGCGACATAAAATACTTTCCTCTGATAAAAGGATAATGGTTTGTCCCGCCTTCTGTCAAGAGTTGCAAATTCAATCACTTCACGTCAAATTTTTGTTAAATGTGTCATCCAAGCCGGGCAGCCGCCTTTTTTGCAGAGATTTCGCCGCTCCGTGGGGCATCCGCCCCCTGTCTTAAACAACGTTCGGGCCATTTTGTCCTTTTTCACCTGTCGGAGGCGGCTGGATGTGTCAGGTGCACCGCAACACGCAACGCAAAATATTTTTTGCAAAAAATTCCTCTTCGGCAAGTTTTTCCCAGCGCATCTGTTTCCATACACGCAAAAACCGCCCATAGCCGTCAAAAACAGCCATGGGCGGGTGCTTTTTCTTTATGCCAGTTTATTCAGCCTTACGGCAACGTAGGGATCCGGGAGCTTGAGCTCGTCAGCAAGGTCGGCTTCAGATTCATACTTCTCCGCCGCCATGCCCACCACAACGCTGCACACGTCAAAGCGTCCGGCAGGCGAAAGGGCCGTGACCTTGGCTTCTCCATCGGCAATGGCGGTCACCACGCCATCCGCATCCACGGTAACGACACCGGGGTTGCTGCTGACCCATGTAATGGGCACACTGCCGCCGCCTTCCACCGCAACGGTGGCCGTCAGACGTTCCTGGGTGCCCACGGTGCGGAGCAGCAGGTCACTCTTGTTCAGGGTCACCTTGCCGATATCCGAAGTCACCGTGACGCTGCACCGCAGAGCCTGGCCGTTGGAGACCATTGCCGTGATGGTGGTGGTGCCCGCCGCCTGAGCCGTGACAAGGCCCTTGTCGCTGACTGTGGCAACCTCAGGGTTGCTGCTCATCCACTGGTAGACATAGAGGAAGGAGTGGTCGCTGTTGGTCAGCTGGAGCTGATGGGTGGGGTGCAGGTCATTGTACTGCAGCACAAGACTCAGGCTGGTGGTATCCAGCGTGGGCTTTTTTCTGGCTGCTTCTTCATTTTTGCGGGTCACGGTCACCTTGCAGGCGGCGCGTTCGCCGTGGTCGGAGATGGCGGTGATGATGGCAGTGCCTGCATTGCGGCCCGTCACCTTGCCGTCGCCATCCACCGTGGCAACATTGGAGTTGCTGCTCATCCAGACGATGAAGTAATAATCGCTCTGGCCGCTGGTGTACAGGTAGCCCTTGGGGCGGGGGTCATCATCGGTGATCTCCAGCTCCATCTCGGTCAGCTCCAGTTCCAGCTTGGAGCCGGTTCCGGTCAGGCCTGTCAGCACACCGGGCGCGGCCTGCGCGGGCAAAGGGGCAGCCAGCAGGGCCCCGCTCAGAGCCAGCAGGGCCAGAAGCCGCCCCGCGGTTTGGAATTTCCATTTCATTGGGTCGAACTTCCCTCCTTGTTTCATCCCATGGGATCAAAGGAATGCCGCACACATGGAAAAATTTCGCGTCCATGATTTTTCTCACTATTGATTTATTTTACACGTCCGGCCAATGTGGGTCAAGTTTTTCGCCCAAAGTGCTGTGCTTTCGCACCCGATTTCGTCGGGAATTCCAGTTTTTTCCGATTTTTTTGTGCAGAACATCAGGGCCAAAAAGCGCTCAGTCGCCTCCGGTGACAGCTCCCCTGATAGGGAGGCCAGGTTCACGCGCTTTCTTCGGTGTAATACTGTGCCTGGGCGTTCCACAGTTCGTAATACTTTCCATCCGGCTCCCCCAGCAGTTCCTCATGGGTGCCCTGCTGGACGACCTCGCCGTGGTCGAACACGGCGATCTCATCACAGAACTTGCAGGAGGACAGCCGGTGGCTGATATAAATTGCAGTCTTATCGCCCGCGATCTCGTTGAACTTTGCGTAGATCTCCGCTTCAGCCACCGGGTCCAGGGCGGCGGTAGGCTCATCCAGCACGATGAAAGGTGCATCCTTGTACAGGGCCCGGGCAATGGCGATCTTCTGGGCCTCGCCGCCCGAGATGGTCACGCCATCCTCGTCCAAATCTTTATAAAGGCAGGTGTCCAGCCCCTTGGGCATCCGGGCCAACCGGTCGGAAAAGCCCGCTTTTTGCAGGCAGTCGGCGGCACGGGCGACATCATAATGCTGGGCCGTGGCAACATTCTGGCCCAGCGGCAGGGCGAACAGCTTGAAATCCTGGAACACCACCGAGAAGATATCCATGTACTCATCGTAGCGGTACTTACGGATGTCGATGCCGTTGAGCAGGATGACACCCTCGGTGGGGTCGTATAGGCGGCAGAGCAGCTTGATGAAGGTGCTCTTGCCGCTGCCGTTCATGCCCACCACGGCCAGCCGCTCCCCCACCTTGAAGGTCATGCTCAGGTGGCGCAGGGCATATTGCTCGCTGCCGGGGTACCGGAACGAGACATCCAGGAACTCCACGGTATACTGGCGGTCGCTCCGCTTTTCGGTGGTCAGGCTGCCCTTGTACATCTTGTTGGGCAGGTCAAGATAGTCATAGAGCGTTTTCAGGTAGGGGGCGTTGAATCTGCAGTCGCCCACGGCGGTGAACAGCCCGCCGATGCCCACAAAAAAGTTGGTGGCTGCACCCACATACTGGGTCACAGCGCCCAGACCAAAGGCCCCGCCGTAGGCCTTCAGGCATACAAAGAGGTAGGCAAGACCCATGAGCAGAGCCGAAGCGGCGTTGCCCGTGGCATTCAGGATGCCGAATTTCCCCTTGCGGGCCCGCTCAAAGGCAGGCATGGAGACGGCGGCGTGATCTTTCAAAAACTCGAACTGGTCGTACATCCGCACATCCAGCGCCTTTTTGTCGTCCCGACATACCCCCATGAGGAAGGCCCAGAGCCGGTTGCCCCAGCGGCCCTCCTCCTCGATATCCGGGCTGCTGATGCCCGCACTGGAAGCGCACACCGGCGAGAGCCACGCCACGGCTAGGATCAGCACCAGCACTGCCGAAACACAGAGCGGGCTGTTGAAGACTGTCAGCGGGCCGGCGGGCACCCTGGCCGTGAACAGCCCCACCGACAGCACCGCGCCGCCCAGAATACGGAATACCGCCGCGGATACACTGTCCAGCAGCGCCACAGCGTTAGGATTGCCGCCGCTGCAGAAGCTTTCGCTCTGCTGGATGAAATTGTAGAGGTCGTAGACCTGCTGGCTGTCCTCGTCGGCATAATCCATGGACATCTGCTTTTCCATAAAGCAGTCATGGCCCAGCTGCCAGTTCAGCTGTTCCCGCTCCACGCTCTTCCAGTGGAGCAGGACCGACCGCACCAGCGTGAGCAGAGCGGTCACGCCCAGCACCCACGCCACATCCACGGCAAGGGCCTGCGGGTCCCGCGCGTCCGACAGCTCAGCCACCAGCCGGGCCGAGAACCAGACCACGGCATAGGGGCTGACGGCATCCGCCAGTGCCCACAGCACGGTGGACAGCACAAATCGGGGCGTATTTTTCCAGTAAAAGCGCCAGGCCCGCAGGGTCAGCCGGACGCTTTCCTTCAGGGTCATTTTTTCTTCGTTCATACAGCCTTGCCCTCCTTGTAATATTTGCTCTGCACCGCAAACAGCTTGGCATAGCCGCCGTTTTGGGCCATCAGCTGGTCGTGGGTTCCCTCCTCGAGCACACGGCCGTTTTCAAGGAAGAGAATGCGGTCACAGAAACGGGTGGAGGCCAGCCGGTGGCTGATGAACAGGCTGGTGCGGCCCCGGGTCATCTCGTTGTACTTCTGGTAGATATCATCCTCGGCGATGGGGTCAAGGGCGGCAGTGGGCTCATCCAGCACAAGAATAGGCGCGTCTTTATACAGGGCACGGGCCAGCATCAGGCGCTGGGTCTGGCCGCCGGAGAACTCCACGCCGTCCAGATAGACATCCCGGCCCATATGGGTCTTGATACCCGCCGGGAGGGATGTGATTTTTTCCGTCAGCCCTGCCTGGTCAAGACAGTACCGCACCTTTTCCTCGTCGATGCCGTCCATGGCCTGGGCCACATTCTCGGCCACCGTGCAGGAGAGCACGCTGAAATCCTGAAAGACCGCTTCAAACAGCTTGTAGTAATCCCGGCGGTTATACTGCCGGATATCCTGCCCGTTCAGCAGAACACGCCCCCCGGTGGGGTCAAGGAAGCCGCAGATCAGCTTGACCAGTGTCGTCTTGCCAGCGCCATTCAAACCCACGATGGCCAGGTTCTCGCCGGGGTGCAGTGTCAGGCTCATGTGGGCGATGGTGTTTTTCTCCGCACCGGGGTAGCGGTAGCTCACATCCTCCAGCTGCAGCTCATAGGGCATATCCAGCCGCTTTTCCAGCGGGATGCCCTCCTCAAACCGGAAGGGTTCCGGCAGCTCGAGGAACTCCCGGATGGTGGAGATGTCCAGGCTCTGCTTGCGCAGGAGGGCAAACTGCTCCATCAGGCCTGTGACCCACTGGGCAAAGCCGGAGGCCGCACCGAAGTAGAGCAGGAATTCCGACACCGGCAGGCCCCTGGTCACGGTGAGCCAGAGCAGATAAGCATAGGCCGCACCGTTGCGCACCAGCAGCAGGGCCAGGTCGATGAGGTTGGCGGTCAGGTAGGCGCGCTCCCGCTTTTCGAGAAAGGCATAGTTGAGCCGCAAAGCAGAATCGTACAGGTCAGTGAGCCACTGCCGCAGGCCGAAGATGCGGATATCCTTGCCGAACTCGCGTCCCTCGGCGGTGTTGCGCAGGTAATGCAGGCTCCGGGTGATCTTTGCCCCCTCCTCCCGGTGGCGGTAGCCCCACTCGTTGATATTCCTAGTGGAAAAATAGCTCACCACAGCGGTCAGGGCCGTCAGGACACAGAGCCAGGGGTTCAGCCCGGACAGCAGAGCCAGATACACCCCGAAGCCGATGAGATTTGTCATGATATCCGTCCAACTTTTCCAAAAAGCCTCGCCGGAAGCACGGTTGTTCATACAGGCATCGTGGCCCTTCTGATACATCAGACGGAAGGCTTCATCCAGCAGGTTGGCATAGGCCGTGCGGGTGCGCTTGGTGTTGATGCGCTTCAGCAGCTCCAGCCGCACGCCGCACCGGCCAAACATGGTGAGGTGGTCGATGTAGTAGCACAGCGCGGTCAGGGCAAACAGCAGGATGGTGAACCCGCCGATGGCACCCAGCAGCTGGCCCAGCGGCGCGCCGCTTTCCAGTTTGCCCAGCACCGCCGGGCTGATGAGCATTTCGGCAGTGGTCTTGCCTGCCGTGCAGACGGCCAGCAGCACCACCAGCAGCGGCACGCTCCGTCGGGTGTCCCAGGCCACCGAGAGCATGTAGGCAGTGTTCTGCCAGACATTGTATTTGGGCTTTGGCTTTTTGGTTTTCTCGTTCTTTCCCATTTTGGAATCCCCTTTCACTTGTCTGGCAATGATCCTAACACAAAAAATCGCCCCCGACACATTCCGGGGACGAAACGCCTGATTTGGGGGATGAATTGCAGGAACCTCTCCGTCAATGCTTCGCATTGCCACCTCTCCTAGTAGGAGAGGCAAGCCAGTAGCAGCGTGAACTTGGCTCCTCAATCAGGGGAGCTGGCGCGGAGCGCCTGAGAGGTTTACACCTGTGGAATCAATATCTCCGTCGTGAATGCCCCATCCTCGCTGTTGCGGCTGAGGTAGCCATCCAGCTTTTCCACAATGGCATCAATGCGCACCAGCCCAAAGCCGTGGCCCTCGCCCTTGGTGGTGACAAAACGGCCCGCAAGCTTTTTCTGCTTTTTAGTTGCCGTGAAATTGGTGAAGGAGATATAGAGCTGTGTGCCCTTCATATCCATATATACCCGGATGAGCCGCTCCTCCTCGGGCAGCTCCGCACTGGCATCCATGGCGTTATCAAAAAGGTTGCCCAGGATGCAGCAGAGGTCAAGCTCACTCATTTTCAGTTTGACCGGGATATGGGCATCGATCTGCACCGGGATATTTCGGCTCTTGGCAAGGGATATCTTGCTGTTGATGATGGCATCAGCCATGGCATTGCCGGTTTTTACAGCCAGATCAACAGTGTTCAGGTCGGTATCCAATGCATCCAGGTAGGCTTTGATGCCGTCCATATCCCCCTGTGCCGCCAGCACCTTCATGGTCTGGATGTGTCCCCGGTAATCGTGCCGCCATCCCCGCATCTGGCGGTACATGTTGTCCACCTCTTTGTAGTGGGTCTCGATGAGCTCCCGCTGGTAAGCGGCGATGCGTTTATCGAGGAGCTTTGAAAAGAATTTAAGTTTCATCATTAAGTCCTCTCAATGATTGCCCGGTTCAGGGGCTCATAGGCACCCCGGGGCAATGGGAGGGCGGTACCATCGGCCAGCACGACTTCCTTTTTGGTCACACGGCGGATCTGTTTCAGGTTCAAGATCATCCCCCGCCCCACCCGGAGGAAGCCTTCGTCCAGCTGGGCCTCGAACTCACCAAGCGTCCGCTTGACGGTGTAATCCTGCCTGGCATGAACCGTGACGTAATTCTGGTGCACGTCCAGATACCGCACCTCATACAGCGGCAGGCGCACCAGCTCGCCGGAAAGCTCCAGGTTCAGGCACCGGGCGTTGCGGCGGTGCTTTTCCCAGGCACGGTCGAGAACAGCAAAGAGCTTTTCGCGGCTGACCGGCTTCACCAGGTAGTGGAGGGCGGCCACGTCATAGCCCTCGGCAATGTAATCGGAGTAGCCGGTGATGAACACGATCTGCACGGCTTCATTCTCCTGCCGCACCGTTTTGGCCAGCGTCACACCGTCCGTGCCCGGCATTTCCACGTCCAGAAGTAATAGGTCAAAGCTTTTGTCCTCTGCGTAGCGAAAAAGAAAGGCATCCGCCGAGGCAAAGCGCTCACTCTCCACCTCAATGCCACGCTCTGCGGCCCACTGGTGCAGAATGCTCCCCACAAATTCAGCATCGGTCGTGCTGTCATCACAGATCGCGGCACGGTATGACATAGCGGGCTCCCCTCTCTTTCCGTAAACTCTGGGTAGAAGTATGACACACTTTGTCCGCAATTGCAACAAAAAGAAGCGGCTGACACGACAGCCGCTTCTTTTTGTACGATTTCATTTTATGAATTATTTTCAGTTGTGCTGTTTCAGGGCGCAGACCGCAATGCTCAAAGCACTCCAAGCTGCCTGATACATCAGGACAGCGGCCACCGACAGGGTGCCGATGCTGCCCGCGTAGGTCAGCAGAACACCGATGACCACCGAGAACCAGACCGAGACCATCTGCACCGTGGTGGCGCTCGTCTCGGCGTTCTGGGCCTTTTCCGCCGCGCGCAGGCCGCCGATCAGGCTGGCAAAGCCCTTATCATGCAGCATACAGCAGCGGGCCGTCTCGTCCGGCTGGGCAGGGGTCAGCGCGCTGCACTGCTCCTGATCCAGCAGGGTGATCATCCCCTCGGGCAGATGATAAGCCTCAGTGATGTGGCGGGCCGTCAGGCTGGGGTCCTCACAGGTGACCAGCAGGCGGATGTTCTCCCGCTGCAGCACCTCCAGCCCGCGGGCGGCGTTGCGGCCGCCCACATAGTGGAGCACGAACATGGCGTGCAGGCTGCCAGAAACAGCCAGATACAGGATCTGCAGCGCGCCGTTTTGGGAGTGCTCATCCTCATACTCCTGCTCGGGCAGGGGCACGCCCTCCCGCTCCATGTACAGCCGGTTGCCGATGAGCACCCGGTTGTTATCGCACCAGGCGGCAAAGCCAAGGCCGTGGTGGACCTCCAAGTCCTTCACAGGGTACAGGATCTCGGTGCGGTCCTCGATGATCTGGCAGAACAGGCCCCGCAGGGTCTCACAGCTGTGGTTGAGGATGCTGGCCGCATAGAGGATGGCACGGTCGATGCGGCCGCCCTTGAAGATGTGGATATCCTCCAGATTCACGCTGTCGGCGGTAAAGAGCTCGTCGGCATCCACCTGCACGGTGTCCACACCGCCCAGCTCCTCAATGGCAGCCCAGCCGGGCACCACGGCACCGGCGGCGGCTGCGGTCTTTTGCAGGCGCAGAGAAGCGATGCCCGCAACCAGGGTGGAGGACAGCGGTGCACCCATGCAGAGCATGGAGGTCAGGGCTGCAGCCATGCCGTTGGGCCCGCCGCCAAACAGCAGGAACACCAGCCCGCTGAGCACGGCAGCACCCAGCAGGATCAGGGCTGTCTTGCGGGCGCGGCGCTCACTGGCGCGCTCCCCGAAGCTCTGCTCCACCAGCGCCTCGTCCCACTGGACAGGGCGGCTGAGCAGCACCCAGGGGTCTTTCTGATCCAGGCTCCGGGCCAGCACCCGGATCAGGTCCTTATCCCGGACACGGAACGCGCCCTGCAGCCCCTCAGGGGATCGGGCGGCAAGGTCGTAGCCGTTTCTGACGGCAGTCAGCAGGACACGGCTGCCCAGCAGGGCCAGGAACAGGCCCAGTGCGGCCACGCCGGAAAGCAGCGTCCAGCTGGAGTTCTGATAGCTCTGGGCGTTGAGCAGGGCGACCGCAGCCTGCACCATCGCACCGCAGGCGGCCAGCGCCGGCATGGTGTCTGCACTGGGGCGGCCCTTGAGGCCCTGCAGGCCATCCCGCAGGACAGGCCAGCCCACAGCCAGCGCACCGGCCAGAAAAAGCAGGTTGGCGGCATAGAACGCCGCCGGGGCGATCACGGGGTCAAGGGAGGCCACAGGGGCCAGCAGCCCCTCGGCAACAAGGCCAAAGTGGAGCAGCACCACGGCAAGGATGCCCTCCAGCACACACCGCAGCGTCAGCTCCGCGCCCATCCGGCGGAGCTTCTCTCCCACCTGCTCGGGCGTTTCCGGCTCGGCTTCCTCTTCAGGCTTCTCCTCAGCCTCCGGCGCGGCAGGGGCCGCTTCCTCAGCGGGCTGGGCCGGGGCCGCCTCTGCCGGGGCGGCAGGCCGGGCAGGTGCCTCGTCCTCTTCCAGCCCCATCAGCGGCAGGCTCATGCTGTCGTCCTTGCTGGGGGCCTCGGTGCGGGTAGGGGCCTGCGGCTCGTTCTCGTCCGCGCCCTTGCCAAAGAACTGGAACGCCGTTTCCGGTTCCGGCTCAACCTCTGGCGCGGCTTCCGGGGCAGACTTCGCCTGCTTTACCGACTGATCCTCGGCAAACACCATGGGGATGGCCGGGCCCTCAGGCACTGCGGGAGCTTCCGGTTCCACGGCCAGCACCTCTTCGGGGGCATCCTGCATTTCCTCCACCGGAGCGGGCTTGGGGGTGCCATAGAGCATGGCCTTGAGTTCGGCCATCTCTGCATCCTCCTGCTGCTCCTGCGGGGTCAGGGGTTCCTGGCGGCGGGGCGGCTCCGGCTTTTTCTCGGGCTGAGGTGCGGGCCGGGGTTCCGGCTTCGGCGCTGCGGGGGCTTCCGGCGCGGTGGGCAGAGCCACAGGCTCTGCTTCCTCCAGCTCTCCGGGCTCCAATGCCAGCTCCAGGCCGGCCTCGGCTTCTTCCTCATGGCCCAGCACGATCTCACCCGTGGGCGGCAGCTCATTCTGCACGGCCGGGGCGGCGGCTGGCTCCTCTTTGTCCTTTTCGCGGTGAAAGAGCTTGCCCAGCAGGCTGCCGGTATTCTCCTTTTCCTCATCGCGGCGCTTCATCTCTTCGGGCACCTGTGCCACGCTGGTGCTGAAAAACGTGCGGAACTTCTCGTTCTGCGCATCGATTTCTTCCTGTGTCAGCTCTTTGCGCTTATCATCCTTTGGCATCCTAGTCCCTCCCTGTTCTGGTCACGGCGGTCTGGCCGCTGTTTCTTACTCTGCGGCGCGCTGGCTCTGGATCTCGTACAGGATGATGCCAGCCGCCACCGAGACATTGAAGCTGTCCACACCGGTGCCCTGAGCGGCCATATCCAGCCGCACCACACCATCGCAGAGCTTTTTCACCAGCTGGGATACACCGCTGCCCTCGCTGCCCAGCACCAGTGCGATGGGGCCGGTCAGGTTGTTCTTGCGCAGGGGAACACCATCCATATCGGCACAGTAGACGAACACCCCCTGATCCTTCAGGCGGCGGATGGTCTCGCCGATGTTGGCCACGCGGGCCACAGGCAGGCGCTCGGCCGCACCGGCACTGGATTTGATGACGGTGGGGGTCACGGATGCGCCGCCCCGCTTGGGGATGACGATGCCGTGGGCTCCGCACAGCAGAGCAGAGCGCATCACCGCGCCCAGATTATGGGGGTCCTCGATGCCGTCACTCAGCACCAGGAAAGGGGGCTCCCCCTTCTCTCTGGCAACGTTCAGCAGATTCTCCACGGTCACATATTCGATCTCGCTGGCAAAGGCGGCCACGCCCTGGTGGCTCTCGGTGCCGGTCATCAGGCGCAGCTTGTTGGGGTGCACCCGCTTGACCGTGGCCCCGGCCTCCTTGGCCATGGCGGTATAGTAAGCTGCCACAGCGGGGGCCATGCCCTCCGCGATCAGCACGGTATCCACGCCGGAACCGCTCTTGAGCAGCTCGGTCACGGGGTTTTTGCCGTAGACCAGGCTCTCATTCTTGGGCTGCTCCTCCGTGCTGCTGCGGCGGGGGCGGCGCGGCATTTTCTGTTCGTCCATTGATGTGTTCTCCTTCCATTCTATGGCAAGGCGGGCCGTTTGAGCCGCGCCATGGTTTCGTTCTGTTTCAGTTTTACTATATTTTGACACTGATACATTCTAAAGTATAGCATACCCCGGCATTCTTCGCAATGTTTGCCGAAGGCAAAAGTTTTCCACATTCAGCAGGCTATACAATCGGTAATTCGGCTCAATTTTTTCCACATGTTGAAAACCCGGTGGAAAATGTTCAAAAATCAAGTTTGTACGCCCACTTTCCGGGTGGAATTCCACAGTTTCCACCGAGTTTTCAACCTCCCAGGTTCGACACGCAAACTTTCCGCCGTACTTTTTGTAAAATTCAAGTCGGAATTATGACAATTTTTTGAAGGGAGATCCAGTGGTTTTTGCCAGAATCTCCAACATCAAAATGCCCAATGTGAATTTGTGTTGAAAACGCCGCGGGAACCGCCTTGATTTTATCCTGTAATTGGGGTATACTACCCTTAGGTTCGTTAAAGGATGCGCAATCTTGTATCCAAAACGGCTTTTTCACCCCAAAATGATTTTGCGGAGGTAATGAATAATGTTGGTAAATGCAACCGAAATGCTGATCAAGGCACGCGATGGCCACTACGGTGTGCCCCAGTTCAACATCAACAATCTGGAGTGGACCAAGGCAGTCCTGACCGCCTGCGAGGAAATGAAGAGCCCCGTTATCCTGGGTGTCTCTGAGGGTGCAGGCAAATACATGACCGGCTTCAAGACCGTTGCCGCCATGGTCAGCTCCATGGTGGAGACCATGGGCATCACCGTTCCCGTTGCCCTGCACCTGGACCACGGCACCTACGAGGGCTGCAAGGCCTGCGTTGAGGCCGGCTTCTCCTCCATCATGTTCGACGGCAGCCACTACTCCATCGAGGAGAACGTGGAAAAGACCAAGGAGCTGGTCGCTCTGGCACACTCCAAGGGCCTGAGCATCGAGGCCGAGGTCGGCTCCATCGGCGGCGTTGAGGACGGCGTTGTGGGCGCTGGCGAGATCGCAGACCCCGCCGAGTGCGCAAAGATCACCGATCTGGGCATCGACTTCCTGGCTGCCGGCATCGGCAACATCCACGGCGTTTACCCCGCCAACTGGAAGGGCCTGGACTTTGAGGCTCTGGACCGCATCCACAAGGCTACCAACAACATTCCTCTGGTCCTGCACGGCGGCACCGGCATCCCCGACGAGATGATCCAGAAGGCCATCAGCCTGGGCGTTTCCAAGATCAACATCAACACCGAGTGCCAGCTGGTCTTTGCTGAGGCCACCCGCAAGTACATCGAGGCTGGCAAGGATCAGCAGGGCAAGGGCTTCGACCCCCGCAAGCTGCTGGCTCCCGGCGCTCAGGCCATCGTTGACAAGTGCAAGGAGAAGATCGAGCTGTTCGGCTGCGCAGGCAAGGCCTGAGCCGAAGCGCATCTCCTGAGCACATTCCCGCCCCATAAATGATACTGCCCCGCTGTTCTGTGCATCACAAAACAGCGGGGCATTTTTTTGTAAGCCAGTCCGCAAAAAGGGGGCTGCCGCACCGGTTTTTCCGTGTGCCGCAGCCCCTCTTCTTTACTGGTTCAATTTTGCAAACGCTTCCCGCACATCGCCGGAGAAGTAGAGCGTGCCCAGCGCGCACACGGGGCCGGTGCCCCCAAGGGCGACCGCCCGGGCCACACCGGCTTCAATGGTGGGAGCAGGCTCGGCCCTGCCGCCCCGGGCGCGGATCTGTTCGGCCAGCGTCTCAGCGGGCATGGCGCGGGGGGTATGGGCCGCTACGGTGACGAACTGCCCGGCCAGCGGCAGGAGCAGTGCCAGCATCTCGTCCACATCCTTATCCGCCATGATGCTGAGCAGGAACACGAACTTCTGCCCCGGAAAGCGGTCCCGCAGGCTCTGCACGGTGGCCCGCATTCCGTGGGCGTTGTGGCTGCCATCCAGCAAAAAGACGGGCGAATGCCGCAGCAGCTCGAACCGGCCCGGCCAGCGCACCTGTTCCAGACCGGCACGGATGGCGCTGTCCGGGATGTTCCAGCCCCGGCTGCGCAGCACCCGCAGGGCCGTAATGGCCGTGGCGGCGTTCCGGGGCTGATAGCTGCCGATCAGGGGCAGGCGGATGCCGTTCAGGCCATCAAAATCAAAGGTGACAGCATCCAGATCCCCGTCCTCGATGGTCAGCCTGCTGAGATCCACAACAGTCAGCGGCGCGTGCCGCTCTGCCGCCGTACGGGCGATGACGGCATCGGCCTCGGGCACACCGCCATAGCTCACCACCGGACTGCCCGGCTTGATGATGCCCGCCTTTGCCGATGCGATATCGGCCAGGGTGGGGCCCAGCTCCTTTACATGATCCATGCCCAGCGCCGTGATGACCGCGCACTCCGGCGGGTCGATGACATTGGTGGAATCCAGCGTGCCGCCCAGGCCCACCTCCAGCACCACGATGTCGCATTTCGTCTCAGCGAACCAGAGCATCCCCAACGCCGTGATGATCTCGAACTCAGTGGGGATATCGGTCATGGCATCGGCAGCAGGCTTCACACGCTCCACCAGCCGCACCAGCGCCTCATCCGGGATCTGTTGGCCGTTTACCTGAATGCGCTCGTTGAACCGGTTGATAAAGGGCGAAGTATACAGGCCCACCCGGTAACCCGCCGCCTGCAGGCAGGAGGCCAGCATGGCCGCCGTGCTGCCCTTGCCATTGGTGCCCGCCACATGGATGAATCTCAGCTGCTTGTGCGGATCTCCCAGTGCGGTCAGCAGGGTCCGGGTGCGGGTCAGGCCCGGCTTGTGCCCCGCCCACTGGACGGCGTGGATATAGTTCAGCGCTTCTTCATAGTTCATTGTGCAATGCCTCGGATCGTTTTGTTTTCCAGCAGCAGGCGCACCAGCACGGTGTTCACCGCCGCCAGGACCAGCGCGTTGGGAATGCGGGTCACCAGCACGCTCCACGGATAGTTATAGAAGAGGTGGAGTGCCAGCGAGTTGATGACAATGGAGCCCACCGCATGGCCGGCAAACACGCTGATCTGGGTGCGCAGGCCCAGCCGCAGGTTGGGCAGGGCGCGCCAGAGAAGGCCCGCCGTCAGGCCGATGGAGCCTGCCCCCAGCGTGATCAGCGGATTGATGGCGTAGCCGGAAAGGGTGCCGCCGATCATATCGGCCACTGCACCCACGGCAAAGCCCTCCACCGGCCCGAACAGCACAGCGGCCAGCAGGGTGGGCAGGCTGCCCAGGTTGAACCGGACAAAGCCGGTGGAAATGCTCAGCACCCGGGCAAACACGATGCTCATGGCAGTGAGCAGGGCCAGCATGGTGAGCTTGCGGACGGAATTTCTGGAATGGTTCATATCAATTGTCCTCCCCTGTTTCGGGAACCGCGGGGCGGGCAATGCAAAACGCCCTCCCCTGTGACAAACCGCACAAAGGAGGGCGTGATTCAACGGTTCACATCCAGACGGGGCCGCAGACGGCCCCGTCTGCACCCAAGTCCATGCAGCAGCGGGATGCAGGCCATGCACCGCGGGTCTTACCTTCGTCCGCAGCACAACTCCCCGTTGATGCGGCACTTAACGCGCATGGCCTTACTCTGTTGATGGTCTTATTATATGCCTTTTTCCGGCCCATTGCAACCACAACTCCCATCATCTTTCCCAATTCGCGGGGCAGATTTTTGGCGGGGGTGCACAATTCCGGGCCTACACAAAAAGCCCTCCGGTGCGTCTCGTCCCGGAGGGCTTTGGGGTACAAGTGGGCTGGTTATTTACTGCACATCGGTCAGCTCAGCCAGCTTGTGGAAGATCTCGGTGTTGTCATACACGTCGCGGAACTTGTCTGCACCCTGACCACGGGCGTAGAGGTTCACCATGGCACCGGTGTGGGCGTAGGTGGTGTGATCCACACCGGACTTGTGGTTGATGGTGTGGCAGATGGCCATGCTGAAGGGGATGTAGGTGCCATACAGCTCGTAATCCTGCTGGCTCATCTTGCTCTGGCTGGAAGAGCCGACCTTGAGGGTGCGCTCGTAAGCGGTGCGCAGGTTCTCCACCTCGTAGTCGGTCAGCAGCAGCTTGCCTGCGTTGGCGGCATCGGGGTCGGTGGGCAGGGTCAGGCCGAAGTTTGCCTTCACGTCCTGCATGGCGGTCTCAAAAGGAGTCCGATTCTTCACATAGTTGTTCACATAGGTGGAATCGAACTTTGCGTAGGACATCTTCTGGTGGGCCAGGTTGGTCAGGAAGGTGTCGTAGTTGGTGGTCTTGTAGCCAATGCCCAGACCGCCGGTCTCGTGGTCAGCGGTCACCAGGATCAGGGTGTCATCGGGGTGCTGGGCGTAGAACTCCACAGCGGCCTGCACTGCGTTGTGCATCTCGATCACATCATGGATGGAGGCAGCGGCATCGTTGGCGTGGCAGGCCCAGTCGATCTTGCCGGACTCCACCATCATAAAGAAACCGTTGCTGTTGTCCAGCAGCTCAATGCCCTTGCGGACATAGTCGGTCAGCTGCCACTCTCCCGGAGCGGCATCCATGGCGTAGTTCATGGCCTTGCCGTCGGCCAGATTCTCGGCAATGATCAGGGTCTTGCCTGCCCCGGCCTTCAGGGCAGCAGCACCGGCCTGGGTGGTGACAACGTTGTAACCAGCCTGTGCAGCCACCTCGTGGTTGTTGGGGCCGGTGCCATCGCCGTTCACCTTCTGGAACTCGCCGCCTGCGAAATACTCAAAGCCGGAGTTTGCCAGCTCCACGCCGATCTGATAGTAGTTCTTGCGGGTCTTCTGGTGTGCATAGAAGGCAGCAGGGGTGGCATGGTCAATGTTCACCGTGGAAACAATGCCAACCTTGTAGCCCTTCTGCTTGTGGAGCTTCTCTGCAATGGTCTCATAGGGCACATCACGGGTCCAGGGGCACATATTGATGACACCGCTCTCGGTCTTTTTGCCGGAAGCGATGGAGGTGGCGGTGGAAGCGGAGTCCGGGCAGAAGGAGGTGCTGTCGTAGGTGGTCACACTGCCCACCTCCGGGAACTGGGTAAAGCTCAGCTCTGCCTCGGTGATGGCACCGTTGTTGGTGACAGTGCCCTGATAGAACCGGGCAGACTGGATCTGGGCAGTGCCCATGCCATCGCCGATGAACAGGAAGATGTACTTGGGCTTCTTCTGGAACAGGCCAAAGCAGTTCTCCTCGTCAGCTGCGGTGGAAGCAGCCGGAGCGGCAGCGTTTGCAGCCACAGGGGCAGCAGTCATCAGACCGGCGGCAGATGCCACAGCACCCACTTTCAGGAAGTTGCGGCGGGACATTTTATGTTCTTTCATACGATAATTCCTCTCTTATCCTGAGCCCTCCCGGGCCCTGTTGCAATGTTTCTTGGGAACGGTTCTATTGTACCCGTTCGGAGAAAGAGGGGAAACCATGGTAAGGCAAATCTTAGGTAAACCTTGGGCAATGAAAAACAGGCATTGGTAAAAAACAGGTGGTCTTTGTAAAATCGAGCCTTTCCTGTCCGAGGGCACTTTTATTCCGTCAGGATTCACCCCGGATCGGTTGCATCCGGTGGGCAAATCGTGTATACTGTAACCCGATTTTTATTTGCGGAGGGAGGGGTGCACATGTCCGTTTTGTGTCTGGGCGAAGTCTGGCTGGAGCTGAACGCTGCCACGGCTCCGGAGCTGACGGAGACGTTCCGGGCGCAGACCGGCGGCTGGGGCGCAGGCTTCTGCCGCCAGTACGCCGCATTGGGCGGGCAGGCGGCTCTGCTGGCCCAGCTGGGAGCCGACCCCTTTGGCCGCAAGCTGGCGGCCCGGCTTGCCCGGGATGGTGTGGATTGCTCCCTGCTCTGCTTCACGGATGCCTTCCCCACACCGGTGGTGTTCACCGGAGAGGACACCGCTCTGCCCTACCGTGCCCACACCGCCGGGCTGGCCCTTGGGCCGGAACAGCTGGAGGCCGCCCCGTTCCGGGGCTCCTCTGCCTTCTGCTTTTCCTCCGCCGGGCTGGTGGACAGCCCCCTGCGGCTGGCTCACCTCAAAGCCCTTGCCGCCGCCCGGGATGCCGGGGCGCTCTGCTGCTATCTTCCCCGGCTGGCGCAGGCCGCGCCCTACTGGCCGCAGCGGGAGGCCCTGTGCCAGACCTCCCTGCAGTTTCTTGACCGGGCAGACGTTCTCTTTTTAGAGGAGAGCGATCTGCTCCTCCTCTTCGGCTCCCGGGAGCTGCGCACAGCCCTGTTTGCCCTGTTCACCGGCCATGTGCAGCTGATCTTTTTCTACAAAAAGGACAGGATTCTCGCCTTTACACGCAGTGTTATGGCTTCTGCCGCCAAAAAAGACCAGAGCCCCGCTCTGGTCTTGTATCGGATGGAAAAGATGGGGATTCATGTAATAGATTTGCCACGGTTAAGGGAGCATGTACTAGGACAGTTACTGAGTAACGATGCAAACACAACGGAATGCCAAGGGCTCCCCTACTAGGGCAACGACGATGACCGCCGCCAGTGGCGGAAACAGGGAGGAGTTGTTGGGGCAGCGGCCAGCAGGACGCGAGTGCAAAACTTTGCACGAAGCGGACGCTGGGAGCCGCAACCCGGACGCTGGCGAGCGAAGCGAGACTGAGAGGTTTGATCCGTAGCCAAACAAAAACAGCCAGCGCCGTGGAAAGGAGGAGAAAGCGGCGCTGGCTGTGTATGAGAACTCCCAAACATTTGCGGCTGTCAGGAGATGGTTGGTAGTCTGTCCACCGCCTTGGCTATTGCCTCGCATCAGCAGGGGACAGTGTTTTTTAAAGGGGCCGCGCCGCCCGGTTTCTGCCGGAGATGCGCGGTTTTCATTGCCTGCATGGCATCTTGGGAGGATGTTTTTCTGTTCCTCCCTGACTGCACCCTTATTGTACAGGATAAAAATGGAGTTTCTTTGTGAGGAATTTGAACAAATTGAAAATAAACGGAGCCGCTGCACATCATTTTGTACAACGGCTCCGTTTTTTACGATTTTTCTTTAATTTTCGGCCAGATTACCGGTGTAGAGCTGGTAATACTTGCCCTTCTTGGCGATCAGCTCGTCGTGGCTGCCGCGCTCGATGATGCGGCCCTGCTCCAGAACCACGATGCAGTCTGCATTGCGGACGGTAGACAGACGGTGGGCAATGACAAAGCTGGTGCGGCCATACATCAGGCCGTCCATGCCCCGCTGGACCAGCGCCTCAGTGCGGGTATCAATGGAGGAGGTCGCCTCGTCCAGGATCAGCACCGGGGGATCGGCAACCGCGGCGCGGGCAATGGCCAGCAGCTGGCGCTGCCCCTGCGACAGGTTTGCACCGTCGTTGGTCAGCATGGTGTTGTAGCCATCGGGCAGACGCTTGACAAAGCCATCGGCATTGGCCAGCTTTGCGGCGGCAATGCACTCCTCATCGGTGGCATCCAGGCGGCCATAGCGGATGTTCTCCATGACCGTGCCGGTGAACAGGTGGGTATCCTGCAGAACGATGCCCAGAGAGCGGCGCAGGTCGTCCTTTTTGATCTTGCGGATGTTGATGCCATCATACCGGATCTTGCCGTCTGCGATATCGTAAAAGCGGTTGATCAGGTTGGTGATGGTCGTTTTGCCGGCACCGGTGGAGCCGACAAAGGCGATCTTCTGGCCCGGGCGGCCATAGAGGTTGATCCCGTGCAGAACGGTCTTTTCCGGCACATAGCCAAAATCGACATCGGTAAAGGTGATGTCACCCGCCAGCTTGTGGTAGGTGGTGGTGCCGTCGTGGTGGGGATGCTTCCAGGCCCAGATGCCGGTGCGCTCGGTGGTCTCCACCAGCTCGTCATCCTTGCCATACTTGACGTTGACCAGGGTGACATAACCCTCGTCGGTCTCGCTGGTCTCGTCCATCATCTTGAAGATACGCTCCGCACCGGCCAGTGCCATGATCACGCTGTTGGCCTGCATGGACACCTGGCTGATGGGCATATTGAAGCCCTTGTTCAGGCTCAGGAAGGCCATCACGGTACCCAGGGTCATGCCGCCGACATTGCCAACGGCCATGGCTGCGCCTGCCAGAGCACAGACTGCATAGCTGATATTGCCCAGCTGTGCGGTAACGGGCATGATGATGTTGGCGTAGCTGTTGGCCTGCTTGGCGCTTTCCTTCAGCTTATCGTTCAGCTGCCGGAAGCCATCCAGAGCCTTCTGCTCGTGGGTGAACACCTTGACGACCTTCTGGCCCTCCATCATCTCTTCGATGTAGCCGTTCACCTTGCCCAGATCCTTCTGCTGGGCCACAAAGTACTTGCCGCTCATGGAAGTGATCTTCTTGGAGCAGAACAGCATCAGGGCCACCATCAGCATGGTGACAACGGTGAGCTGCCAGCTCATCAGGCACATGCTGGTGAACACGGACACGATGGTGATGGCGCTGGACACCAGCTGGGGGATGCTCTGGCTGATCATCTGGCGCAGGGTGTCCACATCGTTGGTGTACACCGACATGATGTCGCCGTGGGGGTGGGAGTCAAAATACCGGATGGGCAGGCTTTCCATGTGGGTGAAAAGCTGGACGCGCAGGTTGCGCAGGGTGCCCTGGGTCACGTTGACCATGATACGGGCGTTGAGCCATGCGGCCAGCACGCCGATGGCGTAGATGCAGCCGATGCGCACCAGTGCGCCTGCCAGCGGGCCGAAGTCCGGCGTGGCCTGCTTGGTCATGGGGACGATGTAATCATCGATCAGGGTCTTGAGGAAGAGGCTTGCCTGCACATTTGCCAGCGCGCTGACGATGATGCAGACCAGCACAAGGATGCAGTGGGGCAGATAGTGCTTGAACACCTCATCCATGATCCGCTTGAGCAGCTTGCCCGGGTTCTCGACCTTCGGCTTGGGGCCGCCCACCCCACGGGGGCCGGGGCCCTTTACTTCTTTCACCTGTGCCATTACTGCTCACCTCCCTGCTTGTCAAAATCGCCGCCGCCCTGGGTCTGGCTGTTGTAAACTTCCTGATAGATCTTGTTTGTCTTGAGCAGCTCCTCGTGGGTGCCCAGGCCGTTGATCTGGCCGTTGTCCAGCACCAGGATGCGGTCCGCATCCTGCACGGAGGAGATGCGCTGTGCAATGATGATCTTGGTGGTACCGGGGATCTCCTCCCGGAAGGCCTTGCGGATCTTGGCATCGGTGGCGGTATCCACGGCGCTGGTGCTGTCGTCCAGGATCAGCACCTTGGGCTTGCGCAGCAGCGCGCGGGCAATGGTCAGGCGCTGCTTCTGGCCGCCGGACACGTTGGAGCCGCCCTGCTCGATCCAGGTATTGTACTTGTCGGGGAAGCGCTCGATGAACTCATCGGCGCAGGCCAGCTTGGCCACCCGGATGCACTCTTCCTCGCTGGCGTTCTCATCGCCCCAGCGCAGGTTGTCGAGGATGGTGCCGCTGAACAGAACGTTCTTCTGCAGCACCATGGAGACCTCCCGGCGGAGGACATCCAGGCTGTAATCCTTAACGTCCACACCGCCCACCTTGACAGAGCCGGTCTCGGCATCATACAGGCGGGGGATCAGCTGCACCAGGCTGGATTTTGCACTGCCGGTGCCGCCGATGATGCCCAGCGTCTCGCCCGGCCGGATGCTGAAAGTAACATCGTTCAGGACAGGCTGGCCGGAGCCGTGCTTATACTTAAAGGTAACATGCTCAAACTCGATACCGCCATCCCTGACCTGCTGCACCGGTGCCTTGGGGGCGGGCAGGTCGGTGGTCTCGTCCAGCACTTCCACGATACGGCGGGCAGAAGCGGCGGACATGGCGATCATCACAAAGGCCATACTCAGCATCATCAGGGCCATCAGGATGTTCATAATGTAACCGAACAGGGCGTTCAGCTGGCCGGTGGTGATTGCACCGTTCAGGACATAATGTGCGCCGAACCAGCTCAGGGCGATGTTGCAGCCGTACACAGAGACCAGCATGGCGGGATTGTTGAAGCTCAGGCGGCTCTCGGCGTGGACGAACTGCTTGTACAGGCTCTCGCAGGCCTTGGTGTACTTCTCGTTCTCAAAGTGCTCCCGGACAAAGCTCTTGACCACACGGATGGCCGAGACATTCTCCTGCACGGAGGCGTTCAGGTTATCGTAGTTCTTGAACACCTTATCAAAGATGCCGAAGGTGGGGACCATAATGCCTGCCAGCACTGCCACCAGGAACACGATCGCCACCAGGAACACCATGGTCAGCGAGCGGCTGATCATGGAGGCCATGATCAGCGCGAAAACCAGATGGACGGGGGCACGCACACACATGCGCTCGATCATCTGGAACGCGTTCTGCAAGTTGGTCACGTCGGTGGTCATACGGGTGACCAGACCGGCCGTGGAGTACTTGTCGATGTTGGAGAACGAGAAATGCTGGATGTTCTCATACATCGCATCGCGCAGGTTGCCTGCAAAGCCGGTGGATGCCGTGGCAGCAAACCTGCCGGCCAGCACGCCCAGCAGCAGGGCAATGGCCGCCACCAGGAAGGTGAGCAGGCCGTACTTGACAACGGCGTTCATATCGCCCTTTTCAATGCCCTGGTCAATGATAAAGGCCATGATGGTGGGCAGCATCACATCCATGATGGCTTCCAGAGCAGAGAAGATCGGTGTCAGGATCGCGGCGCGCTTGTACTCGCCCAGATGTGACACAAGTTTTTTGATCATCTGTTGTAATCCTCCTGAAGTTTATTTGCAGGGGTCATTCCAGCCCCTTGCGCAGCTTGTTCAATAACCGCAGAAGCTCTGCGTTTTCCTCTTCCGTCAGCAATCCGGCCACAAACTCATCGGTCTGGTGCAGGGAGAGCATCGTCTTTTCGTGGACGCGGCCTCCCTCTTCCGTCAGGATCAGCCGCTTCAGCCGGGCATCCTGCGGCACGCTCTGGCGCTGGATGTAGCCCTTGCGCTCCATCAGCTGCAGGATGTTCGTCACGGTCGAGCGTGTGATGGAGAACTCCCGTTCGATATCGCGCTGGTACACGGGCTCGTTCTTGTGCCAGTAGAGGTAGCTCATGATCCAGTCGTGCATGGGGGTCACGTTGTCCACGTTGTTCTCCCGGTGGAACTGGTTGATCTTGCGGAAGATCAGGTTGTTCACCCGGCGCACCTGTGCCGGGATGACCTGCGGCGGCTCCCATGGGGGATTGCAGCAGGGCTGCTTGGTGCTTTCATCGTGCATAATGGTTCCCCTTTTGAATTGTTTGTGACAGGATTGTTTCCTTTAGAACTGTTTGATGGCGTACAATATCATAACGCACAATTCGATCTTTGTCAATAGAAGACGCAAAATAAAATACAGAAGCGCCCCACCGAACGGCGGAGCGCTTCCACTGGGCGCTGATTTTGCTTCTGCTGGCTCAACAGCCCTTGCTTTCTGACCAGAATATGCTTTAATAAAAGCAACTACGGGCACTGCGCCCCCGAATACTGCAAGGAGAATCCTATGGAACAACGGAACACCCGCCTGCGGAACGCGGGCTTCGTCACCTTCTTTTTCAGCGGCATCTGCACCATTTCCAGCGGTGTGGTGGTCAGCCTGCTGCAGGAAGAATACGGCTTTGCCTATGGCATGACCGGCACCCTGCTCAGCCTGCTGAGCATCGGCAACCTGCTGGCGGGCCTGCTGGCCGGTGCGCTGGTGGGAAAAATGGGCATGAAGCCCAGCGTCCTGCTGCTGACCATCGGCTATGCGGTGGGCTACGGCCTGATGGGCCTGACCGGCCTGCCCATTCTGCTGGCGCTGGCCTTCTTCATTGTGGGCATTGCCAAGGGCAGTGTCCTGAACACCTGCACCATCCTTGTCAGCGGCAACTCTGCAGACCGCACCCGGGGCATGAACACCATGCACGCCTGCTACGCCTGCGGTGCCCTGCTCTGCCCCTTTCTGATCTCTGCCGCGGCCAGGGTCAGCACCACGCTGGCCGTGCTGGCGCTGGCAGCGCTGGGTCTGGTGCTCTGGCTGGTATACCTGTTCACCCCCATGGCAGGCCGCGCCAAGGCCAAAGAAGCTGTCACCGATTGGAGCTTTTTGCGCTCCTCCCGCTTCTGGCTGCTCACCGGCCTGCTGTTCTGCCAGAACGCCGCCGAGCAGAGCGTTGTGGGCTGGATGGTCACCTACTTCAAGGACAGCGGCATCATTGCAGGCACGCTGGCGGCCTATACCGTCACCGTGATGTGGGGTGCCACCCTGATCGGCCGCCTGCTCATCGCCTTTGTGCTCCCGCTCCGGCAGCCCCGCAAGGCCATGGTGTTTATGGCGATTTTCTGCACAGCCTTCTACTTTGCCATGATGCAGACCCACAGCCAACTGCCTGCCATCCTGCTGCTGTTCGCCTTTGCCTTCTCCATGGCCGGTATGAACCCCACCGCCGTGGCCAGCGCCGGTAAAATGACCACCGTGACCAGCATGGGCATCATGCTGCCGGTGGCATCCAGCGGCGCGATCTTGATGCCCTGGGTCATCGGCAAGGTGGCCGAAAGCGCCGGTCTTGCTGTTGGTATGGCAACCAACATCGTGCCCTGCGTGGGGCTGATCGTCTTTGCAATTCTGGTGTCCAGAATGCGGGAGGAATAAACCTCTCCGTCATTGCATCGCACTGCCGCCTCTCCTGGCAGGAGAGGCAAGCAGCAGGCGACTGAGCCATTCATCCCCTCGCCTTTGCGCTGAACTCACACCCACAGTAATCCTGACGGTAAAGCCCGTACTCCTCCGAAAGCTGGAGGGAGCGCAGGTAGCCGTTCTGCTTTTTGAAATCCGAGGGCAGGTGCCTGATGCCGAATTCGGCTTCAAGCTCCTGCCCGATTTGATTGATGCGGGCAGCATCCTTGTGGGGGCTGATGGAAAGCGTGGTTGTGAACCAATCAAAACCGTGCTCCTTTGCGTACTGTGCCGCCCGGCGCATCCGCAAACGGTAGCAGACGGTGCACCGCCCGCCCCGCTCCGGCTCGTTTTCCAGCCCCTGCACAGCCGTGTAGAACTCCTGCGGGTCGTAGTGGTCCTCGATGACCGTGACCCCCAGCGGGTGCGCCTGCGCCACGAACTTTTTCAGCTCCTCGCCCCGGCGGTAGTATTCTTCGGCAGGCCAGGTGTTGGGGTTATAGTAAAGCACCGTGATCTCAAAATACCGGCACAGCTTTTCCAGCACGGCGCTGGAACAGGGCCCGCAGCAGGCATGGAGCAGCAGCTTTGGCCGCTGCGGCCCCAGCGTTTTCAACACTTCGTCCATCTGCTGTGCAAAATTCAACTGTTTTGACATCGGTTTCATCCTTTGTTATACTTGCTTTGATTCAAATAGCTCCCTCCTGCTGCCTCGCCAAAAGAGCCGCAGCTGCCGGAAGGGGCATCCCGGTCATATTATATCACATTTTATCTAATAGGAGAACTGCGATGACAAACGAGAAGATTGCCCGTATCAACGAGCTGGCAAAAAAGAGCAAGACCATCGGCCTGACCGATGCCGAAAAGGCAGAGCAGCAGGCCCTGCGGCAGGAGTATGTTGCGGACGTAAAGGCCAGCCTGCGCGCCCAGCTGAACAACACCTCGATCAAAGAGCCGGATGGCACTGTGCACAAGCTGGGGAAGAAGAACTAAAGCAGCATCACGAAGAGGAGCTCCTGGCGGATAATTGAGAGAAAAGTATTTCTTCCCTCTTTTTTTGTTCCGCGTTTCGTGCTATACTATAATCGTATTGTTGCGGACATTTCCGCAGGCGGTACAGATTCCCAAGGTGGCGTATCCCGGGCAAGGTGCACGGAAAAGGCTGTCTTTTGAAAAAATGATAAAGAGGTCATTTATTATGCTTACTGCAATTACGGGTATCAACTGGGGCGATGAGGGCAAGGGCCGCATGGTCGATCTGATCAGCCAGGAGTATGACATCGTTGCACGGTATCAGGGCGGCAACAACGCAGGCCACACCGTGAAGAACGAGCGCGGCAAGTTCGTGCTGAACCTGCTGCCCTCCGGCATCCTGCGCCCCAACGTTGTCTGCGTGATGGGCAACGGTATGGTCATCGACCCGCACCATCTGGACGGCGAGATCAACAATCTGCGGGAGCAGGGCATTTCCATCACCCCCGATAACCTGAAGATCTCCGACCGGGCCACCATCACCATGCCCTACCATGTCGATCAGGACGGCCTGGAAGAGGCCCGCCTGGCCAAGACCGGCGCACAGTTCGGCTCCACCAAGCGCGGCATCGCCTACACTTACGGTGACAAGTACATGAAGAAGACCCTGCGCATGGGCGACCTGCTCCACCTGGACGACAGCGTGAAGAAGCGCCTGGTGACCATGGTGGATTCCAAGAACCTGGTGATGGAGGGCAGCTACCACTCCGCCCCCATCAGCGTGGACGAGATGTGGGCATGGCTGGAGAAGTATGCCGCCATCTTCAAGGATTACATCTGCGACGTGGGCCAGTATCTGGCTGACGCAGATGCCGCCGGCAAGAAGGTGCTGTTCGAGGCCCAGCTGGGCGCTCTGCGCGACATCGACTTCGGCATCTACCCCTACACCACCTCCTCCAACGTCATCGGCGCTTACGCCCCCATCGGCGCAGGCATCCCGGGCCACAAGCTGACCAACAGCATCGGCGTGATGAAGGCTTACTCCTCCTGCGTGGGCGATGGCCCCTTTGTCACTGAGCTGGCCATGACCGAGGAAGAGAAGCACGCCCTGCGCGAGGCTGGCCACGAGTACGGTGCAGCTACCGGCCGTCCCCGCCGCGTTGGCCCCATCGACCTGGTGGCAAGCCACTACGGCGTGTTCTGCCAGGGCTGCGATGAGGTTGCCCTGACCCTGCTGGACGTGCTGGACTACATGGAGAAGATCCCCATGGTCACCGGCTACAAGCTGACCGACGGCACCATCACCAAGCGCTTCCCCATGGGCATGGCTCTGGACACCGCACAGCCCGTGGTGGAGTATCTGCCCGGCTGGCACTGCGATATCACTGCCGCCCGCAAGTGGGAGGATCTGCCCCAGGAAGCCCGCGATTACGTTGAGTATCTGGAAAAGGCTATTGGCTGCAAGATCACCTACATCTCCGTGGGTGCCGAGCGTGAGGCCTACATCCACCACAACGTCTGATCCGCGCCACAGAACCCGCCGCATTGAAAAGGAAACGTGACTATGTTTGATATCATCACGGACAGCGCCTGCGACCTGACCCCTGAGACGGCCGCAACGCTGAATATTGAGATCATCCCCTTCTATGTCTCGCTGGACGGTGAGCACTACCGCAAGGAAGGCAAGGAGATCGCCGTGCGCGATTTCTACCAGTTCATGGTAGATAACCCCGCGGCCTACCCCAAGACCAGCCTGCCTTCTCTGGAGGATTTTGAGACCGCCTTCCGGGCCCATGCCGAGGCGGGCCGCCCGGTGCTCTGCATCTGCTTTACCAGCAAGATGAGCGGCTGCGTGGGCAGTGCCCGCAACGCCCGGGAGCTGGTGCTGGAGGATTTCCCCGATGCTAAGATCGAGGTCATTGACAGCACCGCCGCCACCGTGACCGAATCCATCGTGGTGGAAAACGCGGTGGCCATGCGGGATGCAGGCTGTACGCTGGACGAAGCCGTGACCTGGCTGGAAGCGGAAAAGATCACCAACCAGATCTTCTTCACGGTGGGTAATCTGGACTATCTCATCAAGGGCGGGCGCATCGGCAAAGTCACGGGCCGTGCCGCCAACATTCTGGGCATCAAACCCATGATCCTGTTCAAGGAGGGCGAGATCTTCTCCGCTGGTGTGGCCCGCGGCCGCCAGAAGAGCTTTGAGAAGGCCCTCGACCTGCTGATGACCTATCTGGCCGAACACAACGGTACGCCCGATGACTACTGCATCACGGTGGGCTACGGCTACGATGCTGACGAGGGCAAGCGGCTCTGGATGCAGACCCGCGCCGCCCTGCGCGCCAAGTACCCCACCTGCGAGTGCAATGTGGTCCTGCTGCAGATCGGCTGCACCATTGCCGTGCACACCGGCCCCTATGCGCTGGGCATGGGCGTGATGCGGCGGTGGAAAAAACAGTAACTCCCTCAGTCGCCTCCGGCGACAGCTCCCTCTAGGAGGGAGCCTTACGGCAGCGAAAAGCCTCTCTCTGAGAGGGAGGTGGCATTGCGTCAGCAATGACGGAGGGAGTTCCCACATAGTAAAAAAGAAGCCCCGACGAATGTCGGGGCTTCTTTTTGTTTTTCAGCCTTGATTTTTACGATGCACGATCACAGAAGACGGTGACACGGGTCTTGCCGCCATAGGTGCAGGTGTACAGCACCAGGGCGTAGCCGCTGTGTTCCACTTCCTCCACACTGTGGGGGTCAAGCACTTCGACCTTGTTCACGACGTACTCATTCACGATGCCGTCCATATCGGTGAAAGTGACACTGTCCCCCGCTGTGAGGGAGGTCAGCTTGCCGAAATGGCTCTCGTAGTTGTGCGCCGCAATGACCAGATCATCGGTGCGGGAAGAGCCGAACTGGCGGCAGGGGGCGATCTTCAGGCGGGGGTAGCTCCACTCGCTCATCACCGGCAGATCAATGCCGATGGCGGGAATTGAGATCTCACCCACATATTCGTTGCCGTCGATCTCCACCACCGGGAGCTCGGGGGCCAAGGGGCCGCTCTCCGCCTCCGGTTCCGGGGTCTCCACCTTCTGCTGAAGGTCGGCCACCACGGTCTGGGCCTCGGCACCGGCGTGGGCATCCTCGTAGCGGTTGTAGGCGTACAGGCCGCCCGCCGCCAGCAGGAGCACCACACCCAGCACGATGCAGACAAGCCCGGGGGATACTTTACGCATTCTTTTCACGTTTCTTGCTGCGCTCCATCAGGTAGGCTCCCACGGCCACCAGCGCCAGACCGCTTGCCGTCAGAACAGGGATGGGCCAGTTCAGCTGACCGGTCTGGATCAGTTTGGGGCCTTCGGCCGGGCGGGCATCCGCCACCACGCTGGCCGGGGCGGTGGGCTCCGGTGCACTAGGGGTGGTGGTTTCAGTCACGGTCGGGCGGGCATCTGCCGGGGCCGGGTTCTCCGGCGTGGAAGGGGTAGGCGGGGTGACGGGATCAGGGTCATACGGGTCCGGGTAGTACGGGGTCTCGATGGCCTTGTAGCTGTTGTTGAAGGTGATGCTGCTCACCTTTTCGTCCATCAGGTCGGCCTGTGTGTGCACGGCCATCCGGGCCACCAGCTTGTCGTTGTCCCACACCACGGAAACGCGCAGATAGTACACGGTTTCATCGTAGGTGCCGCGGGTGTTGACACCGGCGCGCTGGCGCACGGTGTAAACGTAATAGCCGGGCTTGGTGTAGCTGATGGGGCCAAAGCTGCCGGTCTCGCCGTCGGTGATCTCCAGAGTGGTCACCTCGGGCAGGGGCGCATTGTCCACAGCCTCAAGTTCCACAGTCAGTGTTTCCTTTGGGAGAGGTGTTTCCCCCGTGGACTGAATGGAAACCGGAAGCTCCTGCAGCTGTGTATGCTGGTCAGCCGCGGTGGCCGCAAATGCCGCCGGCTGACACAGGCAGAACCCCAACGCAAGCGTCAGGAGTGCTGCCGCGATTTTACGGAACCTCATTTCATCCTCTCCTTTATGAATCCGACGCGGACGGGATCATCCACGCCAGAAGAATGGTGCGTGCATCGGTAAACTCCGTTGAACAGGTGGACAGCGCCAGCACCTGAGCGTCATCGCCCGCCGCTTTCATGGCGGCCAGCGTTTCGGTGTTCAGGTTCAGGGCGTTCTCCTGCGCAAAGGTGTACAACCCCTGCAGGTCGCTGTCCCAGCGCTGGGGCTGGAAGATCGCGCTCTCAGACGAAGGGACCAGCAGACATGCAAAAGTTTGAAGATCATAGGTGCGGTCGGGCAGGATCAGCTCACCGGTGGTGTTCTCCGCAAAGAACTCTGCGTCCTTGTAGAGATCCAGATCACCGAACATCTTGCTCTCTTCCATGTGGTGACCATACAGCAGAGAGTAGGGGTCGGTGAAGTTCTTGTCGCAGTTCACATCCAGAAAGATGCTGCCTGCCAGCGAGAAATCACCGTAGACATCGGTGTTCACATAGGTAAAGTTGTCCTCGCCCTGTACCACAGGGTAGTCGATGGCGGTGTTGTCCAGTGTGACCCACGCGCAGACATCCGGGTTGATGCCCAGCAGCTCCTCAAAGCTTGCGCCGTTATCCGCGCCCGCCTTGGGCTTGAACTGCAAAAGCTCTGCCTGAACATTGTCTGCGGCGGCGTACACCTGCGAGTTGTCCCACAGGGCATAGGCTGAATACGCCCCGGCGACCACCAGGAACAGCACGACCACCGCGCTCACCAGAAAGTCGGCTGCCCTCAACGCTTTTCTCTGCCAGTTGATACAGCCCACCTCCTAGCTGGCTTTCTTGGCTCCCCTGTTAGGGGAGCTGGCGCGAAGCGCCTGAGAGGTTTCTACCGGAAACTGAACCTCTCCGTCAAAGCCTAACGGCTTTGCCACCTCCCCTAGTAGGGGAGGCAAGTCAGGCATTACGTTCCAATTCAACAACACGTTTCTGTATTGTATCATGGATACGTTCGCAAACAGAATCGAAACAGCGGTCGATCTCAAGATTGGAAAACCTTAAAATCATAACACCATACTTTTCAATGATCGTATCACGTTCTTTGTCGTAAGCCTCACCTTGATCTGTATAGTGCTGTGAACCGTCCAGTTCAATCACTAACCGAGCTGCCGGACAGTAAAAATCTGCAATAAACGAGTTAATTACACGCTGTTTGTAGATTTTTACCGGATATTTTCGGAGAAATAAATACCATAATTTCCGCTCATGCTGTGTCATTTCACGCCTGAGCTCTTTTGCCCGGAAATTCATTTCTCCATTGTAGGGCAGATTGGTGATAGACATAGGCCAAACCTCTCCGTCAAAGCCTTGCGGCTTTGCCACCTCTCCTAGTAGGAGAGGCAAGAAGGGTGCTGCTTCACGGTCAGCTTTCGTGAACGGTCAACGCTGAGGCGTATACTTGGCTCCCCTACTAGGGGAGCTGGCGCGCTAGCGCCTGAGAGGTTCTTACTCCTCGTCGCGGCGGCGCTTGTTCAGCATCAGGGCCACACCACCAATGGCAACGATGGCCAGCATTGCAATGTAAGGTGCATTGTCCAGCACAACACCCATGTCGGGCTCAGCATTGTTGGTATTATGGAAAGCAGTGGTCACATTAGCAGGGTTCTCTTTGTTAATCTGACCAGACACAGTATTATTGTTGCTAAAGGAAACAGCATTCTGATCTGCGTCCTTAACGGTAACGACATACTTAACGCTCTGACCAGAGGTATTAGTAGTATTCAGAACAACATCACTGCCACTTACTTCAGAACCATCTTCGAAAACTTCATACTTGATGCCTGCGGGCAGGTTAGAAAGTTCCAGAGAACCGTTATGACGCAGAGAAACAGTATAGGCCTTATCCAGCTCCAGATAGATATTTGCAGTCAGCGGAGTAGTCCCGGTACCTGCGAGTTTAATAGAAACATTGTCGCCAAGAGTACCAACCTGCGGTCCTCTGTACATTTCATTAGTAATAGTAGCAGTAGTAGTATCCTTGGTAAACTTAATCGTAAAGGTAAAATCCTTCTTTAGATCAGCAAGTGCACCATGGACAGTCTTGCTCAGGGTCAGGCTCTTAGAATCATAGCTATTCTTGAAAGCATCCTTTGCTTCAACCTTCTTGTTATCACGATACAGTGCAACATAGTAGCCATAGCTATTGGCAATGGGCTGCTTCTGCTCATCCAGCTGATTTACAACTGTGATTTTCATAGTCAGCGTACTATCTACAGGAGTAACGCCCGGATATGCGGGAGTGCTTTCAGTAATGGTGTAAGAATATTCACCAACCTTGTCCGTATTGTTACCCAGAACCATAGCCAACTGCACAGTAGTAGTTGCAGTATAATCCTTATTCGGACCCACAAAAGGTTCATCCTGTGTTGCAGTAAACACAGCATTAGAAGCTGCACCATTAATCGCTGTAGTCTCTCCCTGCTTTACAACCGTAAAGCTAAAAGTCATACTATCAGGAGCAGTACCCTTTACAACATGCAGCGTCTTGGTCAAAACAAGATCGTCATCGCTCTCTGTAAACATCTTCGCATCAGTTTCGCTACCATCTTTTTTGACACTAATCGTGTCAGGTGTCGTCGCAAACGCTGCGGTTGCGCCGACGGTGAGCATCATGGCGGCAGCCAGAACGCCCGCGAAGAATTTCTTCAGTTTCATTGTTATTCCTCCCTAGTAAGAAATAGTTCGTACTCCTGTGCCGCGGCCCAAACTCCGCGGTTCACAGGCAGGATGCCGGCAGCTTCTTCCGGCCTCCGTGGTATTACAGACTGCGTCGCCGCAGTAGTGTAATTACTTTTGCTTGCACATCCTCCAGCGGAACCGGGCCAAAGTCCCGGCTGTCCTCGGATTGTGTGCGGTAATCGCCCAGCACAAAAACGCAGCCCTCCGGCACCGTGTAGGGGTACTCCAGCGCGTCTTTTGCGTAGGTGGGGTAGAGGATCTCGCCGCTCTGCACCGCGCCGTTCACCACAAGGGTGCCGCTGTCGTCCAGAGCCACAAGGTCGCCCTCGCGCCCAAGGATGCGGCCCACCCGGAGCTTGCCGCCCTGGGTGTAGACCACAACGTCGTTTTTTGCGTAGGTTTTTTGCAGGCGGTAGCAGATGAGCAAATCGCCATCCTTTACCGCGGGGAACATGCTGCTGCCCTTGGCCTGCGTGAGCAGGAACACCTGCGTGAACAGCACCCAGGCGCACAGCAGGATCACCACAACGCGGCCCAGCAGGCTGATAAAATCCTGCCGGTTCTCAGCGTCCAGCCTGCGGCGGCGCACCGCCTTTGCCCCCTGCTTCAGGGCTTCATTGTCCAGCGGGTGCATCGGAATGCGCCTCCTTTTGGGGGTCAGAGCTGTCAGATTCCGGATTAAACCTCTCAGTCTCGCTTCGCTCGCCAGCTCCCCTAGTAGGGGAGCCCTTGGCAAAACTGTCAGGTTCTGCATTCAAGGGCAGGCCCTTTTGCTCTGCCAGCAGCACATTGTACCTTGTGCGCTCGGCGCGGATGGCGGCTTCGTACAGGGCGTAAAGCTCTTCCAGCTTCTTCCACATTGCCGCCTCGTCCACGCCGCCCAGCAGGTTTTTGCGGAATTTCACCGTCCGGAACCACTGGATGATCGCTTCCTGCTCCGGGCTGATGCAGCTTTCCTCTGCACCGGCCAGCCGCTGGGGCGCTTTCTTCTTCGCCATGCGGTCAGCCCCCTTTAGTCATCTTCCTTACGGCGCTTGCGCAGCATCAACAGGGCAACGCCGCCAGCCACCACAGCAAGGATGACAATGTAGGGCAGGGTGTCGAGGAGGACACCAAGGTCAGGCTCGAGCGTCCGGTGATTGGTGAAGTGAACCGTCTGCTCAGTTGTACCGATTGTTACAGTTGCAGTACTATTCTTTTCGTATACTACACCGTCTGTACCAATCTGCCAGCTGGTATCGTACTTCTCACCAGAATAATCTTCCTCTATAACTTTGTACTCACCACTTGGCAGATTCTTGAAGATAATCGAAGCTCCGTCTTTCAGAGTAAACTTGCCATTTCTCAGCCATTCAACCTTTGCACTATCTGCTTCGCTAATCTCAACATTGGCATCAGTAATATTTGCCGATGTCCCATCAGCTTTGGTAATCGTAAAGGTAAAGGCTTTGTTGGTATCGCCAAGTTTACCAGTAACAGTTTTGGTAACGGTCAGGTTGGCGGAAGCAGGCACATACTTTGCGTAGAAAGTTGTATCCGCAGAAATGGTGCCATTTACAAAATCCGCTTTTTGGGTGCAATTTTCATCCGTATACCAACCTTTAAAGGTGTAAACTGTACCATCTGCTGTTGTTTTAGTTTCCGGGCACACCGCTTCAGTCTGATCATCGCGTTTGACATCCGGGCGGGCAATTGTATTCAACTGAATTGAATCGCCCTGCTTTTGGACTGTATATGCTCCGCCATAATCATTCACTAGATCAAAAGTATTTTTACCCGCATCCTGAACCATAAATTGGACGTTGATGTGCGTTGCATCATGGATCAATAGCAAACCATCCAGATGGTACGTCATTATTTTATCGCCGACATACGTAATCGGAGATTCATACACGCCACTCGTGTATTTTTTGCGCAGGCTCTCTTCTCCTGTCCAATCTCCCTGCGTGCCATTTTTACCAGTGTTAGCTCCGCCTACTCCAACCACCTCGTACCATTTAATTGTGTATGTACCGCCATAATTCTTCTTTACGGCATTTGACTCCCAACTACTCGGGGGCTCCTTATAATAGTAATCCTTGTAAGAACCATCCGCCTGTTTAATCGGAATCACAGGAAACTGTCCGGAATCAACCAAAATTTCTGTTCCAAGCTTATTTTCGGTACTGTTTGTGTCATAAAGCTGATTGTATGGACGTTCTTTCCATTTATAGGTTTCCGGGTCAGGCACATTCAGAATTGTGCCAACAGCCATGCCGTTCCAAGCTTTATTTTCCACATGTGGCTTGTAATAATCACCCTGAGATTGCGAATAATCCCGAATCTGTGTGTAAACATAAAGATTGTAAGAAGATGTCGGATTATCGCTTTCCACAACTGTAATCTTCAGCTCATCGCCGTTACTAAGCTTATGTTCATCATCTGCTTTGGGGTCACCGTGGCGGTGATTAATCGTCAACTCACCTGTTTTCGTAACCTTTAACCGTACTGTTTTGAAAGTATCTCCCACGCCATAAATTTCGTCAACCAAATTTTCATTGCTGTCAACAAACTTCGCTTCACCGGAGTTTTGCTTATTCGGTGTAATTATCCATTTATGTTCGTAGTACGATTTTCCGTTTTTGGATCGCAGTGTAATCGTTGCGCCAACCGGAACTTTTGCATCACCCTGAATGCTGCTGATCGTAGCAATACCATCATTCACATTCGGGTACTCAACGCCATCAATCTCAATGCTGACAATCTCAATGCCGTCATCATCGAACTCTTCACTTCCCTGATCCGGATATTCCAGTGCAAGCACAAAGGGGCTGAAGCTGGTGGTCTCAAAGGTCAGGGTGCCGTTCTCATAGCTGACAACATCCAGTTTTTCCACGGTATTGTCGTCTTTCTGGTGGAGCACTTTCAGCGTGTCGGCAGTTGCACCTTCCATTTCCGGCAGTTTGTCCAGACCGGAGACGGTAACGGTAGCCTTCTGGCCCTTGGCAGGCTGCACCGTTTCGCCCTTGGCGTTCTTGGGGGAGATCTTCAGGCCCAGAATGGGCATCATTTCCCCAAAGCTGTCCTCGTGGCTCTCATAGAAGCGCTCCATATCATCATCACCCATGTGGATGACGCTGAGGCTATGGGCGGCAGAGGGCAGGTTTTTCACCTCCACCGGCAGGGTTGTGGTTTTCGGGTTACCTTCCTCGTCCTCGTAGGAAGCAGAGGCCTTGGTTTCCAGATCCACAGGCACGGGGTTCTTGTCCACCAGATCCTCGTGATCCACGTCCTCTTCCTCATCGGAGCCCACGGTACCGTCCTTCCATGCGGCGTAGACGTTCACGGTGGTGGTCTTGTCGTCCAGAATGTTGCTGGTGGGGTCGGTGAGGTTCAGGCGCACCCGGTTGCCAAACTCGTCCAGCGTGTACCAGTAGTCAAACTGCCGCAGTTCGCCCTTGGGGTCCCGGTTGGAGGAGGGGTTCTCGATGTAGCTGCTGTAGTCCGCAATGGTCTCTACCCGGGGCACAGCCTGAATAAAGTACAGGTTCCACAGAACCTCACCGTTCCGGGCCAGATACTCGCTCTCCGTCATATTGTTGATCTGTGCCTGAGCGGTAATGTCCTGCAGGTCGTTGGCGTTCAGCTCCTTCAGCCAGAAGCGGTAGACCACCATATCCTGCAGCTTTTTGATCTCGTCGCCGGAAACGACCACTTTGTCATCAGGCTTTTCCACCACGTCGTCCTCGCCGGACCACTGGGTCTCGGTGCTGGAGCTGGGGTCGGTGCTGGTGCTGGTGTCGTACTCAATGACGGTGCCCCACTCTGTTTCCTTAACGTTGGGGCCGCCGTCGAGGTTGTCCTCGCCGCCTTCCACAGGCCGGGTGGCAACTTCGTCCCCGCCGAAACCGGCAGCTTCGCCTTCATCGTATACTTCGCGCGGCTCGCCGTCGTCCACGGCAGGGAAATCGTCGCCGAAACCGGCAGCTTCGTCCCCGCCGAAACCGGCAATTTCCTCCTCACCGGAATCGACAACATCCTTGTACTCGGTTGCAAACACCGGCACAAGGCAGGTGCAGATGACCGCAAGCGCCAGACAAAGCGCAAAAACGCGCTTCACCAGCCTATCTTTTTTTCCGTGATGATTTTTCCGCACAGTAGCAGAGTTCCCATAAAACAGTATTTGCAAAAGCTCCCGAAATGGGGAAGATTTGGCGTGACTTCGGTCACGCCTTTTCTTTTGCTTCCAGTTCATCCAGAGGGATGTACCCCAGCCCATCGTACTTGATATGGATGTGCTGCACCCGCTTTCCGCTGGACTTATCCGGGGCATCCACATAGATGGCCGACACCAGTTCACGGAGAGCATAAGGGGTGAGTTCTTCAATATGAACGTACTTGTGCGCTTTCTGGACGAACTTTTCAATATTCTCGATCTGCTGTTCCTGTACTTCAATTTCCTGCTGGATGGAGAGAACTTCCTCTTCCAGCTGCTTCTGTTCGGCATCGTAGCTCTGACTCATCATGTCGAAGCGGTCATCGCTAAGCTTTCCGTTAACATTGTCCTCGTAAATCTTCATGAACAGCCGTTTGAGGTCTGCGATCCGCTTCTCATTCCGGGCAAGCTGCTTCTTCAGGACAGTCAGCTTTTCGGTGCTTTCCACCCGAAGCTGCTCCTCCATGACCTTGCGGAAGTAGTCCTCATGACAGAGGATGTAGTCCGTCACCCGCTGAACATGGCTTAGCACACGGCCCTCCAAAACCTTTACCCGGATGAAGTGTCCCTTGCACTTGCTCCCGTTCTTCTTGTGCAGAGAGCAATCAAAGAAGTCTT
>OJAC01000325.1_pt1 | contig 43695 bp, 41 predicted proteins | sample 1588701 | NCBI WGS metagenome assembly OJAC01 (sample SAMN03283256) | human gut metagenome | biome: human-associated habitat; material: feces | host: Homo sapiens | place: USA | collected 2013 | reverse complement strand
ACATTTGTTGTCAAGGTTCAGTTTTTGGCTACGAGTTTTATTTTCGTAGCAAGGTGCTCCGGCTGCTAAAAAGTAGCCAGGGATTTTTTTCTACCATACCTGAAAATTAAGCGCTTACCTAAAGAGGAAATTTAATAATGCATTTATGCATTATTAATGCTATAATTATGCTATAAGATTAAATTAGAAGGGATTAGAAGAATGAAATTTTCAAATGAAATAAAAGAAATTCGTAAACAATGTCTTATGAGTCAGTCAGATTTTGCAAAAGAATTAGGGGTTTCTTTTTCAACAGTAAATAGATGGGAAACAGGTAAGACGTTACCAACATATAAAGCAATGAAAAATATAGAAATGTTTTGTGCGCAGTATAATATTGGTTTTGAGAACTTTAAAGAAGCTTGGAAGGAGGAAAAATAATGTCCTTTACACATATTGATTGTTTTAGCGGCCCAGGTGGAATATGCACAGGTATGCATGCTGCTGGATTTGATACTAAAGTTGCCATTGAATTTATTAAAAGTTGTTGTGAGACTTATTCTGCAAATCATCCAGAGGTACATGTGATTCATTCGGACATAAGAAAAGTTATGCCAGAGGACATTCTTCCATATATTCCAAAGGGAGGTGTTGATTTAGTTACATCTGGCATGCCTTGCGAAACATTTTCAACAGCAGGTAAGACTTCCAGATCCTTTTATGATGATCGCCAGTTCCTTTTTCGAGAAGGAATACGGATTGCGGAAATAGCAAATGCAAAGATGATTCTTTTTGAAAATGTTCCTGCAATTACAACAAAAACGGTTGAAAAGGGTTCGAAAACATTAATTGTAGATGTGCTAAAAAAAGAACTTGAGGAAGCGGGATATGTTAATTATAAAGAAGTTATTTTAAGTGCAGAACAATTTGGTGTTCCGCAACGTAGAAAGAGGTATTTTGTATTAGCATGTAAAGAATCAAAATGGGAATTGTCTATTCCTGAACCAGATGAAAAAAAAGTTGTAACTGTAAAAGAAGCATTAGCTGGTCTGCCAAATGTTATTCCAAATAGCAATGAAGAAGGTAAAGCGTATGAAGGCAAAGAGTCAGAATATTCTAAAAAAATGAAAGACCTTAAATTTTGGAAAAGATTTGATTTTAATAACGAACTTACCTATCATATGCCGATGAAACATAGAACATATACGCTTGAAAGATTTAATCTTTTGAATCAAGGAGAAAGTTTAAAAGATTTGTTTAATAGATATACTGGGGAAGAAAGAATACAGTTACAAAAAAGACGGGTTTTACCAAAAAAAATGTTTATAAAAAGAAATTATCGTTTAATTGAAAAACAGCCATCACCAACAGTTACAAGCCATTGCCTTGATGAATTCGTTCACCCTATATATAACCGTGCATTAACTGTCAGAGAATGCGCACGATTACAATCATTCCCTGATTCATATAATTTTTGTGGAGGTCCATATCTGACACCACATTTGCATAATGATATTCAGGATAAATATGAGCAGATTGGGGATGCAGTTCCTCCGTTACTTGCATATGCTTGGGGAGTAGCAATTATGGATATTTTAAGGAGGTATTAAATTGACATATAGGGATTATACAGATGAAAAATATAATAAAATATTTGCTGAACAATATGCGCTAGAGTTAAGGGAACGTGAATCTAACAATGCAAAAAAAATAGCGGAGCGTCATGCTCAGCATACGGCTATGCTGGTTACATTTGAAGATGCATATGAAAAGTATTCGGATATAGAGAATGCAGCTGATATTTGGAACTCCATATATTCAGCTCACTTAAGGAGAAAAGTTGGTGTATTTGATTCTAATGATTTAAATGAAGAGGTAATAGATGATATTATATCAGCAACACAAAGTTGGAGAAAATGTAGTGGACACGTATTTGAACATTTTGTTGTGGATTATACAAGGGAACGATTAAGGAAATATAATATAAGATTTCTTTTGCAAAAGGAACTCACATCTCTTATTCATGAAGGAAAGATAAAAAATGATCCAACAGATGGGATAGAAGCGTTGGCAAAGAGTGAGGATTTTGATGTTTATGCAGTAGTAAATGTAAATGGTAATCTTCTTGTCTTTGGATGCATTCAAGTTAAAACAAGTATTAGAGATAGAGTAGGACGCGATGTAAGTTTTTCTGGACCAGCAATGGAGAGGCATTTTTGGGCACCAGCAGTTGTGCTTGATGGTGCTTATTTAGCTATGCCGAAATTTAATATGATGGTTAATGGTGGGGGTGATACTAAATACAGGGAAAACGGATGGCATGGTATGTATTCGATGGCAAATATTGATACAGATGATAGGATTTATGCGGATAGTAAATTAGAACTTTTGATTGAACATGCTGAAGAGGCTGCTTTAAAATTTACTTCTGCTAGGCAGCGGTTGGATCATTACTGGAGAGCAATAAAAAAATTAGAGAAGGAAAGATGGTGATATGGATATTTTGACGCCAGAACAACGTCGGAAGAATATGCAACATATTCATTCAAAAAATACGTCTATTGAAGTTGCACTGAGAAAAGCGCTCTGGCATAAAGGGTATAGATATAGAAAAAATTATTCTGGATTACCGGGCTCTCCGGATATAGTCTTAATGAAATACAAAATTGCTATCTTTTGTGATGGCGAATTTTTTCACGGTAAAGATTGGGAAGTTTTAAAGCCACGTTTGGAAAAAGGAGAAAATGGTGAATTTTGGGTTAGTAAAATTTCTAGAAATCGGGAAAGGGATGATGAAATTAATAAGAAGCTTTTATTTATGGGGTGGACTGTACTTAGATTTTGGGGGGCAGAAATAAAAAAGGATACAGATGAATGTGTTAAAGTAATAGAAGAAACGATATTTGAAATAAAATTAGCAGACGAAATTTTGTGAAAATATAGGTGATACATAATTTAGGACAACAAAACACCCAAATATTATAACATATTCATGGAATGGTGATGCATTTGTACATGATTTTGCTAAGAGACTAATTTTTCGTGGAGCAGATATTGTTTTTTAATAAAATCTAAAAGAAGAAAATGATAAATTTGAATTCCATGAAAAAATATGTTAATTATTTATATATTGAGAAGAGGGTAGTTATAAATTAGATAACATTTGGGAAAAGACACATGGAATTGTATAAAAGATTTTGTAGAAGTGTAAAGAGGCTTGCGAAAAGTGAAAGAAAATCAAGTATGATGACAGTTACTTGAAAAAATCTGCTGTAGAAAACAGGAGGAAAATATTAAATGGCTAATTTTAGAACAAAAGCAAGGGCGATTGATTTGTTGGGGAGAAATCAAATTGCGGATTTGCCAACTGCAATTACTGAACTTTGGAAAAATGGATATGATGCATATGGTGATTATTTGGATGCTGGATTATATCGTGCTGGATATAAAGATGTGAAGTATGATATGTTTACTATTTCAGATGATGGATTTGGAATGAATGAAAGTGATATCATTAATAAATGGATTGTTATCGGTACAGATAATAAAAAAAATAGTGGTAATTTGATACCTTTAGAAGATAGATTCGGAAAAAAAGAAAGAGTATCTTTGGGAGAAAAGGGAATAGGGCGTTTGTCTGTCACATATTTAGGAAATCATATGTTAATGGTTACAAAAAAAGTTAATCAACCCTATCAGTTAGTATTTATGAATTGGAAAGCTCTTGAAAATTATGAATTATATTTGGATGAAGTTGAGATACCAACAACTGAGATAGTAAATCTGGAAGAAATAAATGAAAAATATCAATATCTTCAGGAACTTTATTTGGAAAATTTTCAGAGTGATTCATGGCAAAATTTCAGAGAATTAAAGGAAGATATCTTATCTGAATTAGCCAAGTATAAAAATATCCCAACCGCAATTATGAAAAAAATTCAGGATCATTTTATGGAAAAGAAGCATGGAACTTATTTTATTATTTTTGATCCGATAAATGAAATAGTTGATTTGGAAAAAGAGCAAGAGAGTAATTTAAAAGAAGAACAAGAAGATACATCGGAGCAGACGAGATACGTTAGATCTGCATTATCAGGATTATTTAATCCATTTGATGAGAAATTGTTGGAGGAAAGAAAATCTATTTTAGGAGAAGATTTTAGCAAGACGCCAAGTTTTATAATTTATACGTCAGATGGAAATGAACATGACTTTTTACAGTTGAAAGATTTTTTCAGTGAGGAAGAGTTTGCCTCATGTGAACATTGGATAGATGGTGTATTTGATGATACAGGATGCTTTTTGGGAAAAATTAAGGTTTTTGGGAATGTTGAGGAATACAATTATATACCCAGAAAACGTCCAAAATGTAACATTGGAAAATTGAGATTGAAATTGGCATTCTGGGAAGGTTCCAAGGCCATTACAAGTATGTCTGAAGAAAAATGGCGCATATACGAAAGTAAGGGTGAGGTTTTCAGTGGTTTGTATGTTTATAGAGATGGTTTTAGAGTTTTACCATATGGAAGAACAGACTTCGATTTTTTAGAATTCGAGAAAAATAGAACAAAGAATGCAGGTGTTTATTATTTCAGTCATAGAAAAATGTTTGGTTTTATAGGAATTACTAAAAATGGAAATAGTAGGTTAATTGATAAATCCGGAAGAGAAGGATTTGTTGCAAACGATGCTTATAGAGCGATGAAGATGCTACTGGTAGAGTTCTTTATGAAAATTGCAAAGGAAAAATATGGAACACATTCAGAACAGCGTAAAGAGCAGAAGGAACTGAATAAAAAGAAAAGAGAGAGGGAAGATTTAATTAAGCAAGAGAAAAAGAGAAATTATCAAGCAGTGGTTCAAATTAGAAAGCAGATTATAGATAATCGAAAGGTCATGGTACAAAAGAAAAATGAAATACTAATTTTAAAGATAGAAATTGACTCGATTATCCAGAAGAAGAAAAATCTTAATGAAGAAGCAAGGGAGGTTTTTTCTAAATTAGATTCATTAAAAAAGGATATTAATATTTTAAAAATTAATGTGTCTCCAGATATAACATTGACGGGAAATGACTCTATAAATGATCTGTTACATGATTACGAAGATGAAAGAAATGAACTAGAAAAAATCCTTGCAGATTGTGATAAAAAGGCAAATGAGCATGTATATGTTAATATATTAAAAAATGAATATGGAAATAAATATGTTCAAATAAAGAAAGAAATTGAAAGGATGTTTGATACAATTGAGAAGTCAATTTCTGAAAATTTCAAAGAGATAACTATGCAACTTAATAAAAAAATATTGGAGAGTAAAAGAATAATATATAGATTATCGCCAGTAGAAGTTGAAATTGATGTATTAAGTGAAGAAGAGACAATTAAAAGAATGGAAGAACTTGATACAGTACTAAATTCTATTCGGCAGGAATATGAAAATATATACTTTCCTTTTGTAAGACAATTTGAAAATATCACACTTGAAAAAGATTTTACAAAAACATTAGAGGCATATAAAAGTAAAGAAATTGAGCTGACGAAACAGATTGATTCTTTCTATGAACTTGCGCAGATTGGAATGTCCATTGAGGTAATTGATCATCAGTTTAATGTTTTATATGCTCAAATTGCGAGTGCACTAAGTAAACTGGGTACTATAGCAAAAAAGTCTTCGGAAATTTCAGAAATATACAATCCATTAAAAATGTCTTTTCAACACTTGGAATCAAATCATAAAATGCTGATGCCGATGTATAGAACTACTCGTAGAAATAAAACAAATATATCAGGAAAGGACATCGTCAAAGCTATTGCCAATTTTTATGGAAATGTTTTAGAGAAAGATGGTATTGAGTTTGGGTATTCAGAAGTATTTGCAAATTATACATTTTATTCTTTTGAATCAATTATAATACCGGTTTTTCTTAATGTTATAAATAATGCTATTTATTGGGTTGCGTATGGAAAAGAAAGAAAAAGAATAGAAATAAAAGTTAAGGGTAAAGAAATACTGATAATGAATTCTGGTGCCAAAATGTCCTATACGGAGTTGACAAGGTGTTTTGAGATATTCTATACAAAAAAAACATCTGGTAGGGGGATTGGTTTATATTTAGCTAAGAAATGTTTGAATTCAATAGATTTTGACATATACGCAACTAATGATAAAGAATATAATGTATTAGATGGGGCATGTTTTGTGATATGTCAACATGAAGGGGAATAGGTATGGAGAATACGAATGAAATTTTAAATAAAATTGTTAATCAATCCATTAGAAATGTAATTTGCGTAGACGACGATTTTTTAGCACCATATGAAGCTGTGACAGAAGCAGATAAAGAAAAACATCTATTTTCAAAACAAATGTATAGTGGGATTTCTTCATCTTGCGAGTGTGCAGTTACGATTGTTCCGTATAAGCAAGAAGTGGATATAAACGTAATTAATGCTATGATGAGACAGAAAGATTTACTGATTCTTGACTGGGAACTATCCAAAGTTGAAGATATAAAAAAGCCTATTGAAATAATAGATGGAGCTTTGTCAAATAATGTGCAGTATATTTGTATTTATACGAATACACCTAATTTGACGGGGATATGTGAAACTTTACGTTTATATTATTGCGGTTTTTCTAAAAGTGAGGTGGAAAATGTTGCAAATCAATGTGAGGAACAAGGGTTGCTGAAAGATGAATTTGCTACAGATATAATCGAGTGTTTTGAAAGGAAGAATGGGAATATAAAGATACTGAAAGATAAAGCAAAAGAATTGGGTGTAACTGTAAATATTGATGGGATAGAGGAAACTAGCAAGAAATTGTGGTACATGTTGTATTTTGCGTGGTCTGATAAATTATTACCTGAAAAAAATGAATTTGTTGCATATGATAAAGGCGATGATGGCACAGTATTAAATATTGATGGCCGTTTAGTATTTATATACGGCAAGAGTGCTGAAAAGTCAGGTGAACAAATAGATAAGATACTACCTGACAATATAATCCCAAGCATTGCAAAGCATATGGTAGAGTCACCTAATAGTATATTAGATGCTTTGTGGCTGTACTATTTTAATTTATTTCAGGCTGCGTTATACAAACGTACAGATTTTTTTAAAAACATATCAAGTGATGCTTTTTTTTATCATGCTAGCAAGATGTTCGATGAAGAAGGACAGGATGATGTCGAGATTTTTTTTAAAGAAAGTTTTAAAGAAGAAATGACGCAGCGCATTGATGTCGAGAACATTGCAATTCCAGATGAAATACTTCAAATGATGGTAGATAAAGGAAAGAACATTGAACCAGCTAATATTTTAGATGAACTGGTCAAACTAAATGAAAGAATAACGATAAATAGAAGTCTTTCAAATATATTTCATAATATTGGTTTTGGTGATTTGTTTCAATGTGTAAATGCCGATAATGGTTTATGTGAATTTTGGCTATGTATTACTGCAAAGTGCGATTGTAGGAGACCTGAAAAAATATCAAATAATTATATTTTTATTGGAGGAAATCGCTGTAAAAATAAACACGCGATTGCTGAAGCGGAAAAACAGTATTTCTCGTACGCGGATCTTGGCAATGAAGAAAACTGCAATGTGGTTGCTGTGAAATGGGGGAGTAAAATAAACAGTATATATATTATAGATAATAATGTGAAACGGGGAAAGATTATTCAAGGTAATATTAGAGATATGCAAAAAAATTTTAAATACATAGGTAATGTGAAGGAAAATTTTGCTCAAAGAATGGCTAATATGGCTTTTGCAGATGGTAACAGAGTGGGAATTTCGTTAGCTAAGATGGAAAGGGAGGAATAACGCATCTGGTTTTTTCACTGGATGCGTTATAATGTATATAAGTAGTTGAGTAAATTAACAAAATAATTTCCACTGGCATTTGCTAGGTGTGGAGGAACTGCATTGCCAACTTGAAGTGCTGTTTGCCCTCTATTTCCATGAAATACAAAATTGTCTGGAAATGATTGAAAACGAGCAGCTTCTCTTACAGATATAGCTCGATTTTCTGTAGGGTGTCCGTATCTTCCCTTGCTGTAACAAATACAACCGCCTGTTATAGTTGGAGCAGGCTTGGTGGTATCTATAATACCATATACACCAGAATATCCAACGTTGTCTTTTTGGTGGCAAGGTAACTGCAGATGAGGGGGTAAGCAGTTTCGGCTACCACCGTGGGTACGAATATATTGTATACGCTGTATATTTATTTCAGCAAGTCCGTTGGTCTCGTGATTTGGATATCCAGCTGGAGCAGGTTGACCAGCATTTATAGCAGGTAAAATATTATTTTGAAGTGTTTGCCCAGCAGTTACCCATGGTAAAAGTCCAGGATTTTTTTGAGGGTTATTTGTATGAGTTTTTGGTGGCAAGCTAATTGTAAAATCTGGTTGATTTTGTATAAGTAATTGATAAATGTCATTACGTATTCCATGAAGAACAAGTCTTCTTCGTGTTTGTGGAACACCATAATCGGCACAATTTAAAACATCATATGTTACTTGATATGATGGTTCTAATTCAGCAAGTGCTTGGGTAAAAATTTGTTTTCCACGCCCGTTTGCAAGCCCAGGAACGTTTTCCATTAGTATAAATAATGGATGTATTTCATGAATGAGTCGAGTATACTCAAAAATCAGATTATTTCTTTCGTCATTTGTAACATCATCTTTCTGAAGTGATGAAAAAGTCTGACATGGTGGACAACCAGCTAACAAGAAAAGTTCTCCTACTCGAAGATTAAGTTGTTCCAGTATTTCTTGACCGGTAATATTTCTGATATCATTTTGAAGGACATTTCCATTCAAATTGTTGGTGTAAGTTTGAGCAGCAGTGGCATTTATTTCTACACCAAGTTGAACAGTGATATTACTTTGTGCAAGTCCCAAAGAGAGTCCGCCAGCACCGCAGAATAAGTCAATTGCTATGGGATTAATATTATTAAATGCCATATTTTCTCCTTCCTATAATGTCAAGCCTTAAATCATTGATTTTTCAGGCTTTTCTTTAAATATCTACCTCATAAAACAGGGCCAGAAGTGTATGACAGTCATTGTGTCTTGTACTGAATAGTCAAAAGAGAGTACAGTTAATAAAGCATCCTTTTATCTTGCTTTATAAAGGCTACAAATCCTCTGTCAACTATGATGGTGAACCTTCCGTGTCTAAAGGGATCGTGTCCCAACTTCCTTCGTCCCACCTGCTCATACACTGAGTGCCCGCTTTCTAAAAATAAACATACAGTTTTATTATATAACATAAAGTATTAGCAGTCAAATGATATCTACACGGGTCTTCGACACTTGTGAGAAATAGTTACTGTTCAAGGGTATGCATAAGTCATTGTAAAAAGTTGACGAATTTTAATTTTTTTATATTGTGGATAATCATGTTAAGTATACTGAGGGTCTGACCATCTAACTAACCGATAAATAAAATAATGAATTAGTAAAAAGTTGATGAAAAGTCTATAAATGTAATGTGACATTGGAGTTTAGCGCAATAGAGTTTGAATATTGTGAATCGCTTAAATTGTTGGAAGAATTCTTTCATAAATATATTAATATTAGAAGTTGTCAGTTATTAAGGATTAATCCTGAAATGAAGAAGTGGAATTGCTCTATGGCAACAAGGGCGAATCGCAGGGAAACCAGGTATTTGCCGATTTGCTGCCTCATCTGATCAGGGTAATAGAAAATGCCGGAATGCTGATCATTGATGAATTTGGCAATAGTCTTCATAATAAATTGGCTGAAAAAATTATTGAATTCTTTATGGAGAATGTTGCTTTACGCTAAAATGGTTTCATGCTATCATTATTTTAGTTAAAAATTTTGATGGCATGAAGCTATTTTTGATTGGAGGCATGGAAGATTTGAACTTTAACTATTGCTATAAAATTACTTATGAATCAGGGGAAACTTATGACAGACGAAGAAATGAGCTGTCAGTAGAAATTTCAAAAGAAGACTATAAGAAAATTATAACAGGAGTATTACAGGAAAGACCGATTGATCAGATTGAAGGGATTTCGGATGTAATTGATAAAATGACGGAAAATGTTGAATTTGCGGATCGTTTTATGAATAAAAATGGTTCATTAAGAAAAACACCATTAAAGAAAAAAAGAGCTATTTCAAAACTTGAATTTTTTATTCCGGAATATGAGTATCGGCGATTAAAAAAGATGAAGGATCCAATAGAGACATTGGAACGCCCAGTGGAACATATGACTGTTTATCGGAATGATGGTTCCAGTGTGACTTTGACAGCGGAGAATGGACGTGTGAGTATTGTTGACTCCAGGGAGAAGAATGTAAGGCATATTATTGAGGCAGATTATTTTGTTTCGAAAATTTTGTAATGATTTATTACAAATACCATTGATGGTGTCCGTATGTATGCCAACAGATATTTAAAGATATTTGATGTGGATAGTAAACTATTAGACGAAAGAAAAAAATGAAAGGACATAAAAAAATATATGATTAGTTTTTATAAGAGTATTGTTGACCAGGACAGAGCTTCAATTGTTATATGCAATCTTAAGCATGAGATTATCTACATGAATCCGGCAGCTGTTAACAGCTATGCGAAGCGAGGCGGTGATAAACTTATTGGAAGAAGTCTGTTAGATTGTCATAATCAGGAATCCAGGGATAAAATACAGAAGGTAGTGGACTGGTTTGCGGCAGATGAGAGCCATAACCTTGTCTATACTTTCCATAATGAGAAGCAAAATAAAGATGTTTATATGGTGGCACTCAGAGAAGAGGGAAGACTGATAGGATATTATGAAAAACATGAATATCGAAATTCAGAAACTATGAAACAATATGATTTGTGGTGATGTTATGGCACAGGACGAATGGTGCAGGCAGTTGTTCAAGAATGAGGAAATACGACAGGAACTTATCTGTGTGGTAAGAAGAAAAAATGGAATGAGGTAAGCAACAATATGGAATCAAAACAGAAAAGAACAGCTCTTGTCACAGGTGGAAGTTCCGGAATCGGACGATGTACTGCAGCAGCCTTGAGTAAGGCTGGCTACATAGTCTATGAGTTCAGTCGCCGGGATGTTCCTGTAGAAGACGTGAAGCATATGTGTGTAGATGTGACAGATGAGGCTTCCGTGCAGGAAGCCGTTGGGCAGATCCTTTTGGAAAGAGGAAGTATCGAGATTCTTGTAAACTGTGCAGGCTTTGGTATCTCAGGTGCAGTGGAGTTTACAGAATCAGAACAGGCGAAAGCACAATTTGATGTAAATTTTTTTGGAACTGTCAATGTAAGCAGAGCTGTTCTTCCATCTATGCGCAGACAGCACAGTGGACATATTGTCAATATCAGTTCTGTGGCAGCGGTGGCACACATTCCGTTTCAGGCATTTTATTCTGCCAGTAAAGCAGCAGTGTCTTCTTATTCCTGTGCGCTTGATAATGAGGTAAGTCCTTATGGTGTCAGGGTAACAGCAGTAGAACTTGGAGATATTCATACCGGTTTTACCCAGGCCAGACAAAAGACAGTTTTGGGTGATGATGAATACGGCGGCCGTATTTCACACAGTGTCAGTCAGATGGAGAAAGATGAACTGAGTGGGATGTCGCCGGAGGTTATTGGTACATATATTGCGCGGCTTGCACAGAAAAAGAACTGCGCACCAATTTGTGTGGCGGGTGTGAAGTATAAGATTCTGAGATTCTTATGTAAAATTCTGCCGTGTACATTACGGGGAAAGATTGTTGGTTCTATTTACGCAAAATAACTGAGATTATTTTATAGAATCCCGATATAGCCCGGGTGTCTGGATATATAACAGCTTTTTTCAGCTTTACGTTAAAATAGTTTCATGCTATCATTATTTTATTAAAAATTTTGATAACGTGAAGCTGTTTTTTGATTGTGGGGTGTAAGGAATGGGTAGATTTGTAAATCCTGATAACAGTGCATTTCAGGTGGCACTGAATTCTCCGATATATGTGGATAAAACCGGATTGTTGGAATATACAAACAGCGTACTTAATACAACAGAAGCTTATATCTGTAACTGCAGACCACGCAGATTTGGAAAATCATATGCTGCAAATATGCTTGCCGCTTATTATAGTAAAGGCTGTAATTCCGAAGAAATGTTTTCGGGGTTGGATATAAGCAGGGAATCCGATTTTAAGATGCATCTGAATAAGTATGATGTGATTCATCTTGATATTCAGTGGTTTTTGGCAAATTGTGATAATGTGGATAATGTTGTAGCGTTTATTACGAAATCTGTACAGGCTGAATTGAGAGAGATTTACCCTGGCGTTCTGCCTGAAGAAGAGACAAGTTTGTCGGAAAGTCTTTCACGTATTAAAAATATTGTTGGACAGAAATTTATTATAATTATTGATGAGTGGGATGTTCTGATCAGAGATGAAGCGGCAAATAAAAAAGTACAGGAAAAGTACATTAATTTTTTGCGGGCAATGTTTAAGGGAACGGAACCGACAAAATATATTCAGTTGGCGTATCTTACAGGTATTTTGCCGATAAAGAAAGAAAAAACACAGTCTGCATTAAATAATTTTGATGAATTTACAATGCTTGATGCAGGAGTGATGGCACCATATATTGGATTTACAGAAGCTGAAGTGAAGGATCTTTGCGAAAGATATCACAGAGATTTTGAGAAAGTAAAATATTGGTATGATGGTTATTTGCTAGAGGACTATCAGGTATATAATCCTAAAGCAGTAGTAAGTGTTTGTGTGCGGGGCAAGTTTAGAAGTTACTGGTCTGAGACTGCTTCTTATGAAGCAATTGTTCCTTTTATCAATATGAATTATGATGGCTTGAAAAACGCTATAATTGAAATACTTTCCGGTGCTTCGATTAAAGTAAATACAGCTGCTTTCAAAAATGATACGGTGAATATACAAAGCAAAGATGATGTACTTACGTATTTGATCCATCTTGGTTATTTGGGATATAACCAGAACAGAAAAACTGCATTTGTTCCAAATGAAGAAATCCGGCAGGAATTGACAATGGCGGTTGAAAGCAGAAAATGGAATGAGATGATTACTTTTCAGCAGGAATCAGAACATTTACTGGAGGCTACGCTGGACATGGATAAAGAAGCGGTTGAAGAGGGAATTGAGAAAATCCATACAGAGTATGTTTCAAATATTCAGTATAATAATGAGAATTCCCTGAGCAGTGTACTTGCAATTGCATATCTGAGTTCAATGGAATATTATTTTAAACCAGTTCGTGAACTGCCGACAGGACGTGGGTTTGCAGACTTTGTATTTATTCCAAAACCAGAATACGTTTCCAGTTATCCGGCGCTTGTCGTAGAACTTAAATGGAATAAGAATGCCGAAACAGCGTTACAGCAGATAAAAGAGAAAAAATATCCCGAATCGATAAAACAGTATACAGGAGATATTTTACTGGTTGGAATAAATTATGATAAGAAGACGAAGAAGCATCAGTGCTTGATAGAATCATATGAGAAGTAGGAAAGGTAAAGAAAGATTATTATGAAAGAATATTCAAGAATTCTTATAGAACAATATTGTGAAAAGTATCCTAAAACTAAAAAAGCAGCAACTTTACAAAGACTTGTGACAATGTCTTATGATATAGCAAGTCAACCTACAGATTATGATGCGATAAGTTTAGAGAAACTTATAGAAAGAGAGCGAAATCCAGAATTGCGCGAGGCGCTTGAAGATTTAGATGATTTTTTATTTGGATGGTAAATTGTTGAAATTTGAGTCGTGTGAGGTATTGTGATTAATGAATAAATTCTCAGAGAAAGATTGGAAATTATTCCGAAAAAAGATTTCGGGCTGGCAGGAAGCCTATATGGAGAAATTAAACAGGGAATATATAGCGTTATTAAATGAAGAGGGAGATGCATCGGACAAGTTTTGGAAACTGGAAAAAAGGATAAGAGAGGACAAGAAAAACTGCGGTGTTCAGTGTGAGATGAGCAGATCAAATCAATTTTATATTATGCTGTCGCTATTGAGAGAAGGAGCGATTACTTTTGATGATCTGGAAGATTTCAGTGATGATTTAAAAGATATGATGAAACGCGTTGCAGATAATTGATAGTCGGACACCATTTTTGATTGAGAGGTGTAATAATGGGCAGATTTGTAAATCCTGATAACAGTGCATTTCAGGACGTTTTAAATTCTAAAGTATATGTGGATAAAACTGGTCTTTTGGATTATATAAACAGTGTTATTGATACTACAGACAAATTTATTTGTAATAGTCGACCTCGTAGATTTGAAAAAACAATCACTGCAGATATGATTACAGCGTATTATAGCAAACCACATTGGGTCTGATCATCTAACTAACCGACAAATAAAATAATGAATCAGTAAAAAAATGATTAAAATTTTATAAATGGAATGTAATTGTTTTGCAAGATAATACAAATTTTGTAATATATACTAAATGATTTATTGACAATATAACAGGTATTTGATACATTAAAATTACATATCTGGGAAGTTCTATTCTAAGTCGTTCGACTATCTGATTCCCCATATGAGAGTAAATAAATATGGTGGAAGCAGCGTTAGCGCATACATGAATTTTTACTTTATTGGAGGCTCCTTTCACCATCATAGAGAAAGGAGCGGTATAATGCCAGTAATAGCGAGATTTTATGGAATGGTAATAAAAATGTATTTTCGACAGAGTGAACATAATCCTCCGCATATTCATGCAATATATGGAGAGTGTGTTGGTGTAATTGACATAAGGACAGGCGAAATGTTAGAGGGTGATCTTTCGAAAAGGGCATTAAAAATGGTTCAAGAATGGGTAAAGCAGCACGAAAATGATTTGATTAAAATATGGGAAACGCAAAAGTTTGTAGAACTTCCACCGTTGGAATAAAATAATGGGAGTTCTCGAGTAAAATGGAAGGCGGTGTTATTGTGTTTCATAGAATCAAAGATATAATGTCTTTGAAAAAATATGTTCTTTTGGCTACGTTTCAAGATGGGACGGTTAAAACTTATGATGTAAGTTCCCTGTTTGAGGAGGTGGAGGCATTTAACGCTTTAAAAGATACACCACATTTGTTCGAACAGGTAAAAGTGGATGTTGGTGGCTATGGAATCTCCTGGAATGATGAAATAGATTTATCTTGTGATGAGATTTGGGATAACGGAGTGCTTTTATGTGAGGATAATGGAGTGAAGTAGTGAGGGTCTGACCATCTAACTCGTTCTTTAAATCCGAAAGCAGAAGGGGAGATTGTAATAGTACGGCTCGGTGGAGAAACACATGATGAAAAGGGACTTCTTGATCTTTTATATGGATTATTTTCCGGAAACCAGAAAAAGGTATTGTCATATATTCCAGATGCTGATAATCAAATCTGTCAGAAGGGGGGTCTGATATGTTAAGTATGATTTCTTATGCTGAGGAAAATGGAATAAAAAAGGGAGAAAAAATTGGAGAAAAGAAAGGCGAATCTCGATTAGGGGCACTTATGAATATTCTTTTAAAGAATAAGCGTTATGCAGATGCTGAGAAGGCATCTGAAGATGAAGTGTATCGTGAACAATTATATAAAGAATATAAATTGTAAGGATTTGTTAGATAGTTTCTCATTATAAGGTATCTAGAGAGTAAGTTATTGTCTGAAAGTTATATAAAACCTTTGGAATGTTGCTTTACGCTAAAATGGTTTCATGTTATCATTATTTTAGTTAAAAATTTTGATGACAGGAAGCCATTTTTGATTGTGAGGTGTAATGAATGGGGAGAGTTTTTAATACAACGGGTGTGTGTATTCCAGAGAAGCATTATATGGTAAATATTAATGGTCGTTTACAACAGATTAAAGTGCTTGTGGATGAGGGAAAATATTTCACCATTAACAGGGCCAGACAATATGGTAAAACTACAACTTTGCGCGCACTGGCAGAAATGCTTCGGGATGAATATTATGTTGTATTACTTGATTTTCAGACATTTGACAATGAGAAATTTAGTAATGGAAATGTGTTTTCAGTAGCATTTGCTGGTTCTTTTTTGCGTGTACTTCGCAGAAACTGTAAGACTATGAATAATGAGATGGTTTCAGTTATAGAAGAAATGAAAAAGGATGCCGATTATGCTAACAGATACTTTTCTCTGAAAGAGCTATTTGAGGGATTAAGTGATATATGTGAAGCGGCAGACAGAAAAATAGTTCTTATGATTGATGAAGTAGACAGTGCAGCGAATAATCAGGTTTTTATTGATTTTCTGGCGCAGCTTAGGGCACAGTACCTGGACAGAGAATTTTATCCGGGATTTCAGTCGGTGATTCTGGCAGGAGTATATGATATTAAGAATTTGAAGAGAAAACTCAGACCAGAGGAAGGACATAGATATAACAGTCCATGGAACATTGCTGCAGATTTCAGCATCGAAATGAGTTTTTCTGAATCAGAGATAGCAGGGATGTTGCAGGAGTACGAAATTGATCATCGTACAGGGATGAATATATCAAAAATGTCAGAATTGCTATATGCGTATACGGCAGGATATCCGTTTCTGGTTTCAAGAATCTGCCAGCTGATGGATGAAAGGGTACGGGATGAATATGAAAATCTGAAATTGGTATGGACGGAAAATGGTTTTAATGAAGCAGTGCGTATTCTGCTTGCGGAGAAGAATCCTTTATTTGAATCATTAGTTGGAAAAATATGCGATTATCCGGAGTTAAGTGTTATGCTGAAAACATTACTTTTTACAGGAAGAAATATCGCGTATAATCCGGATGAAACCTCGATTGATATGGCTCAGATGTTTGGCTTTATTAAAAACCAAAATGGGAATGTGGTTATTGCAAACAGAATTTTTGAAATGAGATTATATAATTATTATCTTACAGAAGCAAAGATGCAGCAGACAGAGATATATAAGGCAGCCCTGCAGGACAAGAGTCAGTTTATAGTTAATGGATATCTGGATATGGAAAGGATATTGGAATGTTTTGTTGTTCATTTCCAAGATATTTACGGGGAATCTGATGAAAAATTTCTGGAAGAGCAGGGGAGGAAGTTCTTTTTACTATATTTGAAACCGATTATTAACGGGACAGGAAATTATTATATCGAATCCAGAACAAGAGATCTTCGAAGAACAGATGTAATTGTAGATTATCATGGACGGCAATATATAATTGAATTAAAGATATGGCACGGTGACGAGTATAATAAGCGGGGAGAACAGCAGCTTGTTGGATATCTGGAAGATTATCATGTGGATAAAGGATATATGCTTAGCTTTAATTTTAACAGGAAAAAACAGTCGGGAATCCGGAAAATTATAGTGAATGAGAAAACGATAGTGGAAGCAGTGGTATAAATTAATTCACCAGAAAAAGAAAACCATTTTTTGAATAGTCATATGTGATGCTGGCGATTTTAAGTGACGAAGAACTTGGAGATAAGATAACAATGGAGCAATATTATTACAACCATATGAATAAGGCGCAGCAGGCTGCATATCACAGCATTCTTAGCGGTGTGAAAAACCTGGCGGATGAATTTCAAATTCCGGCATTAGAGGGAAAAGAACTTTATAATGTTTTTTTTCAGATGCGTCTGGATCATCCGGAGATATTTTGGGTGAGCAGTTATAAATACCGGTATTATAAAGACTCTCCGAATCTGATTTTTATTCCGGAGTATCTTTTTGATAAAAAGAAGATTTGCGAACATCAAAAGGCTATGACTGCCAGAGTTGAGAAGCTGATTCGCCCGGCTCAGAAGCTGTCTGAATGGGAGAAAGAGAAGTATGTGCATGATTTTATCTGTGAAAATATCCGCTATGATAAACTGAAAAAATCATATTCCCATGAAATTATCGGACCGTTGGGGCAAGGCGTTGGTGTTTGTGAGGGAATTGCAAAAGCAGTAAAGGTTTTGTTAGATGCACTGGGAGTCTGGTGTGTGATTGCAATCTGTGGAAATAATCCTGAGAAGGGGATTAAGTATCGCCACACATGGAATATCGTAAAAATAGGAGGTACATATTATCATCTGGATGCGACCTTTGATAATACCCTGGGGAAAGATCGTGAGACTTCTGAAATCCGCTATGATTATTTCAATCTGGATGATTCACAGATTTTCAGGGATCATGAGCCTCTTATTGCGCCGGCGCCTCACTGCGGTGATCATGAGCACTTTTACTATAAGGAGAAGAAGCTTTCTTTTACTAAGAAAGAGGATGTGTATAAACGTTCTTTGCAGGCGGCGAAGAAAGGCAGGGTACTTATTTTTCACTGGAGAGGCGGTTATCTGACAAAGGGAGTACTGAAGGAATTGCTGGAGCTTATCCGGAAAGCAGGAGATGAGAAAGACAAAACAGCAATGGTCAGCATAAACTGGCCGCAGGCAGTTATTCGTGTTCAGTATACGGATATGCAGGTACAGGAGAGTGTGACAATAGAGGAAGCGAATGAAGGGGAAAAATAGATGTAATAAACAGCTTAACTTTTTCCGTGTGAGGATAGGGCTTTTTAAAAGAATGTGATCAGAGTGAGAAAATAGCCGAGATGTGGGACAGGGAATTAAAAGAAATCAGGGAGCAGGAACAGTATAGGAAAGCTATATTATGTATGGAAGAGGAACAGTATGATAAGGCAATAATTTTGTTTGAGGGACTTCCAAGAGATTATGAAGATGCCAGAAATAATTTCAGGGAATAAGGGTGAAATAAATGAATCAAAATTGCATGATTACACGAGAAGCAGCGTTGGAATTCGGTTTATCATTTCAGAATACATATACGGAAAGACCTTTCCGTGATCAGAACTGGCAAGTGGTAAGAGCGAGGGAAAACAAAAAAATTTTTTTATGGATCTATGAACGAAACGGTTATGTTAATCTGAATGTAAAAGCAGATCCGGAGTGGCGTGATTTTTGGCGAAGTGCCTATGAATCTGTACAGGCTGGTTATCATCAGAATAAGGAACATTGGAATACCATTATTCTAAATGGGACGGTACCGGATAAAGATATTAAAAGAATGATATCCGAAAGCTATGATCTCGTAACATACAGCCCGACAAAGAAGATTTATGAGGCAGTGAAGCAAATTCCGAAAGGATGCGTTGCAACTTATGGTCAGGTTGCCGAAATGGCAGGGAATCCGAGAATGTCGAGAGCGGTAGGGAATGCCCTCCATAAGAATCCGGATCCGGAGCATATTCCCTGTTATCGGGTAGTGAATTTCAGAGGAGAACTGTCAGGGGCTTTTGCCTTCGGCGGTAAAGATGTACAGAAAAAGCTACTGGAAGCAGATGGAATTGAGGTTGTCAATGGAACGGTGGATTTAAAAAAATATGGATTGACGCAAAGAGATGAGAAACTGTGAGAAAACAGATACGGAAGATTACCTTATTAACATTTGGGGGCGGGCAAATCTTTCCGGATCTGCCTGGCAGTGGAAGAAATTGCAGGAAACATTGTAGAACATGGATTTACAGGTAAAAAGGAAAACATTTTATTGATCTTCGGTTGACATTGGAAAAAGATGGAAGCGGGTGCCTGTCACTGCGTGACAATGGGGTGAAATTTAATCCCCTGGAATACAGAAACAGGGATACACAATATGGACTTGCTATTATCAGGGGGATTTCAGAGAAAATAGATTACCATTATGTGGCATCCATGAATTGTCTGAATGTGATGATCAGGTGAAGAATCATATATGAGGAATATGAAATGAATTACAGGAATGTAAAAATATCACAAGATGCGAGGATTGCGAAACAGTCAGTAATTGTGGGAGATGTAACAATTGGTCGTGACAGTTGTGTTTTATATTATGCTGTGATCCGGGGCGATGATGCACCGGTTGTGATCGGTGAGGAGTCAAATATTCAGGAGAATTGTACGATTCATGTAAACCATAACAGACCGGTATATATTGGAAATAATGTGACTATAGGGCATAATGCTGTGATCCATGGCTGTACCATCGGTGACAGAACTTTGATCGGAATGGGAGCGGTAATCCTTGACGGAGTAAAGATCGGAAAGGACTGTATTATAGGTGCAGGAAGCCTGGTTACCAAGAATACTGTGATACCGGATGGCTCACTGGTAATGGGCAGTCCGGCCAGGATCAAACGAAATCTCACCTGGGAAGAAAAGCTTGGTATTATGGAGAACAGTAAGGAATATGTAACGGTATCTCTGGAAATGAAAGAACAGGGCGTGTTATAGAAAAAAGAAAGTCCGGCAGAAAAAAAACAAGTAATATGTTGATGGAGAATAATTCAAATGATAGTTAACAAGTGTTCGGAAAATTTACTTACAAAATCAAAAAAATTATATGAGAATTACAGGGATAACTGTATAGTGGTCCAGAGAATGCTGGAGAAGTATAAAAAGATATATCCCAATATTTCTGATTATTCTATTATGCATTTTATAGATATTGCAGAATTTTGCGATTTAATAATGGACAGACAGAAGCTGGAAGATTTGAATGGAGATGAATGCTACTGCCTTTTGATGGCGGCTCTGTTTGCTCATACCGGATTTGGTTTAAATCAGGAAAGCATGAATAAATATATAAGCAAACTGGGGATCCAAAAGCAGACGCAGCCGCTTTCATTCCTGCAGATCATGAACAAATATCATGTTTTGTTCAGTGCGTGTCTGATAGAAGAATACGGAGATATATTTGAATTTCCGTCAGAGATATATAAGCATGCCATAATCAGTATGCTGTATTTTATTGGCGGAAATAGTGATGATATAAATCAACTGGAAGAAGTTTTGCTGTCAGACAATCAAAATTCTGTCAGATTAAAAGATCTGGCAGCAGTTCTTGCTGTTGGAAATCAGCTTGCAGAATTGAAGAATACAAATCTTGATCTGAATTATGAGGATTTTGATAAGTATAATTCTGAAGAGATTGTTGGATTTGTTGAAAGAAACGTTGTAAGAAGCATTGCTGTTAAATATGGCAAACTTGTGATAGAAGCAGGCGGATCGGATTCGGCATATGCACTGATTGAAAGAAAAGTAAATTTGATCATTAATAATTTCGAGAAGCTCCTCAGCAGTCTGACTCATGGATCAGGTGACAATGCCGGCCTTTTTGGCATTGATTCGATAGAACTCAAATGTGTTCTGTCCGCTGAAAATTCAAAAAAGATCTACCTTAATAAGGAAATCGAAGAATCATGGACAGAAGAGGACATTGAACTTTTTAATAAACTTTCTTTTGAGGAAAGAGTATTTTATGCGGATTATCTGTCTACAGAGTTTGAAATAACCAAATTTCTTGTGGATTTTGCAAAAACAAATAAAGCAGTACTTGCGGGATTAGAGTATAGAGTAAAATCACCGAAGTCCTTATATAATAAGCTTTATCAGAGAGTAGAGAAGTCTTTTTTTGATTCAATAGCAGATGTTATTCGTTATACAGTGATATTGGAACCGAAAGAATATGTTGAACAAATACGATCTGTGACAGATGCCTTGTATGAGAAGAACTGGAAGATATATTCATTGAAAAATTACTGGGTCAATGACAGTTTTCCATATAATGGCGTAAATGCCAAGTTTAAAAACTCACGCAACTATTGTATTGAAATCCAATTCCATACTCAGGAAAGCTTTGATGTGAAAATGAGTGAGGAAGATCATAAACTCTATGAACAAAGAAGAGTGTTAGAACCCGGATGCGATGAGTATAACAGAATATTACAGTTACAGCTGAAATTATATTCTGATATGGAATATCCTGAAAATATTGCGGATTTAGAAAAAATCTGACGCACATCAAGGATATCTGACATAGAATTTTACGCTCTGATAGCAGTCACCGAGTTAGATTAATATGCGTTATTTATATTATACATCTGCTTTACGATAAACAGAATTCATGTTATGATTATTTCAGCTGAATTTGAGATATTCTATTAATGAAAAGGGCAACTATTCAACAGCTTCTGACTGTGAAAGTATTGAACAGTTACGAAGAAAAATAAAAGGAGGATCAATGTTATGCTTACAACATGGACTCCGGCACATATGCCGGAAAAAGAGGAAATCAAAACCCGTCTGCAGACAGCAAGAAGTCAGCTCTATGATTTTCAGATGAAAATCAAGGAACATAAGATCCCGGTAATCGTACTCTTTGAAGGCTGGGGATCTTCCGGCAAGGGAAGTACGATCGGAAAAGTCATTAAGAATATTGATCCGCGTTTCTTTAAGGTTGCCACTATGTCAGCTCCCACAGCAGAAGAACTGAGATATCCATTTCTGTATCGCTATTTTAAACAGATTCCGGAAGCCGGAAAATTTACATTTCTGGATTCCGGCTGGATGGAGCAGACTTGTAAAGACTGTCTGTCGGGCGAGATTGAAGGCGAAGGTTATACACAGCGGATTGACAGCATCCGCCGTTTTGAGCGGCAGCTTACAGATAATGGTTATCTGGTGCTGAAATTCTTTATGCAGATTGACAGGGATGAACAGAAGCGGCGTGAAAAATTACTTCTGGATCATAAAGACACCAGATGGCGTGTGTCAGACTTTGATAAATGGCAGAATGAACATTACAAAAAATGTGCAAAAATATTTTCTCAGTATCTGTCTGACACGAATGCTTCCTCTGCACCATGGTACATCATAGATGCCAGTGACAGAAAATGGGCGGAACTTCAGGTGCTGGAGACTATGGTAAGCAATATTGAAGTTGCCATGCAGAATCAGGCACATTCCGTTCCGATTTTGCAGAATGTATTCCCTCTGGAGCAGATTCCCCGTCTGTCGGATATTGATCTGAGAGATAAAACAATGGATGACGAGGAGTACAGGGGAGAACTGAAACAGCTCCAGAGTAAACTGGGGGAACTCCATAATAAACTGTACAGGAGACGTATTCCTGTGATCATCACGTATGAAGGCTGGGATGCGGCAGGCAAAGGAGGTAACATCAAACGTATTACAGAAGCTCTGGATCCCCGGGGTTATGAAGTACATCCAATCGCAAGTCCGGAACCACATGAGAAGGCCAGACATTATTTATGGCGTTTCTGGACAAGACTTCCGAAAAATGGGCATATCGCTATTTTTGACAGAACCTGGTATGGCAGAGTTATGGTAGAACGTCTGGAGGGATTTTGCAGTGAAAATGACTGGAAACGTGCCTACAACGAAATGAATGAGTTTGAGAAAGAACTTAAAGACTGGGGTGCAGTCATTATTAAATTCTGGGTACAGATCGATAAGGATACACAGCTGGAGCGTTTTCAGGAGAGACAGAATAATCCGGAGAAACAATGGAAGATCACAGATGAGGACTGGAGAAACAGAGAGAAATGGGATGCCTATGAAGTGGCTGTCAATGAGATGCTTCAGAAGACAAATACTTCCTTTGCGCCATGGCATGTACTGGAATCTGTTGACAAGAAATATGCCCGTATCAAAGCACTCAGAATTGTGATCTCTGAAATAGAAAAAGCATTAAAAGAAAATTAAATTTTGCGGGAAATGTGTAAATGAATGATAAGATAACAGTCTGCCTGGGTAAGGGCGGGCAAAGAGAAATGGCAGAATCTTTTGCCAGAAAGAACAATGTTCCGATTATGGACAAACCGGGAGAACATCTGACAGTAATGTTTGACTCCCGGGGCGTATCACTTACCGGTTATGGCCTGACATATCAGGGAGATTTTGAAGGAATGCTGCACAGAGTCACAAACGGAAGACTTTCCCATGAAATGCTGGTACGTGCGGTCAAAACTGAGGGAGAACATCTGAAAGCAATTGATGCCACTGCAGGCATGGGGGAGGATGGTTTCCTTCTTGCAGCATATGGCTATGAGGTGACATTATACGAACAGAATCCGGTGATCGCCGCACTTTTGAAGGATGCGCTCCGGCGTGCCAGAAAGCATCCCGTATTAAAAGACATTGCTTCCAGAATGAAACTGGTAGAGGGTGACAGTGTGTCATGTATGGAGAAACTTATGGATCCGGTAGATGTGATCTATCTTGATCCCATGTTCCCGAAGAGACAGAAATCCGGTCTGATAAATAAAAAACTTCAGCTGATCCAGAAACTTGAACCTCCATGTTCTGAGGAAAAAGATCTTTTTGATGCAGCTATCAAAGCCGGACCTTCCAGAATTATCGTAAAACGTCCTCTTAAGAGCGTCTGTCTTGATGGAAGAGAGCCTTCTTATATATTAAAAGGAAAAGCAATACGATATGACTGTTATGTGATGTAGAAGGTTTATCAGCACATTGCAGCAGCCCTTTATTTTTGAGGGCTGCTGCAATGTATTTTTTTCCATTCCCGGATAAATTCCATTTGTTCCTGATCGGAGATTTCCTGGGAGGCAGCGTCATTTCCGGCAGCTACACAGCAGAGCAGGACGAAGGTCTGAAAGAGTAAAAATACCAGTATCAATAATAATGCAGTCATAATTTGTCTCCTTAATATTATGCAGATGGTTACAGCTATTTTATGAAATTGCTATAAGGATATTTTTCGGGATTTCTGTAACAGATTCTGTATATGCCTGTTGTTTTGCATATCAGAAGTATCTGCATATCATGGAAGCTTTATACATTTTATTTACAGAAAAACGGAGATATGACAGGAGAAACTGTCGGACACAAAAATATAATCTTCCGAATAATTTAAAGTAAGACGCAAATGTTCATTGTCTTTGCAGCGACCTGATGAATAGTTGCGGTAAGATTTCATTATCCAGATGATTCGGAGGATTTTTTATGAAGAATTCAGATGATTCCGGATATACAGGAAAGCACGTGGGTGTGTGTGTTCTGGATACCGGGATTTTTCCTCATATAGATTTTACAGGGAGAATACTTGCGTTTCAAGATTTCATCGGACATCGTATCAGACCTTATGATGATAATTCTCATGGAACCCATGTATGTGGGATCATTGGCGGTGACGGAAGGGCTTCGGAAGGACGGATCAGAGGAATTGCCCCCGGGTGTAGCCTGATAGTTCTGAAGGTGCTCGACAGAACGGGAAATGGCAGGAAAGAAGATGTTTTACAGGCTTTTCGCTGGATTCTGGAGAATAAGAGATATTATGGGATACGTGTAGTGAATATCTCGGTGGGAACAACCTGCAGGAGAGCAGAAGATCACAGAGTTCTGATTGCGGGTGTGGAACAACTTTGGGATGCAGGTCTGGTGGTAGTGGCTGCGGCAGGAAATCAGGGACCGAAGGCAGGAAGTGTGACAGCACCGGGAAGCAGCCGGAAGATTATCACAGTAGGCTCCAGCGATCTGCTTACAGGACGGACTGCCATATCCGGCAGGGGACCTACATTTGAGTGTGTTTGTAAACCGGATCTGGTTGCGCCCGGGAATCATGTTCTTGCCTGTGCACCGGGGGCAGATAACGGATATGGAGTGAAGAGTGGTACTTCTATGTCTACACCTCTGGTTGCAGGGGCAGCAGCATTGATGCTTGAGAAGAATCCGGAGCTGACTAATGTTCAGATTAAGATGAAATTGAAAGAAAGTGCCAGGGATATGGGATTGCCAAAGAATCAGCAGGGATGGGGAGAACTGGATCTGGAACGCTTTATGGAACTGTGATCAGTAATCTTTTATTTCACAAAATTATTGCTTTAGAGCGTGTCTGAAAAAGGCTTTCTGCAAGATGTGCGTCACAATTTGTGGGATATTTTGCCCGGATGAGGGCGCCGTAGCGGGCTACGGCAACTGAATGCGGGTGAAATATCCCGCAAAGTGGGGCGTACAGATTGCGGGAATGATTTTTCAGACACGCTCTAGTGTATAAAAGCATTGACGAACGGTCTGTTTTCGGCTATCATGATAGTTAACTGGATGAGAGCCAAAGAGGAGGATTAACATGAAAAAAATTCAGATGCAGACACCACTTGTGGAGATGGATGGAGATGAGATGACCAGAATTCTCTGGAAAATAATCAAAGATGAACTTCTTCTTCCGTATATTGATTTGAACACTGAGTATTATGACCTTGGTCTGGAATACAGAAATGAAACGGATGATCAGGTAACTATTGATGCAGCAGAGGCTACAAAGAAGTACGGCGTTGCAGTGAAATGTGCCACTATCACTCCTAATAAGGCAAGAATGGAAGAGTATACCTTAAAGAAAATGTACAAGAGTCCTAACGGAACGATTCGTGCAATTCTCGACGGAACTGTTTTTCGTGCCCCAATCGTAGTGAAGGGTATTGAACCATGTGTTAAGAACTGGAAGAAACCGATCACCATCGCACGTCATGCCTATGGTGATGTGTATAAGAACACAGAGATGTATATTGACGGCCCCGGAGATGCTTATCTGGTATTTGAAGGTGCAGACGGACAGCAGAGAAAAGAGCTGATCCATCATTATGGGGGACCGGGTGTGCTTCAGGGTATGCACAATCTGGATGATTCTATCACAAGTTTTGCAAGATGCTGTTTTAATTATGCACTGGATACAAAACAGAACCTGTGGCTTGGCGGCAAGGATACGATCTCCAAGATTTATGACGGACGTTTTAAGGAAATCTTTGCAACTATTTATGAAGATGAGTTTAAGGAGAAATTCGAGGCAGCAGGCATTGAATATTTCTACAGCCTGATCGATGATATCGTAGCTCGTGTCATGAAGGCTGAAGGCGGATTTATCTGGGCCTGCAAGAACTATGATGGAGATGTTATGAGCGATATGGTTTCTTCAGCATTTGGTTCTCTGGCTATGATGACATCTGTACTGGTATCTCCACAGGGATATTACGAATATGAAGCTGCTCATGGAACTGTACAGAGACATTATTATCGCTATCTGAAAGGTGAGGAGACATCTACTAACTCTGTAGCAACTATTTTTGCATGGACCGGAGCTCTGAGAAAAAGAGGTGAGCTGGACGGCAATAAAGAATTGATGGAATTTGCTGATAAACTGGAGAAGGCGACTCTGGAGACGATTGAAAGCGGTAAGATGACAAAAGACCTTGCGCTGATCACTTCTCTTGAGGATGTGACAGTATTGAACAGCAAAGATTTCATCCTTGCCATCAGAGAGAGACTGGATGAAATTTTATAATGTCAGAAATTATCCGGTAATGTTTCTATAACATTATAAAGTTCTCCGGGCAGGATCACACTGCAGCGGAGAAACCTGTAAAAAGTTATAAACTGCGAAAATGGGAAGAACCTGCATTATGCAAGTTCTTCCCATTTTTCATATAATCCTTCTAATTCTTCGGTAATGGCGGCTTTCTCTTTGCTGAGTTTCGCACATTCTGCCACATTTGTGCAGATATCCGGGAGAATCATGGTTTCGTCGATCTCTTTATCTCTGGTCTCAAGTTCTTCAATGCGGGCTTCTACTTTTTTTAGTTCATTCTCTCGTTTTCGCTGGCGGGCCTGTTCTTCTTTCTGCTGCTGCCAGGAAAGCTTGTTATCAGAAGCCTGCTTTGCTTCTGTCACAGCCTGAGCGGCAGCCGGAGCATATTTTTCCGTCAGCTCTTCTTTTTTCTCCAGATAATAGTCGTAATCTCCGATATAATTTACAATTGCCTGATTGGTCAGATCCAGGATCCGGGTAGCTGTCTGGTTGATGAAGTAACGGTCGTGGGAAACATAGAATACTGTTCCTGTGTAACTGTTCAATGCCTCTTCAAGAATCTCTTTTGAAGCGATATCCAGATGGTTGGTGGGCTCATCGAGGATCAGAAAGTTTGCTTCGGACAGCATCAGCTTGGCGAGGGAAACACGACCTCTTTCTCCGCCGGACAGAGCGGAGATCAGTTTGAATACGTCATCCCCTGTGAAAAGGAATGCTGCCAGCATATTTCGAATTTCTGTTTCCGTAAGTGTGGGATAAGCATCTGAGATTTCCTCAAAAATAGTTTTCTCCATATGAAGAACATGGTGTTCCTGGTCATAGTAGCCAATCTGTACCTTGGAACCAAGAGTAAATCTGCCGCTGTCTGCATCGATCAGCCCATTGATGATCTTTAACATGGTGGTTTTGCCTGTGCCGTTATTGCCAATCAGGGCTACACGTTCTCCACGTTTGATCTCAAAGGAGATGTCACTGAAAAGTGTCTGTCCGGGAAAAGATTTGGAAAGACTTTCCACAGTAAGGACATCATTTCCGCTGACAAATCTTGGTTCCAGGGAAATGCGCATCTGATTCTGAATCTCCTGTGGTTTATCAATGCGCTGGACTTTATCCAGCATTTTTTCGCGGCTTTCCGCACGTTTGATGGATTTCTCGCGGTTAAAGGATTTCAGCTTGGCAATGACTGCTTCCTGATGTTTGATATCCCGCTGCTGGTTCAGATAGGCTTTGTACTGGGCGTCACGCAGCTGGGCTTTTTTCAGGGCATAGGCAGAATAGTTGCCACTGTACATACGCATATTTCCTGCTTCGATTTCCACAACTTTTGTTACGACTTTGTCAAGAAAGTAACGGTCGTGGGATACGATAAATACAGCACCCGGGTAATTCAGAAGATAGGTTTCCAGCCAGGAAATACTCTCCATATCCAGATGGTTGGTAGGCTCATCCAGAAGAAGAATGTCAGGGCTGGCAAGAAGCAGTTTACCCAGAGCTACGCGGGTTTTCTGGCCGCCTGAAAGAGTTTCTATCTGGCGTTCGAAATCTTCTTCTGTGAAACCAAGACCTTTTAATACACCCATGATCTCACTTTTGTAAGCGTAACCATTTTCCAGTTCAAACTGGTGACTCAGTCTTGTGTAAGTATTCATCAGGCTGTCCAGAGCATCTCCGGTGGTGGTTTTCATTTCCTGTTCCAGAGAGCGCAGACGGTTCTCCATATCAATAATGTGCTGTTTGGTGGAAATCAGTTCTTCGTAAATGGTATGATGGCCATGAATGTCCTGATACTGGGCAAGGTAGCCGATATTTTTATCTTTGGCAAGTACCACGTTTCCTGAATCCGGGGAGAGCTCATGCATAATGATTCGCAGCAGAGTCGTCTTGCCTGCACCGTTATTGCCGATGAGAGCTGCCTTTTCGCGGTCTTCTATATGGAAACTGGCATCCTTGAGAATGATTTTTTCGCCAAAGGATTTACAGATATTCTGACATGATAAAATCATAGGAATTCCTCCGTTTGTAATTTGTCCGCGTACTATTATAATCGAAAATGCCTGTTTTTGAAAGCATTTTAAGAGATTTTGTCCAGGGAAAAGAAAGCACCGGATGGATGCATGGAAGAAAATATGATATTCCGGGGAATTTTTCAGAATGAAATTGATAAAAAAATACAGAAATATTTGGTCAAAAAGTACAAATTTAATTTGACAATAAAATAACATCTGGGTATAATTGACATAGATAAGCTAAGGAGGGAAAATTTGTGGAAGCTAAGGAAATTTCGAAAGCGGTAATCAAGCGTCTGCCGCGGTACTACCGCTACCTCGGTGAATTGATGGAGGAGAATGTAGAGCGTATATCTTCAAATGATCTTAGCAAGAAGATGCATGTGACGGCTTCCCAGATTCGTCAGGACTTAAATAATTTCGGTGGTTTTGGTCAGCAGGGTTACGGCTATAATGTACGCTATTTGTATACAGAAATCGGTAAGATCCTTGGGCTGGATACTGTACATCCGATGATTATTCTGGGTGCCGGTAATCTGGGACAGGCATTGGCCAATTATGTGGATTTTGAAAAGCGCGGATTTAAGCTGGTTGGTATTTTTGACGTCAATCCTGTACTTGAGGGGATTGCAGTTCGTGGAATTGAGATTCAGATGTTGAGCGATCTTCCTTTGTTTCTGAAGGAGAATGAGGTTGAGATCGCGATCCTGACTCTTCCTAAAAACAAAGCCAAAGAGATGGCAAAGATTTTAATTGATAATGGAATTAAGGCAATCTGGAATTTTGCACATATTGATCTGGATGCCCCGGAGGATGTAATGGTAGAGAACGTACATCTTTCAGAGAGTCTTATGACTTTGTCCTATAACCTGAGTGAGTACAGAAAGGAACATGAAGGGATGTAAGGGATAACTGTGAAACACAAGGCTGTGGTCATCTGATCACAGCTTTTGTCTTGTATGTAAATGTGTTATTGTAAACAGGAGGTGAACAGATGAGAGAGATTGTAACTGCTGTTGAGATGAAAGAACTGGACCATAATACGATTCAGAAAGCCGGGATATCGTCTCCGGTACTTATGGAGAGGGCGGCATTAAAGACGGTTGAGGAGATTGTACAGAGATTAAAGAATAAAGAAAAAGAGAAAATCCTTGTGGTCTGCGGAACCGGCAACAATGGCGGAGACGGATTGGCGATTGCCAGACTGCTTCAGTTGAGAGGAGTCAGAACCTGGTATTATATTGCGGGTAAGGAAGAGAAAATGACTGCTGAAACTGCCGGACAGCTTAAAACAGCAGAATATTATCAGGTGCCCCGGGTGCATAACCTGGATCTGGATGAATATACTACTATAGTAGATGCCATCTTTGGGGTTGGACTGAGCAGACCTGTAGAGGGAAAATATGCAGAGCTTATCAGTACAATGAACCGGGCATCTGCGTATAAAGTAGCTGTGGATATTCCATCCGGGATTGACTCAGATACCGGATTTGAGAAGGGGATTGCATTCCGGGCAGATCTTACGGTTACCTTTGCTTTTCGCAAAAGAGGGCTGTGTTTTTATCCCGGACGCATGTATGGCGGTGAGATCGTTGTTACGGATATCGGAATCTATTCCATACCCGGAAAGAAAATCTGTATGCATCATCTGGAACGTGAAGATTTGAAAATGCTTCCGGAGAGAGTTCCCTATGGAAATAAAGGAACCTTCGGTAAGGTTCTTCTTATAGCTGGCAGCGAAGGAATGTGCGGAGCTGCATATCTGAGTGCAGCAGCTGCTCTGAAAAGCTCTGCGGGAATGGTGAGAATTCAGACCGTGGAGGCCAACAGGATTCCGTTGCAGACACTGTTGCCGGAAGCCATGATCACCTGTGATTTTGATGAGAAAAAAAACCAGGCAATGCTTGACTGGTGTGATGTGCTTGTGATAGGACCGGGTCTTGGAACCGGAGCGCAGAGTAGGGAAAGAGCTCAGTGGTTCCTGGCGAAGGCAGCTGAGTGTAAAAAAACAGTAATTCTGGATGCAGATGGCCTGAATCTTCTGTCAGTCCATGACAACTGGAAGTGTTTTATCGGGGAACATGTGATCCTGACACCTCATATTGGTGAGATGAGTCGTCTGTGCGGAAAAGAAATCGGTAAGATCCAGGATTGTCTGGCACAGACTGCAGCTGATTATGCAAAGGAGTCTGGAGCGGTTTGCGTTCTGAAGGATGCCTGTACTGTGGTGGCAGATGCTTTTGGAGATATGTATTTGAACATTTCGGGTAATGCAGGAATGGCTACAGCGGGAAGTGGAGATGTGTTAAGCGGTGTGCTTGCCGGTATACAGTGTATGTACCTGGCAGCAGAAAAGAAATTTTCTCCTGTTATGCTGGCTGCACTTGGTGTATATGTGCATGGGCTGGCAGGTGATCTGGCTGCTGAAACAGTAGGGCAGCGAGGGATGACCGCAGGAGATATCATCTGTTTTTTGCCGGAAATACTAAGATAGAATATTCATTTTGAGGCAGTAAATCTGTGAAACAATTTGCAGATATTAACATGAAAAAATAACAGAGGAAAATTATTATGAAGAAAGATAGCAGAGTAAAAGCAGTCATTTCATTGGATGCAGTAGAACATAATTTCCGGGAAATGAGAAAAAATATTGCAGAAGAGACAAAGATGATCGCAGTCATAAAGGCTGACGCTTATGGACATGGCGCGGTGCCGGTTGCACATCTCATTGAGGATTATGATTATATCTGGGGATTTGCGGCTGCAACTGCGGAAGAAGCGATTCATCTGCGAGAAGCCGGGATTACAAAACCAATCCTGATCCTTGGAATTGTTTTTGATGAATATTTTCCGGAACTTGTCCGTTATGAGATCCGTCCTGCAGTGTGCGAATATGAGGAGGCAAGGAAACTTTCAGACGAAGCGGTTCTGCAGAAAAAAACTGTACATATTCATATTGCTCTGGACACAGGAATGACCAGGATCGGTTTTGCGGATGCACAGGAAAATGTAGAGGAAATTAAAAAAATTTCAGAACTTCCAAATCTTAAGATTGAGGGTATGTTTACTCATTTTGCAAGAGCAGATGAGTATGACAGAAGTCCGGCTATGGTACAATTGGAGCGGTATCTGGATTTTTCAAGACGCGTAGAAGAGGCAGGAGTGGAAATTCCTCTGCATCACTGTTCTAACAGTGCGGGCATCATACGTATGCCGGAAGCAAATCTGAATATTGTCCGCGCCGGAATCACAATTTATGGAATTTATCCTTCTTCTGAGGTGGAGAGAGATATTGTAAAGCTTGAGCCGGTTATGGAACTTAAGAGTCATGTGACTTATGTGAAGGACGTTCCTGCCGGAGCAGCGATCAGCTACGGCGGTACTTATGTGGCTGACAGGAAGCTTCGTGTGGCAACTGTTCCGGTGGGCTATGCAGACGGCTATTCCAGGCAGCTTTCCAATAAAGGCTGGGTTCTGATACATGGACAAAAGGCTCCGATCCTTGGCAGAGTCTGTATGGACCAGTTTATGGTAGATGTGACTGAGATTGGTGATGTGAAGAAGGGCGATGAGGTAACACTGATCGGCAGAGACGGGGATGAGTTTATCGGTATTGAGGAGATTGGTGATCTCTGTGGCAGATTTTCCTATGAGTTTGCCTGTGATATCAGCCCGCGTGTGCCGAGAGTCTATATTAAAAACGGGAAAGAAATATAATGTTACTGTTTGCTGAATAGAGACGAAGTGAGCGATAACTGATTTTTATATACCACGCATGTATACACAAGAAAAAGGTGGAAATACTTTATCTTAACCGGACAGGAAATATCCGGCTGATAACAAGGTTTCTTCTTATGGCAATGTTGTAAATTGAAACCGGAAAGAATCGGAGTGTGAATTGTGTGGTAATTAAAAGAGGGGATATATTTTATGCTGATCTTCGCCCTGTAGTAGGGAGTGAACAGGGTGGAATCCGGCCGGTTCTGATCATTCAGAATAACGTAGGTAACCGGCACAGCCCTACAGTGATCTGTGCTGCTATTACATCAAAAATGAACAAGGCTAAGCTTCCTACACATATTGAGATCAATGCGGAACTCTATGGGATTGAAAAAGATTCTGTGATTTTGCTGGAACAGCTTCGTACTATAGATAAAAGAAGATTAAAAGATAAAGTCTGTCATCTGGATGATGCGATGCTGGATAAGGTGAATCATGCACTTGAGATTAGCCTAGAGCTTACGTTCTGATTTTACTTTTTAAGGGATATATCATCTGATCCGGTATTGCGATTTTGGGGCTTGCATGTCTCGGATAGTAGTGCGTGAACAATAAATGAACAGTAATTTTTGGTATCTCTGTCCGGTCAGTATCTTGACGATTAATGGAGAAAGTGATATATTTTACCAGTAATTACGCATATTCAATAAGGAGGAGACTGAATAATATAATGGAAGATGGCAGTAGTATGCCCCTCTGGGGCTTATTTGTTTTACTGTTACTGTTGTGGCTGAATGGAATCTTTTACGGGTTTGCCGCAGCGCTGAGAAACATAAGTGAGAATGATACACAGAAGAAAGCAGAGGAAGGCGATAAAAAAGCACAGATGCTGATGGCTCTGATCGACAAACCGGCGCAGTTTGTCAATGCAATTCCGCTGATCGTAATGGCATGTGGTATTTGTTTTGGTACTTTTCTGGTTCCATATGCTGTGGATGCATTTTATCCATACATAAAGCATGTGCCTGCACTGATCCTGGTAATGGCGTTGTGCGTGATTTTTCTTGCTGCAATCGGTATTCTGGCTTTTCGGCGGGTTGGTACTTATCATCCTGAAGCTTATGCATATAAGTATCTGAACCTGGTACATTTCTGGCTGAATCTGTTAAAGCCTTTTACTGTATCTGTCACCTGGATCGCCAGACTGGCAGCAGTGCCTTTTGGTGTGGAGATAAACCGTACAGAAAAGTCTGTCACAGAAGAGGAAATCATTTCCATTGTAGATGAAGCTCATGAACAGGGCGTCATCCAGGAGAATGAGGCGGAAATGATCCAGAATATCATATCTTTTAATGAGACAGAAGCCCATGATATCATGACTCACAGAAAGAATGTGGTGGCCTTTGACGAGGAGATATTGCTCAAGAACATGATTGACACTATGCTGGAAGAGGGGAATTCCCGTTATCCGGTATATGAGGAGAATATTGACAATATCAAAGGAATTGTCCATTATAAAGATGCGCTTAAGTTTATGACACAGAATCCCTGGGCGAAGTTCAAACCGTTGAAGGAACTGCCCGGAATTATCCGCCAGGCATCCCTGATTCCTGAAACAAGGGGGATTGGAGATCTTTTTCATACTATGCAGGCCAGAAAGATCCATATGGCAATTGTTGTGGATGAATATGGCCAGACAGCCGGGATCGTTACCATGGAGGATATTCTGGAGGAGATTGTCGGAGATATTCTGGATGAATATGATGAGGATGAAATTACGATCCGCGCACAGAAAGATAACAGTCTGATCATTGACGGGCTTGCTTATCTGGAGGATGTGGAAGAAGAGTTGGATGCAGATTTTGGGGATACAGAGTTTGAAACACTGAACGGTTATCTGACCAATATTCTGGGACATATTCCTACAGATAAGGATGTTGATACAAGCATAAAAGCGATTGGATACTGCTTTACGATCTTGTCTATTGGTAATAAAACCATTGGCAAGGTTAAGGTGGAGCGGGATAATAATGTTGCTGTATAAACAGCAGCAGATAAAAATAATTAACAAAAGGAGAAAGAAAGATGTCAGGACATTCAAAATTTGCAAACATTAAGCATAAGAAAGAGAAAAACGATGCAAAAAAAGGTAAGATTTTTACAGTAATCGGACGTGAGCTGGTTATGGCTGTCAAAGCAGGCGGTCCGGATCCGAATAATAACAGCAAACTTCGTGATGTAATTGCCAAAGCGAAAGCAAACAACATGCCAAACGATACAATTGAACGTGGTATCAAAAAAGCAGCAGGTGCTGATTCTGCAGATAACTACGAGAAAGCTGTATATGAAGGATATGGTCCGAACGGTGTTGCTATCATTGTTGAGACTCTGACAGACAACAAGAACCGTACAGCAGGTAATGTACGTAATGCATTTACAAAGGGTAATGGAAGCATCGGAACTCAGGGATGTGTATCCTATATGTTTGATCAGAAAGGTCAGATCATTATTGACAAAGAAGAGTGTGAGATGGATGCAGACGAGATTATGATGCTTGCTCTGGATGCCGGTGCTGAGGACTTCAGCGAGGAAGAGGACAGTTATGAGATTCTCACTGCTCCGGATGATTTCAGTGCAGTTCGCGAAGCTCTGGAAAAAGCAGGTCTGCCTATTGCAGAAGCACAGGTTGCCATGATTCCTCAGACTTATGTGGAGCTTACAGATGAGCAGGCACTCAAGGATCTTCAGAGAACTCTGGATCTTCTGGATGATGACGATGATGTCACAGATTACTGGACAAACTGGGATGAGCAGTAAAATACCGCAGGTATATTGAGACTGCCTGTTTTGGGTTATTGCTGTCGGACATGTATAGTTTATAAAAGAAACACACATAATACCTCCATAGAGAAAATGGAGGTATTTTTATGTCTGAAAACAGATATGGAGAAAAAAGAGAAGAGTCTGAAACAGGGATGAAGCTGCAAAACTGTGAGACACAGGAGTCAGAAAATAAAGTTCAGGAAAGTACCAATGAGCAGATCAAAGATATGGGACAGGTGGTTTTAAACAGCAATTCCCGAAAACACAAGGTAGAGCTTCTGACCATCATTGGTGAGGTGGAAGGTCATGAGTCTGCACCCTCCCATTCCAAAACTACAAAATATGAGCATGTACTTCCAAAGCTTGCCATCATTGAGGATGATGAAGAAATAGAAGGATTGCTGATCCTTTTAAACACAGTGGGAGGAGATGTGGAGGCTGGGCTTGCCATTGCAGAGATGATTGCCTCATTAAGTATACCAACAGTGTCACTGGTTCTGGGCGGCGGACATTCTATCGGAGTTCCGATGGCCGTATCTGCGGACTATTCTTTCGCAGTACCAAGTGCTACGATGGTGATCCATCCGGTACGTTCCAATGGTATGTTTATCGGAGTGGCTCAGACTTACCGGAATATGGAGAAAATTCAGGACCGTATTACTACATTTATTTCCGAACACTCCAGAGCATCTCAGAAACGTCTGGAAGAGCTGATGCTTGATACTTCTCAGCTGGTAAAAGATGTAGGAACCATGCTGGAAGGAAAAGAGGCAGTAAAAGAAGGGCTGATCGATGAGGTTGGCGGTATTAAGGAAGCGTTGGCAAAATTATATGAAATGATAGAAAAAGAGTGTTGAAAGTGAAAAAAATCTTATATATGCTACAAATCAACCCTTGCCATATGTCAGATTTTGGCGTATTATTAATAGAGGTTTATTATTTGCGAGGAGGAAAACCATGTATAAGATTTTAAAAGCTGAAACACTGGCAGCTAAGATCCATCTTATGGTTGTACACGCACCGCGTGTTGCAAGCCATTGTCAGCCAGGACAATTTATTATCGTTAAGTTAGATGAGAAGGGTGAGAGAATCCCTCTTACTATCTGTGATTATGATCGTGAAGAGGGTACGGTCACAATCGTATTCCAGGAGATTGGTGTATCTACCATCAAGATGGCAGAATTAAAAGCAGGAGATGCATTCCGCGATTTCGTAGGACCTCTTGGATGTCCTTCTGAATTTGTTGAGGAAGATATCGAAGAATTAAAGAAAAAGAAAATGGTATTTGTTGCCGGCGGTGTTGGTACAGCCCCTGTTTACCCACAGGTAAAATGGCTCCATGAACATGGAATCACAGCAGATGTTATTCTTGGTGCAAAAACTAAGGATATGGTTATCCTTGAGAAAGAACTGGGAGAAGTTTCCAATCTTTATGTTACTACAGATGACGGTTCCTATGGCCGTGCAGGTATGGTTACCAAGACTCTTGAGGATCTGGTAACAAACGAAGGCAAACATTACGATGTCTGTGTAGCAATCGGACCGATGATCATGATGAAATTTGTCTGTCTTCTTACCAAGAAGCTTGGCATTCATACAATTGTCAGCATGAACCCGATCATGGTTGACGGAACAGGTATGTGTGGCGCATGCCGTCTTCAGGTTGGCGATGAGATTAAGTTTGCATGTGTAGACGGACCGGAATTCGACGGACATCTCGTTGATTTCGACCAGGCTATGAAGAGAAGCCAGATGTATAAGACTGAAGAGGGACGTGCATTACTGAAACTTCAGGAAGGTGATACCCATCATGGCGGATGTGGACATTGTGGAGGTGACAAGTAATGGCAGATGCAAAGATGTTAAAGAAAGTTCCTGTAAGAGAACAGGATCCAAAGGTGCGTGCAACAAACTTTGAAGAAGTTTGTCTTGGATACAATCAGGAAGAAGCAATGGAAGAAGCACAGAGATGCTTAGGCTGTAAGAAACCGAAATGTGTGGAAGGCTGTCCTGTATCCATTAATATTCCTGGATTTATTGAAGAGATTAAAGAGGGAAAGATCGAAGAAGCATACAAAGTGATCGGATTATCCTCCGCACTTCCGGCTATCTGTGGACGTGTATGTCCTCAGGAATCCCAGTGTGAGGGTAAATGTATCCGCGGAGTCAAAGGTGAAGCTGTTTCTATCGGTAAACTGGAGAGATTTGTTGCTGACTATGCTCTGGAACATGATATCAAACCTGTTGGAGCAGAAGTTAAGAACGGACATAAAGTTGCAGTGATCGGTTCCGGTCCTTCCGGACTTACCTGTGCAGGTGATCTTGCAAAAGCTGGTTATGATGTAACTGTATTTGAAGCTCTTCATGAACTTGGCGGTGTTCTTGTTTACGGTATTCCGGAGTTCCGTCTTCCGAAACAGAAAGTTGTTAAGAAAGAAATTGAAAAAGTTAAAGAATTAGGTGTTAAATTCGAGACTAATGTTGTTATCGGTAAATCCACAACAATCGATCAGCTGATCGAGGACGAAGGATTTGAAGCTGTATTTATCGGATCAGGTGCCGGACTTCCAATGTTCATGGGTATCCCGGGTGAGAATGCAAGCGGTGTATTCTCTGCCAACGAATATCTTACAAGAAGCAACCTGATGAAAGCTTTTGATGATTCTTATGATACACCGATCGCAGCAGGAAAGAAAGTAGCAGTTGTAGGCGGTGGTAATGTTGCTATGGATGCTGCCAGAACAGCTTTAAGACTTGGTGCTGAAGTACATATCGTATACAGAAGAAGTGAAGCAGAGCTTCCTGCACGAGCAGAGGAAGTTCATCACGCAAAAGAAGAGGGAATCATCTTTGATCTTCTTACTAACCCGAAGGAAATCCTTGTAGATGAGAACGGTCATGTAAAAGGTATGAAGGTTGTCAAGATGGAACTTGGTGAGCCGGATGCTTCCGGAAGACGTCGTCCGGTTGAAATTCCGGGATCTGAATATGACATGGATGTAGATACAGTTATCATGTCTCTTGGTACTTCCCCGAACCCTCTTATCTCTTCTACAACAAAAGGTCTTGAAGTCAATAAGAGAAGATGTATCATTGCTGAAGAAGAAACAGGTAAGACATCTAAAGATGGTGTATATGCCGGCGGTGATGCTGTTACAGGTGCAGCTACTGTTATCCTTGCCATGGGTGCAGGTAAAGCTGGTGCCAAAGGTATCGATGAATATCTTAAAAATAAATAATGTAAATGGTACTTGACAGATTTTGACGTCTGTGGCATGATTACTAGTGTTGATAATCATGAAAAGCTTAGAAGGTGTTTACAGGGATTTATTTTCCGTCAGAGAGAGGAAGCCATCGGCTGGAAGCTGCCTCAGGTTCAGATATTTCCTGAATTTCCCACCGGAGCCGCATTTCTGAATGACAGTATTTACTGAGTAGGAAATGACGTTACTGCGCGTTAAGCAGACCGAGAGCCTGTAGAAAATGCAGGAAGCAGGGTGGTACCGCGGATATTTTACTCCGTCCCTTTAGTGGGACGGAGTTTTTTGTTTGCCAATTCTGCTATTATAACATGAATTGCGAGAACTGCTTTTGCAACGGAGCGATTTGTGGCTATCAAGTCAGAGTCAGATTTTACGTTACTGTTCATTCTGTTCTCAGTAACGATTTTTCTTCTCTGACATTATGACATAAAGGAGAAAGAGAACATGGATATGAAAGAAAGACTTCAGGAACTGGCTGAAGCAGCCGGAAAACGGATCAGTGAATCCGAAGGTCTGGAAAAACTGAACGAAGTACGTGTGGCATACCTTGGTAAAAAAGGTGAATTGACTGCAATTTTAAAGAGTATGAAAGATGTTGCACCGGAAGAGCGCCCGAAGGTTGGACAGCTTGTAAACGAAACAAGAAGCAAGATAGAAGCACTTCTTGATGAATCTAAACAGAAACTGGAAGAAGCAGCACGTGAAGAGAAGATGAAACAGGAAGTGATTGATGTGACTTTACCTGCAAAGAAAGCTAAAATCGGTCACCGTCACCCGAACACCATCGCCCTGGAAGAAGTAGAGCGTATCTTTATTGGTATGGGTTATGAAGTAGTAGAGGGACCGGAGGTAGAGTATGCGGATTACAACTTTACTAAACTGAATATTCCGGAAAATCATCCGGCACGTGATGAACAGGATACTTTCTTTATCAACGATTCTATCCTTCTTCGTTCCCAGACTTCACCGGTTCAGGCACGTACTATGGAGAAAGGAAAGCTGCCGATCCGTATGATCGCACCTGGTCGTGTATTCCGTTCAGATGAAGTAGATGCAACACATTCTCCTTCTTTCCATCAGATCGAAGGTCTTGTTATTGACAAGAACATCACTTTTGCAGATCTTAAGGGAACTTTGCAGGAGTTTGCACAGGAATTATTCGGACCTGAGACAAAAACTAAGTTCAGACCACATCACTTCCCGTTCACAGAGCCAAGCGCAGAGGTGGATGTATCCTGTTTCAAGTGTGGTGGTAAAGGCTGCCGTTTCTGTAAAGGTTCCGGCTGGATTGAAATCCTTGGCTGCGGTATGGTTCATCCGAATGTATTAAGCATGTGCGGAATTGATCCGGAAGAATACACAGGATTCGCATTTGGCGTAGGTCTTGAACGTATTGCACTTCTGAAATATGAGATTGATGACATGAGACTGCTCTATGAGAATGATATCCGTTTCCTGAAACAGTTCTGATGAAATGACTGTCTGAAACAACAGAGCTATGCAGCCAAGAGGAAATTTCTGTCCGGGAAAGCTGCTATAAGTCTGAGCTATAATATAGAAAGAGGATTAACAAAATGAATACTTCATTATCTTGGATTAAAATGTATGTGCCGGATCTTGATGTGACAGCACAGGAATATACAGATGCCATGACACTGACAGGAACAAAAGTGGAAGGCTTTGAAAAACTGGACGCAGATCTGGATAAGATCGTAATCGGTCAGATTGAAAAAATTGAGAAACATCCGGATGCAGATAAACTGATCATCTGCCAGGTGAATATCGGAACAGAGACTGTACAGATTGTTACAGGCGCTCCTAATGTAAAAGAGGGAGATAAGGTTCCTGTTGTTCTTGACGGCGGACGTGTTGCCGGTGGACATGACGGAAAGAAAACACCGGGTGGAATTGAAATCAAAAAAGGAAAACTTCGCGGAATCGATTCCTATGGTATGATGTGTTCCATCGAAGAGCTGGGAAGCACAAGAGAAATGTATCCGGAAGCACCGGAATACGGAATCTATATTTTCCCTGAAGATGCTGTTGTAGGCGAGAGTGCGATCAAGGCACTGGGCCTGGATGATGTTGTCTTTGAATATGAAATCACATCCAATCGTGTTGACTGCTACGGCGTACTGGGAATTGCAAGAGAAGCGGCAGCTACGTTTAATGAGAAATTCTGTCCTCCTGTTGTAGAGTGTAAGGGAAATGATGAAAAAGCTTCTGACTATGTAAAAGTAACGGTAGAAGATCCGAAACTTTGTCCACGTTACTGCGCAAGAGTCGTAAAGAATGTTAAGATCGGACCATCTCCGAAATGGATGCAGAGATGTCTGGCTTCCAATGGAATCCGTCCGATCAATAATCTGGTAGATATTACAAACTATGTAATGGAAGAATTTGGTCAGCCAATGCACGCATATGATCTGGACAGGATTGCAGGAAAAGAAATCGTTGTACGTCGTGCAGAGAATGATGAGAAATTTGTAACGCTGGATGGACAGGAACGTACCATGGATGATCAGGTACTGATGATTTGTGACGGTGAGAAAGCAGTTGGTATTGCCGGTATCATGGGTGGAGAGAATTCTATGATCACAGACGATGTAAAAACTGTTCTTTTCGAGGCTGCATGTTTTGATGGAACAAATATCCGCCTTTCTTCCAAGAGAATCGGTCTGAGAACAGATGCTTCCGGTAAATTCGAAAAAGGTCTTGACCCGAACAATGCGCAGGCAGCTATCGACAGAGCATGCCAGCTGATGGAGGAACTTGGGGCAGGTGAAGTCGTAGGTGGAATGGTAGATATCTGCAATGAAGTAAGAGAACCATCCAGAGTTCCTTTCAAACCGGAGAAGATTAATGCTCTTCTTGGAACTGACCTGACACCGGAAGAAATGCTTGCTTATCTGGCAAAAGTAGAACTGACCTATGACGAAAAAACAAATGAGATCGTAGCTCCTACTTTCCGTCAGGATATCCATTATGTAGCTGATGTTGCAGAAGAAGTTGCAAGATTTTTCGGATATGATAAGATTCCGACTACTCTGCCTACAGGTGAAGCTACAACAGGTAAGCTTCCGTTTAAACTTCGTATTGAAGCAGTGGCACGTGATATTGCGGAATATTGTGGTTTCTCTGAAGGAATGACCTATTCTTTCGAAAGTCCGAAGGTATTTGACAAATTAAGACTTCCGGCTGACAGTAAGCTCCGTCAGGGAATCGTGATCAGCAATCCTCTGGGAGAAGACTACAGTGTCATGAGAACAACTACTTTAAACGGTATGCTCAGTTCTCTGGCTACGAACTATAACAGAAGAAATAAAGATGTACGTCTCTATGAACTTGGTAATGTATATCGTCCGAAAGCACTTCCTCTTACAGAACTTCCGGATGAGCGTATGCACTTTACACTTGGTATGTATGGAAATGGCGATTTCTTTGACATGAAAGGTGTATGTGAAGAGTTCTTTGAGAAAGTAGGAATGAGAGATAAAGTAGATTATGATCCAAACAGCGGAAAAACTTACCTTCATCCCGGAAGACAGGCAAATATGGTTTATGATGGTAAGGTTGTGGGCTATCTGGGAGAGGTTCATCCTCTGGTTGCAGATACTTATGGAATCGGTGATAAGGCATATGTGGCAGTGATTGATATCCTTACGGTTCTTGAATTTGCAAGCTTCAACCATAAATACACAGGAATTGCAAAATATCCTGCAGTAACCCGCGATTTAAGTATGGTCGTTCCGAAAACCGTTCTTGCAGGACAGATTGAACATATTCTGACTCAGAGAGGCGGAAAGATTCTGGAGAGTTATCAGTTATTTGACATTTATGAAGGAAACCAGATTAAAGGAGGATATAAATCCATGGCTTATTCTCTGGTATTCCGTCACCATGACAAGACTCTGGAAGAGAGCGAGATTACAGCTGCAATGAAGAAAATTCTGAATGGCCTGACAGACCTTGGAATCGAGTTGAGAAGTTAATGCTGATTTATGTATTAAGACATGGGATAACTCAGTGGAATAAACTGAAAAAAGTGCAGGGGGCAATGGATATTCCCCTTGCACCGGAAGGAATTGAACTGGCGAAAAGAACAGGAGAAGCATTAAAAGATGTTCCGTTTGATATCTGTTTTACCAGTCCTCTGGCAAGAGCGAGACAGACAGCACATTATGTGCTGGGAAACAGGCAGATTCCTGTTATTGAGGATAAAAGAATCCAGGAAATTGATTTCGGAGTTCTTGAAGGAAGCCGGTTTAAGGATGAACAAGGGAAGATCATCAGCCATGAAATGGAAATTTTCTTTGAAGAGCCACAGAAATTTGAACGTCCTCAAAACGGCGAAAACATTTCTGATATCCTGAAACGCACCAGAGAATTCTGGGTGGAGAAAACGACAGATCCTGCTCTGGCAGACAAAACAATTCTTGTTTCTTCTCATGGATGTGCAGTTCGTGCACTGCTTCAGAATGTTTATCAGGATCCGGAACATTTCTGGCATGGATGTGTGCCTCCAAACTGCAGTATCAATCTACTTGAAGTAAAAGATGGAAAAGCCAGATTTCTGGAAGAAGATAAAGTTTATTCTGAAATATAACAATTCTGTAAAATAATCCGGTGGAAAACTGTGCTTTGAGTACAGCTTTTCTGCCGGACTTTTAATATATTTTGTTACTGTTTATACACCACTATCCCGAGACATACAAGCCAAAATTCCATTGCCGCAGGCAATCTGGA
>OJAC01000309.1_pt1 | contig 44707 bp, 34 predicted proteins | sample 1588701 | NCBI WGS metagenome assembly OJAC01 (sample SAMN03283256) | human gut metagenome | biome: human-associated habitat; material: feces | host: Homo sapiens | place: USA | collected 2013 | reverse complement strand
CGAAGATAGTTGGCTGGAAACGGCCTGTGAAAATAGGTAGATGCCGGCTTCTCTTTTTATTATGGCCCGTTGGTCAAGCGGTTAAGACAGCGGCCTCTCACGCCGTTAACGTGGGTTCGATTCCCGCACGGGTCACCAAAAAATGCTCCCCAGCTTAGGCTGGGGAGTTTTTTTGGTGCTTCCGTGCGAGGAATCGAACAGGACGGCCGCCCGCGGGCGGCAAAAAACAATCCTGCGGATTGTTTTTTAGGGCGGGGGAGATTCCCGCATGAGCGGAAAGTTGATGTGGCCGGGGTGGTTGGCGGGGGCTGTTGTTTAAGATTGGCGTAGAGGCTTTCGGAAGTGCGCGGGCCGGGCATGTCCGGCCCCTACTGGGGTGGTTAAAGGAAAGCAGTCGGCAACAGGCAGAAATCCCTCCGGCGCTGCGGCGCCACCTCCCTTTGACAAGGGAGGCAGGGGGCGGGCACGGTCTGCGCTGATTGTTCATCAAGAGCGCACCTTTATGAAAGGCTGCACCGTGCTTCGGGCGTACTGCTTTAACGGTGATACAATTTCAAAGTGATGCTTGCCGCCCATTCTGTGCAGCTCATATCAATTAACAGAAATATGATTGAATTGAAATGATGTGTGTGATATAATGGCATTGAGGTGATAAGATATGAAGAATACAAGGACAAAAATCCAGCTGCTTATTCTTGCAGTGACAGTGATTCTCAGTGTTACTGCCTTTATGTATTTGCCAGATGTGGCGGCTGTACAATGGAACAGTGCAGGAGCAACAAACTACTTGCCAAAGCTTTGGACGGTAGTAATTCCGCCTGTCAGCAGCCTTATAGCTATTCTATTTTGGAATGGATATTCTAATTTTTACAATGCGAGCGCGCATCAAAACGGAGATAATGCAGCTTTGAAATTTGTTAAGAAGGCCATAATTTGCCTTTTTGCGATTATTTCGTGTGCGGGAATTGGTGCGAACATCGCAATGATGCTGTTGAACTAAGTCTGGATAGACAAAAGTGCTCTGGCTTGCTCCGATAGGATGCACCACAGACACCTTGCATGAAAATGCAGGGCGTTTTTTATTGCGAATCTCCCGAAAACCGTCGCCCTTGCACTTGCATAATTGCGCGGTTGGCTTTATAATATATTATAACTGTTGTTATAAGGAGGGGTGTGCCACGGCGCAGACCAAACCACAAAAACAGGTGCTGGGCATACTGGGCGGGCTGGGGCCTGCGGCCAGCTGTTACCTGTACCAAATGCTGATCGACCACACCCCGGCCAGCTGCGATCAGGACCACATCGACATTGTTATCTCGTCCCGGGCGTCCACGCCCGACCGCACAGCCTTCATCATGGGCAAAAGCAAGGATGACCCCTTTGCCGTGATGGAGCAGGACGGCTTCAGTCTGGTGCATTACGGCGCCACGGTGCTGGCAATCCCCTGCAACACGGCGCATTACTTCTATGACCGTCTGGCCGAGGCACTGCCCGTGCCGGTGCTGAATATGCCCCGCCTGACGGTGGCCGATGCCAAGGCGGCGGGCTGCACAAAGCTGGGCATCCTTGCCACGGACGGCACGCTGGCGGCTGAAACCTACCAGATCGCCTGCCGAGCACAGGGTATCGACTGGGCCGTGCCGTCACCGGAGCATCAGCAGGAGGTCATGTCAGTCATTTATGACGACATCAAGCAGGGCAAGCGCGCTGATATGACGAAGTTCGGCGCGGCGGTGCATGATTTGAAAAAGCAGGGCTGCGACATGGCCGTGCTGGGCTGCACGGAGCTGAGCCTTGTCAAGCGGGACGAGCATTTGGGAGCGTTCTTCATTGACAGCACCGAGGTGCTGTGCCGGCATGCGTTACAGGCGTGCGGGGTGGAGCCGGTGGGGTTCTAAAGGCGCGAGGAGGCGGCCGGAGGACTGGCCGCCCTACGGAGCGGCGAGATTGCCCGGGAGGTGCGTGACGGCGGCGAACGAGCAAAGCCCTTCCGGCCTCGCGGGCTCGGCCATCGCCCTTGTAAGGGCAGGCTTTTGCGGGCTTCGCCCGAATACCCAGAATATAAAGTTCAGCATAAACGCAAAAAAACACACCAAAACGGTTTGTGTATATAAGGAGAGAAATCACAGATGGATCAGAAAAAATTCTACATCACTACGCCGATCTATTACCCCAGCGATAAGCTGCATATCGGCCATACCTACTGCACTGTGGCAACCGATGCCATGGCCCGCTACAAGCGCCTGCAGGGCTACAATGTCAAGTTCCTGACCGGTACCGATGAGCACGGCCAGAAGATCGAGCTGAAGGCCAAGGAGGCCGGCGTCACCCCGCAGCAGTTTGTTGATAACATCGTGGAGGGCCCCAAGGGCGTCAAGGATCTGTGGAAGCTGATGAACATCAGCTATGACCGTTTCATCCGCACGACCGATGACTACCACGTTGCCGCCATCCAGAAGATCTTCAAGAAGATGTATGAGAAGGGCGACATCTACAAGGGCAAGTATGTCGGCAAATACTGCACCCCCTGCGAGAGCTTCTGGACCGAGAGCCAGCTCGTCAACGGCTGCTGCCCCGACTGCGGCCGCCCCGTTGTGGACGCCGAGGAGGAGGCTTACTTCTTCCGCCTGTCCAAGTATGCTGACCGCGTGCGCGATCTGCTCGTCAACACCGACTTCCTGCTGCCGCGCTCCCGCGTCAACGAGATGGTACACAACTTCATCGACCCGGGCCTCGAGGATCTGTGTGTTTCCCGCACCAGCTTCAAGTGGGGCATCCCGGTCGATTTCGACCCCAAGCATGTCGTCTACGTCTGGATCGACGCGCTGTTCAACTACACCACGGCGCTGGGCTTCATGAATGACAAGTACCCCGACAGTGATTACGAGACCTTCTGGCCGGCCGATGTCCATTTTATCGGCAAGGAAATCGTCCGTTTCCACTCGATCATCTGGCCCGCCATGCTGATGAGCATGGATATGCCCCTGCCCAAGCATGTCTACGGCCACGGCTGGCTGCTGCTGGACGGCGGCAAGATGTCCAAGTCCAAGGGCAACGTGGTTGACCCCTACCTGCTGGCCGAGCGCTACAGCGCCGATGCGCTGCGCTACTTCCTGCTGCGCGACTTCCCGTTCGGTTCGGACGGCAACTTCTCCAATGAGCTGCTGATCAACCGCATCAATATGGATCTGGCCAATGACCTCGGCAACCTGCTGAGCCGCACCACCGCCATGGCCGACAAGTACTTTGGCGGCGAGCTGCCTGCCGAGCAGGCCGAGGGTCCCGAGGACGCTGCCCTGATCGAGAAGGCCACCGCCCTGCGCGCCCGCTATGAGGCCGACATGGAGGCCTACGCCTTCCAGAATGCACTGGCCGATGTGTTCGAGGTCATTGACAACGCCAACAAGTATATCGACGCCACGGCACCGTGGGTGCTGGCGAAGAGCGAGGAATCCAAGCCCCGTCTGGCCCGCGTGCTGTACAATCTGGCCGAAACGCTGCGCATCTGCACCGTGCTGCTGCAGCCGTTCATGCCCACCACCTGCGAGAAGATTTTTGCCCAGCTGAATGTGGCCGCCGATGGCAAGACCTGGGACAGCGCCGCCGTTTTTGGCACCCTGCCTGCCAACGCCACCCTGCACAAGGGCGAGAACATCTTCCCCCGCATTGACGCCGCAAAGGAGCTGGCTGAGCTGGAGGCCCTTGAGGCTGCCCAGAAGGCCGCCGCACAGGCTGCCAATGCCCCCGCTGAGGAGGAAAAGCCCGCTGAGAGTGCCGCTGCGTCCGCAGAGCTGATTGGCGAGCACGAGGAAGAAATCAGCTTCGATGACTTCTGCAAGGTTGAGCTGCGCGTGGCCGAGGTCCGCGCCTGCGAGCGGATGAAGGAGAGCAAGAAGCTGCTGCACCTGACCGTCTTTGACGGCGAGCGCGAGCGCTGCATCCTGTCCGGCATTGCGAAGTGGTTTGCGCCCGAGGATCTGATCGGCAAGAAGATCGGCATTGTCGCCAACCTGGCCCCCCGCCCGATGATGAAGGGCAAGTATGTAAGCGAGGGCATGATTTTTGCCGCTGACACCGACGTGGACGGCGGCTGCTCCATCGCCTTCTTCCCGGACAGCACCCCCGCCGGTGCGCGCATCCACTAAGGCGGTGCTATGCAAAAATCTAAGTTAGACCAATTTTTCTCCATCCCGGCGGCGGCCGTTTTGATGGCCGTTGTCTGCAATGTGCTGTGGGGGTCGGCGTTCCCCTTCATCAAGCTGGGCTACCGCCTGTTTGCGATTGATTCCGCCGATACCGCGTCGATTTTGTGCTTTGCGGGTGTCCGCTTTATGATGGGCGCGGCGCTGGTCTGGCTGGCCGGTCTGGCGCTGAACCGCCGCCCGCTGCCGATGCCGCACGGCAAAACGCTGGCTTCGGCCTGCGGGCTGGGCCTGTGGCAGACCGCTGCACAGTATTTCTTCTACTACTCCGCCGTGGCGCTGCTGACCGGCGCGATGGGCGGCATTTTGAACAGCACCCAGAGCTTTATGGGCGTGATTTTGGCGCACTTTTTGTACGGCAAGGCCGACCGGATGACCCCGCGCAAGGCGCTGGGCTGTGTGCTTGGCTTTGGCGGTGTTTTGATCGCCACGCTGGGCAACCACGGCAGCGGCAGCGCAAAGGGTATGGCGTTCATGCTGATCGCCTCCGTAATCTTTGCGTTGGCCGGGCCGTGGAACAAGGCCGTGACCCAGCATGCAGACAGCTTTTCGGTCTGTGTGCTGAACCTCGGCGTTGGCGGGCTGGCGCTGGCTGTGATGGGCTTTGCCATGGGCGGCGGCCTCCACCCCGAGAGTGCCGCAGGTATCCCGGTGCTGCTGTTTTTGGCGTTTATCTCCGGCGCAGGGTATGTGATCTGGGCGCTGCTGATGAAAAACAACCCGGTCTCCCGCATTGCGGTGTTCGGTCTGATCATTCCGGTCATGAATGTGCTGCTGTCGGCGCTGCTGAACGGCGAGCCGCTGTTTGAGTGGAACTACCTCGCCGCGTTGCTGCTGGTCTGCATCGGCATTTATCTCGTCAACCGCGCCCCGCAGGAGGCCAAGGCATGACGAACATTTTTGACACCCACGCGCACTATTCCTCGCGTCAGTTTGACGCTGACCGCGCCGCGCTGCTGAAGGCCTTGCCCGAGGGCGGCGTGGTGGGGGTGCTGGAATGTGCCACCCACTCCGGCGATGCGGCCCGCGTGCTGGAGCTGGCGCATGCCGCGCCCTACATCCACGCGGCAATCGGCATCCACCCGGAGAGCCTGATCGAGGAGGACGCCGCCACCGTGGCAGTCTATCATGGGGACTGGCGTGCCGAGCTGGCCGCCATGCGCCCCCTGTTTGAGGACAAGGCTGTCGTGGCCGTGGGCGAGATCGGGCTTGACCATCACTGGCCGGTCCCGCGCGAGGAGCAGTACGCCCTGTTTGAGGCACAATTACAACTTGCGAAAGAGCTGGATTTGCCAGTGTCGGTCCACGACCGCGAGGCCCACGCCGAAATGTATGAACTGCTGCGCAAATATAAGCCGCGCGGCGCACTGCACTGCTACAGCGGCAGCGCCGAGGACGCGGTTTGGCTGGTTGAGCAGGGGCTGTATCTGGGCTTTGGCGGGGCAGTGACCTACCGGGGTGCCAAGCGCGCCGCCAAGGTGCTGGCCGCCATCCCGCACGACCGCGCCCTGCTGGAAACCGACTGCCCTTATATGGCCCCCGAGCCGGTGCGCGGCACCCGCAACGACAGCCGCAACATTGCCCACGTGGCCGCCTACATCGGCACGATCTGGCAGATGGACGCCCAGACCGTGCTGGATGTGACTGCAGAAAACGCGCGTACCTGTTTTGGTGTGTGAACCGTTAGCGTATCTGTAGGGGCGGGCATTGCCCGCCTGTGGGCGACCGATGGCCGCCCCTACAAATATAGAAACAAAATTTTCAGGAGTGACTTACTATGAAAGCACGCATCCCTAAGCATCGTGAATTTATCATTGATTTCCCGCAGGATATGGATCAGGCCAAGGCTGACGAGGGCTGGACCAAGCTGAACGAGATCGTGGAGGAGTACAAAAAGGCCCACAACGGCCAGAGCGTTTACTCTGCGACCTTTATTGAGGACTGCGAGCCTGCCGTGAAGAAGCTGCAGGAGGAGTACGGCTTCAACTACACCATTCAGGAAACCAAGTGATCAAAACCGGCGGACAACTGCGTCCGCCGGTTTTCTGTTCGTACATTTTGCCAGAGGGGGAAACAGGGATGGCAAAGACAGTTATACGCCCGGCGGCGGAGGAGGACATCCCCGCCATTATTGCGCTGTATCGCCAGCTTGACAGCGCTATGGTCGCGCTGCAGCCGGAGTTTTTTTGCGAGGCCCCGCGTGAGGTGGACGAGATTCGCAAGGCAGTCAGGGCCGATGACGCGGATTTTTTGCTGGCGGCGCAGGACGGCACCGCCGTGGGCTTTGCGCTGGTCTACTATGCGGGCTGGACGCCGGCGTTCAGCTGTGTGCTGCCCCACCGGTATGCCTGCCTGGGGGATCTGATCGTGGACGCAGGTGTGCGCGGGCAGGGCATTGGCAGCCAACTGCTGGCTGCGGCCAAGCGCTGGGCCCGCAACCGGCGGCTGGAATATCTGGAGCTGCAGGTGCTGGCCCAGAACGAGGGCGCGCAGCACCTGTATGAGTCGCAGGATTTTGTCGAGGCAACGAAAGTTATGCGGTGTATGCTGTGAAAACCGCTCTGCAGGGGCCGGGCATGCCCGGCCCGCAGGTTTACGGCTGCACCCCTTTTCGCGGTTGATTTGCAGGGCGGGGCTTGACCCCTTTGCGGGGCGTCGGGGACGCCGCCCCCTACAGGCATAACCCGCAAAGTTTCTCACTCCCGCAAATGGGCACGGCGGCCAGAGGGCTGGCCGCCCTACGGCTCCACTTGAAAATCCGTGTAGGGCGGGGTGCCCCACCCCGCCGAAGCCTGCTGCCAAATCCCTTTTACGGTTCAATCCGTAGGGGAGGGATTCATCCCTCCCGGGTTGTGCGCCCATATTGCTGCACAACACAAAAAAGCCGGGGCGAACATTTCGTTCGCCCCGGCGGTCTTACTTCTTCGGAGTCATAGCCTCATAACCCTTTTCGTTATTTTTCGGACTGCTTCCACATCGTCATGGGAATCATTCCTATCGTTTGCGAATTTTGATTGCCCTTTCAGGATCTTACTAACAGTTCATTGGACTTACCCTCGGGTTCGTTATTTGCTGAAAAGCATTTGTGGAACGGAGTAAAGTTTGCTGTTAAGGTTATTAAGATCGTTCCTGGGGTAATGGGTCTGATGCCGAGGACCAAAGCCTCTTAACTCTTGTACATCGGAGTGTCTCCTTGTTGATCAGGTGAAGTTCAGGTAAATCCTGTTCGGCGGAGTGGTGACGGTCATCTCTACCAGCCTTCTTTCATCCTAATCTATATCTCATGCGGGGGTCTGCTGTGACGGCCCCTGAGTCTGCTAAACATTAGCTAAGTAACCGGACATCGCGTTTTTATAAATCTTTTACAGGTGATGACCTGCGGCTTCGGATGCGGTTCTTTTTTTGTTAGCAGGCCCAGGCCCGCCGGTGATGAATGGGATCTTTAAAGTTTGCCATTGGACTCGAGCCTCCTTCCTTGCGAAATACTGCCGGCGGCCTTTACGATCTCTTTCCGGTTTCTTCTTCCGCCCTCGTGCTGCTGGATCGGAGTCCTTAAAGTTAAGCTTTAAGATGTCGGTCTGTTCACGATCGGTCTTTGATGAAGAAACTTTTGGAAAGTGGCATCTCTTGGAACTTCCAGTTCCTTATCTCCGGCTGTTTTCTTTCTGTGACTATACTATACCACAGCCTTAGTGTTTCGTCTATTCGCAGACCCTACAATCTTGCTGTGCAATATTTGTGCATATTCAGGATTGAATAACACATGCTGCTTGTGGTATAATAAATATGTTGGGCGCGTGTACGCCAACATAAAACCGCTGCTTCTTGGAAAAAAGAAGCAGCGGTTTTTCGCTATATTGGCTTCCCCCGAGGGGGAAGCTGTCGGCGGCCCCGCTCGCCGACTGATGAGGGGCAAACTTACTGTAATTGCCCATGAATGGGTTGCTGAGGCAAACTCGCCCCTCATCCGGCCCTGCGGGGCCACCTTCAGTCTACGCGCTAAGAGCCGCCTTCGGCGGTTGCGCTCCGACACGCGCCTGCGGGCGCAGCCCCTCGGGGGAAGGCATGGGGGTTACATCGTTTCCGGTGCGGTGACCTTGAACATCGTCAGGATGTTGTGGATGACGCCGCGCACGGCCAGACACAGCGCAATGCGGCCCTGCTGCACGGTGCCCTCCGCATCAAGGATGCGGCAGGCGTTGTAGAAGCGGTGGTAGGCCGATGCCACATCAATGCAGTAGCGGGTGATGCGGGCCGGGTCGTACTTCTCGGCGGCGGCGGCGATCTCAGCGGGGAAGGCAGCCAGCAGGCGGATCAGTGCCTGCTCGGCGGGGTCGGTCAGGACGCTGGCGTCCACGGCCTCGGCACCTTCAAACTTCACACCCTCGCTCTCGAGCTTTTTCAGCACAGAGCAGATGCGCGCGTGGGCGTACTGGACATAGTAGACCGGGTTCTCGCTGTCGTTGCGCACGGCCAGATCAAGGTCAAAGTCCAGCGTGGAGGAGCTTTCGCGCTGGTTGAAGAAGAACCGCGCGGAATCAATGGGCACCTCGTCCAGCAGGTCGGTCAGGGTGATGGCCTTGCCGGTGCGCTTGCTCATGCGGACCGGCTTGCCGTCACGCATCAGGTTGACCATCTGCATCAGCACGATGTCAAGGCGGCTGCCGTCCAGACCGATGGCGTCCATCGCGCCCTTCATGCGGGCCACATGGCCGTGGTGGTCGGCACCCCAGACATCGATGGCCTTGTCAAAGCCGCGCACGGCCAGCTTGTTGTAGTGGTAGGCGATGTCGGCGGCAAAGTAGGTCGGGATGCCGTTGGCGCGCACCAGCACCTCGTCCTTGGCCTCCTCCTCGCTGCCGTCCTCGGTCTTGCGCTTGTTCACAACGCCGTACTTGGCGGCGTACTGGGCGCTGCGGTACATGATCGCACCGTCCTCGGCCTTGTAGCAGGCGCCGGTTTCCAGCAGCTTGTCCACCACGGCCTTGACCGCGCCGGAGTTGTGCAGGTCGCTCTCATGGAACCAGACATCGTACTCGATGCGGTACTTGCCGAGGTCGCGCTGCAGACCGGCGATGTTCTTGGGCAGGGCATCGGCCACGATGGCCTTCTTCAGCTCGTCAAAGTCCTTTTCCACATAGGAATCGCCGTGCACTTCGGCAAACTCCTTCGCGCGGGCGATGATGTCCGCGCCCTGATAGCACTCCTCGGGCAGCGGGCAGGCATCCTCGCCCTTGTAGAGCTGCAGGTAGCGGATGGCAAGGCTCTTGCCGAACTTCTCGATCTGGTTGCCCGCATCGTTGATGTAGAACTCGCGGGTCACATCGTAGCCCGCCCAGTCCAGACAGGCGGCCAGACCGTCGCCCAAAGCGCCGCCGCGGGCGTTGCCCATATGCATCGGGCCGGTGGGGTTGGCGGAGACGAACTCGACATTGTAGCGCTTGCCTGCGCCGACATCGGTGCGGCCGTACTCGGGATTGGCCACGGCGGCGCGCACAACGCTGGTGAACCAGTCCTGCGCAAGGAACAGGTTGATGAAGCCGGGACCGGCGATCTCAAACCGGTCGAACAGGCTGCCGTCCAGCGCAAGCTTGGCGGTGATAGCCTCGGCGATCTGGCGGGGCGCCTTGTGGAAGGCGCGGGCACCGGCCATGGCCGCGTTGGAGGCGATGTCGCCGTTTTTGACATCGGCCGGGATCTCAACGATGAAGTCGGGCAGCGCAGCTTCGGGCAGGGTACCGTCAGCGATGGCAGCCTTGACGGCATCGGTCAGCAGGGTGCGGGCCTGCGCCAGCGCCGCCGCGCGGGGGTTGTAGTTTTTATATTCCATGATGAACCTCCTGTGGGGGATTTTTCTATGATAACATTGTAGGGGCCGGGCATGCCCGGCCCGCGGCTTTGCCTTTACAGAGCGCTTTCCGGTAGGTTGAGGGCCGGACATGTCCGGCCCCTACAGGGAAGCAAATTTTTAAGCTTCCGGCAGCTTATCGACCGTAATGTCAACCAGATTCCGGCTGATGAAATTCTCTGCGCCGGAGTCCAGCGTGTAGCTGAATTTCAGCTTGCCGCCCTCCTCACTCAGCGCATGCTCAATGACATCGGCGGCCACGCCAAGACTTACCGCGCCGTAGCCGGTCTCATAATGGCAGAGATGCCGGGTGCCCTTCTCGATGATAAGCTGGCTCGACTGCTTGCCGTAGCGCAGCATCGAAACCTTGCGGGCGTCGTCGGCCACCTTGACGGTGGTGGTGCAGCCCTCATAGCCGGTGGTCTCGGTCTCCTTGTATACGATATAGTAGGCACCGTCCTTGTGGACGAGCGAGCCGCGGGTCATAAGCTCCACCGTGTCGGTGTCGCCCCGCTGCTCCATCGTGCCCTTGATGGTGATCAGATATTTTTCTTCCATGGTGTACCTCTACTAAAAGCCTTCCCCCTCGGGGACAGACTCCCCCGATACGGGGGAGGTGGCGCGCAGCGCCAGAAGGGGTGCGGTGGCCCGCAGGGCCGGATGAGGGGCGACCTTGCCATTACTGCCTGTAAATGGGTAATGCCTGGAAACTTCGCCCTCATCAGTCACCTTCGGTGACAGCTTCCCCCGAGGGGGAAGCCTCGGCTAAAAGCCTTCCCCCCTCGGGGGAAGGTGGCCCGCAGGGCCGGATGAGGGCAGACCTTCCGTCGTTGCCCGGCAAATGGGCGGCCACGGCAACCCGCCCCTCATCAGTCACCTTCGGTGACAGCGCTCAATATGTTTCGATCGCAATGCGCTCTACCGGCCCGCCGGCGTACTCGCCTAAGAACATCTGCTCCAGCTCGGCAAAGTTGTCGGGCGTGTCGCTGACATAGTAGTGGGCGGTGCCGCCGTCCGTTTTGCCGTTCAAAAGCCCCAGATCCGCCAGCGCGGCGGCGGTGGCCTGCGCGGTCACCTTGCCGGAATCCACCAGCCGCACCGCATCGCCCATAAAATCGCCGATCATCTTTTTCAGCAGCGGGTAGTGGGTGCAGCCAAGGATCAGCGTGTCAACACCGGCGTCCTTCAGCTCCTGCAGATACTCGGCAATGATGAGCTTTGTCACGGGGTTGCCGTCATTGAAATAGCCGTTCTCGACCAGCGGCACAAACATCGGGCAGGCGCGCGCAAAGATCTGCACATCGGGCAGCATATCGCGGATGACCGCCGCGTAGGAGCCGCTGCGCACCGTGGCAGCCGTGCCGATGATGCCGATGCGGTGGTTGCGGGTCGCATCCACGGCGGCGCGGGCGGTGGCACCCACCACGCCGGTGTAGGGCACCGGCAGCCGGGCGGCCTCCTCCGGCGGATAGGTCGAGGACACGGTCCCGCAGGCGGCGATGATGAACTTGACATCCCGGCTGAGCAGAAAGCGTATATCCTGCCGCGCATACTGCACGATGGTATCCCGCCCGCGGCTGCCGTAAGGCACGCGGCCGGTATCGCCGAAATAGACGATATCCTCACCGGGCAGCACGCGGCGCAGCTGGCGCACGGCGGTCAGCCCGCCAAGGCCGCTGTCAAAAACGCCGATGGGGCGCGGGTCCATCAGTAGGCCCCCTTCCGGCGGTGCAGGGCCAGCTGCAGCAGCTTATCGACCAGCGCCGGATAGCTGTAGCCCTCATGCTCCATCAGCTTGGGGTACATACTGATGGGCGTAAAGCCGGGCAGGGTGTTCAGCTCGTTGCAAAGCACGCGGCCGGTGCCGCGCTCCACAAAGAAGTCGCAGCGGGACAGACCCGCGCAGTTCAGCGCCAGATAGGCCTTGCGGGCCTCGGCCTGCACCTCGTCGAGCTTTTCCTCGCTCAGATGCGCGGGGATGACGGTCTGGGACACGCCGTTTTTGTACTTGTCATCGTAGGTGTAGAACTCCGCCCCGGCCAGAATCTCACCCGGGCGGGTGGTGGCAACGGTGGACGGGTCATCGGGGTTGCCGATGGCCGCACACTCGACCTCCTGCGCGTCCACGAACTCCTCAAAAACGACCTTGTCGTCCTCGCGCAGGGCGATCTCGACCGCCTGCTCCAGCATGGCGCGGTCGGCCGCCTTGCTGATACCCACGCTGGAGCCGGCGTTGGCCGGCTTGACAAAGATGGGGTAGCCCAGCTTTGCCTCCACGGCGTCCAGCACCACGGGGCCGTTCAGCGCAAGGTCGGCGCGGCTGGCGGCCGCCCACTTGCAGTGGGGGACACCGGCGGCGTCCATCAGGGCGTTGGCCACGGCCTTATCCATGCAGACCGCGCTGCCCAGCACGCCGCAGCCTACATAGGGGATGCGCGCCAGCTCAAACAGGCCCTGAATCGTGCCGTCCTCGCCGTTTTTGCCGTGCATGACGGGGGCGCAGATGTCAATGCGGACAAGCTCGGCTTTGCCGTCCTTCAGCAGCCACAGGCCGTGGTCCCGGCGGTCGGGGCTGAGGATGCAGGGCGTGCAGTCGCCCTGCTCCCAGCTGCCATCGGCCATGGCCTCGGGCGTGGGGCTGCAGGCCAGCCAGCGGCCGTCCTTGGTGATGCCGACAGGAAATGCTTCATATTGCTCTGCACAGGGGGACTGACCCAGCGCGCGCAGCCAGGCCGAGGCCGAAACACAGCTGACCTCATGCTCACTGGATACGCCGCCGAAGAAGAGCGCCACGCGCAGCTTGGTAGTAGTTTTCATCAAAAAGACTCCCTTTGTAAAATTGCGCGGCCCCTTGGGGCACACTACAAGTCTTCAGCTTACTATCATAACATATTATGCGTGCGTTGGCTAGATTATTTTTGAAAAAATGTATTTTTGCGCGGCAGGGGGACACCCATAAAAAATCGACCCGCCGACTCCCGGCGGGTCAATCGTTTACTTTTACTTTGTAACGGGTTATCAGCTCGGCCTGATCCAGCAGAAGGCGCTTCTGGCTGGGGGTAAAGCTGCGGTAGCGGGCCAAAAGCTGGCGCTCATCGTCCTCGGCCGGGGTCTTGTGGCCGAGCAGATAGTCGATGCTGACCCCAAAATAATCCGCAATGCGCCGCAGGGTGTCATAGTCCGGCTCGCGGATTCCCTGTGCATAGTTGCTCAGGGTGGACGCGCTGAGGCATAGTTTGGGGGCTAAATCCTTGATTTTGATTTCTTCGCAATCTATTAAATAGCGTAAACGCTCGTTAAATTCCATAAGAACAGCCTGATTTCTTTATAGTGTCAGCTAGAGAATACCAGAAAAACACAAAACGGGTTTTGAAAGCACATTTCGGCTTGACAAAACACAAATTGTGTTATAAAATGACAATATGAAATGTCGATGGGGTTCGTGAAGTCGGCATACATCAAAGAAAATTTTGGAGGAAACAAAATGTTTAAGAAACTGAAGGATAAAAAGGGCTTCACCCTCGTCGAGCTGATCGTTGTTCTGGTCATTCTGGCTATCCTGGCCGCCCTGCTGGTTCCGGCTCTGACTGGCTACATTGACAAGGCCAACAAGGAGAAGGTTGTTGCGGAGTGCCGTATGGCTGTTATGGCGGTTCAGACGGAATCTACCACCATCTACGCTGACAAAGGAACTGTAACCGCCGATGAGTTGGTCAAACATGATAGTGCTATTCGTGGATTGGCAGAGGTGTCTGGCCATTGGGAAGTTGTGTTTACGGAGAACGGCAAAATCTCTTCGCTGGATTATTCTAACGACTCTTGGCGTGTTAAATATACGGCTGCTGATGGAACTAATGCTGCTAGCTATGACGAACCGAAGCAGATTGGTGGTAGCGGTACGGATGCGGTGACTAAAATTGCCGCGGACAAGTATGGCGAAAAGACTGTCGGTACCAAATAATTCTTTTGCTTAAATATTTCCCACCACCTCCCGTGGTGGGATTTTTTATACCCTCTACCTTATAATACCCGCTCTGTAGGGGCCGGGCATGCCCGGCCCGCAGCCTTGCCATAGCCGCGCGGCCCCGGGTCAGCCGTAGGGGAGGGATTCATCCCTCCCGGGCGCTTTCCGCCGCCGCAAACGGCCACGGCGGCCAGAGGGCTGGCCGCCCTACGGCCCCACTCAAAAATCTGTGTGTAGGGCGGGGTGCCCTCACCCCGCCGCAACCTGCCGCCAAATCCCTTTTACGGTTCAATCCGTAGGGGAGGGATTTATCCCTCCCGCAGGAAAGCCTCCCTTGTCAAAGGGAGGTGGACGCCGAAGGCGGCCGGAGGGATTCTGTCGGGCCTTGCCCTGCGCGCCGTCACCCCCGCGGCCGGGCAGGAATCCCTCCGCCTCGCTTACGCTCGGCACCTCCCTTTGACAAGGGAGGCCTTTCGACAATCCGCCCCTACAACCTCCGAAAGGCGGTTACCATGCCCCAGACACCAAAGCTTTCTCCACAACAAAAGGTCGCGCTTGTGGAAAAAATAATATCCGGCGAGATCAGCCGTCAGGCCGCCGCGCAAAGTGTCGGCGTCAGCAACACCACCGTGCGCCAGTGGCTGCGCATCTATGAGGCCGAAGGCCCCGGAGGGCTGACCCCGCGCGAAAAATCCCACCACCTCACCGCCGAGGAAAAGCAGGCCGCCGTTGCGGACTATCTGGCGGGCGAGGGCTCGCTGTTTGAAATCTGCAAAAAGTACGGCATCCGCAGCCCCCAAAACCTTGAAAAAATGGTGGAGACCGCCAAGCAGGGCGGTGCGCTGCGGGGCTACCACGGTGCGTCCCGGCACAGGGGCGATGCCTACACCACCGCCGCCGACCGCGTGCAGATCGTGCAGGACTGCCTTGCCAATGGCTGCGATTACGGCGCAACGGCGCTGAAATATAATGTAGACTACAAGGCGCTGGTCAACTGGGTGGGGCGGTACCGCGCCCACGGCCCGGCGGCCCTGCACGACAGCCGCCACAGCAGCGAGGGAACGCGCCGCGCCAAGGGCCGTGCGCGTGCCGTGGCGCCGATGCAGCGCCTTGTCATTGTGCTGGACTGTCTGGAAAACCGGAAAAACTACGGCGCTATGGCGCAGAAATACGCCGTTGCGTACCATCAGGTCTACCGGTGGGTGCAGCGCTATCTGCAGGACGGCTGGCTGGGCATGAACGACCGCCGCGGCCCCGCCGATGACCCCGGCCCGGAGGGGGAGTGGGCGCGCGTGGCCCCCGCCAGTGAGGACGCCGCAGAAAAATGGGTGGCCCGGTGCGCGGGCGTGCCGGACGCCCTGCCCGCCCTGCTGCGCCGCGCCGGGTACAGCTGGTGCGTGATTGCAAAAATTTTGTTTGATCTGGCGAGGATGTGAACCCCCAAGCCTTCCCCCGAGGGGCTGCGCCCGCAGGCGCGTGTCGGAGCGCAACCGCCGAAGGCGGCTCTTAGCGCGTAGACTGAAGGTGGCCCCGCAGGGCCGGATGAGGGGAGAGCCTGCCGCGGCAGCCCATGTGCGGGGCATATCGGCAGACCCGCCCCTCATCAGTCAGCGGTCGGGGCCGCTGACAGCTTCCCCCAAGGGGGAAGCCGGGCGTGTGTACGGCAAAGCGGCCCCTGCCTTACACGGTAGGGGCCGGGCATGCCCGGCCCTCAGCCTTGCGTAATTGCCCGTGAACGGGCAGCCGCCCACAGTTGCGGGCCGGGCATGCCCGGCCCCTACAGCGCTGCAAAAAACTTTCCAAATCCCCTTGACACGCCCCTGCTTTTATGATAAACTATCCCTTGTAAAAAAAGCAGCAACCGGCAGTAGGCCGTCGGCTCACCTTGCAGGGTTTGTCAAAACCCCGGGTCATACCATGATACGCACTAGGTGCGCAACTTCGTATGTTCGGCGGCTGCTTTCAATGGCAGCCGCTTTTGTCTTTATCATACACTTGTGGGAGGTGTGTTACAATCGCCAGCAACAGCAAATCCAACGAACTGGAAATCAATGAGCAGATCCGCGACAAAGAGATCCGCCTGATCGGGGCGGATGGCGCGCAGATGGGCATTATGAGCCCGCGCGATGCACTGAAGATGGCCATTGACAAGGATCTTGACCTTGTTAAGGTTGCACCGCAGGCAAAGCCGCCGGTGTGCAAAATTCTTGACTACGGTAAATACCGGTTCGAGATGCAGAAAAAGGAAAAGGAAGCCAAGAAAAACCAGAAAGTGGTTGAGATCAAGGAGATCCGCCTTTCCCTGAACATCGACACCAACGACTTCAACACCAAGGTGAACCAGGCAGCCAAGTTCCTGCAGCAGGGCCATAAGCTCAAGGTGAGCATCCGGTTCCGCGGCCGCGAAATGGCACATACCAGCTTAGGTCTGGATGTCCATAAGCGTTTTGCCGAGGCGTTGGAGGGCAAGGCCGTCATCGACAAGCAGCCCAAGCTTGAGGGCCGCAGCATGATGATGTTCATGTCCCCCGTTCCCAACAAGTAAGAAAGTAAACTCTCAGGAGGAAACAACAATGGCTAAAATGAAGCTCAAGACCCTTTCCGGCGCCAAGAAGCGCTTTAAGATGACTGCTTCCGGCAAAATCAAGCGCAATGCGTCCAAGCGCCGTCACATTCTGACCAAGAAGACCACCAAGCTGACCCGCGGCCTGCGTATGCCCAAGTACGTTGACAAGACCAACGAGGCTGCCGTCAAGAAAATGATGCCCTACGGCGGCTGATTTGCCCGGGACATTTAAAGGTCAGTTACTACCTGTTATAGACAAAAGGAGATATAAAACATGGCTCGTATTAAAGGCGCTACCATGACGCACAAGCGTCGTGCTAAGACTCTCAAGCTCGCAAAGGGTTACTACGGTGCTAAGTCCAAGCACTTCCGCATGGCCAAGCAGGCCGTTATGAAGAGCGGCAACTATGCTTTCGTTGGCCGTAAGCAGAAGAAGCGCCAGTTCCGCAACCTGTGGATCACCCGCATCAACAACGCTGTTCGTGCTCAGGGTATGAACTACTCCACCTTCATGAACGGCCTGAAGAAGGCCGGCGTCGAGCTGAACCGCAAGATGCTGTCTGAGATGGCTATCCACGATCCCGCCAGCTTCAACGCTCTGGTCGAGACCGCCAAGAAGGCTCTGTAATAGCTTGCATAAAAGACTCGCGCACACGCGCGAGTCCTTTTGTGTTTAAAGGGGAGTTTGCGGTGCGGCGGCCAGGCGGCAAAGCCCCTCCGGCCTTGCTTCGCTCGGCCACCTCCCCACTGCGTGAGGAGGCTCTCCGCGCGGGCTTCGCCCGCGAAAAAAGGCTCCCCACAGTGTGGGGAGCTGGCCGAGCCTGCGAGGCCGGAGGGGCTTTACCCGCCCGCCTTTGGCGGTCACTTTCCCGTTATTCACACAATTTAGTTGATTTTATACAAAAGGGGCGCTACAATGGAAACGATCACCAGCCGTGATAACGCCAAGATCAAATATGCCTGCGCGGTGCGCGATTCAGAAAAGCAGCGCGCCGCTGACGGCCTGTTTTTTGCCGAGGGGCCGAAGCTCTGTCTGGAGCTTGCCAAAAGCTGCACGCCGCGCACGGTCTACGCCACGGCGGCCGCACTGGCCAAAACGCCCGAGCTGGCAACACTGGCCCCCGCTGAGATCGCGCCCCATGTGGCGGAAAAGCTCAGCGGCACCAAGTCGAATCAGGGCGTTTTTGCCCTGTTTGAAACGCCCACCCCGCCCGCCGATACGCTGGACACCGCCCGCCGCATCCTGATGCTGGAGGGGGTGCAGGACCCCGGCAATGTCGGTACGCTGCTGCGCAGCGCGGCGGCGTTCGGGTTTGATGCGGTCGTGCTGGGGCCGGGGTGTGCATCGCCCCTGTCGCCCAAGACGCTGCGCTCCTCAATGGGGGCGGCCGGGCGGCTGCCAACGCTGCACAGCGCCGACCTGCCCGCCGCACTGGCGCAGCTGCGCAGCCGCGGCGTCACAACGCTGGCGGCAGCGCTCTACCGGTCGCGCCCGCTGGACGAGGCCGGGAACGACTTCCCGAACGGCGTCTGCGTGGTCATCGGCAGTGAGGGGCAGGGCCTGACGCAGCAGACCGTTGAGGCCTGCGACATGGCTGTGCGCATCCCGATGACCGACCGGGTGGAGAGCCTGAACGCCGCCGTTGCCGGCAGCGTGCTGCTGTGGCATTTCAGGGGCGTGTAAGCAGACATCCGGAAGCTGCTGCGCGGCGGCCGGGGGACTGGCCGCCCTACGGGGCAGCAGCGGGCGCAGGGCGGGCAGTCCTCTGCCCGCCGCTATGCAGCCGAGAGGATAAAAGGGGGCATCCACCATGGACAAAACACTGGCCTGGCTCTGGCTGGCGGACGCCGTTGGCTCGGCGTGCCAGTATGCACAGGAGCTGCTTGCGCTTTACCCCGACCCGGCCGAGCTGTACGACCGGCTGCGCGCAGGCACCGAGGCCCCGCCGACCTGCCTGACGCCCCGCGCCCTTGCCCAGCTGCAGGATACGACCCCCTTTGATTTTGAGGAGCGGCTCGACCACTGCCTGCTGAGCGGGATCGAGCTGCTGACCCCCGATGAGGATACCTACCCCGCCGCGCTGCGCGACCTGCCCGACCTGCCGCTGGTGCTGTATCTGACCGGCGACCCGGCCTGCCTGAACGGGCAGCGCTGCGTGGGTATGGTGGGCACCCGCCGCCCCAGCGCTTACGGGCGGCAGGCGGCCTTTGACCTGTCGCTGGCGATGGCGCAGGCGGGCGCGGTCATCGTCAGCGGTCTGGCGGACGGGCTGGACAGCGAGGCCCACCGCGCCGCGCTGCAGGCCGACCGCCCCACGATCGCGTTTTTGGGTACGGCCATCGACAAGACCTACCCCGCCGCCAACGCCAAACTGCGCACCGCCATCGAGAAGGGCGGCGGCGCTGTCTGCAGCGAGTACCCACCCGGCTACACAGGCCGCACGACCGGGACCTTTCTGGCCCGCAACCGGCTTATTGCCGCCCAGAGCGAGGCGCTCTGCGTGGCAGAGGCCCGCACCCGCAGCGGCACACTGAACACCGTACACCACGCCGAGCGGCTGGGCCGCCCGGTGCTGGCCGTGCCGGGCAGCATCTACAGCGCGCTGAGCGAGGGCACGAACGAGCTGCTGCGCACCCACCGCGCCGAGCCGCTGTGCAGGGCGGCCGATGCGCTGGAGATACTGGGCATCGGGGTGCAGACGGCTACGCCGGAGCAGCAGCGGTTTGACCCCGCTGCCGTCAGCCCGGACGCACAGCAGGTCTACGCAGCCTTAAAGCCCACGCCGCAGGGCATTGATGCCCTGTGCGCGGCCACCCGCCTGCCCGCCGGCCGCGTGCTGGCGGCCTGTACGGAGCTGGAGCTTATGGGCGGCGCACAGGTGCAGCCGGGGAGACGGTACATTGCAATATAAGATAATAGATAAAAGATAATAGATAATAAAAAAGGAGTGCGCGCAGCGCACAATTTTGAGCAGGCCAACGGCCTGCGATCCACAATATTTCTTATCTTTTATCTCTTATCTATTATCTAAAAAAATTTTCATTGAGGTAACTTATGCCAAAATTAGTCATCGTGGAATCCCCTGCCAAGGCAAAGACCATTGGCAAGTATCTGGGCCGCGGCTACAAGGTCACGGCCAGCATGGGCCATGTGCGCGACCTGCCCGCCAGTACGCTGGGCATTGATGTCGAAAATGGCTATAAGCCGAAATATATCACGATCAAGGGCAAGCAGAAGCTTGTCAAGGAGCTGAAGGCCGAGGCCAAAAAGTGCGATGGCGTCCTGCTTGCGACCGACCCGGACCGCGAGGGCGAGGCTATCAGCTGGCATCTGGCGAACATTCTGGGGCTGGACCCCGCTGCGCCCAACCGCGTGACCTTTGATGAAATCACGAAGAAGGGCGTCAAGGAGGGCATGGCCCATCCCCGCGCCATCAATATCGACCTTTTCAATGCGCAGCAGGCCCGGCGCGAGCTAGACCGTCTGGTCGGCTACAAGCTCAGCCCGTTCCTCTGGAAAAAGGTCCGCAGGGGCCTTTCCGCCGGCCGTGTGCAGAGCGTGGCCGTGCGGCTCATCCGCGACCGTGAGATCGAGATCGAGAACTTCAAGCCGGACGAATACTGGAACATTGACGCGCTGCTGCACCCGCAGGGCGAAAAGGGCGAGTTCACCGCCCGGCTGGCGGCAACGGCAGACGGCAAAAAGCTGACGGTCACGGACAAGCAGCAGGCTGATGCCGTGCTGGCCGCGCTGGACGGCAAGGATTACACCATTACCAAAATCGAAAAGGGCAAGCGCCGCCGTCAGCCCGCGCCGCCCTTCATCACCTCCACGCTGCAGCAGGACGCGAGCCGCGCGTTCGGCTTCTCGGCCACGCGGACGATGCGCGCCGCCCAGACCCTGTACGAGGGCGTTGACATTGCCGGGCACGGCACGGTGGGTCTGATCACCTACATGCGTACCGACTCGCTGCGCATCGCTGCCGAGGCGCAGGCCGCCGCCAAGGCCTTTATCGCCGACCGCTGGGGCGAGGGCTATGTCTGCAAGACGCCCCGCAAGTGGAAGAGCCGCTCCGCCACGGCGGCGCAGGACGCCCACGAAGCGATCCGCCCCTCAATGCCCGAGCTGACCCCCGATGAGGTCGAGCAGAGCATCAGCGGCGATACCGCCAAGCTGTACCGCCTGATCTGGAGCCGCTTTATGGCAAGCCAGATGGCCGACTGCATTCAGGACACGGTCTCGGCATCCATCACGGCGGGGGAGTATCTTTTCCGCGCATCCGGCTTCCGGGTGTCGTTTGACGGCTTCACGGCGCTGTATGAGGAATCCACTGACGACACGAAGAAAAAGGAGACCGCCCTGCCCCCGCTGGAGGAAGGCCAGAAGCTGGCGCTCAAAAAGCTGACGGCGGACCAGAAGTTCACCCAGCCGCCGCCGCTCTACACCGAGGCCACCCTCATCCATGCGCTGGAGGAGAACGGCATCGGCCGCCCGTCCACCTACGCGCCGATCATCACGACCATCGTGGACCGCGGCTATGTCGAGAAGGATCAGAAAAAGCTGAAAACGACCCCGCTGGGTCAGGCCGTCAACACGGTCATGATGGAGCAGTTCCCCGACATTGTCAATGTGAAATTCAGCGCTGACATGGAGAAAAAGCTCGATGTGGTCGAGGCCGGCGAGGCAGACTGGGTCAAGACGATCGACGAGTTCTATCAGGGCTTTGAGAAGAGCCTGGAGCAGGCCGAGAAGAACATGGAAGGCAAGCGCATCAAGGTCGATGACATCCCGACCGATGAGATCTGCGAGAAGTGCGGCCGCCCCATGGTCATCAAGTCGGGCCGCTACGGCAAGTTTGTGGCCTGCTCCGGCTTCCCGGAGTGCCGCAACGCCCACCCGCTCGTCAAGGATACGGGCGGTCTCTGCCCGCTGGACGGCGGCCACATGCTGGTGCGCAAAAGCAGCAAGGGCCGCGTCTACTACGGCTGCAGCAACTACCCCAAGTGCAATTATATGACATGGGACGAGCCGGTGCCCGAGCGCTGCCCCCAGTGCGGCAGCACCCTGTTTAAAAAGAAGGGCCAGCTCTACTGCGCTAAAGAGGGCTGCGGGTTTGTGAAGGCGATTGAGAAAAAGTAACCGCTTTAAAGCCTCCCCGCAAAGGGGAGCCTGAGAGAGGACAAGTATGCAACTTAACATTATCGGTGCCGGTCTGGCGGGGTGCGAGGCGGCACTCTGGCTGGCAGACCGCGGCGTGCAGGTCGAGCTGTACGAGCAGAAGCCTACAAAATATTCCCCGGCCCATAAAAGCGCGGGCTTTGCGGAGCTGATCTGCTCGAACTCGCTCAAGGCCGAGCGCCCGGATTCCGCGTCCGGCCTTTTGAAAATCGAAATGAAGATGATGGGCAGCCACCTGCTGGACGCGGCCGAGACCGCCCGCGTGGCAGCCGGCGGCGCGCTGGCTGTCGACCGGGATGTGTTCTCTGCCGCTGTGACCGAAATGGTGGAAAATCACCCGAACATCACGGTCCGGCGCGAGGAGGTCACTGCGCTGGACGAGCGCGCACCGGTGCTCGTTGCCAGCGGCCCTTTGACTGAGGGTGCGCTGGCGCAGGCGGTCGCAGCGCTGACCGGGGACCATCGGCTCAGCTTCTATGATGCGGTGGCTCCCATCGTGACGGCCGAAAGCCTTGACTATGACAAGGTGTTCGCCGCCTCCCGCTATGGCCGCGGCGAGGCCGACTATCTGAACTGCCCCTTTAATAAGGAGGAGTACGAGAGTTTCCACGCGGCGCTCATCGCCGCCGAGCGCGCACCGCTCCACGACTTTGACGGCGATTTGACCGTCTACGAGGGCTGTATGCCGATCGAGGTCATGGCTGCGCGCGGCGCGGATACGATCCGGTTCGGGCCGCTGCGCCCGGTAGGCCTGCGCGACCCGCGCACCGGCCACCGCCCGTGGGCGGCTGTGCAGCTGCGCGCCGAGAACACGGCCCGCACGCTCTACAACCTTGTCGGGTTCCAGACGAACCTGAAATGGGGCGAGCAGAAGCGGGTGTTCAGCATGATCCCCGGTCTGGAGCATGCTGAATTTGTGCGGTACGGCGTCATGCACCGCAACACCTTCCTCGAAAGCCCCAGAGTGCTGACAAAGCAGCAGTTTCTGGCGGACCACCCCAATGTGTTTTTTGCCGGGCAGATCACCGGCTTCGAGGGCTATATGGAGAGCGCGGCGTCCGGCCTGCTGGCCGCCCGCCAGATCTACGCCCGCTTGCAGGGCCGCGAACTGCCGCCGCCCCCGGCGGCCACGATGTGCGGCTCGCTGCTCGACTATATCACGACCCCGAACAAGGACTTCCAGCCGATGGGCGCGAACATGGGCATACTGCCCCGCACCGAGGAGATCAACGCCATCCGCGACAAGCGGGAGCGCTATATGGCGCTTTCGCAGGCCGCACAGGACGCCATGCGTGCATGGACGGAGGAATATAAAGCATGAAAATTTTAGTGGATGCCATGGGCGGTGACAACGCCCCGCTGTGTGTGCTGCAGGGCGCAAGTCAGGCTGCGGCAGAATTTGGCGATGGCATGACGCTTGCGCTGCTGGGCGAGGAAAAAGCCATCCGCGACTGCGCAAAAGAGAATAAAATTGACCTTGCACCGTTTGAAATCATAAGCTGCACCGAGAATATCGACATGCACGACGACCCGGTCAAGGCTGTGCGCCACAAGAAGGATTCCAGCCTTGTCAAGGGCCTGACCATGCTGAAGAACGGCGAGGCCGATGCCTTTGTCAGCGCCGGCTCCACCGGTGCGCTGCATGTCGGCACCAGCCTGATCGTGCGCACCGTCAAGGGGGTCAAGCGCCCGGCGCTGGCCACCCCGATGCCCGGCGCCAAGCAGAATTTCCTGCTGCTGGACTGCGGTGCGAATGTCGAGTGCCGCCCCGAGATGCTCAACGCCTTCGGCACGATGGGCAGCGTCTACGCCGAAAAGGTCATGGGCCGCGAAACGCCGAAGGTCGCACTCGTCAACAACGGCGCCGAGGACACGAAGGGCACCCCCACCTACCGCGAGGCGCACCAGCTGCTGAAGGCGAACCCCTGCATCCATTTTGCCGGCAACATCGAGCCGCGCTATATCATGGACGGCGAGATCGATGTCGTGGTCTGTGACGGCTTTGTCGGCAATGTGGTTCTCAAGCTGACCGAGGGCGTTGCCAAGACGCTGCTGGGGATGCTGAAAAAGATCTTTTTGCAGAATATCATCACCAAGCTCAGCTATCTGGGCATCAAGGGCGGTCTGGGTGAGCTGAAGCGGATGATGGACTCCGAGGAGGTCGGCGGCGCGCCGCTGCTGGGCGCCGCCAAGCCGGTCATCAAGGCGCACGGCTCCAGCCACGCCAAGGGCATCAAGAACGCTATCCGTCAGGCCAAGCTCTGCGTTGCCAACGACCTGTGCGGCACGATGGAGAAGGCGCTGGGCGAGGTGGCCGCACAGAAGGAAGAAGCAGACGCTTAAAAGGTAAGCCGCCCTGTAGGGGCCGGACATGTCCGGCCCGCGGCATAAAAAATACCGCCCGTAAAAGGGCAATCGAGATAAGGTTGAGGGCCGGGCATGCCCGGCCCCTACGGACCAGCCGGAAAGGTGAAAGAATATGGCTCACAAACCGGAAGAACTGCAGGAGGTCCTGCAGTATACATTCAAAAATCCTGCGCTGCTGCGCATTGCGATGACCCATACCAGCTATGCCAACGAGAGCAAGGTCGCCACGACCCACAATGAGCGGCTGGAATTTCTGGGCGACAGCGTGCTGTCCGTTGTGGTGGCGGACTATCTGTTCCACCAGTCCGGCCGCCCCGAGGGCGAGCTGACCCGGATGCGCGCAAGCCTCGTCAGCGAGGAGGCGCTGTTCCAGTTCGCGCAGGAGATCCACCTCGGCGAGTATCTGCGCCTCGGCCACGGTGAGGATCTCGGCGGCGGGCGCAACCGCCCGAGCGTTGTCTCCGATGCGTTTGAGGCCCTCATCGCCGCGCTGTATCTGGACGGCGGCATGGAGGTCGCGCGCAATTTCATCCTGCCCTTCATCACCGAGGGCAAGACCGCCGAGGACGACTACAAGACCCGTTTACAGGAGGTTGTCCAGCAGGACCCCTCCGCCGTTTTGAAATACGAGGTCACCGGCGAGACCGGCCCCGATCACAACAAGCAGTTCACCGTCTGCGTCTGGCGCAACGGTGAGCTGCTGGCCGAGGGCAAGGGCCGCAGCAAAAAAGCCGCCGAGCAGCACGCTGCAAAGGTGGCGCTGGAAAAATTGCAGTAATATTGCCGTTTAATGATGCTCTGTAGGGGCCGGGCATGCCCGGCCCGCGGCATAAAAATCGCAGCCCGTTTACGGGTATACAGGGCGGGGTTGAGGGCCGGGCATGCCCGGCCCCTACGACCAGACAGAATCGAAAGGGTACACCACTTCATGCGCCTGAAAGAACTGGAAATCCAAGGCTTTAAATCCTTCCCCGATAAGACAAAGATCGCAATCGGGGAGGGCATCACCGGTGTTGTCGGGCCGAACGGCTCCGGCAAATCGAATATATCCGACTCCATCCGCTGGGTGCTGGGCGAGACCAGCTCCAAGCAGCTGCGCGGCACCGGCAAGATGGAGGATGTCATCTTCGGCGGCACCCAGTCCCGCGGCGCTATGGGGTTTGCCTCTGTTGCACTGACGATCGACAACAGCGACCACGGCCTTGACATGGACGCCGATGAGGTCACGATCGGCCGCCGGTACTACCGCAGCGGCGAGAGTGAATACTCCATCAACGGCCAGAATGTCCGCCTCAAGGATGTGTATGAGCTGCTGCTCGACACCGGCATCGGCCGCGATGGCTACGCCATCGTCGGGCAGGGCCGCATTGCCGAGATCGTCGGCGCCAAATCCGCCGAGCGCCGCGAGATCTTTGAGGAGGCGTCCGGCATCGCCAAATACCGCTACCGCAAAAATGAGGCCGAGCGCCGTCTGGCCGCCGCCGAGGGCAACCTCGAGCGTCTGCGCGACATTCTCAGCGAGCTGGAACGGCGGGTAGGCCCGCTCAAGCGGGACAGCGAGAAGGCCCAGCAGTTTCTGGAGCTGAGCGAAAAGCGCAAGGGGCTGGAGATCACCCTCTGGGTGGACGCCATCCGCCGCGCCAATGACGCGCTGCGCGACCAGCAGCGCCGGTACGAGGCCGCCCAGGCTGACTACGACCGCCTGAGCCGCCAGCTGGACGCCTTTGACGAGCAGAGCGCTGCCCTGCGGGAGGAGGCCCAGCAGCTGATGCTGACGGTCGAGCAGGCCAACACCGACATCCGCACCATCACCGAGGCCAACGCCGGCAGCGAGAGTGAGATCGCCGTTTTGAAGAACGAGAGCGAGCACAGCCGCTTCCGCATTGACGAGGCCAACACCGAGCTGGAGCGCGCCGGACAGGGCCGCGAGAGCATCGAGCGCGAGGCCGCTGACCACCGCGCTGCCATCGAGGCGCTGCGCACCGGTATGGCCGCGCTGGACGCCCGTGTGGCCGAGCTGCGCGAGGCGCTGCATGCGCTGGAGGAAAAGGCTGCCGCCAGCGGCGAACGGCGCGATGTCATTGACGCCGCCATGGCCCGATTGCAGGACACCGCCACCGCCGCGAAAGTTCGCGCCGCATCGGCCCAGTCGGCGGGGCAGGCCGCCGCCGACCGCCTGACCGAGGCGCGCGCGCAGGCCGAGGCGCTGCAGAACGCCGCCGCCGCCACCGAGGAGGAGCGCCGCCGCGCGGAGCGCCGCTTTAAGGACGCCGAGGAGGCCGTGACCCGCAGCGACAACATCAAGGCCGGCTTAAAGCTCAAGCTGGACAGCCGCCGCCGCCAGCAGGCGGACGCCGCCGAGGCCCTGCAGAAGGCCGACCGCGAAAAATCCGCCGCCGCCCAGCGCATCCATATCCTTGAGGACTTGGAGCGCAACATGGACGGCTACCAGCAGAGCGTCAAGTCGGTCATGCGGGCGGCCGGGGCGGGCCGCCTGCGGGGCGTCATCGGCCCTGTGGCCGGTATCCTCACGGTCGAAAAGGGCTACGAGACCGCCATCGAGACCGCGCTCGGCTTTGCGCTGCAGAACATCGTGGTCGAGGATCAGGGCTGTGCCCGCGCCGCCATCGGCTTTTTGAAGGATGAGCGCGCCGGGCGCGCCACCTTCCTGCCGCTGGACACCGTGCAGGGCACCCGCTTTACGGGCCGCTTGACCGGCACGGCAGAGGTTGCCGCAGACCTTGTCAAAGCAGACCCGAAATATCAGCATATCATCGACAATCTTCTCGGCCGCATCATCGTGGTCGAGGATCTGACCGAGGCGTCCGCCGTGGCGCGCAGCCTCGGCTACCGCAACCGCATCGTCACGCTGGACGGACAGGTCATCAACGCCGGCGGCTCCTTCACCGGCGGCTCCACTGCCCGCAGTGTCGGCGTGTTCAGCCGCAAGCAGGAGCTGGACGAGCTGCGCAGCAGGCTGACCAAGCTGGAAGCCCGCCGCGCCGAGGCCGAAAAGGAGCTGGCCGCCCGCAAGGCGGAGGTCGATAACCTCTCCGCCCAGCTGGCCGGTGCCGAGGGCGAGGGCATGAACGCCGCGACCGAGCATGTCCGCGCCGGGCTGGAGGTGGAGCGCCTGACGAAGGCCGCCGCCCAGAACGAGGAGACGGCCCGCAATATTGAGCAGGAAATCGCCGCCCAGCAGGCCGCCGTGACCCAGAACGAGGCCGCCCGCGCCGAGGCTGAAAAGACACAGGCCGACGCCGAAGCCGAGATGGCAAAGTACACCGCCGAGCTGGCAGCACTGGGCGAAAGCACCGGCAGCCTGACCGCCGAGCGGGAGCACATCACGACAGAGCTGTCCGAAAAGCAGCTGCAGCGCCTGGCGGACGAGAAGGACATCGGCCTGCACGAGGCTGCGCTGCAGGGCCTGCAGAGCCGCACCGGCGAGGCCGAGGCCCGCGCCCGCGAGCTGCAGACTGTTATTGAAGCTGCTAAGGCAAAGATCGAGGCCAACGCCCTGAAAATTGCCGAGATGGAGCGCACCCGCGGCGACAACCTGCAGAAGATCGCCGCTGCCGAGCAGACCATCCGCACCGCAAACGCGGCCCGCATGGAGAAGGAGGCCGCCGTTGAAAAGCTGAACCGCGACAATCGCGCCCTGACCGATGAGCGCGAGCGGATGAGCGGCGAGATGGCCCGCCTGGCCGAGCGCCGCACCGCCGCCGAGACCGAGCTGAACGATACCAACAGCAAGCTGTGGGAGGAGTACCAGCTGACCGAGGGTGAGGCCCGTAGCCATTGCGTACCGTTTGAGAGCCTGACCGAGCTGCGCCGCAGCGTGGCCGAGGTCCGCAGCAAGATCCGCGGTCTGGGCAATGTCAATGTGGGCGCCATCGACGAGTACAAGGAGGTCAAGGAGCGCTACGACTTCCTGAAGGCGCAGGTCACCGATGTCGAAAAGGCAAAGTCCGAGCTGACAAAGATGATCGCCGAGCTGTGCAGCGAGATGGAGGAACTGTTCACAACAAGCTTCAAGCAGATCAACACCCACTTCCAGCAGATCTTCAAGGAGCTGTTCGGCGGCGGGCATGCACGGCTGTATCTGTCGGACGAGGCGAATGTGCTGGAATCCGGCATCGAGATCGAGGTTTCGCCCCCCGGCAAGGTCATCAAGAATCTGAGCGCGCTTTCCGGCGGCGAGCAGGCGCTGGTCGCAATTTCAATCTACTTCGCCATTCTGAGTGTCAACCCGGCACCGTTCTGCTTCCTCGATGAGATCGAGGCGGCGCTGGACGATGTGAATGTGGCGCGCTACGCGCAGTATCTGCGCCGCATGACCGATAACACCCAGTTTATCGTCATCACCCACCGCCGCGGCACGATGGAGGCCGCCGATGTCCTCTACGGCGTCACGATGCAGGAGGACGGCGTCTCCAAGATTTTGCGCCTTGATCTGGATAAGGTGAACGCGGAACTGATTACCTGATGGCATGTAGGGGCCGGGCGTGCCCGGCCCCTACATAAATACGACCACCCGCCAATGGGAAGCCACACAAACCCGAGGGCCGGACATATCCGGCCCCTACGGGGGCGGCAAATCAAAAGTAAGGAGGGCCAGCTATGGGCTTTTTCAACTTTTTCAAACGCGATATTACGGAAGAGGAGTTTCAGGAGCAGCAAAAGGTCAAGCGCGGTCTGGAAAAGACCCGCACCGGCTTTTTCCAGAGCATCGTCAATACGCTGACCAACGCGCAGATCGATGATGACCTGTATGACCGGCTGGAGGAGCAGCTCATTCTGGCTGATGTCGGCCCCGCCTGCGCCGTGCGCCTTGTGGACGAACTGCACGATCAGGTCGAGGAAAAGCACCTCAAGACCGGGCAGGAGGCGCTGGACGCCCTGCGCGGCATCATCTGTCAGGAGCTGACCCCCCGCTACCCGATGGAGCTGGACGGCAAGCCCGCTGTCATTCTGGTCATCGGCGTCAACGGTGTGGGCAAGACGACCACGATCGCCAAGCTGGCAAGCCTGTACAAAAAGCAGGGCCGCCGCGTCATGCTGGCAGCGGGCGATACCTTCCGCGCTGCCGCCAGCGAGCAGTTGGAACTCTGGGCTGACCGCGCCGGTGTGCCGCTGGTGCAGGCCGGCATGGGCGCCGACCCGGCCGCCGTCATTTTTGACGCGGTCAAGAGCGCCACGGCCCGCGGCTATGACATGGTCATTGCCGACACCGCAGGCCGCCTGCACAACAAAAAGGGCCTGATGGACGAGCTGTCCAAGATCTCCCGCAGCGTCAAAAAGGCCAGCCCCGAGGCCAGTCTGGAGGTGCTGCTGGTGCTGGACGCCATCACCGGCCAGAACGCCATCAGTCAGGCACATGAGTTCTGCCGCGCTGCCAGCGCCACCGGCGTGGTGCTGACCAAGCTGGACGGCACACCGCGTGGCGGCTGTGCGGTCTCCGTCTGGGAGAACCTCGGCTTGCCGATCCGGTTCATCGGCGTGGGTGAAAAAATCGACGATCTGATGGAGTTTGACGCCCAGACCTTTGTCGAGAGCCTGCTGCCGGAATCGGCTTTGCAGAAGGAAGAAAAGGCTGGGAACACAGAGGAGGGCGAAGCATGATCGTCTGCGCAGCAAGCAACAATGTCGGCAAGCTGAAGGAGCTGCGCCGCATTCTGGAGCGGATGGGCCATGAGGTCAAAAGCCTGCGGGAGCTGGGCATTACGCTCGACCCCGAGGAGACCGGCACGACCTTTGCCGAAAATGCACGCATCAAGGCCGAGGCGTTCTGCAAGGCCAGCGGCCTGCCCACCGTGGCGGACGATTCGGGCCTTTGCACCGACGCATTGAACGGTGCGCCCGGCGTTTACAGCGCCCGCTATGCCGGGCACCACGGCGATGATGATGCCAACAACGAAAAGCTGCTGCGCGAGATGGCCGATGTGCCGGAAGGGCAGCGCGGCGCAAGGTTTGTGTCCGCCGTCTGCTTTATGCTGCCGGACGGCCGTGCGCTCGAGGTCGAGGGCGAGTGCCCCGGCGAGATCGCGTTCGCCTTGCAGAACGGCGATTACGGCTTCGGCTACGACCCGCTGTTTATCCCCGACGAGTACGGTGCGCCCGACGGCAAGCACCCCAACACAGACCGCCGCAGCTACGCCCAGCTGACCCCGGCAGAAAAGGACGCCATCAGCCATAGAGGCCGTGCAATGGAGAAGCTGGCAGAAAAGCTGCCCGAATTTTTGGGATAAAAGCCTTCCCCCTTTGGGGGAAGGTGGCCGAGGCCCCGACCGAGACCGGATGAGGGGCGACCTTGCGGCGAGTACCCGTGAGCGGGAAGCTGCCGTGGACTCTGCCCTCATCAGTCGCCAGCGGGCGACAGCTTCCCCCTCGGGGGAAGCCTTTGTAGGGGCCGGGCATGCCCGGCCCCTACCGCGATACGATATATACTATAATTATAAAGGAGCACCCTTATGGCACTTACCAGCAAACAGCGCGCGGCACTGCGCGGCGCAGCCAACACCATGGACCCCGTTTACCAGATCGGCAAGGGCGAGATCGACGATACCCTCAAGCAGGGCATCGCAGACTGCATCGCCGCCCGCGAGCTGATCAAGGTCAAGGTGCTGGAAAACAGCGAGTACGACCCCCGCGAGGCCGCCGACATCCTGTGCGAGGCACTGGACTGCGACTGCGTGCAGGTCATCGGCCGCAAGTTCGTGCTTTTTAAGCAAAAGAAAAAAGAGAGCGCCTACGCCGCCCTGCTCGCAAAATGAAAATCATGCTCTACGGCGGGACCTTTGACCCGCCCCACAACGGCCATATAAACAACCTGCGCGCAGCGCTGGCGCTGGTGCGGCCGGACCGCGCCATCGTCATGCCGGCCGGCACGCCGCCCCACAAGCAGGCCAGCACCACCCCGGCGGCGCTGCGCCTGCAAATGTGTGCCTGCTTTACGGCGCTTTCCCCCGTGGTGGAGGTCAGCGACTGGGAGATACGCCGAGGCGGGCGCAGCTATACCGTACACACGCTGGAATGGCTGCGCAGCTGCGACCCGGCGGCGGAGCTGTACCTTTGTGTCGGCAGCGATATGCTGCTGACCTTTACCCAGTGGTACCGCTGGCAGGATATGCTCAGCATGGCAACCCTTGTGGTGGAAAGCCGCACCGGCACCGATGAAGCCGCCCTGCACGCCGCCGCAGCAGTGCTGGAGCAGGCCGGCGGCCGCGTCCTGTTTGCCGAGGCCGAGAGCTACCCCTGCGCATCCAGCGACATCCGCAGCGGAAAGCTCCCGCCGGAAAAGTGGCCGGAGGTCCTGCCGCAGGAGGCGCTGGCGGTTATCCGCCAAAACCGGCTTTACGGCAGCTTGTAGCACTGTAGGGGCCGGGCATGCCCGGCCCTCCGCATAAAAGCTGCTGGCCGTTCAAGGGCAGGTAAGGCAAGGTTGAGGGCCGGACATGTCCGGCCCCTACAGCCCGGTTCAGAGAGGAAAATGTATATCATGGATTACGCCGAAGCCAAGAAGCTTGTGAAGTCCAGATTGAGTGAAAAGCGCTGGACGCACACGAAAAATGTAAAAAAAATGGCGGTAAAGCTTGCCAAGCGCTGGGGGGCAGACCCGGAAAAGGCCGCTATGGCGGCAATTTTGCATGATTCCGCCAAGGAACTGCCCAAGCAGGAGTTGTTGCAGATTTTTGCCGATAATGCTATAATAGCAGAAAATGCCCCCGCACGCCCTGCGCCGGTATGGCACGGCATCGCCGCAGCGATCCTTGCCCAGACCTGCTGGGGCATCGAGGACCCGGAGATTTTGTCCGCAATCCGCTGCCATACCACCGGCAAGCCGGATATGTCGCTGCAGGACAAGATCCTTTATCTGGCCGATATGACCAGCGCCGAGCGCGACTGGCCCGGCGTAGAGGCGCTGCGTGCGCTGGAGATGGAGGACCTTGACCGTGCCCTGTGCGAGGCCCTGAAACAGAGCATTGATTTTGTCGAAGAAAAGGGCGGCGCGCTGGACCCTGAGAGCGTGGCTGCCTATGAGTATGCAAAAGCACATCTGAAGTAATACTCCAGAAACAGGGAGGAAAAACCATGAGCGAACCGCGTAAGCTGTATACCGGCAGTGCCTCCGGCGGGCTGGATCAGGAGCAGTATGAGGCTGCCCGCCGCCGCGCCCAGCAGTTGGCCGAACAGAACGCCCGCCGCCGCACGGTGCAGCAGCCGATGCGCACGGCCCAGGGCCGCCACATCAGTCAGCGCCCGGCGGCCCAGCCTGCACCGCAACCGGTGCAGGAACCCGTACAGGAGCCGGTGCAGCAGCCTGCCCCCCAGCCGGAGGCCCCGCGTGAGCTGACCTATGCCCAGCGTCAGGCCATGGCCTACCGCGCTGCGGCTGAGCGCAAATACGGCGATACCCTGCAGTTTCAGGTGCAGCGCCCCCGCCGCACGGTCAACCGCCCGGCCGATGCCGAGCAGCAGGCCCGGCAGGCCGCTAACCGCCTGTATGAGCAGCCCGCAGACCGGAAGCCCGCCGCCGCGCCCCGCACGCAGGTGCGCCAGATGGACCTGAACGGGGTACAGGGCAGCAAGCCGATGTACAACTACGATGCAGCCGCAGGCGGCATCCAGATGGAGGAGGCTGCCGCGCAGCCCCGCCGCGCAAAGCATGCGGATGCCCCGCAGCCCGCAGCCCATAAGCCCCGCACCGCCGCAGGCGGCAATGGCGGCAGCCGCAAGCCCCCGCGCGATGAGGACGATGTCCCGCACAAGGCAAAGGGCAGAAAGTCAGGCAAAAAGGGCAGCAGCGGCAAGGGCGGAAACGGGAAAAAGAAGAAAAAGATCCGCTGGTGGCAGATCCTGCTCATCACGCTGCTGGTCATCGCGCTGATCTTTGGCGGTGCGTTCGCTCTCATCATGGGGGCCATCACCCCGGAGGGCGGCAACATCAAGCTTAATCAGCTCATCAACACCCCCAAGGAGTTCCAGGGCAAGGAATTCAATGTTCTTGTCACCGGCGTTGACCGCTCAAGCACCGGGGCGCTGGCCGCAGGCTCGGCCAATGACGCCAATGTCAATGACGGCATGACCGATATGATCCTCTATGTCCATTTCAACAATGAGACAGGCGAGATGAAGATGCTGCAGATCCCCCGCGACACAATGGTCACGACTGACACAAGTGTCTCGGGCAACTACCGCATCAACGGCGTGGCCAAGACGCAGGGCAGCGATAACAACAACAATATGGCCGCCCTCTGTGAGCTGGTGGCCAACCAGTACCAGATTCATATCGACGGCTTTATCACGATCCGCCTGGAAATGCTGACCGAGCTGGTCGATCTGTTCGGCGGCGTGGAGATCTATGTCCCGAGGGAGATGGACTATCAGGGCAGCCATCTGAATCAGGGCTACCAGACACTCAAGGGCGATGCCTGCGAGTTCCTGCTGCGCGCGCGCCACATTTACCCGGACGGCGACATCGGCCGCCTGAACATGCAGCGCCAGTTCTATGCCGCACTGTTCCGCAAGCTCAAGAGCATCGGCAATATCTGGGATGTGGCCAAGCTAACCCCCGCTGTGCTGAATTATATGGAGACGAACCTCAGTGCGTCTGAACTTGTCAGCTTTGCCATCAGTATGCTGAAAATTGATTCCAGCAAGATCATGATCTGCCAGATGCCGGTCATCAGCGGCCCCAAGTACAACGAGCAGTCGCTGCTCTACCCGGCGCGTCAGGCGGACGCGGATCTGCTGAACCAGTATTTCCGCGAGAATACCGGCCCCGTGGACGCCAGCGCCTTGAATCTGTGCGACAATGCCGTGGATGTCTCCGGCTATGCGGCCACCGACCCGAACATCCAGTGGATGGGCAGTCTGATGACCGAGGCGGATGAGGCCCAGAAAGACCCGAACCAGAACCTCGACGGCTCGAATCAGGTCACGGATGTCATGGCGTCCGAGTCCGCCGCTGAAAGCGAGAGCACCGAGGCCGAAAGCCAGCCCGCAGCGTAATTTACACTAGGAGAGTTACTATATGGAAAGCAAAGAACTTGCCATTCGTCTGGCCCGTGCGCTGGACGCCAAGAAGGCCGTCAACGTCCACATTCTGGCCGTGGAGGACCTGACCACCGTTACGGAATATTTTGTCATTGCCACCGGTATGTCCACCACCCATGTCGGCGCACTGGCCGATGAGGCCGAGTTCCAGCTGGAGCGCGAGGGCGTCAAGGTCCTGCGCACCGAGGGGCACGACGGCAAGCGCTGGGTGCTGCTGGACTACGGCAGCGTCATCGTCCATGTCTTTACGCAGGAGGCCCACGACTACTACGATCTGGAGCATCTCTGGGCCGACGCCAAGCCCGTGCCCGCCAGTGAGTGGATGCCGGACGAAGGTGCGGACGAGCAGTAAAAATGCGGAATGGCTTCCCCCTCGGGGGAAGCTGTCAGCGGCCCCGACCGCTGACTGATGAGGGGCGTCTTTGCCGCGGCAATCCGTGAACGGGATACGCAGGGTGTTTATGCCATTGTGACCTATGAACGGGTTGCCGCGGCATACCCGCCCCTCATCCGGCCCTGCGGGGCCACCTTCAGTCTACGCGCTAAGAGCCGCCTTCGGCGGTTGCGCTCCGACACGCGCCTGCGGGCGCAGCCCCTCGGGGGAAGGCTTTAAGAAGGTTACGACCCATCAAAAATTTATCTGTGGGGAGAAATTTATGAAATACGACTTTAAAACCGTTGAGGCCAAATGGCAGAAGGTGTGGGCGGACGAAAAGACCTTCCATGCGGAGATCGACCATTCCAAGCCTAAATTCTATGCACTGGTCGAGTTCCCGTACCCGTCTGCGGCCGGCCTGCATGTCGGCCATCCGCGCAGCTACACCGCGCTGGACATCGTCGCGCGCAAAAAGCGTCAGTGCGGCTATAACGTCCTGTACCCCATGGGCTGGGACGCCTTCGGCCTGCCGACTGAGAACTACGCCCTGAAGAACCACATCAACCCCGAGATCGTCACCGCCCAGAATGTGGCCCGCTTCAAGAGCCAGCTGCAGGCGCTGGGCCTCTCCTTTGACTGGGACCGTGAGATCAACACCACCGACCCCAAGTATTACAAGTGGACCCAGTGGATCTTCATCCAGCTGTTCAAAAAGGGTCTGGCCTACAAAAAGGAGACCACCGTCAACTACTGCACCGGCTGCAAAGTCGTTCTGGCCAACGAGGAGGTCGTCAACGGTGTCTGCGAGCGCTGCGGCAGCCCCGTTGTGCAGAAGAACAAGAGCCAGTGGATGCTGAAGATCACCGCCTACGCCGACCGCCTGATCGACGATCTGGACGGAGTGGACTACATCGACCGCGTCAAGACCCAGCAGCGCAACTGGATCGGCCGCAGCCACGGTGCCGAGATCAACTTTGCCACCACCGCCGGTGATACCCTGACCGTCTACACCACCCGCGCGGATACGCTGTTCGGCGCGACCTACATGGTCATCAGCCCCGAGCATGCCTTCATCAAGAAGTGGGTCGATGCGGGCCTGATCCAGAACGCCGATGCCGTTGCCGCCTATCAGGAGGAGGCCGCCCGCAAGTCCGACTTCGAGCGCACCGAGCTGAATAAGGACAAGACCGGCGTCGTCATCGAGGGCGTCAAGGGCATCAACCCTGTCAACGGCAAGGAAATCCCCATCTTTATCTCCGACTATGTTCTGGCCACCTACGGCACCGGCGCCATCATGGCCGTGCCTGCCCACGACACCCGCGACTGGGAGTTTGCCAAGAAGTTCGGCCTGCCCATCATCGAGGTCGTCAAGGGCAATACCCCCAGCGACCTCGACAAGGAGGCGTTCACCGATGTGGCCACCGGCACGCTGGTCAATTCTGATTTCCTGAACGGCCTGTCTGTCGAGGACGCCAAGAATAAGATGTACGCATGGCTCGAGGAGAACGGCAAGGGCCACAAGCAGGTCAACTTTAAGCTGCGCGACTGGGTGTTCAGCCGTCAGCGCTACTGGGGCGAGCCTATCCCCATGGTCTACTGCGAGAAGTGCGGCTGGGTGCCCCTGCCCGAGAGCGAGCTGCCCCTGCGCCTGCCCGAGATCAAGGACTTTGAGCCGGGCGAGAACGGCGAAAGCCCGCTGGCCCGCCATACCGAGTGGGTCAGCACGACCTGCCCCTGCTGCGGTGCCCCCGCCAAGCGCGAGACTGACACGATGCCCCAGTGGGCCGGCTCGAGCTGGTACTTCCTGCGCTACTGCGACCCCCACAACAAGGAGGCGTTGGCCAGCAAGGAGGCGCTCGAGTATTGGAGCCCCGTGGACTGGTACAACGGCGGCATGGAGCATACCACCTTGCACCTGCTGTACAGCCGTTTCTGGCATAAATTCCTGTATGACCTCGGCGTAGTGCCCACCAAGGAGCCGTACCAGAAGCGTACCTCCCACGGCATGATCCTGGGCCTGAACCCCCATGCGTTTGAGAACCAGCCCGATGCCGAGCGCAAGCGCCTGCTGGCCGAGTACGGCGACGAGAAGGGCGCGCGCAAGGCCCTTGTCGAGAAGTACGGCGAGATGGCCGAGCATCCCATCGTCAAGATGTCGAAGTCCTTGGGCAATGTCGTCAACCCGGACGATGTCGTGGCCGAGTACGGTGCCGACACCCTGCGCCTGTATGAGATGTTCATCGGCGACTTTGAGAAGGCCGCCCCGTGGAACACCTCCTCCATCAAGGGCTGCAAGCGCTTCCTCGATAAGATCTGGTCGATGAGCGAGAAGCTCGTTCCCGGCGAGGGCGTCCGCCCCGAGCTGGAGGCCGTTGCCAACCGTACCATCAAGAAGGTCGGTGAGGACATTGACGCCCTCAAGGCCAACACGGCCATTGCCCAGCTGATGATCTATGTCAACGCGCTGAGCGATCAGGGCGGTGCGAACAAGGCCGAGTACGAGCTGCTGCTGCAGCTGCTGAACCCGTTTGCCCCCCACATGACCGAGGAGCTGTGGCAGCAGCTGGGCCACACCGAGCAGCTGGCCTACTACCCGTGGCCTGTCTACGATGAGGCCAAGTGCGTGGAGCAGACGATTGAGATCGCCGTGCAGGTCAACGGCAAGGTCAAGGCCCGCATCAAGGTGCCCGCCGCCATCGAGAGCGCGGACGCCATCGCCGCCGCCAAAGCCGAGCCCGCCGTAGCCGAAGCCATCGCCGGCAAGACCATTGCCAAGGAAATCTACGTCAAGGGCAAGCTGGTCAATATTGCGGTCAAAGGCTGATTTATAACATGAACCCAAGGCAGAGCGAAAGCTCTGCCTTTTTTGTGTTGCAGAAGCCATTCAGTCAGAGCGGCTTCCCCCCTTGGGGGAAGCTGTCAGCGGCCCTGACCGCTGACTGATGAGGGGAAACTTACCCACAGCAGTCCGTAAACGGGCGGCAATGGCACACCTGCTCCTCATCCGGCCCTGTGGGGCCACCTTCAGTCTACGCGCTAAGAGCCGCCTTCGGCGGTTGCGCTCCGACACGCGCCTGCGGGCGCAGCCCCTCGGGGCCAAGGCTTTAGGAACCCCGCCACATCCATTGTTTACAAACCCGCCAAACTACGCTATAATAAAACCAACAAATACTTTGACGAAAGCAGGTCACACCATGCTCATCAGTCTGATCGTACCCTGTTACAATGAAGAAGAAGCGATGCCGCTTTTTTATAAAGAAGCCTCCCGCGTGGCGGCGGAGATGAAAACCAGCCACGGTGCGGATTTTGAGTTCATCTTTGTGGATGACGGCTCCCGCGACGGTACGCTGCGTGTGGCCCGCGAACTGCACGCTCAGGACGACCGGGTGCGCTATGTCTCGTTCAGCCGCAACTTCGGCAAGGAGGCCGGCATCTACGCCGGCCTGCAGGCGGCCAGGGGCGATTATGTCGCCACGATGGACGCCGATCTGCAGGACCCGCCCGCGCTGCTGCCGCAGATGCTGGACACGCTACTGACCGGCGAATACGACTGCGCCGCCACCCGCCGCACGACCCGCAAGGGCGAGCCGCCGCTGCGCAGCTGGTTCGCCCGCAAATTCTACCAGATCATCAACAAGATGTCTGATACGGAGATTGTCGATGGTGCGCGTGATTTCCGCCTGATGAGCCGCAAAATGACCGATGCCGTGCTGAGCATGGCCGAGTACAACCGGTTCAGCAAGGGCATTTTCAGCTGGGTCGGCTTTAAGACCAAATGGTTCGACTACGAGAACATCGAGCGCGTGGCCGGCACGACCAAGTGGAACTTCTGGGGCCTGTTCAAATACTCCATCGAGGGTATTGTCGGCTTCTCGACCACGCCGCTGCTGATGGCGGCGGGCGTGGGCGTTCTGTTCTGCCTGCTGGCGTTCATCGGCATTATTTTTGTCATTGTCCGGGCGCTGATGTTCGGCGACCCGACCTCCGGCTGGCCGAGCCTTGTCTGCATCATTCTGCTGTGCAGCGGCGTCCAGCTGTTCTGCACCGGCATCGTGGGCGAGTACCTGGCCAAAACCTATCTGGAGGTCAAGCACCGTCCTATCTACATCGTGGCCGAGACCGAAGAGGATAAAAAATAAACGATGGACTGGCAGAAAAAAGTAAGCCTGTGGTGGGCGAAAAACTTCCGCCCGCTGGTCGTGGCGCTGCTGGTCGGCTGCGGCGTACATTACACGATCTACGCTAACCAGCTGGGCACGATGGATGCCGTACACATCGGCGCACTGTACATTGCCGACGGCTGGCCCGAGCACCTGTATTGGGAAACCGAGCAGGGCCGTTGGGCACTGCGCTTGGTGGATATGCTGCGCGGCGGCATCAACCAGCCTGCACTTTCTGCATTGCTGATGCTGTTCCTCTACGCGCTGGCGGGTGTGCTGCTGACGGATTTGTTCGGCGTGCGCAGCCGCACGGCAAAATATCTGATCCCCCTCACGCTGGTCTGTGCGCCCTATGTGGCGGAGATCGAGTTTTTCCACTATTGCAGCGTGTCCTATGCGCTGTCCTTCCTGCTGGCTGTGCTGGCGGTGCAGTCCGCTGTCTGCGGTCTACGCTTTGCCTGGCTGGCGGGCACGGTCTGTATGGCGTTCTCGCTGGGTATGTACCAGGCCAACCTGGGTACGGCGGCAGGATTGTGCGTCATGCTGCTGATTCTGGCGGTTCTGCGCCGCCCCGGCGCGTGGAAAGCCACCGGCCTGACCGCTCTGCGCATGGTGCTGATGGGCGGCAGCGGCGCGGTGCTGTATATGCTGATTTTAAAGGTGTTCCTGCGGCTGTACGATGTGGGCCTGTCCGGTGTGAACGGCATCAACGCTGTGGGGCTGGACACGCTGCGCAGTCTGCCGCTGGGCCTGAAAAACGCCTACTTTGATTTTTACGCCTACTTCTTCACCCACGGCATTGCCCAAAACCACTATGGGCAGATCGCAGGCTACCTGCTGCTGTTTGTGCTGGCGGCACTGGCCGGGCTGCGGTGGCTCGTCGTGCTGCACGACCGCAAGGCCGCCGCTGCGGCGGTGGTACTGGTGGCCCTGCTGCCCGCCGCAGCCAATGTGACCGATGTTATCAACACCGGGGCCACTGTGGCGCTGCGGATGGCGGGCTCGCTGGCCATCGTGGTGCCGTTTGCCATCGCCGTGATCGACGCGGCTCCCGCACTGACGGAACGGGCGTTCTTCTGGGGGATGGCGCTCTGCACGGCGTTCTGTGCGGTGCTGCTGCGTGGGTTTGCCGTGCAGGTCAACAACGACGCGGCGGTCATGCTGAAACAAAAGACCACCGTTGTGAACCTCGCCAACCGCCTGTGTACCCGGCTGGAAGAAAACGCCGACTACCAGAACGGCGCCGAGGTCGTGATCCTGGGCGAGCCGAAGCGCGGCGCGTACCCGGAGGAATCCCCGCTCAAGCCTATGGCCGGGGAATTGGCGCAGTTCGGCCCGCTCTCCTACGACCCGACGTTCAACGCCCACGGCTGGTATGTGCTGGTGTGGGACGAGCTGGGCGTCCAGCTCAACGAATGCGCGGACGAGACTGTCCGAGCCATCAGCAACTCCGACGCGTTCAAGGCCATGCCCAACTACCCGGCAGATGGCTGTATCCAGACCATCGACGGCGTTGTCACGCTGAAGGTGGCAGATTTTCCGTTTTGAGAGCTGATAATGATGCGTGATATGACCAAGGGTGCCCCGCTGGGGCACCTCTTTCTGTATGCGGTGCCGCTGCTGCTGGGGAATTGGCTGCAGCTGGCGTACAATGCGGTGGATTCCATCATTGCGGGGCGGTTCATCGGGCAGGATGCGCTGGCTGCCGAAGGCGTGGCCGGGCCGGTCATGAACCTTGTGATCCTTGCGATCAGCGGCCTGTGCATCGGCGCGGGCGTGCTGATGAGCGAGGCGTTCGGCGCGGGGGAGACAGCGCGCCTCAAGGAGACGCTGACCACAACGCTGCTGTTCGGCGCCCTGCTCTGCTGCGGTGCGGCTGCGGCGGGCTGTCTGCTGACGCCGTGGATACTGCGGGCAACGGCCGTGCCGTCATCGATTTTTGAGATCACGGGTGTCTATCTGCGCATCACATTTCTGGGGGCGCCGTTCACCTTCTTCTACAACGCGCTCGCGGCGGGGCTGAAAAGTGTGGGCGACAGCAAAACGCCGCTGAAATTTTTAGCGTTCTCCGCCGTGCTGAACGCCGTGCTCGACCTGATTTTGATAGGCGGGCTGGGCTTCGGCATCGTGTGCAGTGCGGTCACGACCGTGGTGGCCGAGGCTGCCAGCGCCGTGATGGCCGCTGTTTACATGGCCTGCCGCGTGCCGGAGTTTTGCCCCGAGCGCGGTCAGTGGCGCATCCGCCGCGCACTGCTCGGCCCGATCCTGCGCTACGGCTCGGTGACGGCCCTGCAGCAGGCGGTGCAGCCGATCTGCAAGGTGCTGATCCAAGGGCAGGTCAACGCGCTGGGCGTTGGCTCCATCGCGGCGTTCAACGCGGTGACGCGGGTGGATGATTTCGCCTTCACGCCGGAGCAAAGCATCGCCACGGCCATCACGACCTACATTGCGCAGAACCGCGGCGCAAGGCAGCCTGAACGCATCCGCCGCGGCTTTGCGGTGGGGCTGCGGCTTGAGCTGGGCTACTGGCTGCTGGTGGGCTGCGTGACGCTGACGCTGCGCCGGCCGATCCTCTCGCTGTTTGTGGCGGGGGAGGGCGCGGACGAGGTCATTGCGCTGGGCAGCCGCTACCTTGGGTATATGGCGCTGCTCTACGCGCTGCCCGCCCTGACGAACAGTCTGCAGGGCTTTTACCGCGGCATGGGCAAGATGACGACCACCCTGATCGGCACCTGCCTGCAGGCGGGTCTGCGGGCCGCTGCGGCCGCTGTGCTGGCCCCGCGCGTGGGGCTGACGGGCATCGCGTTTGCCTGCGCCTTCGGTTGGTGCGTCATGCTGGCGTTTGAGGTGCCGTACTATTTTTGGACGTGTAAAAAGCAAAATTTGAAAAAGGCTTCTCCCATGGGAGAAGCTGTCCGCGAAGCGGACTGATGAGGGGCGGCGCTGCCGGTATTGTCCATTTTCCGGGCAGACGCGCCCCTCATCCGGCCTCGCGGGCTCGGCCACCTTCCCCCAATGGGGGAAGGCTTTTTTGTGTAAAATTTCCCCAATATCTGCTGCGGCTGATTGTAATTTCTTCGACAAAATGCTACACTAATAATAGCTATCCCTGCATAAAATCTACCCGGAGAGAGGTAAACCGCCGTGCCAGAAGAACGCAATGTCTACCGCAGCCCCGCCCGCGCCGCCACCAAGGCCAGACCGGCCCAAACAGCGGCACCGCGCCCGCCGCAGCCGCCCCAAAAACCAAAGCGCCGCAGTGCAAAACGCCGCCGCAGCCGTATTGTGCTGGGGCTGTGTCTGCTCTGCCTGGCGGTCGTGCTGGTGGTGTCCGTTGTGCTGGTGCGCTGCACGGCGGAGCCCGGCGGCCCGGCCGAGGCTGACTTCGGCACGCCTGCCGCCGCATGGCAGAAAAACGAACTGGGCTACTACTTCAACGCCAGCGGCGGGGCGATCCCGGCGGCGGTGCTGAAGGGTATGGATGTCTCCAAATTTCAGGGAGAGGTCAACTGGGAGACCGCCAAGGCGGCCGGTATCGACTTTGCGATCATCCGCTGCGGCTTCGGCGGTGAGTGGGACGGCGCCGAGGAAAACTGGGCGCAGGATGACCCGCAGTGGCGGCGCAATGCCGATGAATGCACCCGGCTGGGCATCCCGTTCGGCACCTATCTCTACTCCTACGCAACGACGGTGGAGGAGGCCCGCAGCGAGGCCGACCATGTGGCGCGGCTGCTGGGCCTGACTGCGCCCCCGCAGGAGGGGCTGGACGACTACACCGCCAGCCCGTACCGGCTGAGCTACCCAGTCTACTATGATCTGGAGGACAAATACATCAGCGGCGTTTTCCCGTCCGAGATGGCCGAGATCACCAAGGCGTTCTTCGACCGCCTGCAGGAGCATGGCTACACCGGCGAGCAGGGCGTCTATGCCTCGCTGAACTGGGTGCGCGCGCGGTTCAGCGACCCCGGGTTTGACCCGTGGCGCGACAACCTCTGGATCGCCCGCTTCTCTGACGAGCTGGGCTATGCCGGCACCTACGACATGTGGCAGTCCACCTACAGCGCCCCCGGCGCGGACTACGGCGTGCAGAGCGAGACGGTGGACCTTGATTTCGTCATGCGGCCGTTTACTTTTACCGGCGTGAGCGCCTGCAACGGCAAGACTGCTGCGCCGGTGCTGCAAAACGATACCCGCACCGATGAGCTGCACATGGACGGCAAGGACGCCTACGCCACCCTTGAGACGAACGAACCTGACGAGGAGGCGGGCGGCCGCAGGGTCTACTGGACAACAAGCGATAAGAGTGTTGCCACGGTGGACAAAAACGGCACGGTCCGCGCCCGCACCGACAGCGGCGAGTGTACGATCACGGCCACGCTGGCCGACGGCACCGAGAGCCGCACCTGCCTTGTGCGGGTGGGGGACATCACGGTCCCGATCTTTGCCACGGCGGGGCTGCGGGGGGACCGCACCACGCTGGCGGACGCCGCCGCGCTGAAGGCCTCCACCCCGGATTCGATCCTGCTGGACGCGGGCGATGCCCTGCACGGCACCCAAAGCGCCAGCCTGACCGGCGGCATGGATATGCTGTCGGCCTTCTCGGCGGCCGGGTATGACCTGCAGGCGATGGCGCTGAACGATTTTGCCTACGGCACGACCCGCCTTGTCAGCGATGCCAACATGGGCAGCGGCCCCTCGCTTGCCTCCAACCTGCTGAACAACGAGGCCACCGCCGTATTTTACCGCTCCACCAGCTGGAACCGCAACCGCGTTACGAACGGCATGTACACGATCGTGGAGCGCGCGGGGTACAAGATCGGCTTCTTTGCGCTGAATGACCCGGCGCAGGCCGCCGGGATCTCGGCGGCCAACGGCGAGTTTATCACGGCCCGCGACTGGACCGATACCGCCAACGAGCAGATCGCGGCGCTGCAGAACGCCGGGTGTGATGCCATTATTGCGATTGCGGCCACCGCGCCCGGGGGCGACTGGCAGAAGGCGCTGCTGAACAGCGGCGTGACCGCCATCGTTGACGGCACCGCCGCCGAAAACGGCACGAATGTGCTGGGGGCGGCGCAGGGGCTTGGCGGCATAGCCCGGCTGGATCTGGTGTTCACGCAAGGCGGCGGCTGCCGCGCTGTGCTGCAGAGCGCGGTGACGGCCGAGGCGATGGAGAGCAGCCGCAGCACCTGGCTTGAGATGGCTGCAGCGCAGGCCCAGACCGATACCGCCGCCGATACCGCCGACCCCGGCAAGGATACCGCCGCTGCGGGCGGCAAGGACACCGCTGCCCCCACCGAGACGGCAGACGCAGCCCGGCAGGCCGGTGCAGATGCCTATGTCTACGCGGCGGCCAAGATCGCCGCGCTGGACGCCGATGACCAGAGCATCCTCTACACGCCGCTTTTCACCTACGCGGAAAACCCGGACGCGAGCCGGACGATCAGCTTCGGCAACTATCTGGCGGCGCTCTACGCCGAGGCTGTGGCCAACGATACAGCCAGCGGTCTGCCGGAGGAGGCTGCGGTCGAGGCTCTCGCAGGCGGTGTGACCGAGCCGGAGTACGGCGAGATCACCCGCGGCGATCTGATGGCAGCGCTGCCCGCCACGGCGCGCATCCAGCTTGTCAGCATCCCCGCCGATGCCGCCAAGACACTGGCGGACGGCGGCAGCGTGAGCCGCGTCTACCAGAGCAGCCTGACCGAGTACACGCCGGCAGGGGACACCGCCTACATCGTCACCGACACGGCCACGCTGGCAGCGCTGAACGCGGACTACACCGTCCTGCGGGATTACGGCGATGTGTTCTGGGCGGTGCGGATGAACATCAACGATTTGACAAACAATTTTACCGAGAACTTTACCCTGCCCGAGGCCCCGCAGTACGGCGTGGGACGGCGGGGCTAAAGGGTGAACGGCATCCTCCCGGGAGGTTGTTCTTTCTTTTGCCAACAAAAGAAAGAACCAAAGAAAATTGCCGCTCTTTCGA
>OJAC01000307.1_pt1 | contig 45001 bp, 37 predicted proteins | sample 1588701 | NCBI WGS metagenome assembly OJAC01 (sample SAMN03283256) | human gut metagenome | biome: human-associated habitat; material: feces | host: Homo sapiens | place: USA | collected 2013 | reverse complement strand
GACGACCGCCGCCAGTGGCGGATGAAGGGAGGAGTTGTTGGGGCCGCGGCCAGCAAGACACGAGCACAATACTTTGTGCGAAGTGGATGCTGGGAGCCGCAACCCGTACGCTGTCGAGCAACGCGAGACTGAGAGGTTTCATTCATTATGAACACATACGTCACAGGCAGCACCATCCGGCAGCTGCGGGAAGCCAAGGGCCTGACCCAGGCAGAGCTTGCCGGAATGCTTTCTGTCAGCGCCAAGACCATTTCCAAGTGGGAGACCGCCAAGGGTCTGCCCGATATCTCCCTGCTGGAACCGCTGGCTGCGGCTCTGGGGGTCAGCGTGCTGGAGCTGATGCAGGGAGAACCCATCATCAACCGGAACCGGGCAGCCAACCTGCTGCGGAGCAAGCTCTACGTCTGCCCCCTCTGCGGCAATGTGCTCCACGCCACCGGACAGGCTGTGGTGAGCTGCTGCGGCATCACCCTGCCTGCGCTGGACATCGCCGAAGCCGAGGATGCCGACGAACATCATCAGTTGACTGTGGAGCGGGTGGAGGACGAGCTCTTCGTCACCCTGCACCACCCCATGGAGAAAAACCATTACATCTCGTTTCTGGCCTACCTCACCGGCGATAAGCTGCAGCTGGTCAAGCTCTACCCCGAGGGAGATGCCTCTGCCCGCTTCTCCCTGCGGGGCGCAGGTGTGCTTTACTTCTACTGCAACTGCCACGGCCTGATGAAGGCTCCGGATTTCCGCACCGCCACCCGGCGCACCTCACCCCAGAAGATCCACCTGCGGGAGCCGGATGAGGGCGACCGGGAACAGGTAATGGCCTACCGGGAAGAATTTCTGGCCATCAACTCCCGGATGGACGGCACCTCGGCTCTGGACAAATATGCCGACTTCGATGCCTGGCTGGCCCAACTCCGCAAGCTGAAAGACCCAGCCACAACCCCCGCCGGTCTCGTGCCCGCCACGGAGTATCTGGCTCTGGATGAGCATGAGCATCTGGTGGGCATGACCAACCTGCGCCACCGGCTCAACGATTACCTGCTGACCTACGGCGGGCACATCGGGTACAGCGTCCGCCCCTCGGAGCGGCAGAACGGCTACGCCACCCAGATGCTTCGCCTGACGCTGGAAAAGGCAAGAGAACGAGGCATCGAAAAGGTGCGCATCTGCTGCGACCATTACAACGTTGCCTCAGCAAAGACCATCCGCGCCAACGGCGGCGTGCTGGAGGATGAGCAGTTCGATTCCTCCGATGGAACGCTGACACAGCGGTATTGGATACAGAATAAGTGAAAAGAGGCTGTTGCCAAACTCCTTCCGTCATCGCTCACGCGATGCCACCTCCCTCAATGAGGGAGGCTTTCACAGATTGCCATTACGTCAAGGCTCCCTCCAAGAGGGAGCTGGCGCGGCGAAGCCGTGACTGAGGGAGTTGTCGGCAGCAGCCTTTCTCTATTTCAGCCCAAATGGAACATATCGATCAGCACCACGGCGGCCAGGCCATAGTAGACCACCACAGCCACCAGATCATTGATGGTGGTGATGAGCGGGCCGGAAGCCACGGCGGGGTCGATGTGGATCTTATGGAACAGCATGGGGATAACCGTGCCCACCAGGCTGGAGATCACCATGGCCACGACCAGAGATACGCCCACACAGCCCGAGAGCAGGAAGGCTTCACCCCAGGCGTAGGCCTTGAAGAAGTGGATGTAGCAGCCCAGGAAGCCCAGCGCCAGCACGGCCAGCAGTGCACCGTTGGTCAGGCCCACCCGCATTTCCTTCCAGAGCAGCTGGAGCTTTTTGGCAGTGGTCAGGTTCTCGTCCACCAGCACACGGATGGTCACAGCCAGCGACTGGGTGCCCACATTGCCGGCCATATCCAGCACCATGGACTGGAAGCAGATGACGATGGGCAGCACCGCCACCACCGATTCAAACGCACCCACCACCGAGGACACCAGCATCCCGAGGAACAGCAGGGCAATCAGCCAGGGCAGGCGCTTTTTCACACTCTGGAACACACCCTCGTTCAGATCCTCCTCACTGGTCAAGCCGCCGAGTTTTGCGTAATCATCGCCCATCTCGTCGTCCACCAGCTCGACCACATCCGCCGAGGTGATGATGCCCAGCAGCTTCCCGCTGTCGTTCAGGACAGGGAGCGAGCGTTCGGCGTAGTCCACGATGCGGTCGATGCAGTCGCTGATCTTCTCGTGGTCGGTGACGTAGGGGTAGGAGCGGGCGATCAGCTTTTCCAGGCGCTCCTCCGCACGGGCCACGATGAGGTCTTTCAGGTCGATGGCACCATAAAAGTGCTCGTTCTCATCCACCACATACAGGGTGGAGATGTTATCGTTCTCGCCTGCCTGCTTCACCAGCTCACTCATAGCCTGCCGGATGGTCATATCCCTGCGGATGCAGATGTAGTTGGTGGTCATGCAGCTGCCGATCTCGTCCTCGTTATAGGAGAGCAGCAGCTTCACATCATCGGCGGCATCCTTGTCCAGCTGGTGGACGATCTTTGCCTTATCGTCCTCTTCCAGGTCATCCAGAGCATCTACGGCATCGTCCGAATCCATGTGAGAGATGACCCGGGCGGCCCGCTCGGGGTCCAGCTCCTTCAGGTAAGGCTCTGCATCGTCCAGATAGGAAAAGATCTCTGCCACCGTATCCACGCCCAGTGCGGTGTACACCTTCTGGCGCTCCTCCGGTGTCAGGGCCGTCAGGGCATCGGCCAGGTCGTTTTCATGGTAATCGGACAGCTTTTCAGCCAGCTCTGCCTGGGGCAGGCCGCTGTGGATGATGTCCAGAATCTCCTGCACATAATTTTTCTTCTGCATGGTTTGGTCCCTCCGTTTCCCGTTTTCGGGCATAAAAAATACACCGCATCGGTCTGGTTACAACTCCTGCGGTGTACAAAGGGCATGCAGTTCAGGATGCGGCTAACACGTTTGCACGGCCCGCATCGCAGGAGAAGCGTTGTTTGGGGTGATCCGTATGGTCACTGGACATGGAAACAAACTCCTCCTTGGTGTAAGATTTTTCTTTCAGCCCCGTTATCATACTACGCCGGGCCGGATTTTTCAACCCCTTTTACAGTTTTTTTACCGGATTATTGCTCTATTGCACAAAGAAGAGCTTACTTCTTATACTTTCCATACCATGCCACCGACACCCGCCAGGACACGGCATACAGGGCCAGTACCGCCAGCAGAAGCACTGCGGCCAGCCAGAGGGGCACAGGCAGCGGCCCACTTCCCGGGCCGTTCTGCTGCAGTTCATCCATCACGGCACCGCCGCCGCCCAGCAGGGCACCCAGTCCGGCAAAGGTCAGGACGTAGATCATGCGGGCTTTTTCGGCCCCAAAGCGGTACAGCAGCGGCAGGGAAATACCGTTGATCAGCAGGATGGCACACACACTGCCCGCCAGCAGGGACAGCACATCCTTGTCCGGGGCCGTTCCGGTGCGCAGAGGGATCACCGTTACGAACAGTCCTCCGATCACAACAGCCGCCGCAGCGCAGAACAGACCGATGAGGTACTTTTCCGCCACCAGCGTCTTTTTGCTCACCGGAAGCGTCCGGCCATACTCCACCCAACCAACGCTCTGGTCGTAGGTGAGCAGGTTCACCGGCAGGATGCCCAGAAAAATGGCCGCATAACTCACCGGGAACACATAGGCGTTCGATGTGCTGAACACCCAGATCACCAGCACAAATGCAACCGTCAGGTACATGGTTTTCATACTGGTTCTGACTTGATACCAATCCTTCAACAGCAAACCTTTCATCGCACATTCTCCCCTTTCACCATCAAAACGAACAGTTCTTCGATGCTCACCGGTGTCAGGGTGCTGCCCGCCGGGACAAGTTCCCTCTTCACCAGTGCCTCGGCCCCGTAGGCTGTCACCCGACGGCTGACGATGGCGTTTTTATCCAGCTCCTCCAATTGCCCGGCAGTGCCGTGCCAGAGGGCGTACTCCTCCCGCAGGGTGTCCTTGTCCTCACAGAGCAGGAGCTTCCCCTTGTGCAGAAAGGCAATGGTATCGCAGAGCTTTTCCAAATCGCTGACGATGTGGGACGAGATCAAAATTGCATGGTTCTCATCCCGCACAAAGTCCAGCAGCAGATCGATCAGCTCATCCCGCACCACCGGATCCAGGCCGCTGGTGGCTTCGTCCAACAGCAGCAGCTTGGGGTGATGAGAAAGCGCCACGGCAAGGCACTGTTTCATCTTCATGCCGGTGGAGTAGTCGCCGTACTTCTTGTTCTCCGGCAGGTCAAAGCGGCGGCACCAGTCGGCGTAGGCGGCGGCATCCCAATTGGGATAGATGCCCGCCATCACTTTCCCCACCTGCGGCGCGGTCAGGCAGGTGGGGATGCCCTCGCCGCCCAGCACCACGCCGATATCGGCTTTGGCAAGCGGGGTGATCCCCTCCTGCCCGAACAGCTTCACGGTACCAGCGTCCCCGTCGATCATGTCCAGGATCAGCTTAATGGTCGTGCTCTTGCCCGCGCCGTTCTCACCGATCAGCCCGCAGACTGTGCCGCCGGGCAGTTCCAGATCAATGGGCCCCAGCGCAAAATCCGGGTAGTGCTTTTCAAGGCCGTGCAGTTCTAATGCGTTCATGGTTCATTCCTCCCACAGCAATTCCAACATTTCGGTCAGTTCCTGTTTGGTCAGCCCGCAGGGTGCCGCCAGCCGGACGGCTTCCGTCAGGTGTGCTTCGATTTTTTTCAGGTTCTCTTCCCGGAGCAGCTCAGTGTTTTTCGCTGCCACGAAAAAGCCCTTGGCGGGCACGGCGTACAAAAAGCCCTCCTGTTCCAGCTCATCGTAGGCCCTCTTTGTAGTAATAACACTGATGCGCAGGTCCCGCGCCAGCCCCCGGATGGATGGCATCGCTTCCTCCGGCTGCAGTTCCCCGCTCAAAATCTGGTTCTTGATCTGGGTGTAGAGCTGCTCGTAGATGGGTGCACCGCTCTTGTTATCGATGAAGAGATTCATGTCTGCCGCCTCCGTTGCATCTGTATATTTACAGTATATACAGTAGATACACGATTGTCAATAGGCAGACACAAAAAAGCAGCTCTCCCGCTGGACGGGAAAGCTGCTTTTTTCATCTGATCAGGCTCTGACTGTGGGGCGGCTTAGTAGGCCACGCCCCAGTAGACCATCTTGCTGGCGGGCTTGCCGCAGCAGGGGCAGACATCGCTGATGTGCTCCTGCTCAAAGGGCATGCAGCGGCTGGACAGGCCAGCCTCTTCCTTCATCTTCATCTCGCAGGCCAGGTCGCCGCACCACATGGTCTTGATGTAGCCGGTGTTGGCCTTGGCCAGCTCCTTGACTTCCTCCATGGTGGTGGCTGCCCAGGTGCGCTTCTCGCGGTTGGCGAGGGCACGCTCGTACAGGTCCTTGCGCAGGGCCTCCAGCTGGGCCGGGATCGCGGTCTCCAGCTCATCCAGGCTCACGAAGATCTTTTCACGGGTGTCGCGGCGAACCAGCACGCACTGGTTCTTTTCCAGATCCTTGGGGCCGATCTCCAGGCGCAGGGGCACACCCTTCATCTCCCACTGGGAGAACTTCCAGCCGGGGGCGTTGTCGCTGTCGTCCAGCTTGACGCGGGCATACTTGCTGATCTTCTCAGCCAGCTCAGCGGCCTTCTCGGAAACGCCGGGCTTGTGGGCGGCGATGGGCACGACCACGACCTGGATGGGGGCCACTGCCGGGGGCAGGATCAGGCCGTCGTCATCGCCGTGGGTCATAATGATGGCACCCACCAGACGGGTGGAAACGCCCCAGCTGGTCTGGAACGGGTGATGCAGCTGGTTGTCGCGGCCGGTAAAGGTCACGTCGTAAGCCTTGCTGAACTTATCGCCGAAGTAATGGCTGGTGCCGCTCTGCAGGGCCTTGCCGTCCTTCATCATGGCTTCGATGGTATAGGTAGCCTCAGCACCGGCAAACTTCTCCTTATCGGTCTTGCGGCCCTTGACAACAGGGATGGCCAGATCCTGCTCGCAGACATCCGCGTAGCAGTTCAGCTGCTGCTGGGTCTCGGCCTCGGCCTCGGCGGCAGTCTCGTGGATGGTGTGGCCTTCCTGCCACCAGAACTCACGGCTGCGCAGGAAGGGACGGGTGGTCTTTTCCCAGCGCACCACGCTGCACCACTGGTTGTACTTCATGGGCAGCTCACGGTAGCTGTGCAGCACGCGGGACCAGTGGTCACAGAACATGGTCTCGCTGGTGGGACGCACCGCCAGGCGCTCTTCCAGCTTGTCGGAGCCGCCCATCGTGACCCACGCCACCTCCGGCGCGAAGCCATTGACCAGCTCGCCTTCCTTCTGCAGCAGGCTCTCGGGGATCAGCACGGGCATGGCCACGTTCTCGTGGCCGGTTGCCTTGAACCGGGCATCCATGTCCTTCTGGATCAGCTCCCAGATGGCCTGACCATAGGGGCGCAGGATGATGAAGCCCTTGACACTGGAGTACTCCACCAGCTCTGCCTTAACGCAGATGTCGGTGTACCACTGTGCAAAGTTTTCTTCCTGGCTGGTGATCGCCTGCACAAGCTTCTTGTTGTCTTTTGCCATTTTGTTATATCCTCCTAAGCCGTGCGCCAAACGCCTGTGTTCCAGCCGTTCCGCACGAGCTCATATTAAAAGCCCCGCTGCAGTGCCGCCGTGTGCAGCGCTGCGGGTGCGGGGCCTTTTTGCAAAACTGTTATCAGCCCTTGTGGCTGTCCACAAATTCCACCACGTCGCCCACGGTGCGCAGATTCTCGATGGCATCGTCCGGCACCTCAATGCCAAACTCATCCTCCAGCGTCATCACCATGTCCACGATATCCAGGCTGTCGGCCTCGAAATCACTCATAATGTCGCTCTCCATCGTGATCTTAGCAGGGTCAATATCCAGCTGCTCTGCCAGCAGTGCACGGATCTTTTCAAAAGTATCCATCGTCGCGGTCTCCTTTTGTCAATGATTCTTTCTTCTCTGCCTGCACGCCCTCTCCGGCGCACAAAAGCACTCTCTCTTTTTATATCCCATGGGCCGTATCTTGTCAAGCCCTGTTTTGCATTCCGGCCCTTTACGGGCAGAAAAAACCGATGAAAATTGCACAAAGCCCTCTTTTTTGCTTGACAGAAGCCCGTTTGATTCTTATGATTATATGTGACGAACCAAACCTCTCAGCCATGCTGCATCAGCATGGCCGCAGAGGTCCCGCCTGTAAAGGAGAATGCTCCATGAAATTGTCATTTACCAAGATGCAGGGCTGTGCCAATGATTACATCTATCTGGACTGCCGTGCATCCGGTGTGCCCGCAGACATTGCCGCACTTGCACAGCGGCTCTCTGCCCGGCATTTTTCCGTGGGTGCGGACGGCATCATCTGCATCTGCGCCCCTCTGACCCCCGGGGCCGATGGCCGGATGCGCATTTTCAACGCGGACGGCAGCGAGGCCCAGATGTGCGGCAACGGCGTGCGCTGTGTGGCCGAGTGGCTCTACACCCACGGGGTGGAAAAGCCTGTCCTGACCATCGACACCAACAGCGGTGTCAAGCGCATCAGCCGACAGGGCGCACAGCTGTGGCAGGTGGAGATGGGCGCTTACAGCACCCTGCCGGCCGACCTGCCTGCCATCCACATGGGCGAAGGCCCGCTGGTGGATCAGCCGCTCACCGTAGAGGGAAAAGTGTGGAAGGTGACCTGCATCAGCGTGGGCAACCCCCACTGCGTGACCGTGGTGGAGGATGTGGACAGCCTGAAGCTGGAAGCCATCGGCCCGGCGTTCGAGCATCACGCCAACTTCCCGGAGCGCATCAACACCGAGTTCGTGCAGGTGGTGGATGCCGCCCACCTGAAGATGCGGGTGTGGGAGCGCGGCAGCGGCGAGACCTGGGCCTGCGGCACCGGCACCTGCGCCACCGTGGCGGCTCTGACTGAGCTGGGCATCTGCCCCGCCGGGCAGGATATCCATGTGCAGCTGCGCGGCGGTGAGCTTGTCATCCGGGTGCTACCCGGCAGGCAGCTGCTGATGACCGGCAGCGCTGTCACGGTGTACGAGGGAGTTGCGGAAGTTTAACATAACCTCTCAGGCGCTTTGCGCCAGCTCCCCTGGCAGGGGAGCCAAGTTCACACGGGCGTTGGCTTGCCTCTCCTAATAGGAGAGGTGGCATCGCGTCAGCGATGACGGAGAGGTTCAATCATATAAAGTGAGGGAACAACTTATGAAAATGAATCACCATTACGGCGAGCTGAAGGCAAGCTACCTGTTCGTGGACATTGCCCACAAGGTGGCCGCCTATCAGGAAGCACACCCCGAAAAAGAGATCATCCGCCTGGGCATCGGCGATGTGACCCAGCCTCTGGCAAAGTGCGTGGTCACCGCCATGCAGGATGCCGCCGCTGAGATGGGCACCAAGGAGGGCTTCCACGGCTACGGCCCTGAGCAGGGCTATCCCTTCCTGAAGCAGGCCATTCAGAGCTACTACGCAGGCCGCGGCACCCAGCTGGCTGAGGACGAGATCTTTATTTCTGACGGTGCCAAGAGCGACCTGGCCAACGTGCTGGGCCTGTTTGATGTAGACAACACCGTTCTGGTCCCGGACCCCGTTTACCCCACCTATGTGGACGACAACGTGACCGACGGCCGCAAGATCATTTACGGCCGCACAAGCCAGGAGAACGGCTTCCTGGGAATGCCCGATGACAGCGTGAAGGCTGACATCATCTACATCTGCAGCCCCAACAACCCCACCGGTGCCGCCTACACCCGCGAGCAGCTCAAGGCCTGGGTGGACTACGCCAAAAAGAACAACGCCGTTATCCTGTACGATGCCGCCTACGAGTGCTTCATCACCGATCCCGCTCTGGCACGCAGCATCTTTGAGGTGGAGGGTGCCCGCGAGTGCGCCATTGAGATCTGCTCCTTCTCCAAGATCGCAGGCTTCACCGGCACCCGCTGCGGCTACACCATCGTGCCCCACGAGCTGGAGCGCGAGGGCATGAACCTGAACAAGCTGTGGCTGCGCCGCCAGACCACCAAGTTCAACGGCGTGCCCTACGTCGTTCAGCGCGCTGCTGCCGCCGTGTTCACCGAGAGCGGCATGGCTGAGATCCAGGCCAACCTCGATTATTACCGCCAGAACGCCAAGGTCATTGCTGACGCGCTGGACGAGTGCGGCGTGTGGTACTGCGGCGGCAAGAACAGCCCCTACATCTGGCTGCGCTGCCCCGGCGGCATGAAGAGCTGGGAGTTCTTCGACTGGCTGCTGGAGAACTGCGGCGTGGTCGGCACCCCGGGTGTCGGCTTCGGCGAGTGCGGCGAGGGCTACTTCCGCCTGACCGCCTTCGGCGATGCCGAAAAGACCAAGGTCGCCGCCCAGCGCATCAAGGCCGCCATCCAGACTCTGTAAACTTACACAAGCAAAAAGGCGATGCAGTTTTGAACAGCTGCATCGCCTTTTTCTTTTATTTCCGGCTCGTCAGCCGGTTGAGCAGCATCACGGCCAGAACAATGATGCCGATGACAAGGATGATGCCGACCATCCCGATCAGCATCATCGGCAGCGTGGTCATCCACGAAGTAAGATGAAGCATGCGATCACCTCCGTTAAACCATCAGGGTCAGGATCAGGCCGCCTGCAATGACGGACGCGATCTGTCCCGAAACGTTGACGCTGATGGAATACATCAGCAGGAAATTCTGGTTGTCCTCTTCCAGGCCCATCTTGTTGACCACACGGCCGCTCATGGGGAAGGCCGAGATGCCGGCCGCGCCGATCATGGGGTTCAGCTTTTTGCCCTCCGGCCGGAAAAGGTTCAGCAGCTTTGCAAACAGCACGCCGCCGGCCGTATCAAAGATAAAGGCCACCAGACCCAGTGCAAGGATGAGCAGGGTGTCGGGCCGCACAAACTTGTCGGCGGTCATCTGCCCGGCAACGGTCAGGCCCAGCACGATGGTGATGAGGTTTGCCAGCACATTCTGGGCGGTCTCGCTCAGCACATTCAGCACCCCGCACTCCCGCAGCAGGTTGCCGAACATCAAAAAGCCCACCAGCGCCACACTGGCCGGAGCCACCATGCCTGCAATGATCGTGACCACGATGGGGAACAGGATCTTGGTCAGCTGGGAAACACTGCCCTTTTCATAGGACATCCGGATGCGGCGCTCCTTCTGCGTGGTCAGCAGCCGGATCACGGGCGGCTGCACGATGGGCACCAGCGCCATGTAGCTGTAGGCTGCCACCATGATGGCACCGAGGTACTGGGAGTTGAGCGTGTTGGCCACGAAAATGGCGGTAGGGCCGTCTGCCGCACCGATGACAGCGATGGAGGCAGCATCCTTCAGGTCAAAGAAGAAGCCCGCCAGAAACAGGGTAAAGAAGATGCCGAACTGGGCCGCCGCACCAAAGAGCATCAGCCACGGCTTTTCCAGCAGCGGGCCAAAATCGATCATGGCACCGATGCCGATGAAGAGCAGCAGCGGGAACAGCTCGTTGGACATGCCCGCTTCAAACAATGCAGAGATGGGGCCGACCGTATCCCCCTGCGTAATGGCACCCGAGAGAGGCAGGTTGACCAGAATGGCACCAAAGCCCATGGGCAGCAGCAGGCTCGGCTCCATCTTTTTGGCGATGGCAAGGTAGATGAGCAGCGCACCGATGCCCCACATCACCACCATCTGCCAGGTCAGATTCCCAAAATTGGAAAAGAGACTGGCGAATGTGTTCAGAAGATCCATATTTATTTTTCCTCCTTGTGTTCCGGTGCCGGGCAAGAAAAAAAGAGACCCCTGCCACAGCACTCTGTCTGTGACAAAAGTCTCAAGCCAACACATGACATCGGGCATTTCTGCCGTGATGACGCTGCCATGCAACACCCCGCAGGCCCTGCGGAATGCCCTTTACTCCCTTTTATCGATTCTAATTAAATCAGAATGCAGTCCCCTCTGTCAAGGGGTTCCTGCATTTCTTTGCCAAACTTTGCTTCAACGCTCAAACGTTGTGCTGAGGGTGGTCTCCCAGGTCTGGCCGGGAGCAAGGCATGCGGCAGCGGCGCGCTGGCTCCACTCCTGGGTATCGGTCTGGGCACCGGGCAGGGAGTGCCACGGCTCAATGCAGACAAAGCGCACTGGCTTTGCCGGAGCCGACCAGATGAGGGTGTAGGGGTAGCCCTCCACATTGCAGACGATCCCCTTGCCGGTGTCCTTCTCGTAGATGCCCAGTGTGCGGCTGCGCAGACCGGCCATGCAGAAGCTGTCGTTTTCAAACAGATCGTCTGTCAGGGGGATGCTCTGCTCATTCTTCCACCGGTAGCCGCACTTGCCGGTCAGCAGACCGTTGGGGTAAGCGTCCAGGATCATCGGGCTCTCCGGCTGGTCGAAGCGGAACTCGTAATCGGTGGTGGTGTGCTTGTCATCAAAGGGGATGCGGAACGCCGGGTGGTAGCCGATGCCGAACTGCAGCTCCTCGGCGGCATCGGCGGGGTTGGTGACGGTCAGGGTGTGGTGCACCGTCCTGCCCTCCAGCCGGAAGGTGCTGGTCAGGACAAAATCAAACGGGAAGCGCTCTGCCTTACTCTTTTCATCCGAGCGCAGCTCCAGCCGGATGGTGTCGCCCTCGGCGCAGAGCAGGGTGTGCTCCACGTCCCGGGCAAAGCCGTGCTGACCGCCGGGGTAGGTCTTGCCCTTATGGGTAAAGGCCCCGCCGGTCAGCTTGCCCGTCCAGGGGAAAAGGATGGGGGCGTGGCGCTTCCAGACAGCCGGGTCGGCCTGCCAAAGCATCTCCTGCCCGGCGGCATTTTTCAGGCTGACTGCTTCGGCACCATGGGTATCCACGGTCAGGGTCAGGAATTCGTTGTGAATGGTTGCCTGCATGATTCATCTCTCCTTTTTATCTGTTGACGATGTGCTCGCCGTTTCCTTCCAGCCAGGTGCGCAGGTTCCGGGTGGTAATGTCCATCAGGTTCTGCAAAGCCTCCCGGGTCGTCCACGCAATGTGCGGTGTGAGGATAGCGTGGGGTTCTGCCCGCAGGGGGCTTTCCTGAGGCAGAGGCTCGGTGACAAAGGCATCGGCCCCGTAAAAGCCCAGCTGACCGCTGTGGAGGGCCGCTGCCACGGCCTCCTCATCCACCAGCGCGCCCCGGGCCGTGTTGAGCAGAATGGCCCCGGGCTTCATCTTCGCCAGCGCCTCCGCGTTGACAAGGCCCCGGGTCTGGGGCGTGGCCGGGCAGTGCAGACTGAGGATATCGCACCGCCTCAGCAGGGTATCATAATCCACAAACTCCACACCGTCGGCGGCGTATTCGGGCCGGACGGTGCGGGTGCAGACCAGCACCTCCATGCCAAAGGCTCTGGCAATGCGGGCCGACTGCCGCCCGATGCTGCCATAGCCGTAAACGCCATAGGTCTTGCCGTAGAGCTCCATCTGGGGCAGCAGGCCGATGCTCTCCGGGATATCCAGCTGCCAGCATCCCTGCTTGACGGCACGGTTGTAGCGCTCCGCGCACTGGCAGATGGCCAGCAGCAGGCTGAAGGTCATCTGGGCCACGCTGTAGGTAGAATAGCCCGGCACATTGGCCACTGCAACGCCGTGGCGGCGGCAGGCTTCCAGATCCAGGTTGTCGGTGCCCGTGGCGATGATGCCCACCCATTTCAGGTTCGGGCACTGCTGTAAGATCTTCTCATCCATGCGGCACTTGTTCAGCAGAACGATGTCCGCATCTCCAATGCGGGGGGCGATCTCCTCGTAGGCCGTGCGGACATAGCTGGTGGTATCGGGCACCAGCGCCTTTACCCCCGACCAGTCGAGGTCACCTTCCTCCATGACATAGCTTTCCAGAATGACAGCTTTCATCTCAGTCCTCCAACAATACGTCCTCGCTCAGCACTTGACCGATGGGCTTTGCAATGCACAGGTCGGCCTGCGCATCGGCCCCGGTGGGCTGCATGTTGATGACCACCAGACGGCGGCCCCGGAAGTACCGGATAAGCCCCGCCGCCGGGTAGACCACCAGACTGGTGCCGCCGATGATGAGGGTATCCGCCTTGCGGATGGCAGACACGGCCCCGGAGAGCACTTCCTCGTCCAGCCCTTCCTCATACAGAACGACATCCGGCTTGACGATGCCGCCGCACTTGGGGCAGCGGGGCACGCCGGTACTGTTGGCAATGAAGTCCACATCGTAGAACGCGCCGCACTTCACGCAGTAGTTGCGCAGGGTGCTGCCGTGGAGCTCGTAAACGGTCTTGGAGCCAGCCGCCTGATGCAGGCCGTCGATGTTCTGGGTGACGATGGCCTTCAGCCTGCCCTCCCGCTCCAGCTTTGCCAGCCGCAGGTGGGCAGCGTTGGGCTTTGCCCCCTTCACAATGAGCTTATCCCGGTAGAACCGGTAGAACTCCTCGGGGTTCTCTTCCCAGAAGGTGTGGCTCAGGATGGTCTCGGGCGGGTAATCGTACTTCTGGTGGTACAGGCCGTCCACGCTGCGGAAATCGGGGATGCCGCTTTCGGTGGAGACCCCCGCGCCGCCAAAAAAGACGATGCGGTCGCTCTCGGCAATGATTTTTTCCAGTGCAGGAACCATAAAAGAAACGCTTCCTTTCCGGCAGATCGTTGTGTTTTGGATAGCTCCAGTATAACACAAATCCAGAGGAAAGGAAGCGTTTCTTTTTTTGATGGGATCGTCCCCTCGCTCAGCGCCCGTTTTCGGCAAACAGGGTCCCCAGCGCATCCAGCAGATCATGCGGGAGCATCCCGGTTTCCCCGTGCAGGGCGGCAGCACGGTCGGCAGCTGCACCATGGAGATAAACGGCACAGGCAGCGGCCTCAAAGGCAGGCAGACCGCAGGCCAGCAGGGCGCTGGTCATGCCCGCCAGCACATCCCCGCTGCCGCCCCGGGAAAGCCCCGGGTTGCCGGTGGGATTGACCCCGCAGCGGCCATCCGGCCCTGCAATGACGGTATGCGCCCCCTTCAGCACCACCACAGCATTCCACGCTTTCGCATAGCGCAGCGCCATGCCTTCCCGGTCCGCATTGATCTCTGCCGCAGAGCGCCCGGTCAGCCGGGCCATCTCGCCGGGGTGGGGCGTTAAAATCAGTTCTCCTTGAGGGTGAAGCATTTTTTCCGTTTGGAGCAGGTCAGCGGCGGCGTTCAGGCCGTCCGCATCCAGCACTGCACTGCCGGAAAAACCGGGCAGGAGCGTTTTTACCAGCGCCCGGGTCTCGGCGGCACGGGCCGCACTCTGGGCCGTATAGCCCAGCCCGGGGCCCGCCAGTAGGACAGAGGCCTTCTGCCGCCGGATTCGGTCGATATTCTGGGGCGAGATGCCGCCCTCGGCCCCCGCTTCGCAGGGGCAGAGACAGCACTCCGGCAGGCGGGCGGCCACCGCCGCCAGTACCGGTTCCACACTTGCCAACGTAACGATGCCGGCCCCTGTGCGCAGGGCACCTTCCACGGCCAGCGCCGCCGCGCCCCGGTAGGACGCACTGCCCGCCACCACCAGCACGGAGCCAAAGGTCCCCTTATGCGCATCCCGGGGGCGGGGCTGAATCTTTTGCCAAACAAAATCAGAAGTTGTTTCAAACATAGGCGGCTCCTTTCCTACTGTGGTTTAACCCCCCAGTCACGCTTTGCGTGACAGCCCCCGCTAATAGGGGGGCCCTTGGCATTTCGTAAAGCTCACCCTCTTTGCCAAGGCCTCCCCTATTAGGGCAACAACGACGACCGCCGCCAGTGGCGGAAACAGGGAGGAGTTGTTGGGGCAGCGGCCAGCGGGACGCAAGTGCAAAATTTTGCACGAAGCGGACGCTGGGAGCCGCAACCCGGACGGTGGCATCCCGCAGGGATGACGGAGAGGTTTAATCCGTTCCCTGCAAATACCTCCGGATCTCCTTCTCCGCCTCCTGCACCTCTTCATGGAACATGCGGGCAGAGACACGGAGGGCTCCATGGCCCAGGATGATGACCTGTTCCATGCCATCGGAGGTGGCCACGCGGACGCGGCGGCCCTTGCCGATCTCATGGGTGACACGCTCGATGAACATATCGGCGGTCTCGGCTTCCCGGGTGTAGACCACATGGATATTGTGGTACTGCTCTATGCTGCCGGGGCTGCCCGGCACACGGTAGGCATCAAACACAAGGATGAGCACGCACTTCTTAAAGCCCTGATAGTTGCAGAGGATGTCCATCAGCCTGTGGCGGGCCGCTTCCAGGCTTTCTTTGGAGAGTGCGTTCAGCTCGTCCCATGCAAAGATGATGTTGTAGCCGTCCACCAGCAGGTATTCGGGCTGGATCTCCCACTGCTCGGCGTTGAAATCGGGGCGTTCCCGCTTCTGGGTGGGGCGGAACGCCGCCAGCGGGTCCCGCTTGATGGGCCCATAGGTCTGTTCAAAGATCTTCAGCAGCTCAGCATCCTCTTCCAAAGTAGCACGATAGGCAGCCATCCGGCGGGGGCGGGCCTGCACCGTTTCCTCGGTCTTTGCAGTCTTGCCCCAGCCGCTGTCTACATGCATGTGGCTGCGCACCTGCTCCCAGGGCACCACAAATCCGGCCCCGTGGGCGCAGAACACCGAATCCGCCGGGTTGTCGAGGTCGTGTTCCGGCTCATAGCCCGCGGCCTCGATGACCTCCGCTGCATTGTGGCAGGGACGGTAGCCGTCCAGCGTCAGGGTCAGGTGTCCCCTGCCCCGGGTGTAGCCCACCACCTCCATGGGGTAGCTGCGCATGGTGGAGGCCGGTGCCGTGCCGGTGAGCAGGGTGGTATCCCCGTCGGCTCCGGTCTCGGGCGGGTCAAAGCTGCCGCCCATGTTCTGGATATCGTTCATGGCGCGGCCCACGTTGTCAGAGGGCAGCTCCAGCCGGAAGGCATACCACGGCTCCAGCAGCTGGGTCTTGTGGATCTGGTCTGCCATCATCAGGCCCTGCCGGACGGCGCGGTAGGTCGCCTGCCGGAAGTCGCCGCCCTCAGTGTGCTTGAGGTGAGCGCGGCCCGCAATGAGGGTGATCTTCACATCGGTCAGGGGTGCCCCGATGAGCACGCCCAGATGCTGCTTTTCCTCAAGGTGAGTCAGCACCAGCCGCTGCCAGTTCTTGTCCAGCACCTCTTCCCGGCAGTCGGCGGCAAACTGCATCCCGCTGCCCCGGGGCAGCGGCTCCAGCTTAAGGTGGACTTCCGCATAGTGGCGCAGGGGCTCGTAGTGGCCCACACCCTCCATGGCTTCGGTGATGGTCTCCTTATACAGGATGCCGCCGGGGCCGAAGCTGACCTCCAGCCCGTACCGCTCGGCCAGCAGGCTTTTCAGCACCTCCAGCTGGATCTCGCCCATCAGCTGGACATGGATCTCGCCCAGGGTCTCGTTCCAGACCACATGGAGCTGGGGCTCCTCTTCTTCCAGCCGATGGAGCTTCCCCAGCGCGGCGTGCACGTCTGCGCCCTCGGGCAGCAGCACCTGATAGCTCAGCACCGGCTCCAGCACCGGCAGGTCACTGTCCCGTTCCGCCCCCAGACCCTCGCCCGGGTGGGCTTTGGTCAGGCCGGTGACAGCGCACACCTGGCCAGGGCTGATGCACTCCGCCAGCGTAAACTTTGCGCCGGAGTAGAGCCGCAGCTGGTTGGCCTTTTCGGCCCATGGCTCCCCGTCGACCTCTCCGGTGAGCTGGGCTTTCACCTTGAGCGCGCCGCCGGTCACCCGCAGCCAGGTCAGGCGGTTTCCCTGCTCATCCTGGCTCACCTTGAACACCTTGGCCCCGAAGGCTTCCAGCGCAGGGGCCGGGCGGGTATAGCGGTCCAGGCCCTCCACCAGCGCATCCACACCCTGCAGCTTCAGGGCTGAGCCAAACCAGCAGGGAAATACATGCCGCCGGGCAATGGCGGGGATGAGGTCGGTATCGGTCAGGATTCCCCGGTCCAGCATCGTCTCCATCAGCCGCTCATCGCAGAGAGCCAGCGCCTCGTCCCGGTCGGCCTGCTCTGCCCCAAAATCCACAAAGCCATCCCCCAGCCGACGGTTCAGCTGGGTCAGAAGCGCTTTCCTGCCCGGGCCGGGCAGGTCCATCTTGTTCACGAACACAAAGGTGGGGATGCGGTACCGCCGCAGCAGCCGCCAGAGTGTCTCGGTATGGCTCTGCACGCCGTCGGTGCCGCTGATAACCAGCACCGCATAATCCAGCACCTGCAGTGACCGCTCGGTCTCCGTGGAAAAATCCACATGGCCCGGGGTGTCCAGCAGGGTAAAATCGGTATTGCCCGCCGTGAAGAGGGCCTGCTTGGAGAAAATGGTAATGCCGCGCGCCTTTTCCAGCGCGTCGGTGTCCAGAAAGGCATCCTTATGGTCCACGCGGCCCAGCTTGCGGATGGTGCCGGTGCCGTAGAGCAGGGCTTCTGAAAGGGTGGTCTTGCCGCTGTCCACATGGGCCAGAATGCCGATGACCAGCTGCTTGTGCTCTTGTTCCATGCCGCGGCCCCCTTACAGCACGCTGGCGATCAGCGCAGCAGCGACCAGCGGCAGGCCCAGCACCAGATTGGAGAGCAGGCTGCAATAGGTGCGCTCCTCGGGTTCCAGCTCCTCAAAGGAGACGATTTTCTCATCCGCATAGTCGATGATGGAGCGGGTGGAGTGGATCTTTTTCTGCCGCTTGCCCATCCCCTTGAATTCCTCCAGCAGATGGTGGATGGTCACGCCATCCAGCCGCAGGTAGTCTACCCAGGCCCAGATGAGCAGCACCACGCCGCACAGAAAGCCCGGGGCCTCCCAGATGGTAAACGTGCCATCGCTGACATAGCGCTGCCACAGCAGCATCAGCACGGCCACAATGGAAGTGCGGGTCACGGTCTTATATAAAATGGGGTGGAACATGTAGCGTTTGTACATCGAGGTCAGTTTCTTCATGGTGCGCTCCTTATTGATACAGATACATTTTATTGTATCATGTTTTTGTGAAAAAAGATAGCTGTTTTGTGCGCACAGCGTGAACAGTTTTTCTCTTTTGCCTGTTCTTCATAGATATACAGCTCTTTCCATTTTATAGTAATTTTTTCCATATTCTTTTCCTATAAAAGTGTTTGTCACCGTTTTATTTCCAATTCTATGCTGTGGCGGATTGACTTCTTTTCAGTAAAGTGCTAAAATATACAGTGGTGTGACTTTTGTCTTTCCTGTGCACTTTTTGGAAAGGCAGACAGCCTCACTGCGTTTAGGAAAAGGAAAAACGCGCGGCTCTGTCCGCGCAAGATCTGGGAGGATCATCCAATGAGCTTCAATTTTGATCGCCGCACCTTCCTGAAGGGTGCAGGTGCTGTGGGTGCCGCCAGCCTGCTGGCAGCCTGCGGCGAAAAGTCCAACAACACCGGCAGTGGTGCTGCCGCCAGCGGCGCTGCTGCCCCCAACTCCACCGGCGCTACCCCCCTGAAGGAATTCATCTCCTTTGAGAGCGGCAACCGTGAGCTGGAAAGCTGGAACATGCTGTACACCCAGAAGGCTGAGGATGCCAATGTGGTCACCAACCTGTGGGACGGCCTGCTGAGCTTTGACCGCTACGGCAAGGTGGTGCCCGCCATCGCTTCCAGCTGGGAGCACAATGAGGATGCCACCGTCTGGACCTTCCACCTGCGGGACGACGTGGACTGGGTGGATTGCAACGGTGAGGTGAAAGCTCACCTGACCAGCAAGGACTTCCTGGTTGGTTTTGAATGGGTGATGAACGCCATCAAGAACGAGGCCAACAACACCTCCATGCCCAACGATACCATTGTGGGCGCTTACGAGTACTACGAGCTGACCAAGGAAGCCGGTGACGCTGCTGCTGACATGACCTACGAGGACATGCTGGCTGCCGGTGTGGGCATCGAAGCTCCGGATGATTACACTCTGGTGTTCACCTGCCCCAGCGCCTGCCCCTACTTTGATACCGTTGCCGCCTACAACAGCTTCTACCCCGTGGCTCCTGCTCTGATCGAGGAGCTGGGTGTCGATGGCTTCCGGAGCTGCGACAACACCACCATGTGGTACAACGGACCCTATGTGGTGGAGGAGTACATCCAGGGCAACACCAAGAGCTACATCCCCAACCCCAACTACTACGACGCTGCCAACGTCAGCCGCTTTGAGCGCTTCACTGTCACCATGATCAGCGACGGTTCCATCAGCCTGCAGCTGTATCAGAACCGCGAGCTGGACGAGGTGGACCTGGGCGAGAGCAACATCACCACCATTCAGTCCGATCCTTCCAACGAGTACAATCAGCAGCTGTGCGAGAAGCGTGCCAAGAAGTTCAGCTACTGCTTCATCTTCAACTACGACAAGAAGAACACCGACGGCACCCCCGATGAGAACTGGAACAAGGCCATTGCCAACAAGGCCTTCCGTCAGTGCTTCTCCAAGGGCATGGTGCTGAACAAGTTCTTCGCCCGTTACAACCCCATCAATCCCCTGAAGTGCGAGAACGATTTCTTCACCATGAAGGGCCTGTGCTACACCTCTGACGGCACCGACTACACCAACCTGGTGGCCAAGGAGATGGGTCTGGACGGCGAGGCTTACGATGGCAAGACCATGAAGCGCCTGCGCGCCAACAACGGCGACATCACCGAGCTGAAGAAGCAGGCCATGGAAGAGCTGAGCGCCATTGGTGTCACCTTCCCTGTTCACTGCTCCTACTATATTCTGGCTGGCTCCACCTCCGCTCTGGACAGCGCAACCGTGCTGAAGCAGTGCTTCACCGACAGCTTCGGCGATGACTTCATCGTGCTGGATATCAACACCTTCGTGTCCTCCACCATGAAGGAAGTCGTGGCACCCAAGCTGCAGAGCTTCACCCACATGGGCTGGGGCGCTGACTTCGGCGATCCCATCAACTTCCTGACCCAGATCATCGTTCACGACGACAATGCTTACTACAGCTGCAACATGACCAACATCGCAGGCATTGTGAACAATGGCCCCGCCAGCTACCAGAAGGATCTGGTTGCCGCCTACGAGAAGTTCACCGATCTGGTGAACGAGGGCCGTGCCATCGTTGACGACACTGATGCGCGCTACGCCGCATTTGCCAAGGCCGAGGCTTACTTCCTGGACGAGAACCTGATCTTCCCCACCGTCTACGATATCACCTGGTGCCTGACCCACGTCAACGAGTACAGCAAGATCAACGCAATGTATGGTCCCTGCAACTACAAGGCTGTGAATTGGGAGACCAGCGAGGAGGCTTACACCACCGAACAGTACGATGCGTTTGCCGCCGCATTCGATGCAGCCACGCAGGCCTGATCGAGTGAACCCATAGCAAAAAGCAGAACCGGACGTTTTTGAAGCGTCCGGTTCTTTTTTTCCCTGACAGCACAAAACCCCGCCGCGCGGGAAAGCTCCCAGCGCGGCGGGGTCATTGTGTTAAAATACAGGAAAGCGGTTCAGCTTACAGCTGGCTTTCATACTCCTTGCGGTAGCCTTCCAGCTCACGCTGGTTGCCATACACGAAGTGGCCGTTTGCAATCTCTTCCCAGACCGGCTTATCCACACTGTAATCGTGGATCGAGGGGTCATAGACCAGCAGCTTCTTGTGCTTTTCGAGGCTGGGGTCAGGGATGGGAACCGCGCTCAGCAGGGCTTTGGTGTAGGGATGCAGCGGATGGAGGAACAGCTCCTCCGCCTCAGCCAGCTCCACGATACGGCCCTTGCTGATAACAGCGATACGATCCGAGATGAACCGGACCACCGACAGGTCATGTGCAATGAACAGGTAGGTCAGGCCGCGGCTCTTCTTCATCTCGTTCAGCAGGTTCAGCACCTGTGCACGGATGGAGACATCCAGTGCAGAGATGGGCTCATCGGCCACGATGAACTCCGGCTCCATGACCAGTGCACGGGCAATGCCGATGCGCTGGCGCTGGCCGCCCGAGAACTCATGGGGGAAGCGGGAGGCAAACTCCGGCAGCAGGCCGACCTCATGCAGGGCGTTCATCACCTTTTCATGCAGGTCATCCTGATCCTTGTAGAGATGATGGTTCAGCAGGCCCTCGGCAATGATATACTCGACCTTGGCGCGCTCGTTCAGCGAAGCCATGGGGTCCTGGAAGATCATCTGGATCTTACGGATGACCTCTTTGTCCAGTTCCTTGGAGATCTTGCCGTTGATCTTCTGGCCCTTGAAGAAGATGTCGCCGCTGGAAGTCGGGTTGATGCGGCAGATGGCACGGCCAATGGTGGTCTTGCCGGAGCCGGACTCGCCGACCAGCGAGAAGGTCTCGCCCTTATAGATGTCAAAGTTGACATGATCGACAGCAACAAATTTCTTCTTACCGGAGCCAAAGGTGATCTGAAGGTCTTTCAGCTCAATCAGCTTTTCGCGTTCAGCCATTTAAGTTGGCGCCTCCCATCTTTCCCATTTTCTCACGCAGGTTCTGGATGGAGTGCGGCCGCTCGATCTTGGGAGCGCGCGGGTCCAGATACCAGGTCTTTGCGGCGTGGGTCTCGGACACCTGGAAGAACGGAGGCTCTTGCACAAAGTCGATTGCCAGCGCATGCTTGTTGCGGGGCGCAAATGCGTCACCCTTGATCTCATTGAACAGGTTCGGGGGAGTACCATCCACGCTGGGCAGGGCCTCACCCTTGGTGCCCAGCTGCGGCAGAGCCTGCAGCAGAGCCCAGGTGTAGGGATGCCATGCGTCGTAGAAGATCTCCTCCACGGTGCCGTATTCCACGATCTGGCCGGCGTACATCACGGCCACACGGTCTGCCACGTTTGCCACAACGCCCAGGTCATGGGTGATGTAGATAACGGACATGCCCAGCTCCTTCTGCAGGTCGCGGATCAGCTGCAAGATCTGTGCCTGAATGGTCACGTCCAGCGCAGTGGTGGGCTCGTCGCAGATCAGGATCTGCGGGCGGCAGGCCGCTGCAATGGCAATGACGACACGCTGACGCATACCGCCGGAGAACTCGTGGGGGTACTGCTCATACCGACGCTCGGGGTCGGGGATACCCACCTTGCCCAGCATCTCGATGGCAGCCTTTTTGGCTTCCTCGCCCTTCAGACCCTGGTGATGCTCAATGCTCTCCTGGATCTGCTTGCCGATCTTCTTCAGCGGGTTCAGGCTGGTCATGGGGTCCTGCATGACCATGGCGATCTTCTTGCCGCGGACACCCAGCCAATCCTTCTCGGTGAACTTGGTCATATCACGGCCTTCGTACATGATGGAGCCGCCGGTGATCTTACCGTTGGCATCCAGCATACCCACAAAGTTCTTGGTGAATACGGACTTGCCCGAACCGGACTCGCCCACAATGGCAAGGGTCTCGCCTTCGTACAGGTCCAGCGAGCACTTGCGGATGGCGTTCAGCTTGCGGCCGCGCAGGCTGAAAGTGATCTCCACGTCTTTGGCAGAGATAATCGGTTGTCTATCCATTTACGTCTCTCTCCAATCTATCAAACGTGGTTGCGCGGATCAGCCGCATCCGACAAAGCGTTGCCCATGATATAGAAGGAAATGGAAATGATGGACACGATGGATGCAGGGAAAACCAGCAGGTACGGATAATCCAGGAAGAAGCCGCGCACCTTACTCAGAATCAGGCCCAGAGAAGGCGTGTCGATGCCCAGGCCCAGGCCCAGGTAGGACAGCGTGGATTCCAGATTGATGGTGCCCGGGATGGACAGTGCCATACGCAGGATGATAACGGAGACCAGATACGGCAGGATGTTCTTGGTCAGCACGCGCCACAGCGGGGTGCCCAGGCAGCGGGACGCGAGGTTGTACTCGCGGTCACGGAACATGAACACCATGTTGCGGACACGGCGTGCCATAGAAAGCCAGTTGATGGCGATCATGGAGATGGCCATGATCCAGAAGCTCTGGCCCACCATCAGGGCGATCAGGGTCATATAGATGATATAGGGCACGTTGTCGATCAGGTTGTACAGCTCCGTGAAGAAGCGATCCAGGCTGCGCACATAGCCCCAGATCAGGCCGAAGATCACGCCCACGATGCTCTCGCCCACGGCGACCACCAGAGCCAGACGGATGGAAACCTGGGTGGCATACCACACCTGGCACCAGTAGTCACGGCCCAGGTTGTCGGTACCGAACCAGTACTCAGCGTTGGGCTTGATGAAAGCCTTGCTGGAATCAGAGATCAGGCTGGTGTAGTGATACTTGCCGATGCTCAGCGCAACGAAGGAGAACACCGTCAGCGCCAGGAACAGGATCAGGCAGAAGACAGCGACCTTCTGCTTGAGGAAGTTCTGGATGACAGAACCCCAGTAGGAATAGTTGGAGTAGCCGATGCGTTCAGCTTCTTCCGGAGAATAATCCACAAAGTAGAACAGTTCTTCGGGCTTCTTGCCCTCAAAATCCGATGCCTTAGCCATCAGCGAGCCTCCTCCTTTCCGGTCAGAGTAATACGGGGGTCAACCACCATCATCAGCACATCGCCCAGGAACACGCCCACGATGCCCAGCACAGCGTAGAGGATGACCAGCGTCTGCACAACGTTCAGGTCATAGCGCTGGATGGCATCCGTCAGCAGGGGGCCCATGCCGGGAACGGAGAAGAACCGTTCCATCAGCAGGGAGCCGCCCACCGTCAGCAGGATGGACTGGGGGATATACTGCACCATGGGAACCATGGCGTTGCGCAGAACATGCTTGAACATGATCTCGCGGGAGCTCAGGCCCTTGACACGGGCCAGCTTGATATAGTCGCGGGTCAGCTCATCCACCATGTAGCGGCGGGTCCACAGGGCATAGCCTGCAATGGATGCCAGCGAAAGGCAGGTGATGGGCAGCACGCTGGAAGCACTCACATTGCGGGTGGAATACAGCGTGGGGAATCCCAGGTACTTGGAACCAAAGACCAGCACCAGAGAATACGACACCAGCGACGGGACCGCGTTGACGAACACGGTGTAGGCCGTGCCGATCCAGTCGAATACCTTGTCCTTGAATGCCGCCTGCAGGATGCCCATCAGCACACCGACCACCAGAGAGATGCCGGAGGCGATGAGACCCAGACGCATGGAGATACCAAACTTTTTACCAATGACCTTGACCACCGGGGCACCGTTCTGGATGCGGCGGGAAGTGCCGAAGTCCAGATGCAGCAGGCTGTTGTAGAACTTGACCAGCTGGGTGGGGATGGGATCGGTCAGGCCAGCTGCCTCCAGAGCGGCGGTCTTCTGCTGATCGGTAAACTTCATGAGCTGTTCCTCAGTGAAGTAGTAGTCCGTCGGCAGGCAGCGCATCATCAGGAAAACTGCTGTTGCGATCAGAAAGATTGTGACAAGCGACTGAAGCAGCCGCTTAACCGTGTATTTTAACATGTTATCGAACCCTTAACTTTTATTTCTACCCTTTCGGGCGGGGAAACGGGGAACTTAAGCCTTGGTAGCTGCGTCGAATGCAGCGGCGAACTCCTCGTACTGCTCGGTGGTGTAAGCCTCTTCGCTGGTCTCCCAGTTGACAGCCTTGTAGTTGCAGGGACCATACATGGCGTTGATCTTGCTGTACTCGTTGGCGTGGGTCAGAGTCCAGGAAACATCGAAGTAGCAGGGGCAGGCCAGAACGCTGTTCAGCATGCTGGCCTCAGCCTTTGCAAAGGCAGCGTAGCGGGCATCGGTATCATCAACGATGGCCTTTGCGGTGTTGACCAGATCGGTGAACTCCTCGTAGCAGGCCACCAGATCCTTCTGCCAGTCAGCGGGGCCAGCCTCAACGATCTTGGCGATGTTGGAGTAGTACCAGCTGTAGTAAGCGTTGTCGTCGTGCAGGATCTCCTGACCAACGAAGTTGACGGGATCGCCGTAGTCAGCGCCCCAGCCGTTGATGACGAAGCTCTGCAGCTGCGGGTTGCGGACTTCCTGAGTGAGGGAGGAGACATAGGTCTTGATGTCCAGCACAATGAAGTCATCGCCGAAGCTGTCGGTGAAGCACTGCTTCAGGACGGTTGCGTTATCCAGAGCGGCGGAGTTGCCGGCGATGATGTAGTAAGCAGCGTGGACAGGGAAGGTAACGCCAACAGCGCTCAGCTCGTCCATGGCCTGCTTCTTCAGGTCAGCAATGTCGCCGTTGTTGGAACGCAGGCGGATCATGGTCTTGCCGTCGTAAGCCTCGCCGTCGAAACCCATCTCCTTGGCAACCAGGGTGGAGTACTCCTGGCCCTGGGTGTTGTAGCAGACACCGGGCATGGTGTAGCAGTCGTTCTCGCACTTCAGGGGGTTGATCTTGTTGGTACGTGCATACCAGTTGGTCAGATTCAGGCCCTTGTAGAAGCACTGACGGAAAGCGGTGTTGGCGATAGCCTTGTTCCAGTTGTCGTCGGGGGTGCCGTCCTCGTTGTTCTTCTGGTAGTTGAAGTGCATCTGGTAGCTGAACTTCTTGGGACGCTTCTCACACAGCTGAGCATTGTACTCGCTGTTGGGATCGGCCTGGATGGTGGTCAGGGTGCTCTCGCCCACATCCATCTCGTCCAGCTCACGGTTCTGGTACAGCTGGAAGGTAACGGTGCCGTCGCTGATCATGGTAACGGTGAAGCGGTCGAAACGGGCCACCTCGTCAGCTGCATAGTAGTTGGGGTTGGGGATGTAGCTCTTGGTGTTCTGGCTGATGAACTCCTCCACCACATAGGGACCATTGTACCACATGTTGGTGTAATCGCAGGAACGGAAGCCCTCAACGCCCAGCTCGTTGATCAGATCCTCAGAGGCGGGGTAGAAGCTGGTGTAGGCAGCAACGGTATCGAAGTAGGGGCAGGGATCCTTGCAGGTGAAGACCAGGGTGTAGTCATCCGGAGCCTCAACGCCCACGCCTGCATCCAGCATATCCTGGTAGGTCAGGTCGGCAGCGGCATCGCCCATATCGCTGGTCTTCTGATAGTAATCAGCAGCACCGGTCAGGGTCTCGTTGGGCATGGAGGTGTTGTTGGCCTGGTTCTTGGCTGCGTTCAGCACCCACTCCAGACCCACGAGGAAGTCCTTGCTGGTCAGGTGAGCCTTGACCTCGCCGTTCACATCCACCCAGTCCACATCGTCGCGGAGGTTGAAGGTCCAAACGGAAGAGTCCTCATTGTGGCTCCACTCCTTGGCCACGGAAGGCACAGCCTTGCCGTAGCAGTCAAAGCTCAGCAGGCCTTCCCACAGGTTGGTGGTGACATTCATGTCGGAAGCCATCTGGCTGTACAGCATGTTCCAGCTCTCCAGCTCACGGTTGGTGCTCTCCCAGGAGATGAACTCCTTCAGCGGGGTAGCGCCGGTGGTGTTGGGAGCGCTGGTAGCACCAGAGGAAGCGGCGGTGGAGCTGCTGCCAGAGTTGCCGCCGCAGGCGGCCAGAATGCCGGCGGCACCAACGACACCGGAAGCCTTCAGAAAGCTGCGGCGGCTGATTGCATGAGACTCGTAGTTGTTGTTCATTGTGTTTTCCTCCCTATAATAATTCCGTGCTTCAGTGCATGGTGCAGGGCGGGATGTCCTGCTGTTTTCCCACTATTCTGCGGAGGTTTTTTGAATCCTGTATTGCCAGGGAATACAAAAGAGCGCAGAAACAGACCCCTCTGTCTGCACCTGTGCTCCTCCCGCAAAACCTTAACACGTCATATATTGTACCATTGAAATAAAAAGATGTCAATGGAACACACACAGCTTTTTCTTCAAAAAGCAAAGTCTGCCGCGCAAAAACGATGAAATATATTTGCTTTTACATGGTAAAGCGTGCAGGAAATTTAACAGACAATGCTGCGGACAAAACAACCGGAATTGTTCTTGTCAAAAAGACACCGTATTTTCTGCTTTATATTCTAAAAGAGCAGGCGCTCCACGCTTTGCGAAGAGCTCCTGCTTTTGGAAAACCGAATTATTAAAACAAGTCACCGTGCCAGAGCGCTCTGGATCTTTGCAAAATCCTCCAGCGTCAGGGCCTCGGGACGGATGCGGGCATCGAAACCGGCGGCTTCAATGGCAGCGGTCACGGCATCCTTGGGCATCCCCAGGCCGCTGGCAATGGCATTGGCCGCAGTCTTGCGCCGCTGGCCAAAGGCCGCGCGGACAAGGGCAAAGTAGCCCTCCTCGTCCTCCACCTGCACGGCGGGGGTGGGGCGGATCTCCATCCGCACCACAGCGCTGGTCACCTTGGGGGCCGGGTAAAAGCTGCCCGGGGCGGCGGTGAACATCATCTTAGAGGTCGCGTAATAGCTCACCGCGCAGCTGATGGCACTGGAGGCCCGGGTGCCCGGAGCGGCAGCCAGACGATCGGCAGCTTCCTTCTGCACCATCACGGTCAGGCTCTCGATGGGCAGGCGGTCACCCAGCAGCTTCATCACAATGGGGCTTGTGATATAGTAGGGCAGGTTGGCGCAGACTGCCACCGGCATCCCGGGGAACTCCTGCGCGATCAGGGCTTTCAGGTCTACCTTGAGCACATCCTGCAATACCAGCTTGAAGTTGTCCACACCGGCCATGGTCTCGGCCAGCAGGGGCGGCAGGCGCTCGTCCACCTCGATGGAGACCACCTTTGCCGCCCGCTTTGCCAGCTCCCGGGTCAGCACGCCGATGCCGGGGCCGATCTCGAGCACGCCGTAGCGCTTGTCCACGCCGCTGGCATCCACGATCTTGGGGGGCAGGCCGGGGTTGACGATGAAGTTCTGGCCAAAGCCCTTGGAGAGGGCAAAATCATATTTTTCGCACAGGGCGCGCACATAAGACAGGTCGGTCAGTTCGGGCATGGCTCTATCCTTTCTTTTCCAAAATAACCCTCTCAGTCTCGCTTCGCTCGCCAGCTCCCCCAAAGGGGAAGCTTTTGACAAAACCGCAAACTTTGCATGAATTGCCAAGACCTCGCCCTTCGGGAGAGGTGGCAGCGCGTCAGCGCTGACGGAGAGGGTTGTTCTCTTATTCTTGACTACTGGATGCAGTGCTCTCCCCTGCCGCTTCACTTTCGGCGGGCGCAGTCTCTGCCGGAGTGCTTTCGGCAGATGCAGCCTCAGCGTCCCCTTCCGCCACGCTCTCGGCGGCGGCGCTGTCGGCAGCTTCACTGGAAGCCGCTTCGTTGACACCGCTCACGGTGGTGGTGCCGCTCATCTGCTGGGCAGTGCTCACGGCACGCTGGATCTGGGGATCGTTCTCCACAGTGTAATCATAGTATGCGGTCTGTTCGTCCGCAGTCAGGGGGCGCTCCACATCCACGGTCAGGCCGGTGCCGTCAAAGCAGCTGCCGTCGCCGCAGACCAGCTTTGCCACGGTGACCACCACAGCACTGCCATCGGACAGGCGCTGGGGGCTGCTCTGGATGGTGCCCTTGCCCTGCGTGGTGGTGCCCACCAGGCGGGCACCATTCAGGGTGCGCAGGCTGCTGGCAAAGAGCTCCGCAGCGCTGGCGGTGCTGCCGTTGACCAGGCAGACCACGGGCAGGTCGATCCGGGACTCGCTGGTGCTGGTGCCCAGCAGGGTCTGGGTGCCGTTCTTGTCCTCAGCAAAGGCCAGCGTGCCCTCCGGGGCGATCAGGTCGATGCACTGAATGGCATCGTCCAGCAGGCCGCCGCCGTTGTCGCGCAGATCAAACACCAGGCTGCCCGCGCCGTTGGCGCTCAGGCTGCGGATGGCGTAATCCAGCTCGCTGGGGGTGGTGGAATCAAACTGGCGGATCCGGATGTAGCCCACATTGCCCTGCACCATCTGGTAATCCACGGTGGTGGAGCTGTAGCCGGAGTGGGTCAGGTCAGCGGTATGCTCGGCGGCCTCGCTGTCCAGCCAGGTCACATTGACGGTGGTGCCGCTCTCGCCGCGCAGGCGGGTCTGGATGGCATCCACGCTGCTCATGCTCTTGACATCGGTGCCGTCCACAGCGGTGATGTAGTTGCCGACCTGAATGCCGGCCTCCTTGGCGGGGGATTCATCGTAGACCTTAATGACCTTGGCATAGCCGGATTGATCCACAGCCAGCTCCACGCCGATGCCGATCAGGGTGCCGTTCTGGGTGTTCATCAGCTCCGTATAGGCGGTGGCGCTGAAATAGCGGGCGTACTTGTCGCCGGTGCCCAGCAGGTAGCCAGCCGTCAGGCGGTCGTAGAGGGTGGTCTCATCAATGGGATAGTAATCGTTGCTGCGGACATAGCGGTCCACCTCAGCGATCTTGTTGTACATGCTTTCCTTTTCCTTCACACTGGAAACGGTGCTGTCAAACAGGCGCATCGCCACCAGCATGGTAATGGAAAAGGTAACGGTCATGGCCAGGATGACGATGCTGACCGCCATGCCGACCGATATCTTACGGTTCATCTTCTTCCCTCCTCTGTCAGACCAGCAGCATCATAACCACGCTGCCCAGCATGGAAAGTGCAAAGATCCCTGCCAGGATCAGACAGCCCACGCGCAGGATGCGCTTGCGTTTTTCTTCCTTCATAAGCCCTGACGGCCTCCTTTGATACAATGCAGATTATTTCATGGGGATATAACCACGGGGGTTGACGGCATTGGCCTTGGAGCCGCCCTTCCAAACCTCCAGATGGAGGTGGTTGCCGGTAGAGTTGCCCGTGCTGCCCACATAGCCGATGATCTCACCCTGCTGGACATACTTACCCGCCGAGGTGGCGACCGACCGCATGTGGCCGTACAGGGTGCTGTACTGGTTGCCATCGGACATTTTGCCGTGGTAGATGATGACATAGTTGCCGTAGCCGCCGCTGGACCAGCCCGCCACCTGCACATAGCCGCTGGCGGCTGCATAGATGGGCGTGCCGCCCGGGGCGGCAAAGTCGGTACCGGCGTGGAGCTTGTTGACCCCCGTAACGGGGTTCTTGCGCCAGCCGTACTCACTGGAAATGCGGCTATAGCTCTTGAGCGGGCAGATGAAGCCGGTAAAGCTCAGGGTGGGCTTGGAGGCAGCGGCCGCAGCGATCATCTTCTGGATCTGCTTCTTGACGGCCTCATAGTTCATCTCGTCCGATTCAATGGCGGCCTGCGCGTCCTTCTGGGCCTGCTGTGCCTCGGCAGCGCTCATCTGGGCGGCGGCCACGCTGGAGTTGAGCTCGTTCTGCTTGGCACGCATCTGGCTGTTTTGGGCATCCAGATCTGCCTTTTTGCTTTGCAGCTCGCTGCGCTGGGATTCCAGCGTCAGCTTATCGCTTTCCAGCGCTTCCTTGGCGTTCTTCATGTTGTCCAGGATCTCGGTGTCCTTGATGGAGATGTCCTGCATGACCTCGTTGAAGGTCAGCAGTTCATACAGGTCGTTCACCGCAGACAGCATGGCAACGCTGCCGCCATCCCGCAGCTCCTGCATGGCGGCCATGTGCTGCTTGAAATCCCCCCACTGGTCGGCGATCTCCGCTTCTTTTTCGGTGATCTGCTGCTCCTTGGCGGCGATCTCCTGTTCCTTCAGGCCGATGCTGTTCTGCACCTCGGCGATCTGGCCCTTCAGCACGCTGATCTGGCTCTGAACCACCGTGACCTTTTCCTTCAGCTCCGATTCCAGCGCCTTGGCAGCCTGCTCCTTCTTTTTTGCATTGGACAGTTCCTTTTTGTGCTGTACAATGGACTGGGAGAGCTTATCCAGCTTGTTCTGCAGGCTGGACATGCTGGTAGCCGCCGTGGCCGGGTAGACCGAAACGCTCAGCAGCAGGCAGGCCGCTGCCAGAAACAGGCTGGCGGCGCGCATGGCCCGGCTGTGCCCGGGGGCGGGTTTTGCGTGGGTGGGGGTATACATGAGGTGCAGGCGGAAGCCCGCAGAGTGTTTTGCTTGTTTCACAGAGAAGGCTCCTTTCGCTTACACATTCAGATGCTTGCGGATGGAGAACATGCTGCCCAGCGCACCCACCAGCGCACCACCGGCCAGACTGTACGTCAGGATGGTGGGCCAGACGGCATCCACAGGCACCATGGCGGTGCCCATGAGCAGCTGCCACAACCCGCCCAGCGTGCTGGAGGCCTGCACGATGTAGGCATAGCCGAAGATACCGGCTACCGAGGTGATGGCACCGGAGATCAAGCCCATGGTCAGGCCCTCCACAAAAAAGGGCAGAGTGACAAGGTGGTTGGTCGCGCCCACATACTTCATGATCTCGATCTCACGGCGGCGGGCAAAAACACTCAGGCGGATGGTGCTGCCCACCGTGATGATGCTGACCGCCATCAACACCAGGATCACGATCTGGCCCACCTTGGTCACGGCCTGCTGGACCTCCACAAAGGTCTGGGTCATCTCAATGGGGGCGGTAACGCTGTACACGCCCGGAATGCTCTGGAAGTTCTGGCTCATGGCCTGCATCTGGCTCAGGTCTGCCAGAGAGACACGGTAGTTGGCCTTGAAGGGGTTATCATTCTCAAATTCGTCCAGCAGAACGGCATAATCCGCCATGTACCCACGGTACTGGTTGAGCACATCCTCCTTGGACATGTACTGCACCCGGCTCACGCCCGGGGTGGCAGTGATGCGCTCCCCTACCGACTGGATGGTGGCATCGTCGGCTTCGGGGTCCACGTAGACCACCATTTCGTTCTGCTGGCCCAGATAGTTCACCATGCTGTCCACATTGACTTCCGCCAGCGTGGCAAAGGTGTTCAGGGTCATACAGACGCTCAGGGAGGCGATGCAGGCAATGGTCATGGCCCAGTGCTTGCCCAGGTTGCGCACGCCGCGCACCACAAGGAAACCGAACGTAGAAGGCTTCATCATACCAGCGACACCTCCATTTCCAGTTCCTTCGGGTCTACGGGCGGGTGGGGGATCATGGAGCCCGTGGGCACATCCGAGATGATGTGTCCGCCAGACAGGGTGACCACGCGGCGGTCAAAGTGACGGACCAGCTCGTGCTCATGGGTGACCACCAGCACAGTGATGCCCATCTCGCTGACACGCTCCAGCAGCTCCATCATCTCAAGGCTCAGCTCGGGGTCGATGTTGCCGGTGGGCTCGTCCGCAATCACCAGCTTGGGGGCGTGGGCCAGGGCGCGGGCCACAGCCACACGCTGCTGCTCACCGCCGGAGAGCAGGTCGGGGTAGACCTTTGCCTTGTCCTCCAGGTGGACAAGCTCCAGCATGTAATTCACGCGCTCCTTAATCTGCTTGTGCCCGATGTTGGTAACATGCATGGCAAAGGCAATGTTCTCGTAAACGGTCATGGTGGGGATGAGCCGGAAATCCTGAAAGATGATGCCCATCTGACGGCGCAGGTAGGGGATCTTGCGGCGGCGCAGGCGGGCAACATCCTGCCCGTTCACCAGCACGCGGCCCTCGGTGGGGGTCTCCTCGCGCAGGATCAGCTTGAGCAGGGTGGATTTGCCCGCGCCCGAGTGACCCAGCAGAAAAACAAACTCGCCATCATCCACATGGAAGTTGACATCCTCCAGGGCAGGCTTTGCGTTGTGCTTGTACTGCTTTGAAACGTGTTCAAAATCTATCATGCGTTTTTCGCTCCCAATAATTTTCTCCAAACCAAAAAGAACCGGCCAGCATCGGTTTCGAGCGGCCGGTTCTGCGCCGACGGCTTTGCGCCGCAAGCGGTTGCTTAATATTTGGCCGGGTTGTTGGACAGGTACTTCTTGACCATCAACGCCACCTTAAAGACGATGGCATCGTCGAACTCACGCAGATCCAGACCGGTCAGTTTTTTGATCTTTTCCAGACGATACACCAGCGTGTTGCGGTGGACAAACAGGCCGCGGCTGGTCTCAGACACATTCAGGTTGTTCTCGAAGAAGCGCTGGATGGTGAACAGGGTCTCCTGATCCAGGCTCTCGATGCTGCCCTGCTTGAACACCTCGCGCAGGAACATCTCGCAGACAGTGGTGGGCAGCTGGTAGATCAGGCGGGCAATGCCAAGGTTGTCGTAGCGGATGATCTGTTTCTCGGTGTCGAACACCTTGCTGACCTCCATGGCGATCTGGGCTTCCTTGAAGGAGGTAGCCAGATCCTTCACATTGGAGATGGGGGTGCCGATGCCGACCACAGCCTTGATGTAATGCTCACCGGACAGGGTGTCCACGATGCTGGCAGCCAGTTTCTCCATATCGGTGCGGTCGATGCCCTTGCGGATCTCCTTGACCAGCACGGTGTCGGTCTCGCTGATGTTGAACACAAAGTCCTTCTGCTTGTCCGGGAACAGGCTGCTGACCACATCGTAAGCGGAGATGTCGCCGCCGGAGGTCACGCGCACAATGAACACCACACGGGAAACATCGGTGGCAAAGTGCAGCTCACGGGCCTTGGCGTAGATATCGCCGGGCAGGATGTTGTCCAGCACCACGTTCTTGATGAAGTTGGCTTTGTCGAACTTTTCATCGTGGTACTGCTTGATGCTCTGCAGGCTGATGGAGAGCAGGGCCGCAAACTGGCCCGCAGTCTCGTCCGCGCCTTCCACAAACACGGCATAGTCGTTATGCTTTGCGCTGGAGAACTGCTGATAGGTGTAGCCATCCCGCACAAAGCGGTCACCAGCCGTCAGGCGCTCTGCCATAAAGCCCTCGCGCACCTCTCCGATCAGGTTCAGCTCCGAGCAGGAGATCACAGCGCCGGTCTCATCCACCACACCGACCACACGATCGATGGCATCTTTCATCTGGTAGATCACGCTCTGGAATACTCTATTGGCCATAAATGGATACCCCTTTTCCTCTTTTGTGCAAGCCGCAGGGGCGAGATTGTCGTTTTTAACAATTTCGCCGCTTTACATTATCTATTTTACACAAAAGAATTTACTTTTGCAACATATTTCACCAAAATATTTTTGACTTTCTTGGTGAAATTATCTTTCAGGGGTATTTTCAGGCCCAAAAAGCACTGTTTTGCGTGGTTCTTGTGAATATTTTACCGGCAAAATGTGATGTTTTTTTGAAAATCAGGTGAAAAGCAGTCAGGCTCCGGTGGTAATTGCTGTCACTTCCTCCGCAGAAAGCTCCCGCCACTGCCCCGGTGCAAGGGCCGGGTCCAGCGCAAGCCCGCCGATGGCATCCCGGTGCAGGGCGTTCACGCCCGCGCCGTACACACCGAACATCCGCTTGATCTGGTGGTACACCCCCTGCCTGAGCCTGACTTTCACGGTCAGGCCGTCCGGGGTCAGGGCTTCCACCTCTGCCGGGGAGAGGGCGGTGCCATCCGCCAGCGTCACGCCCTCGGCAAAGCCCCTGCGCATCTCCTCGGTCAGCGGTGTGTCAATGACCACCGTGTAGGTCTTGGAGACATGGCGCTTCGGGGCAAGGATCTCGTGGGCGAAGCCGCCGTCATCCGTCAGCAGAACAAAGCCGGTGCTGGTCTTGTCCAGCCGACCGGCCGGGAACAGCTCCCGCCGGGGGTAGGCATCCCCGATCAGATCCACCACGGTGGTATCCCGCTTGTCGGTGGAAGCGCTCACCACGCCCTCAGGCTTGTTGAGCATCAGGTAGACGAACTGCTGGTAAGCAAGCGGCGCACCGTCCACCGCCACGCTGTCCCCTTCCCTGAGCTGGGTGTCCCCCTTTTTGCACACCGCGCCGTTCACCGTCACCCGTCCTCTGCTCAGCAGGGTCTTTGCCTCGCTCCGGGTGCACTGGGCCGTCTCGGCCAGATATTTGTCTAGTCGCATAGGTTCTCCTTTTCCGGTTATAGCAAAGCTGCGCCCTGCCCAAAGGCGGAGCGCAGCGATAGATTTTGCAGTTCAGTGGACCGGGAGTTTCTCCGAGGACCGTCCGCTGGGGTGGGACCCTGCTGCCGCAGGCAGTAGGGCGGGCGATGGAATGGCCCGAGCCGTGTCCGAGGAGAAAGCTGCCGGGCCACACCCTTAAACGCTCAGAGAAGCGTGCTGTTCCACAGCATCGGGGTTGGCATCAAAGATGGGCTGGAGCACATTTGCAATGAACTCCTCCACCTGCTGGGGTGCACGGCCCACAAAGTTTTCGGGCACCAGACCGGCCACGATTTCCTCCTTGGTCAGGCCAAAGGCGGGGTCAGCGGCAACGCGGTCCACCATATCGTTGGGCAGGCCCTCTTCCTTGACCTGCTTGCCAGCGGCAATGGCGTGCTGGCGCAGGCGCTCGTGGAGCTCCTGACGGTTGCCGCCCTTTTCCACAGCCTGCATCATAATGTTCTCGCTGGCCATGAAGGGCAGCTCTGCCATCAGGCGGCTGCGCACTACCTTGGGATAGACCACGATGCCATCGGTGACATTGAGCATGATGTTCAGGATGGCATCGGCAGCCAGGAAGCCCTCGGCCATGGCAACACGCTTGTTGGCGCTGTCGTCCAGAGTGCGCTCAAACCACTGGGTGCCGGTGGTGAAGCTGGGGTTCAGCACATCCACCATCAGGTAGCGGCTCAGGGCGCAGATGCGCTCACACCGCATGGGGTTGCGCTTGTAAGGCATGGCGGAGGAACCGATCTGGTTCTTCTCAAAGGGCTCTTCCATCTCCTTGAAGTTGGCCAGCAGGCGCAGGTCGGTGGCAAACTTCATGCAGCTCTGGGCAATGCCTGCCAGAGCGTTCAGGATAAAGGCATCCACCTTGCGGCTGTAGGTCTGGCCGGACACGGGGATCACGGCATCCGGGGCAAAGCCCATCTCCTTGGCAATGGAAGCATCCACAGCGCGGATCTTGTCTGCATCGCCCTTGAACAGCTCCATAAAGGAAGCCTGGGTGCCGGTGGTGCCCTTGACACCGCGCAGCTGCAGGGTGGCAAGGCGGTGGTCGATCTCGGCAAGATCCATCACCAGCTCGTTGGCCCACAGGGTGGCACGCTTGCCCACGGTGGTGGGCTGTGCAGGCTGGCAGTGGGTATAGGCCATGCAGGGCATGTCCTTGTACTCCTCAGCAAAGCGGGAGAGCTTTGCCAGCACACCGATCAGCTTTTTGCGGATGAGTTCCAGGCCCTGCCGCATCACGATGATATCGGTGTTATCGCCCACATAGCAGCTGGTGGCTCCCAGATGGATGATGCCTGCTGCCTTGGGGCACTGCTGGCCGTAGGCGTAAACGTGGCTCATCACATCATGGCGCACCAGCTTCTCGCGCGCAATGGCGACCTCGTAGTTGATGTCGTCCACATGGGCTTCCAGCTCGGCCACCATTTCGGGGGTGATATTGGTCAGGCCCTGCTCCATCTCGGCCCGGGCCAGCGCCACCCACAGGCGGCGCCAGGTGCGGAACTTGTTGTCATCCGAGAAGATGTACTGCATCTCGTCGGAAGAATAACGGGTAGAGAAGGGGCTGATATAACGATCATGCTGTGACATTGGTTGTTTCCTCCTGAAAGTAACTCCCCCAGCCGCCTTCCGGCGACAGCCCCCTCGAAGAGGGGGCCTTTCAGCCTCCCTCGGAGAGGGAGGTGGCATCGCGTCAGCGATGACAGAAGGAGTTTTTCTCTATTCTACCATCAAACCTTGAAATAGTCTACGCCGCCCTCAAAGATCGGCTGATATTTATCGCCGGTGACATTCTTGTACAGGTACTCGCCGCTGCGCTCCGAGTGGCCCATCTTGCCGAACACGCGGCCATCCGGGCTGGTGATGCCCTCAATGGCCAGCAGAGAGCCATTGGGGTTGTAGCGCTGATCCATGGTGGGCTCGCCCTCCAGATCAACATACTGGGTAGCCACCTGGCCGTTGGCAACCAGCTGATCCAGCACGTTCTGGGGTGCCACAAAGCGGCCCTCGCCGTGGCTGATGGCGATCTCGTACTCGCTGCCTGCATCGCAGTGGGACAGCCAGGGGCTGCCGGTGGAAGCAACGCGGGTGCGCACCAGCATGCTCTGGTGGCGGCCGATGGTGTTGAAGGTCAGGGTCGGGTCATAGGCCGTGATGGGGCGGATATCGCCGTAGGGCACCAGACCCAGCTTGATCAGGGCCTGGAAGCCGTTGCAGATGCCCAGCATCAGACCGTCGCGGTGCTGCAGCAGGTCGCGGACCGCCTCGGTGACCGCAGGGCTGCGGAAGAAGGAGGCGATGAACTTGGCGCTGCCGTCCGGCTCGTCGCCGCCGGAGAAGCCGCCGGGCAGCATCACGATCTGGCTCTCGCCAATGGCCTTGACCAGTGCCTCGCAGCTGGCGGTAACGTCCGCCGGGGTCAGGTTGCGGATGACCAGGATCTCAGGGTCGGCACCGGCGCGGGCAAAGGCCTTGGCGGTGTCGTACTCGCAGTTGGTACCGGGGAACACGGGGATGATCACCTTGGGCTTTGCCACACCGATCTTGGGGGCAGCGGGGGCGTTCAGCTTGCCATTGATTTTTTCCACGGTGGGGCCTGCCTTGCGGTAGGGGTACACAGGCTCCAGCTTGCTCTCCCAGATCTCCTGCAGCTCTGCCATATCCAGCGTCTCGCCGCAGCTTTCAAAGGTATACTCCTTGGTGGTCTCGCCCAGCAGCTCGCCTGCGGGGGAATCAGAAACCATTTCCAGTACGATGGAGCCGTACATGGGCTCGAACATCCGGTGGGTGGGCATATCAGCGCGCATCTTGAAGCCGATGCGGTTGCCCAGGCCCATCTTGAACAGGGCCTCGGCAATGCCGCCGTAGCCCACGGCGCAGGCAGATGCCACCATGCCCTCTTCGATCATCTGCTCCACGATCTTGTAGTTTGCCTTCAGGGAGAAGAAGTTGGGGCAGCCGGTCTCGGGGTCCAGAATGGGCCGGATGAGGACAACAGTGCTCTCGGGCTTCTTGAACTCGGTGGAGACCACCTTGCTGGCCTTGCCGATGGCAGTGGCAAAGGAGACCAGCGTGGGGGGCACATCCAGCTGTTCGAAGGAGCCGGACATGCTGTCCTTGCCGCCGATGGAGGCAATGCCCAGACCCATCTGGGCATCCAGAGCACCCAGCAGGGCGGCCAGCGGCTTGCCCCAGCGCTCGGGCTTGGTGCCCAGGCGCTCAAAGTACTCCTGGAAGGTCAGGTAGGCATCCTCATAGCGGAAGCCGGAGGCCACCAGTTTGGTGACGCTGTCCACCACGGCCATCCGTGCGCCGATATACTGGTTGGCGCTCATCAGGTAGGGGTTGTAGCCCCAGGCCATGCCGGAGCAGGTGTTGGTCTCGCCATCCACGGGCAGCTTTGCCACCATGGCGTTCTGGGGGGTCAGCTGGTAAGCACCGCCAAAGGGCATCAGGACGGTGGCGGCACCAATGGTGCTGTCGAACCGCTCGGAAAGGCCCTTCTTGCTGCAGATGTTCAGGTCGCCCACCATGTTCTTCATCTTCTGGCTGAAGGTGATGCCGGCCCACTGGGGCTGCCAGACGGTGCCCTGCTCCACATGGACGTTCTGGTGCTTCTCCGCACCGTTGGAGTTCAGGAACTCACGGCTGATGTTGACGATGGACACGCCGTTCCACACCATGTTCAGGCGCTTTTCCTCGGTGACCTTTGCCACGGGGGTCGCCTCAAGGTTCTCCTCGGTGGCAATGGCGATGAACTTGTCCACATCCTCGGGGGCAAGGGCCACAGCCATGCGCTCCTGGCTCTCGCTGATGGCCAGCTCGGTGCCGTCCAGGCCGTCATACTTCTTGGTGACCTTGTTCAGGTCGATATACAGGCCGTCGGCCAGCTCGCCGATGGCAACGGAAACGCCGCCCGCACCAAAGTCGTTGCAGCGCTTGATCATCTTGCAGGCATCCTCACGGCGGAACAGGCGCTGGAGCTTGCGCTCGATGGGCGCATTGCCCTTCTGCACCTCGGCACCGCAGTGGTCCAGACTGCTCAGATTGTGGGCCTTGGAGGAGCCGGTGGCACCGCCGATGCCGTCGCGGCCGGTGCGGCCGCCCAGCAGGACGATGACATCCCCGGGGGCGGGGCACTCGCGGCGGACATGGGAAGCGGGGGTGGCACCCACCACAGCGCCGATCTCCATCCGCTTTGCCACATAGCCGGGGTGGTAGATCTCATCCACCTGGCCGGTGGCAAGGCCGATCTGGTTGCCGTAGGAGGAGTAACCGGCAGCGGCAGTGGTCACCAGCTTGCGCTGGGGCAGCTTGCCGGGCAGGGTCTCGCTGACAGGCTTGAGCGGGTCGCCCGCGCCGGTCACACGCATGGCCTGATAGACATAGCTGCGGCCGGACAGCGGGTCGCGGATGGCACCGCCGATGCAGGTGGCCGCACCGCCGAAGGGCTCGATCTCGGTGGGGTGGTTGTGGGTCTCGTTCTTAAAGAGGAAGAGCCAGTCCTCATCCTTGCCGTTCACATCGCACTTGATCTTGACGGTGCAGGCGTTGATCTCCTCGGATTCGTCCAGATTCTTGAGGATGCCCTGCTTCTTCAGCTCCTTGGCACCGATGGTGGCAAGATCCATCATGCAGCGGGGCTTCTCCTCACGGCCCAGGTCGGCGCGCATGGCCATGTAGCGGTCAAACGCTGCCTGCACCACGGCATCGTCGATCTGGACATCATCCAGAATGGTGCCGAAGGTGGTGTGGCGGCAGTGATCGGACCAGTAGGTGTCGATCATCTTGATCTCGGTGATGGTGGGGTCGCGGTGCTCAGAGCGGAAGTACTCCTGGCAGAACTTGATATCGCCCAGATCCATGGCCAGGCCCTTTTCGTCGATGAACTTCTTCAGGCCCTCTTCGTCCAGCTCGTTGAACCCCTCCAGCGTGGCCACAGCGGTGGGCACGGGATACTCCATCTTCAGGGTAGCTTTGGTCTCCAGCGAAGCCTCGCGGGCCTCCACCGGGTTGATAACGTACTTCTTGATCTCTGCCACCTGCTCCTCGGTCAGGGAACCCTCCAGCAGGTAGACACGGGCAGAGCGGACCAGCGGGCGCTCGCCCTGGCTGATGAGCTGGATGCACTCGGCGGCAGAATCGGCGCGCTGGTCGAACTGGCCGGGCAGGTACTCCACAGCAAAGGAAATGCCCTCGAATTCAGGCAGCTCCGCATAGGTGTTGTCCACCGGCGGCTCACTGAACACGGTGGTAGCGCACTGGTTGAACAGTGCCTCGTCGATGCCCTCCACGTCATAGCGGTTCAGCAGGCGCAGGCCGCTCAGGGACTGGATGCCCAGCAGGCTCACCAGCTCATTTTTCAGGCCCTGGGCTTCCACATCAAAGCCGGGCTTCTTTTCCACATAAATACGATAGACCATGGGTGAATCCCCCTCTTTTTTATTGTTCAGCAATTGCTTTCAGCGCTCTCATACCAATATCCGTGCGCTTGTGCAGCTTTTCAAAGCTGATCTTCTCAGCGGCGGCGTATGCCTGCGTGATGGCGGCGGTCAGGCGGAGCGCAGTTGCTGTCACGCCCAGCACGCGGCCGCCGTTGGTGACCAGCGTGCCGTCCTCACGCAGTGCCGTGCCGGAGTGGTAGACTGTGATGTTGCTCTCCCCTTCCAGCTGGCCGTTGGTCAGGCCGGAAATGGGCTTGCCCTTTTCATAGGATACCGGGTAGCCGCCGGAGGCCAGAATGACACAGCAGGCCGCGCCCTCGGAGAATTTGACCTCGGTATCGGCCAGCGTGCCCTCGGTGCAGGCAGCCATGATCTTCAGCAGGTCACTCTCCAGCAGAGGCAGCACCACCTGGGTCTCGGGATCGCCGAAGCGGCAGTTGTACTCGATGACCTTGGGGCCGTCCGGGGTGAGCATCAGGCCGAAGTACAGGCAGCCCTTGAAGGGGCAGCCCTCGGCGTTCATGGCCTGAATGGTGGGCAGGAAGATCTTTTCCATGCACTCGGCAGCAATGGCCGGGGTGTAGTAAGGGTTGGGGGCCACGGTGCCCATGCCGCCGGTGTTCAGGCCGGTGTCGTGGTCGTTGGCACGCTTGTGGTCCATGCTGGAAACCATGGGCTTGACCACCTTGCCGTCGGTAAAGCTCAGCACACTGACCTCAGGGCCGGTGAGGAACTCCTCCACCACCACATGGTTGCCGGAAGCGCCGAACTTTTTGTCCAGCATGATCTCCTTCACGCCGTCGGCGGCCTGTTCCTCGTTCTCGCAGATCAGCACGCCCTTGCCCAGTGCCAGTCCGTCGGCCTTGATGACCACGGGGTACTTGCCCTTTGCCTTGATGTAATCCATGACCTTGGCGGGGTCATCAAAGGTGGCATAATCTGCGGTGGGGATGCCGTATTTCTTCATCAGGTCCTTAGAGAACACCTTGGAGGCCTCGATGCGGGCAGCGGCCTTGTCCGGGCCAAAGGCAGGGATGCCCACTGCAGCCAGTGCGTCCACCATGCCCAGCGCCAGCGGGTCATCCTGCGCCACAACCACATAATCAAACTTTTCCTCAGCGGCAAAGGCCACCATGGTCTCTACGTCCGTAGCCTTAATGTTCTTGCATTTGGCATCATAGCTGATGCCGCCGTTGCCCGGAGCGCACCAGATCTCGCCGCAGTCCGGGCTCTTCTTCAGTGCCTTGATGATGGCGTGCTCGCGGCCGCCGCCGCCGACCACTAAGATTTTTTTAGCCATTTTAACATCTCCTAAAATATTCGTTTCTGCTTCTCTGTCAGCGTCCTCACCCTCTCAGGCGCTTCGCGCCAGCTCTCCCAAAGGGAGAGCCAAGACTGGCACTAACGCCAGCAGCTACTAACGGGATGCTGCCAAAGGCTCCCCCTTTGGGGGAGCTGGCAAAGCCGACAGGCTTTGACTGAGAGGGCGAACCAGTTTTCCTTTTAGTGATGGAACAGCCGGATGCCGCAGAACGCCATGGCGATGCCGTACTTATTGCAGGTGTCAATGACCTGCTGGTCGCGGATAGAGCCGCCGGGCTGGACAATGGCGGTCACGCCGGAGCGGCGGGCACGCTCGATGTTGTCGCCAAAGGGGAAGAAGGCATCGGAACCCAGGCAGACACCGGTAACATGGCTCAGGTACTCTTTCTTTTCCTCCGCGGTCAGGGGTGCGGGCTGCTCGGTGAAGGTCTCGGCCCAGACATCGTCGCCGATGACATCCTCGGGGGTGTCACCGATGTAAACATCAATGGCATTGTCGCGGTTGGGCTTGGCGATATCGTCACGGAAGGGCAGGTTCAGCACCTTGTCCATGTGGCGCAGCTGCCAGTTGTCGGCCTTCTGGCCTGCCAGACGGGTGCAGTGGATGCGGCTCTGCTGGCCGGCACCCACGCCGATGGTCTGGCCGCCTGCGGTGTAGCAGACACTGTTGGACTGGGTGTATTTCAGGGTGATAAGGGCAATGATCAGGTCCCGCTTCTGCTCCTCGGTCACGCTCTTGTTCTCGGTGACCCAGTTGGTCAGCATGGTGTCGGCGTTGATGGTCAGCTCGTTGCGGCCCTGCTCAAAGGTGATGCCGTACACCTGCTTGTGTTCCACAGGGGCGGGCTTGTAGTCGGGGTCAATGGCCACCACATTGTAGTTGCCCTTTTTCTTACCGACCAGAATGGTCAGAGCCTCCGGCTCATAACCGGGGGCAATGATGCCGTCAGAGACCTCATGCTGGATGAGCTTTGCAGTGGGCACATCGCAGACATCGGAGAGGGCGATCCAGTCGCCAAAGGAGGACATACGGTCAGCACCGCGGGCACGGGCGTAAGCGCAAGCCAGCGGAGAGAGCTCAAAGTCCGGGGCAATGTGGTACATCCTGCGCTCCACATCGGTCAGGGGCAGGCCCAGGGCGGCACCCGCCGGGGACACATGCTTGAAGGAAGCGGCGGCGGGCAGGCCGCAGGCCGCCTTCAGCTCCTTGACCAGCTGGATGGAGTTGAGGGCATCCAGAAAATTGATGTAGCCGGGCTTGCCGTTCAGCACAGTCACGGGCAGGTCGGAGCCATCTTCCATATAGATGCGGCTGGGCTTCTGGTTGGGGTTGCAGCCGTACTTCAGTGCGAGTTCGTTCATTGATGCATCCTCCTTAAGTCTTCGTTATTCCGCTTCGGCATCGAGTTTTGCCAGCAGCTCCAGCTCCTCGGGCAGCAGTTCAGGCTCCTCGGGGTCATTCAGATCGCTGTTGACAGCATCGTATTTGTTGAAGATCATATCGCCGGTCTCGCCGCTGTCCAGGTCGATGACGCGGGCAAACAGGCTGACCTTGTTGTCGGGGTTCAGGTTCTGCCACAGGCCATGGGCAAAATCGCCGATGGTGCGGGGGCAGGCAAAGCGCAGGGGTTCGCCCTCAAAGCTGGGGATGGGGTTTCCGTTGTGCTTGTAGGTGCTGATGAAATGACCCTCGCCGGCCACAGGCTGGGGGTAATCAAAGAAATAGCGCTGGACGCTGTCGCCGTTGCCGTCGGCAGATTTCAGGATGCTCATCTGGTAGCTGCCATCAGCGTACACCACAGCGGAGATGCGGGGGGTGTAGTTGGGGCCGTCCGGCTCAAAGGTGCGGGTGCGCAGGGCATCGGCAAAGCTCTTGCCCTGACTCATCAGGTCAAAAATGGTATCGGTCTGGTCGCCGTTGGTCACGATGTGGGTCTTGCCCAGGGTCAGCACGGGGTTATAGATGATGAGGCTGGGGTCCTCCAGCTTGTCGGGGTCTGCAGCCATGGTGCAGATGCCGCCGCGCTCGGGCACGGGGTCGAACACGCGGTTGCGGCTGTTCTCACTGCGGCCCATGATAAAGTAGCCGATGAACATCTGACGGCCATCGGGAGCCATTGCCACTGCAATGCCGCGGCCGGGGTACTCGTTGGAGGCCAGATAATCGTTCAGGTTGATCTTTTCCATGTCAAATTCTCCTATTACGGAACTCCCCCAGTCGCCTACGGCGACAGCCCCCTCGGAGAGGGAGCCTCAAGCCTCCCTCCTTGAGGGAGGTGGCACACCGTCAGGCGTGACGGAAGGAGTTTTTACTCGATCTCGCCGCTGCACACCATGGCAACTGCCTTGGGCAGCAGCTTCCACTCGGCCTGTTCCATCACCCGCTTCTGCAGCACCTCGGGGGTGTCGCCGGGCAGGATCTCCACTGCCTTCTGCAGCAGGATGGGGCCGCCGTCGCACTCCTCGTTGACAAAGTGGACGGTGGCACCGGTCACCTTGCAGCCCCGGGCCAGAGCAGCCTGATGGGGGCGCAGGCCGTACATGCCGGGCCCGCAGAAGGACGGGATGAGCGCCGGGTGAACATTCAGAATGCGGCGGGGATAGGCTTCAATGACACTGGGGCCCAGCACGGAAAGGAACCCGGCCAGCACCACCAGATCGATGTTGTGGCTTTTCAGCGTTTCCAGCAGGGCCGCGTCAAAGGCCTCACTGTTCTCGTAATCCTTGCGGCGGACCACAACACCCTCCACACCGGCCTTTGCGGCCCGCTCCAGCGCGTAAACACCGGGCTTGGAGGCCACGACCAGTGTGATCTTCCCGTTGGGGTTCTCGCCCCGGGCTTCGCTGTCCAGCAGGGCCTGCAGATTGGTGCCGCCGCCGGAAACCAACACAGCTACGTTCAGCACAGTTCCACACCGTCCCCTTCAGCGATGACACCCAGCTTGTAAGCCTCGGGCTCGCCGTTGGCGTGGAGGATCTCCAGCGCCTTGTCGGCCTGTGCGGCAGGAACGGTGAGCACCATGCCAACGCCCATGTTGAAGGTATTGAACATGTCGTGCTCGGAGATGTGGCCGGTCTCCTGCATCAGGTGGAAGAGGGCAGGAATGCGGACATCCTCCTTCTTGATGCGGGCGCAGCAGCCCTTTTTCAGGCTGCGGGGGATGTTCTCATAGAAGCCGCCGCCGGTGATGTGGGAGATGCCCTTGACATCCACCTCTTCCAGCACCTTCAGCACCGGCTTGACGTAGATCTTGGTGGGAGCCAGCAGGGCATCGCCCAGGGTCTTACCGCCCAGCTCGGCGGGGGTGGTGTGCAGAACATCGGGATCGTTGTCGATGTCAAAGATCTTGCGCACCAGCGAGAAACCGTTGGAATGAACACCGGTAGAGGGCAGAGCGAGGATGACATCGCCAGCCTGCATGGTCTCGTTGCTCAGGATCTTTTCCTTGTCCACAACGCCCACGGTGAAACCGGCCAGATCGTACTCATCCTCCGGCATCATGCCCGGGTGCTCGGCAGTCTCACCGCCCACCAGAGAGCAATCAGCCTGCACGCAGCCCTCGGCCACGCCCTTGACGATCTCGGCGATCTTCTCAGGGATGTTGCGGCCGCAGGCGATGTAATCCAGGAACACCAGCGGCTTTGCACCGGCGC
>OJAC01000299.1_pt1 | contig 45949 bp, 46 predicted proteins | sample 1588701 | NCBI WGS metagenome assembly OJAC01 (sample SAMN03283256) | human gut metagenome | biome: human-associated habitat; material: feces | host: Homo sapiens | place: USA | collected 2013 | reverse complement strand
ACCCTAAGGGAGCTCTATTAAAGTTACCCTTTTTTACCACCGATATGAAAAAGAAATTTTTTGCTAATTTATGGTTGACTTTTCATAGCTGGTCTCCAATTTATTATTTAAGCCATTTTCAAGTGGGGGGGATTGTTCTATCATTTTCTGAACCCTAGCCAAATGACATATTGTCAAAAGCATTTCCATCTTTAAAGTACATCTTTACCCTATGTCTGTTTACTGAATATTTCAAATACTTCTCAATCACAGCTTTATCCCTAATGTTTTCTGAAAGTTTCATTTCTTGTTCATATTCCTTTTGAAAATATTTATTTTTTTCAACTACATAATACTTCATAAAATATTGGGTGAAGTCATTTCTGTTATACTCAATTCCACTCACACAATCAAATTGTATTTTCGCTTCTTTTCCATTCATATCAATTGCACTTATTAAAATAATATATCCTAAACTGGATTTTTCTACTTGACAATTGACATATTTCCATTCTTTTTCTCCTGGAACATCTTCTGGATACAAACTCGTTACAAATGAACTACATCGATTTAAATCTCCTAAAAAATATATAAAATCCGAATAGTTTTCAGTTATTTTTTCCATTTCTGATAAATAACTACTCCTAATTTCAAATTCATTTTCAATCCAAGTTTTTTTTGCATTTTTCTTTTTTATTTTGAAATATATTTCATTACAAGCATTTCTTAGGCTTTTTTCCCTTTCTGGATATCTTACAATAGCTAATATTCTATTAACTATATCATCATATTTATCAAAAGAATCTATTGCTTCATCAAATTTCTTTCTATCCTTAGATAAAACATTCATATAATTACTTTGATAAATTAATTTATCATAATAGTTTCTTCTTTCTTTTCTATTCTCTATTTCCAATTTATTCAAATAAATTGGAAATATCTTTTTTCGTTTAGATAAACAATCTATCACTTCATATATGCAATAGGGCGATTCAAAAAATGAATTATTCAAAATCATGATGACATACTTACACTCATTAATTCTATCCATAAAATGAATATAGTTTTCCTTTTCATCTATATCCATGACAACCTTAAAATTGTTATTTGTAAAAAATTCCCTTACTACTTTCGCATCTCCGACTCTAAAAGAAGAATAGGATATAAAAATCTTATTATTAAAAAACATGTATTCTATCTCTCTCTCTATTCTCTCTATTCTCTCTATTCTTTTTAGTACATGTTCAACAAAAAGCCTTGATTTTATTGATATTGCTCCTTATATTATTCAACCTCTTGGGCGGAGAGATTTATCTGGCTGTTTCTTGGTACACATTTGTGCGTTTTGTTCTTCATATTCATCTTATTTCGCATTTTTGTGTACCTCGACTAAAATTTTTAGAGCCAAAATGGGGCCAACTTTAATCTTTCAAGGCTTAATATGAATATCCTAAAAAGTGTTTCATTAAAATCTATACTGTCTTACATATCTTGTATTGTAAAACATCCTTTTTCGCTTGAAGTGCTTTATTTAAATATGTATCACAATTATATTTAAAGTCCTCCCATTTTACAACGGGAATGTATCCTATCTTTATGTTTTCTTCTAATATTTTAAACAGGCTCATAGAATGATAATATCCATATCCATTATTTCTATCAGGTAAAATTACTCCCAAAACAGCATTTGCATGACTAGTATAATCATTTCTAGTAGTTTCTCTAACGGAGTATGCAATTTCCCACGGAATCCATTGTGATCTATCCCACTTATATGCCTCTTTCATATTAGGAGAAATAAGAACTATCGTTATTGTACTATCATATATTTTATCTTTAAGCTTCGTCCAAATATATTCATCCGATTTATCTGATAAATCCTCATTATCATGTTCACCTTTATATATGTGCTCAGTTCTATCCGTAAATTTCTTTTCTAGCCAAGTCACATAGTCTCTAACCTTTGGTTGATAATCAGAAATATATGGAACTGGGTATACATTCCCATCTGCATATTTATATGACACAAATATTTTTCTTCCCATCTTTCATTCCTCCTAAAATAATAAAGCAAACGTAACAACAAGTCCCACTATAACAATTCCATATAATGGAAAAATTGTCCTTGAAAACAGAACATTGAAATAACAATACTTTCCACATTGATATTTCTGTATTGGCATTTCAAATTCTCTAACAGTTATCCTGCTATCATCTGGTGATAATCCAGCCACATCATTATATACTCCTCGAAATCGACGTTCCTGCTGCAAATAATATGCATCTAAAAACCAAAACACAACTGCCGGTACAATTGCTATAAGAATATATACTACCTTTTCACTACTAGCGTAAAGTGCTAATAATGCAGAAACCAATGTAATCATCCACCCTTTAATCTGAAAAGAATTTTGATTCATTCTTGTTATTGTAGATTGAATAAACTCTAAGTGTTTTATCTTGTTATTTTCCATCAAACCGCCTCCTAGTCTCTGTTCCATTCAGTTCCAGATGTTTTAAATTACTTTCATTAAAGCAATAAATCCTATCGTTTTCTTACTTCTTCCATTCAACAATACCGCCTCTTAACCGGTATTTCTTATCATTAACCTTTAAAACGAACTGGCATGCATATGGAGATGCATTATTCTCCAGATCCACACCCGAAACAGTTATTTGAAACTCATTATTTTCAGAATCATAGGATGCATTGGTTATGCAAACATTCACATCCTGGGCAATATCTGTAATTGATAATTCTCCTAATTCATCATTAGAAGCATTATAGAATTTGCCATCATTACACTTTACCTCGATTTTCTGTGGTTTTGTTGTAATCGAATCATCATGGATATATACGTTCAATCCTACATAGTCATCACCATTTTCGTACCATGCATCTTCTTCATTGAAATAAATAGAAACAGGCATCGTGAAGTAAATATAATGATTATCATCCGATACTACAGCCTTTGCAATCTGTGTTCTATGTTCAACCACGTTGCAACGAAAATCGTCTGGCTTATTCAAAATCTTCCCCTGCAATTACTTTAGAAAAGTAATATCTTCGACTTTCATTTCCATAATCATCTACCGGAGTCAACTGCCATTCCTGCAGTCGTCATTACAAAAAGAATGTACTTATCACAATCAATAATATCATCAAACCAAAACGTGGCCAAAATTTCATTTTGTTATATTTTACACAAATACGTATTATCATTAAAAAATTTACATACACCATCTCCTCTATTCATTCCTTCATCCAAAGAAGACTCGTCTATGTGCATACAACACAATCCACATTTATCGCAAGTAAACATCCACAAATTTCTCCTTAGATTTTTATATCATAATTAATCATTTTGACCTCTAAATCATTTCTGATATGTTCCATCTCGGAAATACCAAACATAGAATATTTTATTTATATAATACTCTCGCTCATATCGTTTATCAAGTGTTTTTTATATAAATGACAATTCGCGTTTCAATTCCGCAAAAGCATAACATAACAAGAAAAACATATAACAAACAAGCCGGCGCACCAGCGCCGGCTCCCCTTACCATCTCACTATTCCATTCTACTCCACTGCAAGCCCCTCTTCCCGGATCACCTGCACCATCTCATCCACATACTTCGCGCACAACTCATCACTCTGTGCCTCAACCATCACACGGATCACCGGCTCCGTACCGCTCTCACGCAGAAGGATTCTTCCATCCTCACCCAAAGCGGTGCTGATCCGATCCTTCTCCGCCTGCACACGCGCATTGCCGGTAACCGCAACCTTGTCCTCAACCTTCACATTCTTCAAAAGCTGCGGGTACATCTGCATCCCCCTGCACAGCGTGCCGAGTCTCTGCTTCTTCTCCAGGATCACCTCCATCAGCATCAATGCCGTAAGTATTCCATCTCCGGTCGTCGCATGCTTACTGAAAATGATATGTCTGGACTGCTATACTCCGGCGAGCACATATCCGTTGGCAACCATCGTCTCATTGACATACTTATCGCAAACCGTGGTCACACATACCTCAATGCCCTCGCGCTTTATTGCTTTGAACAATCCCATGTCGGACATGATCGTAGCAACCACCGTATTATTCTGCAGACGGCCACATTCCTTCAGATACTTCCCACAGACATACAGGATATAATCCCCGTGCACTTCCATACCGTTCTCATCCACGGCAATGCACTGATCCATTTTATTTTCTTTTTAACTTCATGCTTATTATCTTATTCACTATATATTTATCAAAATTTCTATCTGCTACCAACTCTTCATAATATGGATCTACAATAAATTTGTATTTGCACCAGTTATATAATTCTTCATCTGAATATTCCTTGCCATACGCACTATTTGCTGCCGCCATCACCCCATTTACGCTCTGCAACATTCGTTTATCATATCCATGATAATCACATATTTGTCGTAATAAAATATTTGGATTCGTATATGTATACCGTGGCATTTCAAATTTTTTCTCCGATATGTAAAGTAAAACCATACTGTTTTCTAAATCAATACTTTGAAAATCAAATCCATATAAAGTTACTATTTCACGAATTTCCTCATATCCCATTGCTCCATAAATTCTAAGTAATGGACTTTTCTCAGAATAAAAACTCTTTATCAAGTCATCATCTTGAAATACAAAAGCTATATACTTATCATTTGTTACAGCCTCTAGTACAACATCCAAAAAAGGCAAGATTCTATGTCTATATCCTCCGGTAATACTATCTATCAGAGTTTCTATGCTTCCCCCATTTCTTTCCATTTCATTACATAATTCCATTTTTGATGGACAAGAAATCATTTTATACAAAACAATTTCATATGGACCAATTCTAAATAATTCTTTTTTAATGGATAGATTTTGAAAAAATTTCATTCTATCCTCATTATAAGAAAACCAATTTACTGTATAGGTATTACGACTTGTAAAAAAACTCCACCACTCTGAAGTGTCTCTCTTAACGAAATAACAATAACCACTAGGTAAAACCCGTTCCAAAGCATAAAAACATGCCATTATAGAAGTATTCGCTCTCCTAGCTATTAACTCCACTAATTTATCGAAAGGTATATCCCTATTGTTTTCAATTTCGCTAAGAAGCCATTCTTGTGGCATCAAAAAATCAGATGCAAAAATATTTGCTTCTAACTCTTGCGTATCTAACAATCGCTTTCCACCGACTTTAACATAATTGTCTTTAAAATTACATTTAATATCACCATTATGCCATGGAATAAAAATATGTCCCAACTCATGTGCAAGCGTAAAATTTCTTCTCTGTACATAATATGTCATTTCCGGATTAATCACAATTCTCAGATTATCTCCTAACTCGGAATAAGCCTCTATTCCATATTGATTTCTTTTCTCAACAATTTCGATATTAAGTGAGTGAATTACCTCTTCCATATTTATTGGTGGTGTTAATCCTAACTGTCGAATTTTTCTTTTTGCCAAATTATGAACTGAATCAAATCTATTCATTATTACCATTTTTTAGTTTTGCTATAGCTTCGGCATCAAATGATCGAGCAGCAATCCTTTGCTCATCATTCATTCCCTGATAATCCTCAAAGCTAATTCCTTCCATTCTGCATCTTAAAATATCCCTAAATATTGTATCACTACTACTCGCCCATGCTGTATACTCACTAGGCGTTAGTCCCAAATATTCTCTTAATGTAACATTTATATCATGTGTATGCCAATATTCTATGTATTCATCTAATTCCAAAAGATCGGCCTCTCCATTTAAACACTTTTGAACGAATGATTTCTCATACATCGATTCTTCTTCCTTTCACTGCATCTTTAATATAGCCCCCTTGCGCATCTAACACCATAATGTGCCATCCACGCTTATTAAACACTTCTATTTCACCATGAAATTCATCCCAAGAATAATATTTATCTCCACATTTATAAACTTGTCGCCCATTATAAATATGATGCTTAATCATTCCATCCAGATAACATGGCTTAGGCTTTGGTACATAAGGCATTTTTTCTCTCCTTTCATAATTTGCCTCTTATTCGCGCTCTATAAACCATAATGGTAGTCAAAAAGTCCCAATAATATGACATAATCATACTCAAAAAGTCAAGCTTCAACAATAGACCGGACAAATCCACGATTGCCAAAGCTTTCCATAAAGATTACTTATAACAACTCGTCACGTCCCTCTTTTTTTAATTGATCAACAATCAATTTCACATCCTGCGCCCGGTTCTTATCACACACCAATATCGCATCCTCCGTCTCAACAATAATCAGGTTATCCACCCCTATCGTTGTAATCAGGCGCTTCTTAGAATATGTAATACAATCCTTTGTATCAATCGCCAGATGATTTCCAGCTACAATATTTCCATTTGCATCCGTATCATGAAGCACCCCAAGGTTGTCCCAGCTTCCGACATCACTCCATCCCATATCAGCAGAAATAACTTTTACAATATCACTCTTTTCCATGATTCCATAATCAATAGAAATACTTGGAATAACAGGATAAATTTCATTGATTGCTTCCATCTCTGAGTCAGTTCCCATCGCATCCCCAATTTTCACCAGACACGCATACACCTCTGGAAGGAATTTTCTAAACTGTTCCAAAATAACCGATGCCTTCCATACAAACATACCACTGTTCCATGCATATTCTCCACTTGCAACATACTTCTCCGCTGTCGCAAGATCCGGCTTTTCCTTAAATTCGATTACCTTTTTTGCAATCCCTTCTTCTGATTTGTCAAACCGAATATATCCATATCCAGTGCAAGGATACGTCGGCGTGATCCCCATCGTAACAAGAGATCCACCCTCAGCAACCTCAATTGCCTCTTTCAGTGTCTGCGTAAACGCTTCCTGCTTCTGAATATAGTGATCCGAAGGGAAAATGCACATAACACCATCCCCATATTTCTTGATAATCTCAAAAGCTGCATATCCAATACATGCTGCAGTATTTCTAGCCGCTGGTTCTCTCAAAATATGATCATTTTTCACACGTCCATCTGTAACAACTTCCATTTTCGAAGCCTGCGTTACATTCGTCACAATAAAAATATCCGATTTATCACAAACTGTTGCAACACGATCAATGGTTTCATTGATCATTAAATCTTTTCCACTTAAATTTAAAAGCTGCTTTGGCTCCGCCTGTCTTGATAACGGCCAGAAACGTGTTCCGCCACCACCTGCCATAATCACTCCAAATGTTCTCATTTATCATTTCCCTCCCTAAATCTGATAAATTTTAAATACTTTTTGTTCTCCAATAATCCAATGTTTCACGAATTGTCTGTTCCAATGAAATCTCCGGTTTCCATCCGGTTGCTTCATATACCTTCGTTGTATCAGCCTCTATAATCGGCACATCTACCGGACGCAGCTTTTCTGGATCAACCTCCACTCTAATTTCAACTGACGAATGATCCAGAATACATTTTAAAATATCCTCTATTGCAATCGCATGCCCGCTTCCAATATTATACGTCTCTCCGGCACATCCCGATTTCATAAGAAGTGCATAGGCACGAACCACATCCCGCACATCGGTAAAATCACGTTTTGCACTCAGATTTCCCACCTTCATAACGGGTTCTCTATTGCCCGCCTCAATCTCTGCTACCTGCTTGCAGAAATCCGCGACAACAAAAAGCGGCAACTGATTCGGTCCAATATGATTAAATGCACGAACCATCATAACATCCAGACCATATGCATCTGCATAAATTTTAGCAAGCATATTCTGACAGACTTTCGTTGCTGCATAAATATTTCCCGGACGCGGCACATTGCCTTCCTTAATCGGTGTCTCACCCGGTAAAATATGTCCATATTCTTCTCCTGAACCAATAAACAAAACACGAGGCTTATCTTCTAACTCTCGCAGGGCTTCTAGGATATTCACTCCACCCCTCACATTTACATCAACGGTAAGAGCTGGATTCTTCCATGATACAGAAACAGAACTCTGCGCCGCTAAATGATAAATATAATCTGGACGAATCTCTCGAAACAATGCAGCAATTGATTCCTTTTGTAAAATATCCAGATCACACACCTGAATGCTGTTCATATCGACACCATCTACTTTTACCTGCTCCCTCGGCATCTTGGTCACTACAACATCCTGCCCCAAGTCATTCTTTAAATGTCTCACCAGATATGCGCCGACAAAGCCAGCTCCGCCTATAATTAAAGACTTCATTTTTTCTCCTTTTAGCCGAAAAGGGATATTTCATCTCTGAAATATCCCTTGCTTTCTATCATATAATCTTATTCTATTCCTTCAACATCTTCTCTGTCTTAGCAATCTTAAGATCATGTTCAGCCATAATTCTTACAAGGTCTTCATAACTTGTCTTCTGTGGATTCCATCCCAGTTTCGTCTTTGCCTTTGTAGGATCTCCCCAGAGATCAACGACATCTGTAGGGCGATAGAAATCCGGGCTGACAGCGACAACCACTTTCCCAGTTGCCTTATCAATTCCCTTCTCATCTATGCCCTGGCCCTGCCACTCAATATCAATCCCGACATGCTTGAATGCAAGTGTAGCAAATTCACGAACCGTATGCTGAACACCAGTTGCAATTACATAATCATCCGGCTCATCCTGCTGAAGGATCAACCACATACACTCTACATAATCCTTTGCATATCCCCAATCTCGCTTGGAATCAAGATTTCCAAGATATAAACACTCCTGAAGCCCCTGGGAGATACGTGCCGCTGCCAGTGTGATTTTTCTTGTAACAAAAGTCTCCCCACGACGCTCCGACTCATGGTTAAAAAGAATACCATTTGCGGCAAACTGACCATATGCATCACGATACTCTCTCATCATCCAGAAACCATACTGTTTTGCAACAGCGTATGGGCTGAATGGATGGAACGGAGTATTCTCATTCTGAGGTACTTCCTCCACCTGTCCATACAGTTCCGACGTCGAAGCCTGATAAATACGTGTCTTCTTATCAAGTCCAAGCTGATGAACCGCATCCAGAATACGAAGGACACCAAGTGCATCCACATCCCCTGTATAAATCGGCACATCAAAGGAATTTCCTACATGTGACTGTGCCGCAAGATTGTAAATCTCATCCGGCTGCACTTCATTGATAATGCGGACAATGCTATTTCCGTCTGAAAGATCTCCGTCATGAATCTTAATCTTATTCGCTGCAAGCAAATGATCAATTCTCTGTGTATTCGAGATGGAAATACGACGGGTAATTCCATGTACCTCATATCCCTTCTCTAAAAGGAACTCTGCTAAATAACTTCCATCCTGACCAGTGATACCGGTAATCAGTGTTTTTTTCATACTTTATCTCCTTGTATAATAATATTCTTAGGCATTTTATAAATGCCTTAACCCATTGCTTTCACTGGGTTTTTGTGATTAATTTAAATAAATTTTCTCTCCAAAAGTGGTAAAATAAAGGTAGCAACTCCAACATATTTCACCAACTTAAGGAGGAGAAAATTTATGACTACTAAATACCATCAGATTTCCTTTAACGACATTTTTTCAGATTGTCAAAACAAACTCATCGACGATTCTCCGTCTTTTTTCTCTATGCTTTCAGAACATGTGGATCTTAATGAGTTCATACCGCCAGAGTTTCAGTCTGATTTTTATCTGTCTGTCGGCAGAACCCACATTTATCCACTTCACGGCTTTCTTTCTGCCTTCATTCTTCAAAAAATTTTTTCCATTCCAACAGACTCATTACTTCTTTTGTTTCTCAACCTCTGCAAAGAACTACGTGATTTCTGCGGTTTTTCCAAAGTCCCTGATGCTTCTTTAATGTCTCGCTTTAAGCACGATTTTGAATCTTACATTGAGCTGATGTTCCAACGCATGGTTGATTATACAGAACCAATCTGTCAGTCTATTGATTCCTCTTTAGCTCAGATGCTTACCTTTGATACTTCCGGCATAGAGCTTTATGTTATGTAAAACAATCCCAAAACCTTAAATGCACTTATCAAAAAACTTAAGGCTTTTTACAAGGATAAACCTGATGTCGATCCTTATAAGATGGCTTATGGACTTATGCCTTCACAGGCTGCCACCTGCCCGGATGCCAAGCAGATGTATATCAACGTACACTTTTGTTACGCTGACAAATTCGCAATCCTCACAAATGGATTAGGCATTGTCCGACACATATCATTTGTTGATGATGCTGACTTTAAAGCTGCACATCCTGACCTTGTCGTTGAAAAGAAAACCGATTCTCCTGATGAAGATAAGTCGGTAGGTGATGCATCTTCATTAGTTCCTGTTTTACAGGATTTCTTTTCACTCCACCCCGATTTTCATCCTGATACCTTTCTTGGCGACTCTGCTTTTGATTCGGCCGATTTGTATGGAAAACTTTTTCATGACTTTCACTTTTCCAAAGCGCTTATTCCTTACAATCCTCGAAATGAAAGTTCTTTAAAAAAGTTGGTTACAATGCATATGGTTATCCAACCTGTCCTAACGATACCTCACTTGCAATGAAATACTGTGGCAGTACCAAAGAGAAAGGGCGTGCAGACCGTGTCAAATGGATCTGTCCTAAAATTCATTACCATCATGGCTGGGTCTGTGACTGCGATAAACCATGCAGCTCTGCTAAAAAGGGCAGAACCACTTATACATATGAAAACATGGATTTACGTATGTTCCCCGGTATCCAACATGACACAAAAGAATGGAATGATACTTATAAAATACGAGCTATCGTAGAACGTGCTATTAATCATTTTAAAATAAATATGTGTATTGCCGGATGAAAAACAAAAAATCATACCGCCACAAAATCAGATGTCTTTCTAGCAGGCATCGAGCCAGCTGACTGTCATCGTTGCTTATGCGATAAATTGTCCACAATACATTCGAAGCCTAAAACCTTTAATTGCCTGAAAAAATATTCAATTGTCATAATACTTATTTGGGCTTATTAAAGTACGCCCAAAATCTGATGATTTATGTCAATTCAGAAACAATTCTGAATACTGACCCTTTTTCTCTCCTTATATAGGGGAGAGTTATCCACAGGAACTGATAAAATCATTTATCAATTACCCATAATAATATTCTTATATCTATCAAACGAGCATTTTATCCGTTTTACTCATTGTATTGTTAATTATTTGCTTTAAATGCCCAACACTTATTCATCAAGAAATTGATAGGAACACTTATTATAATGTTAATCAATGGAGCCATATATTTAGAAATTCCAACGATTGTAATCCATACATATGAAAGCACATTATTTAAAATTATCCCTGTAAACGCGTATGTTATATACGTTTTTAATAACGCCATTCCAATATTTCTTTTCTTTCCATCTTCCAAAGTAAAAACAAATCTATTATTCCAATAAAACGACCATAATACACTAACAAAAAAAGCCACTATATTGGCAAACATATAATCCAATGAAAGATCAAATTGTTTTAAACTCAAAAGCACTATAATATTTACCGAATAGCTTATTGCACTATTTGATATTCCAACAAGACCAAATTTTACAAACTGTACAATTAAAGAAGTTCTCCTTTCACCAAAACAATCATTCATTTTCTGTAATAGAATATTAATCCCTTTAGGCATCATACTATCTTTTCTTTCCATTTATTTAAAATTCCTCTTATTTTTTATTATTGAACATATATTTAATCCAAGTAAAGTAAATGCCGTTACAATATATCCCTTAATAAATTCTACCAATCTTCTTTTGGAAACTCCATACATTCTTTTATTAAATACAATCGGTACCTCACCTATATAAAATTTTTGCTTATCACTTCTTTTATTAATTTTCATTTTAAGAATAACTTCTTGTAAAACATCATAATTATTACAATGTAATTCTACTGCTTTAATTTGCTTTGTATCATATAAACGATAGCTTGTAGATATATCCTTCGCTTTCACCCCAATAATTAAACGCATTGTCGTGTTTAATATCTTCGACATAATAAAAGATGATTTACTATCATTTGAAATTCCACCTTTCACATATCTTGAGCCAATAACCATATCATATCCTTCTTCAAACTTCTTATGAAGATCTGAAATATTTTTAGGATCGTGTGATCCATCAGCATCTAACACCAACATACGTTCTTTTGCAGCATACTTTATTCCCGTTCTAAAAGCTCCCCCATAAAAAGGTTCCTCTTGGGCTATATATTTTGCGCCGTTTGCCTCTGCAACTGCTTGGGTGCAATCTGTAGGCTCAGCTGAATCAATAATTAATATCTCATAATCTTTACATATTTTTTTTATTTCTTCATTAATTTTCGGCAATAAAATTTTTAAATTTTCAGCTTCATTATAAGCTAATAGTACTATGCTTGTAGACATTTTTCCTCCGTATCTATATAATGATCCATCAAAACTCTGAGTGTTCATTATAATTCATATTAATTGAAATCCCTTTTATAATATTACTTTTCTTTATTAATTTCAACTAATAATTTACCACAATGCCAAGTCCCATCATTTGTCTGTCCAACAAACTCTAATGTGTTTTTTCCTTCTTTTATCAATTCATGCTCGCGTATTATATTAAATTCATATCCATTATGTCGCAAATTCTGTCCTTGGAAATCGTCTCTTACCTCAAGAGTCTCTACCGCAATATATATTTTCCCTTTTTTTATAAACAAATTTCTTAATATTTCGTTATCTTTACTTGATTTAATCCATCCACTTATTTTCCAATTATCAGTAGATGTCAGAGTTCCAAATCCAATATCATCTATTCCTTTTTGGTCAACGTTTTCTATCCCTATTATTAAATCCTCCTTCATTTTGTTATCACTAATACTTGCTGGTATTTTAAGAGTCCACGGTTCCCATGGTCCTATAGGTATAATAACGTCATCTGTTCCACCAGCGTCAAATGCTACACTAGCAATTTTATAACAATCTGCGTATTTCTCTCCTATAACATCAACATCATAGGTACGTAAACATGTCACCATTGCGCATGTCAAACAAATATATGCTAATATCAAACTTCCCCTATCAACTCTTGCAATTAGTTTACTAATTGCAACTCCCAGCATAAATGCTGCTATTTCAAAAGATATAAAAACATATCTCGATGTCATATTTCCCAAGTAGGCATCTTTCACATTTTCAGCCATACAATTATACAACATTGCCAAATAGCTAAATCCAGCACTGTATATTAACGTAAAACATGAAATTTTGCTTTTCTTCCAAATTAATACCCATATCAACCCACCTATCAAAAATGCCCCCCATAAATGAAACTGATTCCAATATGGGAAAAACATGAAACTTTTTGTATTCAATATTATTCTTTTTGTAACATCTAGTTGTTGTTTTACTCTTCCCGACGAGAGCAAACACTGGGTTTGTAAAGAAACAGCAAACAATACTAACGTTAATTTAAAAACGCCTTCCCACCATTGCACTTTTTCTATCTTATGTTTACTTCCATACACGAAATATCTTACTATAACTACCGCTGCAACCGCACCAATGCATAATGCATCTGCACTAGATAGTGCTAACAAAGACATAAAAATTATTTGTTTCCAATTTGGCAATTCAATTTTAGAATTACATAATAAATCTAATCCTATAAGATATACTGCAAAAAAAAGTGCAAATGGTAATGACGTTTCGCATGTTAATGTATCACTTGCACTTTGTGGCATAAATAATATAATTCCTACACATATGCAAAAACGATGAAACTTTTTCGCCACTAGCCACTCAAATTTATCACTAATAAAATACATCACGCTCAAAACCGTAAATACTTTTGCAATTACCTGCATGAGATATGGCAATATCACAATAGAATTAAATGGCTTTACACTCCAATAGCATAATAACGCTATCAATTTAGGGATAACCCAGTATGCTCCATTGCCAACTTGAAAAACGGACTGTATTCCATTATAAATTGAACCTTGAATCAATACTGTTCCATCTTCTGCCCATAAATATGGTTGAAAAAAATCGCTTGGTGCTCTAAACACAAGCAACGCATACAATATAAGAAAATATATAACATATTCCCACTCAAAATGCTTTCTTTCTCTATCTTTCCATGATACCGCAATAAAGCTTTTCATATCTTAATTTATTCTCCTTATCTCTGTTTTACATAAAAAAATCGATATTCATCTCGAATCAATACCATGATGCCATTCTACCTTAAAACATCTGCAAAATTACCGCAATCCTAAATTTCCATAATTCTTTCCAACTCTCATTTTTCATTTGTGAACAAAAGGCCAATTTTAATCTAGCTCGTAAATTTTTTTATAGTTCACGACCAATTCCGTCAATTGCAGATTTTTTTGTGTCATTTGTTCTTTATAACAATCATATAACGAGACAACAATTTTACTTCTCGGACACGCTTTCTTCTGAAAACTCCTTATATGCGCATATATTCTATGGAACACTGTAATTTTATCTACATCAGTTACATTTCCCCCATGTCTTCGATATAACATATGTACATCATCATCCCAATATGTAATTCCTCCAGCAACCAAGCACGATTTATGAATCCATTCATCATGCATAACTATAAAATCAGAGTTTTTCTGGCAAATAAGTTTCATCAATTCGTAATTAAAAACCATTGTACAACCTGTGCATTTATTTTCAATCAAAGAACTAGAATAATTATTTCTTGCATCATCCCACAATCTAGTAGCAATCACATCCATATTTTGATTCACAACTCTTGGTTTTCCATAATACAAACATGGTTTGGCAACATATTCTCTCCTCTCTTTCAATCTCTGAATTGCTATTGCAAGTTTATCTTCCAACCCATATATCATCTTGATCAGAAAATGCATACCACTTAGCTTTCGGCGCATTATGTACTAAATCCATAAAACTTCTTGCTGGTTTCAAATTTTCTCCAGTATACCATTCCAATAATCCTTTATTACAATATTCTTGTAAAATATCAATTGTTCCATCTGTAGATCCAGCATCCCTCACGAGGATTCTCTCCTTGATTTTTTTCTAATTTAATATGCTGTCTAATTGTTCTCTTAAAAAGTGCTCCCCATTATATGTTGACATTAACACTACAATTTGTTCCGTTATCATTCTTTCATTTCCCCCATATTTCCTCATTTTATAAAACAAATTATCGCATCCACTTTGCCAAGATTTTTTTTAACAGATTACAATTATAATACTTATCTCCTTCACAGTAATTATCTTTTAACTGTTGTTTCATATATTGGCAGTCTAAATTATCATCATTGTAATTACATAACAATTTCAATTCCACATATGGATTTACCACATTTATATAATTCAATTGTCGCATATCTAAGCAAAACTTAACATCATAATATAAACCAAATTTTTCTTTAAATCCACCTATACTTTTAAATTTGTTTTTTGCAATCATCAAACATAAATCCGATACTGCACTAACATTTTGAGCATAAAACAGCCTTCCCATATACCCTCCGCTAGATTTTGGCACCCCTTCGTGACTTCTCATAACAATACCACCTTCTCCACCCCCTATAATAAGACCACACTCTTTTACTGTATCATCTGTATTATAGATTTTTGCTCCCACTGCTCCCACATCACTTCTCTGGGCATACATAAGCAATTCTTCCATCCATTGTGATTCCACAATAGAAATCATAGATCTTAAAAAAACAACATACTCTCCCTTCGATATATTTACGCCATAATCGTATGCATTTACAATACCCCCATCACATCTACACACTTTAACATATTTTATTTGTTCAATCAATTGATAATATTTTTTCTGTTTTGGATCAGTAGTTCCATTATTAACAATTATAATTTCAAAATTATCATATGTTGAATTACGTAAGATACTATCAATACATTTAGCAAGATTATCCAAATCATTTTTGCTAACAATAATTATTGAAATCAATGGATGCCCTTTTATCTCGTATCTTATCCTATAAATAGTCGGAAACACAGGAGATGATTCTACTTTTCCTTGCAATCCAACTCTTTTTAAATGCTTTGTAACCGCAAGAATTCCAGCATCAATTGCATATCTTTTAGAATTAATATCTTGCGCAACTGAATTCTTATGAGAACGCCAAAAATAAATAACTTTTGGAATATGTTCTATACGTTCCGCATGTTCTGTTAATCGCAATACCATGTCATGATCCTGACTCCCATCACACTTAGGGTCAAATTCTCCTACTAGATCCAGCAAAGATTTCTTAAACACTGTAAAATGACAGATATAGTTATTTGCCCTAAGATTATCAATTGCAAAATCCGGTTTAAAATGAAATGAAATAATATCGTAAATATTATTTTCTTCGAAAACTGCCTCGTCTGAATATACAAAATCTGCTCCTTTTTCACAAATCATTCGCATATTCTCATACAACGCATTCGGGCAAAGCATATCATCATGATCAAATAGTGCAATATATTCACCCGTTGACATATGAATTGCCTCATTCGTATTTCCAGAAATTCCAAGATTTTCGTCTAACTTTTTATAAACAATTCTTTCGTCTTTTAATGATTTACATATTTCACCAACATAATTGTGCTTTTCATCACTTGCATCAACAAGACATAATTCCCAATTGCTGTATGTCTGGTTGATCACAGACTGAATCATATCCTTTAAATATTTCTCAGGAGTATTATATAATGGAACTAATATACTAAATTTTACATCTTTTGAAAATTTGATTGCTTTTTGTTTTTCATATTCCTCCGTATTGAAAAAACATAAGTCTACAAATCTCTTTGTCTCCTTTTGTGGATCTATCAAAGTTCTAATTGCTTTTTTAACCCCACCCTGTTTATAACTATTTACAAATTTTGTACATACATGATACATAAATTTAACCGGAGCTAAAAATTTCCAAAAATTAGTTTTTCTCAATTTTTCTATCATTCGAATTGAACATCGTTTTATTTTATCCCGTATTGTCATACTTGAATCAAGTAAACTATTATCTCTTAAAAAGGCTTCTAATTCATCTTCATATAATTTTTTCATGTATTATCTTCTGCAAACTCTTCCTTCATTAATCCCATATCTTAAATAGTGAATATAATATTTTGGCAAATTATATTTGAAAGCACACCTCAAATCTGTATTTGCTTGCAAATACGCAATTACATCAAATTCTTCGTTTGCCCAACGTCCTTCCAAAATTCCATAATCAAGAAAATGATTAAATAATGCTTCCTCATCATCTCCAAAAGCTTTTTTCAAATCATCATATCTTTCTGAATAGAATTTTGCATCAAAAACGGGATTCCAAAAATCACGCGTATATGCCTTATGCTTTTTTTTCCACAATTTCCACCAAAGACAATTTCTTAATTTTATAATTCTATTGGCTTCCATTGGGAAAAACTGGTCACTCCTATAATCCTTCGTCAAACTTCTATTTAAATTAAGTCTGCTTTTACCAAGTTTTTTTTCTTCTAAATACAATCTTTGATACTCGTAATATAATTCTTCAAATTCTTTTCTTTTTAATACTTCTTCTTGAATTTTACTTTGCCAAGCTTCTTCACTTTCTTTTTTTTGTTTTATTGTGCATTCATCCAATTCTTTTTTTAACTCTAAAATTTTAGGATTTAACTCTCTATTAATTACATCAACACGTTCCTGATATGCTTTCTTATAGATATCAACATTATCCTGACTCAATGAAAGTAAATGTCTCAACGAAACAACCTCTTGATGTTTTTGAAAAATTTGATGTTCATAATCTCTTATCAACTCCACCTTAGATTTTTGTATCTTTCGAAATCTCATTGCCTGTACAGATATATATGAGCAATCATAACTAACATCATGATAAAATCCATTATAAGCAAACTGCTCTGCCCAATATTCTGGTGTATGGATTGATATATGGCTTTCCTCGTCGTAGTCAAATGGTGTAGATGAAAAAATAATATCTTCTGTAGATTCACACATTCTTTGTATTGCAATTGGTATATCTTTATTATCTAAATGTTCAAGTACTTCAATGCAAGTAATCAAATCATATTTCTCATTTATAGGAATTAATGCAGATTGAACTTTACATCTGTCTTTTATATCTTCTCTTACATTTTCAATTGCATAATCAGAAATATCTATTCCATACGCATCAACACCTCTATCATATAACGACTCTACAAAAAAACCTATTGCACATCCAACATCAAGTGTTTTTTTAGGATTTATTTCTCTTACTATTCTATCTGAATAATTTTCAAAAATCTCTTCCCATCCATTTTTCCTTTTATATTCTTGCCCACAATGAGAATTATAATATTTTTCATTGTAGATATCTTTTGCTGCTTTATCCATCCTTCTCTTCCTTAATTTTTACATCATAAAAATATTATTAAATGTCTCTTCAATCGTATTTACCATCTTTATTGATGAATACTCATCTAATGCTGATTGTCTTATCTTTTCTTTAAATTCTTTGTCATCTCTATTATTATATATTTCTTCAAATATTTCAATCCACTCGCCTCTTTCACATAAAAAGCCATTCTCTCCGCTATTAATTGCACTTCTATATGTAAAACTTGGTGTTGCGCATGTCGGAGTTCCAACAATCGCTGTTTCAAAATATTTAAGTTCTGATTTGCAGTTTGAAAAAACAGTATTCACTAACGGTACAACATTTAAATCAACTTCTGCCTGTTCATACTGTAATCCTACAAACGTTTGAAATGGTACATATACTATTTTTTTCTCATTTACCAAATAATCATACCTTGACGGCAATTTCATATATCCCACAATTTTCATTCTTACATCTTCATGTCTTCCCATAAATTCTTCTATTTCTGGCATAATCATGAGTAAATCATTCAAATGTGTTGGCGAACCACTAAAGTACCCAATTACAAAATCACCAGTTGGAGATATTTTCATCTTCATTTTAAAATATTCATTAGAAACCTCCTCTTGTATCCAATTGAGAAAATTTTTTATAACATAACATTTTCCTTCAAAATCTTTTTTCAAATATCCCGCCAGATATTCATTTGTCGTGATATAAGCATCACACTTCTCAGCTACCAGCATATTTCTTGACGTTTGATCAAACCAAAATTTCCATTCCAATTCTCTATCCAGACCTAATGTATCAATTACCATAGGCATATACTTCGGATGATAAATCAGATCATCTATATCATAACAGATCTTTTTTCCATGAATATGCAATTCATTAATAAACTCTTCTATTTCTGGTTCCCAAGGACAACGAATAAAAATCATAACATCAAAAATATCTACATTCTTAATAAGTTGTTCTAAATCACCGTTTTGAAAGTATGCTCCTGACCATTGAATACTGTATTCCAAGCTCTCACATATATTATAACCTCTATATCGAAAAGTGCTACTATCAAACTTAGGGTATAAAAAACCTACCGTTCTGCGTCCTACCTTTTTTGCATCTTGTAATACCTTTATTCTAGCTTCATAAGGCTTCTCCCAAGGATTACTTCTAAAAAAAGTATTTGATTTTAATATATCATACATTCATTAAGCCCCTATCCATTTATGTTCTATATAAACTAAACCTCTCTCTAACCGATCGTTTTCAATTTCAAACTCAACAATATTTCCTCCAAAGAAAATTGTACTTCCATCCTCATTAGCAACATGAATATCACAATGATACTTTCCTTGAATTAAATTCACCTTTTCAAAGACAATATGCAATTGTCTTTCACCAATCCATTCTTCCATTTCAATTTCGTCAGAAACAGTCGAACATCCATAACAAAACAAACCATCAGCTCTCACCACATTAATCTCAATATAATATTTTTCTAACTTTTTCTGTGCTAAGGCCTGAATTTCCAAGCATACATCATCCATAATCCGAAAAACTTTTGTTCTTTTTTTTTCCTTATTCAAGATTTTTACATTTTTTATAATTACCGGATCTGTGCTTTCATTTTGAGAGCCATCAATAATATCTTCTGCTTCGCTGTCCCTTTTTTCATCTTCTTCTATTTTATTTTTTTGATCATGCATATAATTCAAGTACAATCTATGAACATTATGCGGTTCTCCACTTTCACGAATTCTTCCATCATGAATCCAAATACTTCTATCGCAAATACGTTCTATCTGGCTTGTCGAATGGGATACTAATACGATAGTAGTTCCTTTTCCTTTTATTTCCATTAGCTTATTAAAACACTTTGTCTGAAAATTTACATCTCCTACTGCTAGAATTTCATCTATTAACAATATATCTGCATTAACATTAATTGCTACGGAAAATGCTAATCTCATATACATTCCCGATGAATAAGTTCGAACCGGATTATCTATATATTCTTCCAATTCTGAGAACTCAATAATATCATCTAATCTCTGTTCAATTTCCTTTCGTTCCAATCCCAAAATTGACGCATTAATAAAGATATTCTCTCTTCCACTTAAATCTGGATGAAATCCAGCGCCCAATTCCAACAAGCTCGATACTCTGCCACTTATTTCGATGCTTCCGCTATCGGGATACATAATTCTAGTCAATAATTTTAGGGTTGTACTTTTTCCACATCCATTATTGCCCACAAGTCCAACAGCTTCTCCCTTTGCCACATCAAACGAAATTCCTTTAAGAACCTGATGTACTTCATATTTATTTCGTGCTTTACTTAACGCACGTTCCTTCAACGTATTTCCTTTATCATAATAAAACTTAAATGTTTTTGTAAGATTCCTTACCTCAATAGAATTATTAGCATTCATTTTATAATTCCTCCACAAAATGTCTTTGTAACTTTGCAAAAATAAGATGTCCAATAACCCATATGGATAGACTCCAAAGTAACGCATTTATAAGCATATTCATTTCAGGAACTTTTCCATAATATAAGATATTTCTATATGAGTTTACAATTGAGGTCATTGGATTAAAATAAAACAGTGCAACATATCTTTTTGGAACCATATCTATCGGATAAATTACAGGGGTCAAATACATCCATACCATAGCCACAATCTGCGTAATATACTCTAAATCTCTAAAGTACACATTAAGTGCAGAAATAATATACGTAACTCCCAATGCCAAAAAAAATTCAATCATCATAATCAAAGGTAAAAATAACCATGCCGCCAAATTAATAGTAACACCGCTAAAAATAACAGCCAACAATACAATTATAAAGCTTAATAACATATTCACAAATTGACTGATTGTAAATGATAACGGTAAAACTTCTCGTGGGAAATATATTTTTTTAACCATATCTTGCTGTGAAAAAATAACCTGTGCACCACCGCTTAAACACGTATTAAAAAAAATCCATGGAACCAATGCAACAAACAAAAACAAATAGAATTTATCTATATTCATTCTCATAATAACTGAAAAAACAGCCGTATATACAAGTAACTGTAATAAAGGATTTAAAAGCATCCAAAAAAATCCAAACACTGATCCTTTGTATCTACTTTTTAAATCCCTTTTTACCAAATTAATAATCATTTCTCGATATTTCCATAATTCTCTAAATCGTTTCATTCTATCCTCACATTAACCTATTTTCCATATCATATCATCCAAAATTTGAAAGTATACAGTTCATTATAAAAAATAAATCCAACTTTTCTACACTTTATATATGCCCATAATTTATTTTTTATCTTCAAAGCATCCAATAATGTATTTAAAATTAGTTCATTTTCTCCCTCCGTTGCTGAATATTCCTGTTGCAATTCTCTTGCTTGTGTCAATCGTAGTGTTTTCATCATTTTATTGTTCTTATGGTATCGACATATTTCTAATATTTTAATCACTTTACCTAACAAATATCTCATATCCATTTTTTTTGTAGCGCCAATTTCATTGTCTTGATGTTGTCGATACAAACTCAATTTATCGGGACAAAAAACTATCTTTCCTCCATTATAAATAGTAGAAAGCGTAATCCACCAATCATGCATAAAACACGCTTCTGGAATTTTTTTAACGATTTCTTTCAGTTTTCTATTAAAAAACATTGCACACCCAGGAATTACATTATATAGTAAAGCCTGTTGCAACGGATGGATCTCATCAATATTTAATTTCGAATACTCAAAATAACCTGCATCTAAAACTGAATACCTGTCCTTCCCTAATTTCATATCATGATATATCAACAGCATCTCATTTTCATCATATTTTTCAGCAATTTCCAGCAGACGCTGTAATTTATTTTTTTCCCATATATCATCCTGATCGCAAAATGCATAATACTCTGCTTTTGGAATTTCTTTATACAAATATAAAAAATTATATTTTACACCATGCATTTCATTTTCTGAATGTAATTGAATAATTTGTTCCGGATACTTTTTTGTATATTGATTTATGATCTCTACCGTATGATCACACGATCCATCATCCCTGATATAAAGCCTCCATTCTGTGTAAGTCTGATTTAATATAGATTCGATCTGTTCACGCAAATATTTTTCTCCATTATAGGTTGCCATCATAATATGTATCATATTTTCACCTTATTATTTTACAATGTATATGCCGCAGAACCTGTAATGTTTTACGATAGCAATATAGCAAGCACCTTTGCAATACACCTGTTTTCAAATACTCCCGGCAATAGTACTGCTCACTATCCCTAATACATTTCTGCATAAAAGCACTGTTTCTCTGTGTTGTATATCCATGATGATGTTCCACAATTGCTTTTCCATTATACCAAGTCTGTTTATTTGCCTGTTGCATTCTTATACCAATAATTAATTCTTCATCATATAAAAATGTATTTTCATCCAAAGGATATAAAAGTTCTGCCGTCTGCCTATCCATCATAAAGCAACAGCCCGAAACATGAAAAACTCTAAATTGTGAATCCTTCTGCAAATGCATTCCCTGATATTTCATCATAGCTTTTCTCTGAAAACATTTTAAAACTGTATAAAAACGAAAAATTTCTTTCATTCCGGTCTTTACCATTGCTACACTTGGCTGATGTTTTCCTTGTGGATCTACCACCTGCGGTCCAACAATTCCGCTATGTTTTTCTTTTAGAAATTCACACATTGTTTCAATCGATTTTTTCCTGTATACAATATCATTATTTGAAATCAATATATACCCACACTGATCTTCTAATGCTTTTCGAATTCCCAAATTATTTCCGGCTGCATATCCACGATTTTCCTTTGATGAAATATACACCACATCATGATCATTTATATACTGTTTCAATGCTACCGGCATATCCGAAGATGATGCATTGTCTATTAGATAAACACGAACCGATTCCGTATTTTCTGTTTTTTCAATACTTTTGATGCATCTCAATGTAGCATCCCATGTCTCGTAATTTAAAATCACAATTCCAATCATGCTTTACTTTTCCTATTATAGTATATTTGTCGCAAAGAATCCAGTATCCGAGGTGGGACTAATCCAATCACCAGAGGTTTCAATGCATATATAATTCCTTCCGGCATTAATCCCAGTTTTCTAAATGCCTCAAATTTCATTTGTGCCTCATAAAAACGATACCGATATTTGCGACGTCTATACTGTGCAAGATCTCTTCTTATATAATAAAGTACATCCGGAAGATTTGCGCCTCGATATCCAGACTCATAAATGCGTAACAACATATCATAATCTTCTACACGAATACGGTTTTTTCTCACCGAATATCCTTTTACCATTCCAAGTACTTCTCGCCGAAACATGCAGGAAGCATGTACAAATGGCAAATTTAATAAAAAATCCTTACCCTCAGGTTTTTGGCAATACCGATATATTTCATCGTCATCTCCAATTCTTTTTTCAAAGAACTGTGCTCTGCTACCCACAAATCCTATATCCCGATGCTGTTGCAAATATGTCACCTGTTTCGTAAATCTGTTCTTTACAGAGATATCATCTGCATCCATAATTGCAATATATTGTCCTTTTGCCTTTTTTATACACAAATTCCGAGCATATGCGGCACCATGATTTTGTTCATAGTGAAATACACGTATTTTTGTATACTGCTTCTTTATTCGATTGATCTGTTGTAATGTGTTATTGGAAGACCCATCATCACAGATAAGTAACTCAAGATTTTCATAATCCTGTTGCATAACGGACACTATTGCACTTTCGAGCACTTTTTCATCCATGTTGTTATAAACAGCCATAACCACACTAACCAGAGGATATTTTTCATTTTCCGGCATAAATTTCTCCATATTCTTTTATCACATTCACCAAATCATATTTTGATAATTTATTATACACAACATTTTTTTCGTTTTTCTTTAATATCCATTCTATACATGCCTTTACCTGTTCCTCATTATCTGGTTCAAACAGACTTTTTTTGTTATGGACCAGATCTGTGTTTCCCCGGATTCTGCTGCACACTACCGGAACCCCGCAAGCCATCGCTTCCATCAGTGCTACCGGAAGTCCCTCCTGTTTTGACGGGAACACAAACACGTCTGCTGCCTGACAGAGTTCTGCCACGTCTGTCCGAAAACCCAGCAGTTTCACATGATCTTCCAAATGATATTTCCGGATCAACTGCTGCAGTTCCTGCTTTTTTTCTCCCTGTCCGCAAATAAAATATCTCAGCTGCGAATGTCTCTGAACCAGCTGTTTCATTGCCTCAATGACAACGACATGGTTTTTACGATCACTGAGTTCTCCCACAGACAGCAAAAACACATCTTCCGGCTGCAATCCAAGTTCCTGCCGTTTCTGCTGGATTGTTTGTGCATCTCCCGCATGGAATCGCTCCAGATTGATTCCGATTCCTGGCAGATAATAGGTTTTTCCGGCATGAAATTTCTTTTTTGCTCTGGCATAGTCCTCATGATTGATCGTTATCAACACATCCGTCCATCTGCTCAGCATCTTCTCCACCGGATAGTACACCAGCCAGTTCATAACCGGTGCCCCCTGATAGAAATGAAACCCATGTGCCGTATAGATCACTTTTGTTCTGGTCCGGTGTCCGGCAATCCTTGCGACCACACCACCGATCGGGCTGTGACAGTGACAAAACGCATAGGTATTCTGCTTCATCAGTCCTTCCACCTGCCACAACGCTTTCATGTTCTGCCCCATGTGTTTGATATTCCGTGCAAAATCAATCTGGTAGCAGCGCACATGCATGTCCTGCAGTTTTTGTTTCAGTTCCGCGACGCGCGCATCCGAGCAGGTATTTCCTTCGATAAAATTGCAGGCCACATCTACCTCATACCCCAGTTTCTGCAGCAATACAATGTTTGGCATATTAAATTGATCGATCATTGAGGCGACGGACGCCAGCATCAGGACTCGTTTCATCTTTCCCTTTCACAAAATAACCACCTAGCTATTTTTATTTTCTAATTTCAAATATTCTTTTTTTATTTCACTGTAATACTTTTGAACCCTTTTCCATCCCAATACATCAACAGCCCCAACCACAAAAGTCAATATCCAACTAATTAAAGTAATAAACACACCGCCCAAATCATCTGCCCTGACCACACTTCCATTCATCGCGCGCATAAATATCTCATAAAGAAACGGCTGCGCATCTTTAAAAATAAAAATATCAACCCATTCATACAGTATAAATACGGTCATACTCCCCATGATGGCTAACAATACAATTATCTTTACAATCGCCCAAAACAGATTTTTTCCCTTTTTATCATTTTCCAAGCTAACCACACGCTTCTCAAGATCATTGTCCGTTTTCTCAGCTTTATCCTCTACCGTCTCCACCTTGTCATCCCCGGTCACCGGAGCAACATTTTCTTTCGATTGCTCGACAACCACCGGACGGAATGGAATAATTTCTTTTTCCGGCTCACATGTCATATAAAAGATATCCGGATACGTTTCTTTTGTATACTGCATAAAGTCATCCTTGGAAACACTGTAAAACGGTCTCCCCTCGTTTTCTACCCGTGCCGGTTCCAGGATTGCCTGACAGTGATAGCATTGATACGAAGCAGCAAATCCATCACATACGAAGACATTCTGACTATGGCATTGTGGGCAGCTATAGTGCAGTTCTTTTCGAACCAGATTTTTTGCACACAGAACCTGCAGCATACTTTTGGTATATGTAATTTCCAGATCCAGTCGTTCACTCAGGTCCTGCGTCGTAAACTGCTTACATTGCCTTTGTGTCAACTGCGGCAGGATTTTCATACATTGCCGAACCGCTTCTCTTTCGTTCATACTCTTTATAAAGCCCCCATATCTGCTGGAATTCTTCTTCCGAATAATATTTTCCTTCCAAAATGTGCAGCGTCAGAAACTGATAATTATCAGCTTCATATTTCACTTGTAACACCCCTCGCGCTCTTGGAAAATTGACCGTCAGGGAAATAATTCTTTTCACGATATCCAAAGAATCCCTGATACACATAAACGTCTTGGCATCATAAATACAATCTACACCATTTTCTCCTGTTAAGTTTGCCGACAGATTATCTCTGTCACTGAATCGAATTCTTGATACATATTTTTCTTCGCGCGGAAGAAGCGACTCCAATGCATGATCTTCCCGGTAATCATATAATGCGGTCTGTTGAATCAGGCGATATAGTTCTTCCTCTAAATTAATGATTCCATCCGGCATATATAATTTTCCGTCTTTTTGTTCTACATGATGCAACGGAATATTTTGTAACATTGCATCGATAATGCTGCTAAGGCTCTCTCGCTTATCATCAATCTCTTTTATATTTGGAAGCCGTTCAAAAAACTGGTTGAACAATTCTTTGCTCATGTCATACAATACATTCTGAGGATCAGCCGCTCTATTGTTGTCCAATTCCAGTGCTAATGTTTCTTCTACTATACTATAGATTTTATCAAGCTGAATCTGCGGACGGCTCTCCTGTATAATTCCATGCTGATTCCATACTTTAACAATCATGCAGCGCTGTTCCAGATCAATGGTTACCGGAAGATAGGAACACTCCTCCTCGATCGGACCGGCAGAATCTTTTAACATGCAGAATACAAAAATCAGATGCACCCTGATTAAATTTCCATTCCTTCTTTCTTCCTGTATCGCTGCAAGCTTCGTGGAGTCTTCCTTCTGTGGGATCGTCTCTATGATCTGGTTGTACGTCCAATCTGGGATCTGGAATTTGCGCATAAGTCTGCCCCACGAATCCCTGCTCTTTAATCGCAGACAGGTCGAAGCAGTTAATGAATACACGCGCATCAATCGATGATGACCATATAATAATTCTTGAAAGAAAAAATCATTCAGATCCTCAACAGAAATCAATCCGCTTTGACAAAGCTGTTCTAGCAAAACCCGCTGGTCCGAAAAAGACAGCCTCTGCTCATTTGCAATTTTCTGTTCGGCAAGAAATCTATTCAGGCTTGTTGATGATATATTATCGATAAGTTCCTTAACTATATGCATTCCCTTGTCCTCTGTCTTCCGTAACCCCAAATCCAATAAATATTATTTTTATTATATCACGAACCTTTATCTTACTCAATGTAAAAAACCGGTCAGACTTATCATCCAACCGGTTTTATCACTTCTACCGAAACTATGGCTCCATATTTTTTAATAATGCATTAATATTCTGCGTATATAAGTTTTCACATAATTTCAGAATTTCTGTTTCAATCTGCTCATTGCTGATTGAAACTCCCCTCTCGGATCATCAATTAATATCTCCAATTCATGAGACGTTCTCCAGCAATTTACAGCTTCTACAACGTCAAGCATGATCTCCAATGCCTCACGCAGCTCATCCACTGTCACAATAACAAAATTATCCCCCGGATATCTTGCATCATAATAATAGTCTTTGAGTAATGCCAGATCCTTCCTCTCTAATTGTAAGGAAGTATCCACCCTTTTAATCTCATCGTATAAGGCACGCAAATTATGGGATGTCATTAGTTTTTCAATTCCAGTACAAACCAGTTCTGCCACAGATTTCAACATTTTTTCTGCAATTTGCTGTGCCGAAGCTGCAGCCGGATTGCAGTATACAGGTGACACTGCATCCCTTAAATACCAGAATTCATTGCACGCAATAGAATAATAAGAATTTGCCTTTATCATATTTTCAACTCCTTATAATCTCTTCTTAACTGTTGTGTAAACTTTGAATTATCATGTTCGAAATACTGCGGTGTTACAAAAACCACATCCGCATGCAACATCTCGAGTTCTTCCCGCAAGGCTCCCATCATCCATCTTTCCGGTTTTTCCGGAACTATGATGCAAAAGTCGATATCACTGCTGGCCTTATAATCATTTCTCGCGTAGCTTCCAAAAATCCCAAAACTCTGATATTTGATACTCGAATTTTTAATAATATCTACGCACTTGTTCAACCGGTCTTTAAAATCATTTTCAACAACAGGTGACACGTACGGCATCCCTAAACCTCCACTCTTTCTATTAATCTGTCCTATCACAGTTTCTACAGATTCCACCATTTTTTATTCTTCATGATATCTTCTATCAATTATAAGTTATGCAATTACCCGGGACACAAATTGGCGATTTTTCCCATTCTGATGCTCAAATTGAAATTCGAATTCCAATGTAACTTCCGAACTGTTCACCATATTATTTTCCCCTTCAAAATATACATAACCATCAAGAGAAACATCAGCTTCCAATATGCCTCTCACAATCGTACATGTATCATCCTCTTCCTGTTCTACCCGTACAACTTTGACATTTTCTATTTGATCCAATTCTGCATAGTCAACATATGTCTCAAACGCTTCATCCAATTCCTGACCTTCCATGTTCATAACAGAATCGTCAATTTCATTATACAAGTCATCCCAAAATTCGTTTTCAATGATTGTAGCGACCAGATTTCTATCATATTTCACGTATATCAGTCTCCCTGTTATATACTTCGGTATCCATGTAATCTTCCAGAATTGTATTGACATCCCAGCCGTTCATCGGCTCCATCGGTTCTGCCAAAACCAGATGCGTTTCTGCATCTTCATGCAAACGTATTACCTGTATATTTTCATCCACAGACTCCAGCACTTTCGGAGCATGTGTGGAAACAATAAACTGAATATTTGGAAAAGTATTCTGTAAAGCCGGAAAAATCTTCTCCTGCCACTTCGGATGCAGATGCAGATCAATTTCATCAATCAGCACAATGCCATCCCCTTCCAACGGATTCTCCCTCTTTGGATTTGCAATTGCCAGCCTCCGGCTCAGATCGCCTACCAGTGCGATTACACTTTTTTCTCCTTCTGACAATTGATAAAATGCCAATTCCAATTCTTTTTTGATGACAATAAGTTCCGCATCTTCTTCTGTTACTTTCACACGAATTTCCGAAAATCCATCTCCCAATGCGTTTAATATAGCTTTTTTTACTGCATGTAACTGTGGATCTTCTGCGTTCGGTGTTTCCACTCGTATACTGTTTTCATATTCCTGTCTTCCCCGGAACCATTCAAAAAATAACCGGAAATTGATCACTCCTCCAAATGCAGAATCTCTCCACGCATCCAGCTTCCCTGCTGCTCCTGTATAACGCCTTCTCAATTTACGTGTTTTTTCATTATAGCGGTCAACTCCATAAAACACATAAACAGGAATATTTTCATTATTTAAAGTAAACTCTTTCTGTGGTGTTTCCGTGTCATCGTTTTCATACTCTTCTTCTGTTTCCAAATAATCTCCCAGATACTGTTTTCGAATATATTCCGAAACTCTCTTCAGTTCTTTGGAATTATGCAGATTTTTCCCCTGAATTCTTTTTCGGTAATAGTGAAAATTATTTCCCTGGTCTTCAAGAAACAACGTTATTTTTGCTTCTTCTTCTCCAACTTTTACATCTTTTTCTCCTAAAAGAGAGGCTGTTATCTGTTCATCCTGTGCGGCTTCCTGCATAATTCTGGAAAAGAGAAGATTGCAGACATCCAGTATTGACGATTTTCCCATTCCGTTTACTCCATAAAAAATGGCATCTTTTCCGTTTAATACTATTTCTGTATCTGAAAAACCTCTGAAATTGTGCACTTGCAGTTTGTCTATTCTCACGCTTTTCTATCTCCTAAACCTTCGAATGCATACCATTAAGCTATTTATCATCTTTTCAGTAGTATCATACTTTAATTCTTTTATTTATGCAAGATTTTCCCATTCCAGCTCTTATCCTTCCGTCCTTCTTACCGACTCTTTCCAGTCACACACACGATATTCTTCCTTATATTCACTCATCTGCATATCGTACACACTGTCACCAAACGCTTTGCCCGTCAGGGTGCCAATTTTTCCCGGAATCTTTTTCATCAGCCGGATGATCCAGCCAGTCGCTGGAACCATCACAAGCCGGTGTCCTTTTACCATAGCGATCATCTGCACCAGATCCGAAGTATTGATATACTGCTCGTTCTGCGGAAAAAACACTCCGGTCTCTTCGTTGTCGATCATCCGTTTGACAAACTGTGCCAGATTTTCTATATAAAGCATGGAACGCTGATTATGTACAATCGGAAATAGCGGAAGTTTTCCTGCCAGTTTTGCAAGCTGTGGATAGTTTCCCTTTGATCCCTTTCCGTAAATCATCGGCGGGCGCAATACAACAACCTTAAAACGTTCATCTGCCAGTGCCTGTATTTTCTGATCCGCCTGCCATTTGCTGTCTCCATAGAAATTCAATGGTTTGGGAATTGTATTTTGTGTAATTTTCTTTTCTCTACATCCGCTGTATACAATCATAGAAGACATAAAGAGAAACTGCTGCACGCCTTCCTTTTTGGCTTTTCCGGCTGTCTCTACTGCCAGATCTGTATTCACACAGTAATACTGCTTCTTTTCTTCTTCCGTCACCTGTCCCACATCTGCATGTGCGATTCCCGCCACATGATAGACCACATCATATGTAGAAAAATCGTGTGTCCGCCATGTTTGGGTTCTCATATCCAGCGTGTCAATCTGGTAGTACTCCGGCCATTGTCTCAGCCATGCCTCCACGGAAGTTCCCACATAACTGCCGCTTCCGGTGATCAGAATCTTCTTTTTTCTCCTGCCCTTTTCACGTTCTTCTGTGTCTTTTGCAATGGTTTCCTTTTTTGCGCTGCTCTGTGCTGTTTCGCTTTTGTGTGCTTCTGTCTCTTCTTCCTCTTTGTTCAGTTCGCCGGTTCCACCTTCAACCACGCCATCGTGCATGAGCACGGAGCCAATTGTGCCAAGAAAACATTTCAGATCCATCCATGGTCCCAGATGTTTGACATATTCGCCATCCAGTCTTGCTTTGTCCGGAATCTCCAGTTCATCTCTGCCATTGATCTGTGCCCACCCGGTCAGCCCCGGTGTCACATCATTGGCACCATATTTCTCACGCTCTGCTACCAGATCATCCTGATTCCACAGTGCCGGCCGCGGTCCTACGATACTCATTTCTCCTTTAAAGATATTAAAAATCTGTGGCAGTTCATCCAGACTGGTTTTTCGCAGGAATTTTCCTACCTTTGTGATGTACTGCTCCGGATTCTCCAGCATATGTGTTGGCACATCCTTCGGTGTGTCAATCCGCATGGTACGGAATTTGTAAATCTGGAAGAAACTCCGGTGGATGCCGACACGCTTCTGCTTAAATAGTATCGGTCCCGGTGTATCCAGTTTGATCGCAATACATAAAAAAAGAAGGAGTGGTGATAAGATCACGATCGCCATCCCACTTAATATGATATCAATTCCTCTTTTGATGTAATGGTATCCTTTCATGGCTGACTTGCTCCTTCCTGATTTCACACTAACCTGCACATTTTCGTAATCTCTTGATTTAGTCTTCTGAGTATCTCACTTTCCTCTATTGTTCTCTCTGATACCCATTCATTGTCTGCAATTGAAACCTGATTCGCTTTTCCTGGTTTCATTACATTCGTAATGCATCCCACAATTGCCTTATTCTTATCTTGTTCTCTCATTAAAGTTGTCTGAATTGTTGCAGCCTTCCCGACATACTCTTCTGCAAAATCCAATAGCTGTGGATACACAATTTTTGCTGTATCTATCAATAAATTTTCCAAATTTCCACTTCCATCATTATCTGGGAAAATATATGTATAGACTTCTACTTCTTTCCTTCCATAAAATAACATAGTCATTTTATCTTCATCAAATATATAATCAGTCCCTTCCCCCATATTATCCAACATCATTTTTCTCTTATCATTTGCATTTTTCTCATCAGCATCACACACTAACATAATGCCATCCAATGATAACACTTCTCTTATATCCATGAGTTTCAATGTCTGCACTAATACATTCATGATCTCACTATCACTGCCGGCATTCTTGATTGCCACAGATATCTCTTCATTTTTTACGAAACTTGGAATTGGAGAGATTCTCTCCAGCCGATCCCCATGAAATGGATACCTGTCTGGAATTGTGCGTCTCCAGACAGGTGGAAGTTCACGTTCAGAATGTACTATTTTATCAACTCCATTTATACGCAACAGTTTTTGGATTACCGCAATATCATGCGCCCCCTCTACAATAATCAAGTAATTTCTCATAAAATATCCATCCCCTGTTTATTTACCAATTCCAGTAATTCATCACTTCGAAACTGCTTTACAAAAGTATCTCCCATATAATGTTCCAAACGATATGCGCTCATATCTATCTGTTGTTTCTTTTGAGCCTGTACCAATGCATTGACAGCCTCGCTGCTATGTGTAGTAAGAAAGATCTGTATATCTCTTTCTTCTGCTGCTGATGCAATCCAATCAGCAACCTGTACCAACGCTCTCTGATGAATTCCGGTTTCGAATTCGTCAATCAAAATTATCCCATGTTTTGTTTTCACAATTGCGCTCGCAAGTGTAAGAATTTTTTTCAAACCATCGCCAAACAAAGATACGGGCATCAATCCTATATTTTCCAACTCAATCAAAATCGTTGGCTTTGCATTTAACATTCCAATTTCTATGCCTATAATACGTTCATCGAATAACCGCAGCAACTGAATTAATGTTTCTTTTTCTGATACTCTCATTCCTTTGTAAAAATTCGCATTAAGCACACGATTGGTGTATACATCCATTGGTGAAATGTACACTATACTCACTCTTGACATATTCTCTTTTTTTATGTCCAGAGTTTCTTTCATAGACACATCCGGTCTCAATTGTGTCTCTCGAAAAGAGTAGCTATTTTCAGATGTCAGATTTTCGCTTATATATAAGAAGTTTCCGCTTATAACACTGATTTCCCCATCTTCTCCGCAATAAAGATCATATCTTCTCTGTTCACTCTCCGAAAGATCTTCTTTATCATAAATTTCTTTTTTTATTGTTCCACATAATTCAATATGCCATTTCTTCAACTCATAATCTGTCGCATAAATTACTATATCCTTTTGTTCTCCCTGTACCGGAAAAGAATAAAGAAATTCATCAAACGGAATCAAATTTGCACTTTGCACCATTATATTCCTAGGTTGACGTTTTTTTGCAATTGACAGAACATTGTCCACTACCTCCGGATCTCTTAAAATCTGTATCGCTTCTAATATAGATGTTTTTCCAGTATTGTTTTCTCCCACAAGAATATTTACCCTGCTGAGATTTTGTAATGTAATGTTCTTTAATCCCCTATATGCTTTTATATCAATTGTTTGAAACATGCCGCCTCCAAGTTCTTTTCCCTGTATTTTCAACTATTTATATGTATTATATCATACCCCATTTTGGGGGATATTGCAATAATTGTAGCCGGAGGCAACATTTTTGCTTAATTGAAAATATACAAAATTAAGATCAGCCTTAATTAGATATAACATATTACGATTAAAATTTGGCAATCCACTCTCCTAAAACAAATATCAGTCCCATCACTGTATTGTCCCTACAAATATTAAAATCTGAAGGATAATAAATAGTTATCCATCCAAGAATATTTAGATTTGTGAATAGGTGAAGCGTAGATGAAATATATTAAAGATAAGGATTGGGATACTTACTTGCTGGATTATTTGGAGAGCATCAAAAAGAATATACAAGATATTCCTAAAGACCCAAACAAAGGTATCCAATTCGAAGTATTAGTAGAATATTTATTAAGTCAGATGTTCACTGCTGAAGAGTTATGTTTCAAAAACACAAAACTTTCGCATGATGGGAATAAAGATTTTTGGGCAATTGATGCAGCAAATGAAGTATGGTGGGCAGAATGTAAGAATTACACTCCAAACATTGCTCTCACACAATTAGCACCAACTCTTATAATGGCAGAAATAAATCAAGTCAGTCACCTAATGTTTTTTAGCTATTCTTCTCTAAATGCTAATTTGAAAAAGAGAATTGCGCAGTATTCTTATAAGTATAATAAAGAAATTTTTTTGTATGATGATGAATCTTTGGAACAGTTAATTTTTTTATATGATAAAGAAATTATACATAAAAAATATGCCCCTGAATTATACAAACCCTCCGAGAAATTGGAAATTATCTTTTTTAATGAGATAAATGCATCCGTTGTCACGCAGAATACTTTTGACGAAAATTATGAAATTAAGGAATTGAACGTTGGAAGTATATATGACCTCAATGTTATTTTTATCAATCGATATCAAAATACAGAGTTAAAAGTAAAAGTAACAATAAATGACCACGAGACTAATTTATATTTTGATTTTTTAAATAAAGATTTAAGTATACCGTTACAAGAATGGGAAGATGAAATTATTTTAAAACCTAATCAAATAGCTTTAGCAAAATATAGCGTGTTGGTAAAAAAAGAAAATAAAAAATTGGCATTACCTCAACTTCTAGTTTCGTACGAGGAAAAAGGTAAATTCTATCAAGAAAAATCTCTTCAAAATAAACAGTATACTTGTAACTGGAATAAAAAAGTAGTACTTATTGGTAAACATTATGAAAAAATTATAAATAATTTTTCTTATGAATGCAAAAAAAAGTTATGCATTTTTTTGGTATATGGAACTGGTGGTACAGGAAAAACGAGAATTTTAGAAGAATGTAAAGGGAAACTTATTAATAATCATTATAATATTATCAATTTTATCGGCTTTGATAATGGTGCCTCATGGAAAGATATTGTTGTCGAAATTGCTTTTCAAGTTTTTGGGTTGGAAAAAAACTTAGCATCATATATTTCAATTGAAATGGATGACATCGTTTTATCTGATTCGGCAGAGCCCCTTAAAACTAAAATAATCAAATTCTTGCGCTTATTAAAAAGAGAACAGGCGCTTGATAATTTAGAGGATTATTATGAAGTTATATTTTCAGAAATGAGTAGAAATAAGTATGCAATTATTATCGATAATTTACAATCTTATTCTTCAGAAATTCTTCTTTTTTTGAAAAAAATGATTCAATTCTTAGGGACACATACAAAACGTAAGAATTCCTTTGCTCTTTTAATGTCTTTAAATACAGCACTTGTTTATGAAAACGAATATTTGGATTTTATTGTTTCTATTCAACGAATGGCTTGTTCAGACGATGCTGCAGGAATTTTTTGTGAAAATATTACTGGTTTTACAAAAGAGGAACAGGCGATTGCTTATTTGCAAACTTTATTATGTTTGGATGAATATCCACTAAATTATAGGTATTTGAAAGAAACCCTGGCCAAAAGTTCTTTAAAACCTAAATACATCGAATTAGTGGCTGGAAGATTATTCCAAGAAGAATGCGTTCAATTGAAAAATAATAAAGGAATTATAACAGATACAATGCGATTTGAAGAGGTATTAGATCAGATTCCTTCAAAGTATGAAGATGCATTTTGCAGTAACTATAGGCATTTATTATCTTCTTATTCATCATTTATAAATGATTTTAAGGATGTTTTAGCCTGCATTTACTTTTTTAATGTATTAACTAACAGACTGATATTACTGTTTCATCTAAATAGAAATGCCATTTTGGAATTGTGTAAACGAGATATTATCAAAAAAAGCGATGGACTAGTTGATGACGCATATGAATTTGAGCATGATCTGGTTGAAATGACTATATGTGAGAAAATTTATCCCGATTTAATGGAACATGCTATTTCTCTTATTATGAAATCTGCAGATGTATATCATTCAACATTAAAAGATCAATATGAACAATATATTTTGTGTAAATTATTTGGCAAACAAATTTCAAAGGAAGATCTTATTTCTATATATGAACAAAGGGAACAAATGAAGATAAACAATAAGTTTATTTTTAAATTTTACTCGTATTTTATAGATAACCTTATTGATTTGAAAAAGGAATTTACAAATGAAATATTTATACACTATATGTGCGACTGTTGCAAATATGTTAGGGATCATGTCAGCGAAACTAAGGCTGAACACTTATTTGAATTAGCATATGCTCATCTAAAGGAGATTCCACGAGATACGATTGATGTTATGAAATTGTATTTTTCCTTTATTATCCACTTTTGTGAAAACAAAATTCGCTTATTCAAAGTATCGGATTGCTTGATAGTGTATAGGGAGTATTATAAAGAAATAGAAAAATGTGAAGAAATATATACATCCTCGAACATGGAATGTGCATATGCAAAAGCATATTTAGATAATCGAATCTTTGTATGTGGAAAATTGGAAAATTATCCTAGGAAGTATTTAAAAAATTGGGCGGCATCTGTGAGAGCATCACAAAAAAAACACTTTTGGGATATCCAATTAGAAAACTATTTTGATTTAGCCAACATATATTTAGGAGACAATCTAAATGTAGCAAAAGCTTTATATAATTTGAATAAGGGATTTAACTGTTATAAAAAATTAGCAAAGGAGCAGCAACAAAAATATAGTGTAAATTTCTATTCAAAAAAAATATTGTATTTCTTATTGACTAAAAATTATCATTCTTCTTTGAACATGATAAAAACAGCAATGATAGAACTGGAAGAGAATAAATATATTAATTACCACATATTTTTCCAAGAAAAATACAAAAAATACGAAATTATAAATTTAATGCTTTTGAATGATTATACAAATACATTAGATAGGTGCATGGAAGAGTATGAACAGCTTTTAAGTTTGACGGGGCATTTACAGGATAATTTTGAATGGATTTTCCTTCAAGCAAAATACGCATTTTATATAAAGAATAATTTAAATTTTGAAAATTTGGTAAAAAAATATTATGAAGAGATGTGTATTAAGAGAAATTCTAATTCACAGAAAAATTGTTTTATGTTAAAGGAACTTGCTATTAAGTATAGAACAATGCATAAAGCTTGTGATTTTATAAATGAGAGAGCCGCAGGCTTATCCGAAATTAATAAAATATTTAAAATGGATATAGTATCTTTCCAACGGTTTTATGCTGAATATAAATCTACGGCTCCTATTACAAGTGTAGATTACAAGGAAGGGTATCCGGTGTAGATTATACTTTTCCTAAAATAATATCTTCTAAACGAACTAAGTTTCCGTGACTATCTAAAACTAGATCTTTTGCAATATTTCGCATATGTGCCCAAATTTGATTATTTTCCAATGATGGGAAATAATCAACAAAATAGATAATAGGTATTTGGACATTCATAAAAGTATATGGTAATGCATCATATAATTGAAGTGTCGAAGAATAATGTGCTAAACTTTGGGGATATGAGTGGATATCGCAGAAATCACATGAAAGGCTTTTCATCAGATAATCTGCATACCATTCATATTCCCGGAGTGAGGATAAATTGACAAAATAGTATAGCGGTTCTAAATGTATTTCACTTTTTAAATATTGGACAAAAGTGGATATAGTATTTCCGATACTATTATGAACATTATAATAATTTTTTGCCCAGAACATATTTGTTGAATCGTTTCTTAAATAAGAAAAACTACTACTTTTTCCATTTTGAGCTGAGCTACTACCTCGGTGATATGCAACAGAAGATGCAACGACCCAGTTTTCTAATCCAAGTTTTCCAATCTTTATGCCAATATCACAATCACTACAACAATACGGCATGTCTAAATCCATTCCTCCAACTTTTTCATAAACTTCCTTACGTAGCATAAGTGTAGCACTGGTTGTTGATGTCATTTTATAATCTTGTTGTACCAAAGGATGCGTTTCTTTAAGACCTCTAAAAGGATGAAGAATTCTATATTGAGAATACTCAATACCAAAATCAATAATACGGTTATTAATTGGATTTATTAATTTAGAACTTACAGAACCGATGTGTTCATTCGACAATAATTTATTTAGTAGCGGAGAATACCAGTCTTGATAACTAAAAATATCTTGATCACATAAAGTAATGATTTCACCACGAGCTGCGCGAACGCCACGATTTACAGTTTCAGAATACAGTAAGGATTTATCAAATTTTATGTATGTGAATCTATCTGGCAAATTAACGTTTAATTCCTCCGCGTTGTCATTATTTCCTACAATAATTATCTCTACTTCTTTGGGAATTATTTTATTCAAGAGTTGTGTTGTATATAAAAGCATTTGTTTATTTCGGTGATATGGCATGATAATACTCTGAGTTATTTCTTTCATATTAGTCCCTTTCATTCTCTTTTATATAAGCCTCTGCTAATACGACATCTTTTTGTGTGTTAAGATTAAAGTTAGCGGAGGCAATAGGATAAATTTTGCAAGTAAATCCATTATCTATAGCAAGTTGAATCCAATCTCCCATCTCATATTCGTTTCTCCTAGAATTTGGGGGTAATATTTCAAGCAGTGGTAACATGGTCCGATTCATAAAGCAACAGCCAGTTCCTTTCCAATCATTAAAGACAGATGTAGGTTTTTCAATCAGATGTAATATATTATTGTTTGATGCAAGATCGATGGTATAGGCTTTTTGTATATTTTCTATAGTATCTTTTACAACACCACAAAGACAATCCAAATGATTTTCCGAAAAATAAATGCACATGTTTTTAATATTATGATTAATAAACAACTCATCACTTAAGCACATAATAAATGCATCATGAATGTATGGGGATGCAACTTTCATTGCATGTGCAATTCCTAGAAGTTGTTCTTGTTTAGCATATATAATAGGTATTCCATGGTAACTGCTGCCTAGATAATTAACGATATATTCAGCATTATGACCAATAACTATAATGATTTCACTTAAATTAATATCGAGAAATTGTTCTAGATTATAATCTAATAAGTATTTATCGCATATTTTAACAAAACACTTATTTGTGACATTTAATCCAAGGCGTGAACCGATACCCGCAGCTAATAATACTAATTGCATATCTATACCTCCTGTTTCTAAAATGATGGATAACTATTTATTATCTTTCAGTCACTTCTTCAATTACATTAGAAATTATATCATATATTTCCCGAAATTATAACAAAATTCCTTATTTTAATCCATTTTTCTTATTTAAACGGCAATTTATTGTTTAATCTCGCCGTTTTCCCATCAAAACATCAGCTTTCGACATCCACACTCTGCATTTCCCCGAGGTCTATCCCATACCCTTTCCCACCCATACTGATACAGGAAACACCACTGTTCTATCCATGTAATTGTTACATATTGTACAATTTTTTCAAATTTTGCCTTATCCAACAAAATCTCCCCCATTTCATGTACCATATACTCCTAAACAAAACTTCATATACAAAGGAGACCACCCATGAATAATTTACAGACACACATCAACAACTATCTGGAACACTGCCGTCACCAAAAACGCCTGGATTCCAAGACTCTGAAAGCATATCGCATCGACCTTCAGCAATTTTATGCCATTTTTTCATGCAGGGATGTTTCTGATATTACACCGGATCTGTTGGAAAATTATATCGGCAGTCTGCACCAGAAGTACAAACCCAAAACCGTAAAAAGAAAGATTGCCTCGGTCAAAGCTCTTTTTCACTACCTGGAATATAAAGAAATCATCGCCCGGAATCCTTTCAACAAGGTGCAGATCAAATTCCGCGAACCTGTGATTTTGCCGAAAACCATTCCATTGCACACGATCGAAATTTTCTTATCTACGATCTATGAGCAGCGCACCATCGCCAAAACGGATTATCAGAGAAAAAACGCTTTGCGAGATGCCGCTGTCATAGAACTTTTATTTGCAACCGGAATACGGATTTCCGAATTATGCGCTCTGCGTATCTGTGACATCAATTTGTACGATGGATCAGTCCTGATCTACGGAAAAGGTTCCAAAGAACGAATTGTTCAGATCGGAAACCACGAGGTCATACAGATTCTGTCGGAATACCGCAATGAATTTCTCCCCCAGATGGAAACCTGCCAGCATTTCTTTGCGACGCTAAACGGAACGGCATTATCCGATCAGTCGGTGCGGCGGATGATCAACAAATATGCTTCTCTTGCTGCAATTGAACAGCATATTACACCGCATATGTTCCGGCATACATTTGCCACCAGCCTTTTAGAAGCGGACGTTGATATCCGCTATATACAGGAAATGCTTGGCCACAGCTCTATTCATATCACGGAAATCTATACGCATGTTGCCATGTCAAAGCAGCGTGCCATCCTCACTACCAGACATCCCCGCAATACGTTTCATCTGTAAAAAGCAAAACAGCAATTCACGTGCCATGCACGGAATTGCTGTCATTGATAGCCGTTCTATTTTTACTTATTTATTCTCCCCCGCCAATTCCGGGTGATACGTCGGCACAATTTTCTTGACACACTCCCGGATGTCTTCCGGTTCTGTCACAACGTACTCTTTTAATTCTTCCAACTGCTGCATGAATTTCTCCTCATCCAGTTCAATCGGTTTACCGATATGAATCAGATTGTTTGCGGTATCCTGCATCCCTTCTTCATCCATCAGCATCTCTTCATAAAGTTTTTCTCCCGGGCGAAGTCCTGTGAAAATGATATGGATATCCTCATCCGGCTTGTGACCGGAAAGAAGAATCAGGTTTTTTGCCAGATCCAGAATCTTAACCGGCTCTCCCATATCCAGAACAAAAATTTCTCCACCTTTGGCATAGGTGCCCGCCTGCAGCACCAGAGATACCGCTTCCGGAATTGTCATAAAATACCGCACGATATCCGGATGGGTAACCGTGACCGGACCTCCACGCTCAATCTGTTTTTTGAACAGCGGAATCACACTTCCGTTACTGCCAAGCACATTTCCAAAACGCACGGCTACGAAATCTGTCTTCGATCTGCGGTTATAGGTCTGAATGATCATCTCACAGATGCGCTTGCTGGCACCCATGATATTGGTTGGATTGACCGCCTTATCCGTGGAAATCATCACAAATTTCTTCACACCGTACCGATCTGCCGCCTGCACAATCTTCCATGTGCCAAGCACGTTATTCTTAATTGCCTCGTTCGGACTCTCTTCCATGAGAGGCACATGTTTATGTGCCGCTGCATGATAGATAATCTCCGGCTTGTAATGTTCAAAAATCCAGTTCATACGATTCGTATTCCGCACGGATGCAATCAGCACAACAAGATCCAGATCCGGAAACCGGACTTTCAGTTCGTTTTGCACATCATAGGTCGTATTCTCGTAAATATCCACAATAATCAGCTGTTTTGGTCTGTGTGCGGCAATCTGCCGGCACAATTCGCTTCCGATGGAGCCACCGCCCCCTGTAACCATTATGATTTTCCCAGAAACATAATCCATGATGGACTGCAGATCAACCGTCACCGGATCCCGCCCAAGAAGATCATTGACATCTACATCTTTTAATTTGCTGACGCTGACATCGCCGTTTACAAGCTGGTAAATGCCGGGCAGACGTTTCAATGTGCATCCGGTTTCTTTGCAGATATCAAGAATCCCCTTGATCTGTTTCTGCGTGGCCGATGGCATGGCAATGATGATCTCATGCACATGCAGTTCTTCGACTTTTTCCAGAATATCGCTCCGATCTCCTACGACTTTCGCTCCATGAATATAATTGCCGATCTTGTTCCGGTCATCATCAATCACACCAACAACCTTCTTTTTCACATAGCGGCTGTTGTTGATTTCTTTGATGATCTGGTTTCCTGCATCCCCTGCTCCGATCACAAGTACATTCCGTCTGTACACACCGGCTCTGCGCATATTGCGAAGCACACGCAGACCGCGGTAAGAATATCTGCATCCCATGACAAATACAAATAGAAACAATCCATACAGAATATAAAAGCTTCTTGGCACCGGGTACATATCTCCCCAGTTCCGAAGCAATATCAGCACCGTCACAACAACGGTATCCAGAATACATGCCGAAACAACATACATCATTTCCAGTGCTCCCGCATAGCTCCAGAGACTGGAATACAGCCGGAGCAGCCAGAAAATGACCAGCGTAACAATGATCATAAAAGGAAGTGCTCTCCACACTTCATCCATATATTGAAACGGCACGTTCATAATATTCAGATCAAATCGAATCAATAACGCAACTATGCTTGCAGCAAACACTGCAAGCACGTCGTAGCACATCAGAAAAATCCGTCTGATCAGTAATTGTTTATCTTGAATGATTTTTTTCATAATTTCAATCTGTTATTTTTGATTCTTTCTCTGTTTTCTCGATTGTTTTTTCGATGATTTCTTCCTGACTGAGGATTCTGTCACTCCAGCCCCTTTAGTATTCTGTACCGTCTGCGCGGTATCTGCTTTTACACTCTCTGCTGCTTTTGGAATACTCTGTTTTACGGCAGTATCACTTTCTGCAGAAACCGCTGTTTCTTTAACAAAAAGATTTTCTTTCTTTACGAGCATACGGTTCACTGCAAGTCCCAGACCAAGCATACCCCAGAATACCGGAGCGGTACATACATTGGAATCGTTTGCGATACCTGCAATCATGTACACCAGCACTGCCGCAAATAATCCAAATCCAATCCAGCTGATACTCTCGTGTAGATCCACTCTGCGGTAAATGCGTACCGACTGTACCAGATACCAGAACAGAAATACCAGAAGTGCCAGGGTACCGAGTAATCCGGTTTCTACCCACTGCTGCAGATACCAGCTATGGGCTTTTACATCATAGCTGTTTGCGCCGTAGACATAGTTCTGGCTGATATAATCTTCCTGTGGCACTTCAAACATATAGGTATTTGCTCCACTCCCCATAAAAGCATGCTTTCCAAGAAGCGGAATCGTTTTATTCCAGATATGTCCTCGATTGCTCATTGCATCATCCAAAAATACTTTTGAAACCTTCGGATTCTCAAACTTCACTAATTTTCCTGCTGGATTGAGATATTCATATCCGTCCGTATCATTTTTTGAGAAATCCCATTCGACACCATCTATGATCATCTTTATTCCTGCTGTATTATCGGTAAACATGATCGGCTGAATCTGTACATTTGCAAACCGTTCATCATTGAGGGCCAAAATATGATTTTCCTGATCTATCTCTGTTGTCTGAATCTCCTGACCATCTGCATCTTTGCATACCACGGTGATTACACCGTCGCTCCCCAGATCATAGGACACATACAGAGGATTGTTCCAGATATCAAGTTCCACATCATCTGTGTTTGTTTTGATATCGTTTAAAGAGAACTGATCTTTCATATGATAGGTTCCAACAACCGTCTTTTTAAGAGTTTGACCGATGCCTGTCGTATTTGCCAACACTCCTGCTGCAATCACTCCAATGACAACTACAACAATCCCGGCTGCAAATAATTTTTTCTTCCGGCTGAGCAAAACCAATGCGAGAATCACCGCTCCAATTGCCAGTGCAATAAATCCGGAAGAACTTCTGCTTCCAACCAGTGCTACAATGCAAAAAATCTCTGCAACCGCAATTACAAGACGATGCCACATCTTTTTCGCCCCAATAAACAGGCAGACCAGCAATGGTATCAGCATGCCAAAATAAAATGACAAAAAGTTAGGATTGTAAAGTGTCGTATACGCAGTCTTATCTGCGAAATTAAAGGAAATCTTATCTAACTGGTTCCACCAGCTTGTGTCCGTCATCAGATGTTTGCCCAGAGATGTCTTAAAATAATCCAATCCAAAGACCTGGAAAAATCCAATCAGAGTAACAATTGCGATTCCAATACCAGACCAGCGCAGGATTACCTCTATCTGTTTTTCTTCCTGTACATAATTATAGACATAATAACACAGTATCATATAGACAAATATAACCCATACAGGCTCAAAAAGTTCATATGTACCATGTGCCACCCAGTATTTGTGACTGGAAAACAGGGCAGACATTGCAACAAACAATGCATACACCATCAGAAAATAAAAGGAATTTTCAAATGCAAACTCCTTTTTATTCAAATACCGGATCAGTAAAATTGCGAGCATTACAACTCCCACAAGGATGATCGCAATCATCTTCCATGCAAAAAAGAAGTCCGTCTGTTTTGCGGCGCTCTCCGGATACCAGTCAAACTGTGCCAGATTTGTGTCATAAACAAAAGAATGCACAATGATTGGAATCAATCCGATCAACAAGATAACGGGAATCAATATCTTATTTGCTTTTAACGTGTTTTTGTTTCCATTCGTATTCAAGATTATTTTCTCCTTAACGTTTCATTGCCTATAATCATACCCCAAATTTCGTTTTTTTTCAATCATTCCGGCATGTCGATTTTATTTTTCTTTTTATATAGGTAAAAACACTTTTTTGTTACTTGTGTGATACTTAAAAATTTTACAAATAAATGTGTATGATTGACACGATAATATAAATTTTTACACACGAAAGGAAGAAAAATGAGATTACCAAACGGATACGGCGGAGTCGTAAAACTCTCCGGCAACAGAAGAAGACCCTACGCAGCGCGCATCACTACGGGCTGGCACATCAATGACATCACGGGAAAGCGCATCCAGCACTACCAGATTCTGGGGTACGCTCCTACCCGGTCGGAAGCTCTGCAGATTCTGGCACGTTACAATAATTATCCCATCGATGGGGAAACGCTGAAATTAACCTTCCGGGAAATTTATCTCCGATGGTCCGAAGAAAAGTTTCCTACCATTTCCCACTCCAACATCAAAGGCTATCGGGCGGCCTTTGCCACTTGTGAAAACATTGCTGATATGCCATTTCACAATTTGAGACTCAATGATTTACAGCAGGTGATTGATCACAGCGGCAAAAACTATCCTACCCTGAAAAAAATCCGTGTTCTTTTTAACCAGCTCTATTCTTATGCCATGAAGCACGAAATTGTCTCAAAAGATTATTCTGCCTATGTAAATATTTCAAAATACAAAGACCGGAATCCTAATAAAAACATACGAAGCTGTTTTTCCATTTCTGAGATTGCTCTCCTGTGGAAACACAAAAACGATCCCTATTGCCAGACAGTCCTCATGCTGATATACAATGGGGTCCGCGTCTCAGAGCTTTTGGATCTGAAAAAAGAAAATGTTCATCTGTCCGAACAATATTTTGATGTCATTGACAGCAAAACCGAAAATGGCATTCGAAAAGTTCCGATTGCTGACAAAGTACTCCCCTTTTACCAGCGCTGGCTTCATGACTGTTCTGATTGTGAATATCTCATCCATACCCTGGACAGCCAGCATTTTACCTATTATATGTATTACCACAATGTTTTCCAGCCTCTGATGTTTCGTCTGCACATCGATCATACACCTCACTGCTGCCGGCACACCACGATTTCCCTGCTCGCCGAAGCACATGTCGATCAGACGACCATCAAAAAAATTGTCGGTCATTCCGGCGCTATGTCCCTGACAGAACGGATTTACACGCATCTGGATGTGCCTGCGCTGGTCGAAGCCATTAATCAGATTTAATCGCTTCTTGTATGTTGCTTGCGTGTTACTTGTAGAAGTGATTTTGCCCCAAACTCTGTTTATAAATCCGGTATTTCCAATACTTCCGCGGAAAATACCATGCATATTTCCGGTTAAGGTAACTTACAAGACTTCTACAAAGAAGAATGCTAAGGCAAA
>OJAC01000293.1_pt1 | contig 46949 bp, 42 predicted proteins | sample 1588701 | NCBI WGS metagenome assembly OJAC01 (sample SAMN03283256) | human gut metagenome | biome: human-associated habitat; material: feces | host: Homo sapiens | place: USA | collected 2013 | reverse complement strand
TTGCCGGGCTTTTTCTTTTTGTGGGACATATTTAGTTGAAAGGCGTATTGCATGGTAGATGTGCTTGACGCTCCGGTAAGCGGAGCTATGCCGTATTAAGGCAGAAACCCCATCAAGCGCCACTGTGTACTTTCAAAAGTCCCTTCGCCGCGTAGTTTTTCGTGTATTATTCGTATGCCAGATGGTTTTTATAACCATCTGGCATATTTTTTTGTGTTCTTTCGCCGGTACCTTGCCGCCCAACTGCATTCGTGGACCTCCCGGTCTTGAGCTTTATTCTATGAAACTCAAAATTCAGGAGGTTTATATGATTAAAAAGAATGCCAGCGATAAGTATGTGCTTACGGCAGAGGATGCCGAGCTGCTTGCGCGATTTTATATGCAAAGCACACCTTAGCTAACAAAAGGGCGGAGTATTATAGAAAGTTAAAACCCATTTTGGATCATGAGCATCTCTATGAAGATCTCTCAGCGGCAGATAAAAAACGCTGCCAGGGCAGCCCTTTCACGGTTGAGGAGATCCTCGGCGAAAAATGGTTGCGGGAAAAGCTCCGCAAGAGCCTTTCCGTTCTGCCGGAGCCGGAGCGTGTGGTCATCAAGCTGCTCTATAAGGACGAACTTACCCCCGAGCAGACTGCCCGGAAGTTGGGTGTCACCAGTTCTACAATTCGGTCCCATAAGAAGAATGCTCTCGATAATCTGAAGAAAGAAATGCTGGAGGATGATTGATATGATTTCTTTTCGCGAACTGTTGATTAACGCAAAAAACGGTGATGAAAAAGCCTTGATGGAAATGTTTGACCTTTTTCGTCCCATGATAGAGAATGCGAGCCGCAGTGCTAACCGCAAAGATGAGGATCTGCATGATATTATCGTTATGGCGTTCATTCAGGTAATTTCAAAGTTTCCCATCGATAAGCCTTGATCAGCGAATCGTGCTTGATGGCAGTTAAAACCACATAGCATTATCAGCACGAGCGTCTGCCGTTTGGGGTAGACGCTCGTGCTGTTTTTTTATCCCTGCCAAAGCGAGATATTTTATGTGTCTGTTAGCATGGGCTTAACTGACTCCTTGACCCCGGAGTTGTTTTTTGTTACTATGATCTTGTACAACGGCATGCCCATTGCTGGCTGGATTATCTCCGTAATCGCTATGAAGTTCTACCCGCTTACTGGCAAAAAGATGATTGAGATTGAAGATCAAATCGCTAAACTGCAACTGAAGCAGACAAAAGAATAAAACGTTGGATAAAATCGGCGCCGTATAACGATATTTAGCCAAGTTATGGCGTTATGCTATGCGTCGGTTTCTTCTCCGTCAGCCAAGCCGCCCAAGAAAGGAATGTGGATATATGGATCTTGAGAAGCAAAAACAGATGCCGGTATGGGGACCGTATTCCAAGAAATACATGGGGCTCTCACGTGTGATGAAGGAGAGCGCGATTCCCGGTGCCAGATTTGACCTGGTGATATATCCTACCTATGCCAACAGCTCAGTGCCAGCGCCCAATGTTACGGTGCCGTCCAATTATCATCCCTGGCAGGCGGACCCGGAGGGGCGATATTTCCAATATCGGTATGAGCTGATTTGGAAGGATCAGTTGTATGCGGATGTGGATTTTTTTGAACTGGATGAGGAGACATGGGGCGTCCGGGTGGAGTATCACAACCACACGGATCGACCGCAAAATTGCCTGCTCAATCTACTTTCAGCCATCGAATACCCACAGATAACTGTCAACACCCCTGTGCTGCCCGAAAAGCATGATTACTGGAAGGCCATCGACTACCAGAACCTGCAATTTGCCAGAAAGAGACCGTGGGACCGACTCAATCCGGATGGATTGAAAAAAGGGGAAGTACAACAGAAAGACTTCGTGGACGGTGTGGGCGTGGGGGAAACCTTCTATGCATTCATGGTTGCCCACCTGAAGCTGAAGGGTTTTGGCGGTGATTCTGATGACACAATCTCATTTCGGCAGGAGATTAAGAATCAGTACCGGAATGGAGTACTGTGTGTGCGTTACCAGACGGTGAATGAGCCCGAGGATGTGGTATTTACCACTGCATACGGAGACATTACTTTTGAAAAAACAAGCACAACCAGAATAGCCTTCTTGGAATTGGGGCAGCTGGAGCCAGGCATGTTTCAGTTGGATCTGGTATCCAAAGGCACCAACGGAAATGGAGTGAAGCTGGACTTTTTCTGTATTGTGGAGCGGGAGGATATCCACGAAATAACCGTGACGCAGACAAAGCGAAATGTCATTCCGGATATAGAAGAAACTGGACACACTACAAAATACCGCTATCATTATCACGAGAAAGAGATTGGTTTGACCATTTTCAATCCCCGCGTACGCAAGAGAACCTTGCATTCCGGCTGCATTGAGGATGCCTTGGTTACAAGAATGAGTAACTCCGACCACACCTATGACGACTTGACCCGAACCTTCTCCAACTCGTTTCAGCAGAAACACTCGGATGATGGCTTTTATCACATCAATGTGGTGGAGGCGATCTTCCTTGCGCCTAACACTTCAAAGACAGAGTATTTATATGTCAGCAGCACTGGTGCTCAGTATACTCAGGAACAGCTGGAGAAAAAGCGGCTGCTTTATGTGGAACAGCAGCAAAAATGCTGCAACCGGGCGGGAGAGCCCTTTGCCTTTGCTGTTCGGCTGATGAAATCGGCCATATTCTCAAATGTGGTCTACCCCATTTGCAGGCACGGTTGTCAGATTATCCACTACACCCCGGGAAAGCGGTGGGACAGTCTCTATACTTGGGATTCCGGAATGATCGGGATTGGTATGCTGGAGTATTCCACGCAAAAAGCGGAGTATGTGCTGGATACCTACTTGTCAGAAAAAGACAACCAGGATTTTGCCTTTTTGTTCCACGGATCTATGGTGCCCACACAATTTTATCTGTTCTACGAACTGCTACAGAAGCTGCCGCCAGAGGGCAAAGCCCGGCTCAAGCAGTACTATCCCATGCTCCGGAGGTATTATCAGTTTTTCGCTGGGAAAAGCGAGGGGTCTACAACCGCCCGGTATAAGAGCGGCCTGCTTACTGTGTACGATTACTTCTACAACGCCAGCGGCATGGACGACTATCCGGCCCAGGTGGAACTGCATAAGCAGAAGTTGGAGCATTCTGTGGCTCCCCTTTGCAGCAGCGTGCATCTGGTGCGCATCGCAAAATTCATGAAGGCTATTGCGGAGTATTTTGGGTACGAGCAGGATGTCCAGCAATATGCCGATGACGCAAAGCAGGTGGGAGATGCCATTGTCAACCATGCCTGGGACGAGGAGAGCGGATATTTCGGCTATGTGGTACATGACGGAAATCTCTACGCTGCAGGTATTCTGAGAACGGAAGCGGGAGAAAACTATAACAAGGGTGTAGACGGCGTTACCCCGCTGATTGCGGGGGTCACAACCCCGGAGCAGACCCAGCGGCTACTTGCACACCTGACAAGTCAGCAAGAGCTGTTTACCCCGGTAGGTATATCTACTGTGGACCAGAGTGCTGGATATTACTATGACAATGGATACTGGAACGGAAGTGTGTGGCTTCCGTATCAGTATTTCCTTTGGAAATCCATGCTTGATTTGGGATATGGGGAATTTGCAGATAAAATTGCCAAAACAGCCTTGCACGCCTGGAGCCAAGAGACGGATTTCAGCTATAACACCTTTGAACTGATCCAAATTGAAAGTGAGCGAGGAGGATGGTTCCATCAGTTCAGTGGCTTATCCTCTCCACTTGTGGTGTGGTATCATTCGTACTATAAGCCTGGCACCGTAACGGTGGGTTTTGACACCTGGTTAGAGGAGTGGCACTTTTCTAACGATTATTCCAGCGCTAGAATTCGGTATAAAACCAGTCGAGTGGGAGGCTTACTTCTAGCCGTGATGAATGAGGAATATTCGGACTACTCCGTTACTATTGATGGAGAGCCAGCGCAATTTGCGCAGCGAATCCCAGGCACATTAGAGATTCAGTTGCTTCATTGTCAGGGAGAAGTGATAGTTCAAGCTAAATAAACATAGTATGCTGGATATTCTGAAATATAGGTAATGACAAACTTGGTCACAATCTATAAAACAGTCATTGATATTAGCCTCTCAAGAAACCCGGCTATACGTCAAGTATGAGCCGGGTTTCTGGCGTAGTGTGCCAGGCATGGGCAACAACTAAGTGGTGAGAGACCACTACGCGCTTGGCAGTAGGAAGTGATATTGACAATATCATGTGGCGGTTACATGGGAGGAAAGTTCTTGTTCCTACTCGGGGAGGTTTTGCAGACGGAGAGTACATGGAATCCAAGGACAATTTCGAGTTTCCCATAGACAATTCCATTCCTGTCACGGAATGGATCAATTTCACAACATGGACAGGCAAGAAAATTTGCCCCTTTACATACGATGAACAAAGGAGGTAGAACGTATGAAACAAACCTTGCCTGTTGTGCACTGCATATATACCGAAGCCGAAAAGAGCCTCGCTGAGTTGCTGGAGGAGTCTTTTCGGCTTTATCTTGTCCGCATCCTTGCGACATCTGAGGAATCCGTTGTACAATGTTTGCGATGAGTGGTCGCTTATTTCAAGGAGGAAACTATGTACTTAGAAATAAGCAACCCTATGGATTACCATGTCGCATTGTACATCCGTTTATCAAAGGAGGATGAGACCGAAGGACCATCCCAAAGTGTAACCAACCAGAAATCACTGCTCAATGAATTTGTTCAGCAGCATCGCCTTTCCGTTTACGATACCTATGTCGATGATGGTTGGAGCGGTACCAGTTTTGACCGCCCTGACTTTCAGCGCATGATTGAGGATATCGAAGCCAAGAAGGTCAACATGGTTATCACCAAAGACCTATCCCGTCTGGGCCGTGACTATATCATGACCGGTCATTATATGGAGAGATACTTCCCCGAAAAGAGAGTGCGCTACATTTCGCTGTTGGACGGTATTGACACCGGTGTAGAATCCACCGCCAATGACATTACCCCGTTCCGTGCCATTATGAACGATATGTATGCCAAAGACATTTCCAAGAAGATCAAATCCGTCAAGCGGGATAAACAGCGGAAAGGTCAGTTCATTGGCGGCAAGCCCATGTATGGCTATAAGATGCATCCGACGGAGAAAAACGAAATTGTCATCGACGAGGAAGTGGCTCCTGTGGTGCGCAGGATCTTCGCCATGGCATTGGATGGTATGAGCTGCCGAAAGATTGCGGCGACTCTCAACGAAGAAGGTGTTCCGACGCCTGCAACTTACTGTGGCTGGAATATGGGACGCAAAGGTCCTTATGCCGGACTTTGGTCCAGCGAACGCATTTCTGAAATGCTGCAGAACGAAACCTACCTGGGCAATATGGTTCAAGGACGAACGGTGAAAATCAGCTACAAGTCCAAGAAATGTCTGAAACAAGATCGGGAAAACTGGGTTGTAGTTGAAAACACCCACGAGCCGCTGATTGACAAAGAAACCTTTCAGAAAGTGCGGATGCTGGTCAACAGCCGCAGGCACACCCGAAGCAGAACCTATGACTTCTTATTAAAAGGCTTGATTTTCTGCCATGAGTGCGGTTATCCAATGGCGGTGCTAAATCGTCCGCCGGTATCCGGTGAAGATCGACTGTTTTTCGTGTGTCGAACCTACCAGCGTTTCACCAAAGCAGGTGTCTGTTCCTGCCACTCCATCAAAGAGCAGGTTGTTACCGAAGCAGTTCTGACTAAAGTAAGAGAAGTCTGTGAAGCCTATCTTGATCCAAATAAGCTTCAGCCCATTGCTGCCGATGCAGTAGAGAAAGCCCGCAAGGCGGAAAACCATGAAGCAGAAATCCAGTCCATTCAGAATAAGATCGACAGTCTGACTGCCAACCTGGATAAGGTGTATATGGATCGGCTGACCGGACTTCTTGCCGAAGCGGACTTCGAGCGCATCTATCAGCGAGTGAAGATGGACAGAACTTCTCTGGAAGAGAAGCTGAAAGAGCTGGAATCACAAAAAGAAAGCCCGGTCAGCACAGAAGACCGAGCAAGAGAGCTGGTGCAGCAGTTTTTGGATTCTGCCTACACCAGCCGGGAGCTTCTGGTCAGCCTCATCGAGCGTGTGGAACTGACCGAAAACAAACAAATCATCATCAAATTTCGCTTCCGTGAGTTGGGAGCGATTTCTTAGGGCCAATCGTTTACAATAGGCGCGGCGGAATGTTTCCCGGCTGGAAAAACGGGCGCTGAAGCTGCTGCGCGATCGCTGGAAAGAATCAAGATGATGTTGAATTGGACCGGTGTAATATACCTGCGCGAAGCGCATGTGTGGCAAATTGTGCCGCACATGTGCCACACCTTGATGAAGCATCGAATCTATGTGGGAAATAGAGAAAACAGGCAGTTGCACCGCAAAATGTAGAAAAGTTGTAAAAATGTTACAAAGTAACTATAGTTCCGAAAATATTTCGCAAAAAATCATTGACATTTTACTCACAACCGGATAGTATAAAAGTAAAAACGAAATTCTGGGCTACACCGCATGGCTCTATGCACCGCTGAAAGAGGCGAGATGTACCCTCTGCAAAGATCAAAATGTCTGCAGTGCCGCAGCGTTTTGGGCGGAGGGTGCGCAGCCGCCGGGCGGCGCACAGGCCCGCAGGGCAGACGCCGTGCGGCAGTACCTTAGGGAGAGAGGTATACCAAGTGCACCTGACAAAAAGCGAACAACAGATCATGGAGATTTTCTGGAAGGCCGATCATGCGATGGCCCAGACGGAGGTCGTTTCTACCTGCGTGGAGCGCAAATGGAAGGAACGCTCGATTTTCTCGATGCTGAACAGCCTGATGGAAAAGGGCGTCCTGCGTGAGGTCGGTTTTGTCCGCAGCGGCAAGACCTATGCCCGCACCTTTGAGCCGGCAATGTCCCATGCCGAATATCTGGCTGCTGTAGTGGCAGAGCAGTTGCCCGCAAAGCAGCTGCCGGAGCTGCTCGCCGCGTTGATGCAGAAGATGGAAACGACCCCTGCGATCCAGAAGGAGATGCGGGCCGCCCTGCGCGAAAATACGCAGTAAAGCAAACCGCAGCGCATGGATCGTGCGCAGATGCCAGAGAGATTGGATTCGTTCAAAAAAGCACCGCTGCCCGTATCGGGCGGCGGTATTTTTTTTGCGTCCCTTTCGCCTGCGGTGTGCTTGCAAGGCTGATATAAAAGCAGTATAATTAAATATTAAGCAGTATGCCTATACTGCGCAGATTCTATTCGATTTACAGGAGAACCCCGATCATGGATAAACGCAATAAAACCGCGCTGGCCTATCTGCTCATCGGTGTGGCGGCGGCAGGCCGGGCACTGCTCTCTGTGCCGGAAAACGCCGCCATTCAGGAGGTCTCGCTGACCGTGCTGGCGCTGGTGGGCTACCTGCTGCTGGCCTCCAAAAGCAGGCTGCCGGTGCTTTTCGGTGCGGCGGGCCTAGTGCTGGAGCTGATCCTCAGCGGTGCGCCTGCGGGTGGTGCATCGGTCTGGCTGATTCCCGCGCTGCGTGTGGCGGATCTCTGGCTGTTCTGGGGCGCATCGGTGGTGCTGCTCCGGCTGGCAGGGCGGCAGGGCGGCAGGGTGCCGTACCTTGCGGCGCTGCCGCTGGCTGTCTACAGCGTGGCGCACTTTCTGCCCGCGCTGACCACACTGGCGGCTGTGGCCTTTGTGGCGTTCAGCGTCCTGATGCTCTGGTTTGCAGCGGTCATGATCCGCGCTTACAACGATGCCCGCGTAAAAAAGTGACAAAATCCGAAAACTGTGGTATACTGTAGTATCTGATAAAAATTCAGCAGTGAAAGAAGGATTCCTATGATCCCGTTTAATGTGCCCCCCTGCGTGGGTGAAGAGATTGAATATGTACAGCAGGCCATTGCGTCCCACAAGATCTGCGGTGACGGTGCCTTTACCAAGCAGTGCAACGCATGGCTGGAGGAGCGCTTCCATGCCCAGAAGGTGCTGCTGACCACCAGCGGCACCACGGCGCTGGATATGGCCATGCTGCTGTGCGACCTGCAGCCCGGTGATGAGGTCATCCTGCCCAGCTTCACCTTCTCCAGCACGGCGACCTCTGCGGTGCTGGCGGGGGCGCGGCTGGTGTTTGTGGACATCCGCCCCGACACGATGAACATTGATGAGACGAAGATCGAACAGGCCATCACCGACAAGACAAAGGTCATCGTGGCGATGCACTACGCCGGTGTTGCCTGCGAGATGGACACGATCATGGAGATCGCGCACCGCCATGGCCTCAAGGTTGTGGAGGATGCGGCGCAGGGCGTCATGAGCAGCTACAAGGGCCGTGCGCTTGGCACCATCGGTGATTTCGGCTGCTACTCCTTCCATGAGACGAAGAACTACTCGATGGGCGAGGGCGGTGCGCTGGTCATCAACAACCCGGCCTACAATGAACGCGCTGAGATCCTGCGCGAAAAAGGCACGAACCGCGCGAAATTCTTCCGCGGTCAGGTCGATAAGTACACATGGGTGGATTTCGGCGACAGCTATCTGCCCAGTGAGCTGAATGCAGCCTACCTGTGGGCGCAGCTGCTCCACGCGGACGAGATCAACAACGACCGCATGAACACATGGAACGCCTACCGCGCCGCCTTCCAGCCGCTGGCCGATGCCGGTAAGGTCGAGCTGCCTGTGATTCCGGCAGACTGTGTACACAATGCGCACATGTTCTACCTCAAGTGCAAGGACCTTGAGGAGCGCACGGCGCTGATCCGTCACCTGAAAAACAACGATATTCTGGCGGTATTCCACTATGTCCCGCTGCACTCCGCCCCGGCAGGTGAGAAGTTCGGCCGCTTTGACGGCATGGATGTCTACACCACCGCCGAGAGCGAGCGCCTTGTCCGCCTGCCCATGTATTACGGCCTGACCGAGTCCGACCGCAAGCAGGTCATCGAAAAAGTTCTGGAATTTTATGCACAGTAAGCGTATACCGGGCTGGGCGCAGGTGCTGGGCACCGCCGCTGCGGCGCTGGCTTTTCTGCTTGTGTATGAGCTGGCAGTCTACCGCGTACCGCTGCAGCAGATCTTTCTGCCGTGCAGCTATTGGAGCGATGAGGTCATCTACAGCAAGCAGCTGGCCGCTGTGGTGCGCTGTGGTGCGCCGCAGGGATATTTCGGCTTTAATGAATCGCATGCCGCCAGCGGCACCTTTGCCGCATGGGGGCCGGCTGTCTTTTTTGTCTACGCGCTGCCGGGGCTTTTCCTGCGCGGGCAGAATGCTTTTTTGTGGTGCAATCTGCTGTTTGTGGTTGCAGGGTGGACCTTTTTCGCGCGGGCTGCACGGCTGAACGGCAAGCAGCAGGCAGTCTTTGCTGCCGCGCTGGCCGCCTTCAACGCACCGATACGCTATGTGTTCTCCGCCATGCAGGAGCCGCTTCACTATGCGCTTGTGCTGGCGGTGCTGGGCTGCAGTATTCTGGCACAGCGGGATAAAAGCCGCGCCGCATGGGGCGCGCTCTGCCTGCTTTGTGCCATTGCCACATTGGTGCGCCCTTATGAGGCCGTGCTTTGGCTCTACCCATTGGCGCTGGCGTGGCATGACCGGCGCCGCATCGCGGTGTGCGTTGCGGGCGGTGCAGTCTCGCTGGGCGGCACGCTGGTGCTGATGTCGAAATTTTACGCGCCCTACTTCTTCACGAATGTGGACATGACCCCCGTGCAGGAGCTTCTCCACGGTCACCCGATCGAAGCGCTGAAGGATGTTGTCCATAAGCTGATGGGGGCGCTGCAGACCGTTGGGCAGACGATCCTTACGGATTTTGCCCAGCGCAGCGGCGGATATTATCTGCTGTTCTTTCTGCTGCTCTGCATTGTGCTGGCCTGTCTGGCATGGGATGTCCGGCGGCAGCGCCCTGTGTTCTGGAAGGGGTGCGCCGCTGCGACCTCAGGCATCGTTTTTCTGGCGTTGATGCTGATGTACCGCCCGGGCGAAGGCTCGCGCCATACGCTGATTCTGGATCTGCTGCTGTTGGCAAGCCTTTTGCTGGAGAACCGCCGCCCTGCCGCAGCCACGGCCGCAGTGTCGGTGCTGCTGGCGCTGACCGGCGTACTCAGTCTGGCCAAGGGCTATGACCTGCCGCGCTACAGCGAGGTTTGGGACAATGAGGTGCAGCAGGTGCAGGCGGCACTGGAAAAGAGTCAGGCTGCAGTCGATAGCGAGGATCCCTGGGACCATACGGCGGCATACGCCTTTCTCGATGAGGTTCACTGCGGACTGCTGTACGGCGTGCCGGACGGCATGGGAATCCAGTTTGACGAGAACAGCTATCTGGAGGATGCAGCCAATCCGGTCTATGCCCGGTATGTCTTTACAAGCGCGGGCAGCAATACAGCCGCCCGCCTGACTGCAGACGGCTGGTCGGTTTTGTATGAAAGTGAAAAGTGCGTGCTGTATGAGCGCACAAGGTAGCAGGATAAAGGACACACTATGGATGTAAAAAATCTCCCGGTTCTGGAGGGCGCGGCTGTCCGGCTGCGGCCCATTGCCGATGCGGACACCGATCTGATCGTGAAATGGCGCAATACGCCGTCGGTCGTGCAGAATTTTATCTTCCGCCAGACCTTCACGCCGGAAATGCACCGCAGCTGGCTGGCTACCAAAGTCGCCACCGGGCAGGTCGTGCAGTATATCATCATCGACAAGGCCGATGATAAGCCCGTTGGGTCGGTCTATTACCGCGATATAGACAACCATAACCGCAGCGCCGAGTACGGTATTTTTATCGGCGAGGAAAGCGCGCGCGGCAAAGGCCTCGGCACCGAGACGGCAAAGCTCTTTACCGATTTTGGCTTTGCTGAATTGCAGCTGCACCGCATCAGTCTGCGGGTGCTGGCGGAAAACACCGCTGCCCGCCGCAGCTATGAAAAGGCCGGCTTTGTGCAGGAGGGCATTTTCCGCGATATGGAGCTGCTGGACGGCCAATACCGCGATGTAGTGTTCATGGCCCGGCTGGCGGAGAAATAACGATGGGAAATCGACTGCAAAAAATCCAAAAGCTGTTCAAAAAGACCCCCAACGCGCTGTTTTGCCTGTTGGGGGCAGTTGTGTTCCTTGCGGGGGTCTACCTTATCAGCTACCGTACCGCACCGTGGGAGGTCTGGCTGCCCAGCACAATGAACAACGATGAGGCTATCTACAACCGCGAGGTCGTCAGTGTCATCACACACGGCGGGCCGCAGGGATACTTTGGCTATAATGAGAATACGGCCGACATCGGACGCTACAGCACTTGGGGGCCGTTTCTGATCTGGGCCTATGCCGTCCCGGCATTTTTCTTCGGCCCCAGTGTCAATGTGGTGCTGTGGTGCAATCTGCTGCTGATCACACTGGGAATCGCATATTACGCCCGCAGTGCCCGGCTGAATGTCTGGCAGTGCCTTGCCCTGTGCGGGGTGCTGCTGGGTGTGCTGCGGCCGCTGCAATCCTCAGTCAGCGGTGCATCGGAGGCCATGCAGTATCTGATGGCCTTTGTCATCGTAGGCTCGGCGGCTGCGGTGCGCCGCACCGGCAAGACCGGCTGGCTGGTCATCGGGGCAGCGGCCTGCGCGCTCGAAACGATTTTTCGCCCCTATGCGCTGCTGTTCTGGGTGTTTCCGCTGGCGGCGGTATGGCAGCACAAAAAGCGCCGCTGTGTCTGCCTTGCAGCAGCGGCGGCCTCGTTTGTCCTGTCGATTTTTTCGATGACAAAGATGGCGGCAGCGTATTTCGGCGGCGGCATGGATTTTGCCGGTGTGCAGCTGCTTTTGCAGGGCCACCCGATAGCGGCTGTGCGCTATGAATGGGAGCGGGCTGTCAGACTGCTGGCTGCAGCGTGGCAGTATGATGTTGTGCCTACACTGCAGGGCGATGTGACCTACATCGGCGGCGGCGTGCTGACCTTTTTGGCGGTTGCTCTGGTGGCAGCGGCTTGTCTGGTCTGGGATAAGCGCAGAGGCCGCCCCACAGCGCTGAAATCCTGCGCTGCCTTCTGTGCGGGAATTGTGGTGCTGGTGCTGCTGACCATGTACAGCATTGACCCCCGCCATCTGATGCTGCTGGCAATCTTACTGATCGCCGCTTTTGTGGCGGAGGATGCCGCACCAGCAGCGGTCTATATGCCTGTGCTGCTGGTGCTGCTTTTCCCGATGAACTTTTCCCGCGGCAGTCTGCCTGAAATCAACACAGAGATGGCTGCTCAGATGGAAATCGTGGAGCAGGTCCTGCGTGAGGACGCGGCCAACGCGGGAAGCGATCCTTGGAACAGCACTCTGGCTTACGCCTACGATGATACGGTATTCCACGGCTACCTCTACGCCGTGCCGGACGGCATGGGTATTGAGTTTGACAAGAACTCCTACCTGTGGGATGCCGAGAACCCCATCTACTCCCGCTATGTGATGTGCGGCCACGGTACCCGCGTGGAGGAACGCCTGCTGGCCGAAAACTGGCAGGAGCTTGTCTCCACCGAGGATCTGGTCATCTATAAGCGCAGTTGAACACATCTGGAAGGATAACGAAGCTATGCAGAAAATTTCTTATGTGATCCCCTGCTACCGTTCCCAGCATACGGTGGGGGAGGTGGTGGCGGAGATCACCGCCACTATGAAGACGATGCCGCAGTATGACTATGAGGTCATTCTGGTCAACGATTGCTCGCCCGATGATACCATCGGCACGATCCGTGCGCTGGTGGCCGCGGATGATCATGTGACGGGGGTGGATCTGGCCAAAAACTTCGGGCAGCATGCCGCGCTGATGGCAGGCTTCCACAAATGCAGCGGGGACATCATTGTCTGTCTGGACGATGACGGCCAGACTCCCGCCGATGAGGTGGGCAAGCTGCTGGAGAAGATCGATGCCGGTTATGATGTGGTTTACGCCAGCTACGACACGAAAAGGCAGGCCGGCTGGCGCAATCTGGGCAGTTGGGCCAACAGCAAGATGACCGAGATCATGCTGGGCAAGCCGCCGGAGTTGGTGGTCAACAGCTACTTTGCCGCCCGCCGCTTTGTGGTGGACGAGATGCTGCGCTATGAGCACTGCTACCCCTATGTCATCGGGCTGGTGCTGCGCTCCACCAAGCATATCTGCAATGTGCCGGTGCATCACCGCGCCCGCGAAGAGGGCAGCTCCGGCTATACACTGCGGAAGCTGCTGAACCTCTGGATGAACGGCTTTACCTCGTTTTCGGTCAAGCCGCTTCGCATCGCCACCTATTTCGGCACGCTGTTTGCAGCAGCGGGCTTTGTGTACCTGATCTATATCGTCATTGACCACTTCACCCGCGGCGCAGCCCCGATGGGCTGGGCGTCCACCACGGCGCTGCTGCTGCTTTTGGGCGGCATGATCCTGGTCGTGCTGGGCATCATCGGCGAGTATGTCGGCCGCATCTACATGTGCGCCAACGCCGCACCGCAGTATGTTGAGCGTGAGGTCATCCGCCATGGGGAGGACAACGCATGAGGCAGCAGGCAAAATGGTTTCTCCTGCTGCATGTCATTTTGGGGGTATATGCGGGCAGCAGTGTGTGCAGCAAGCTGGCAGCGCAGCAGCCGTTTTTGAGCGCGGCGTTCCTTCTGCTGTACGGGTTGATGCTGGCGGCGCTTGTTGCCTATGCCATCGGCTGGCAGCAGGTCATCAAGCATCTGCCGCTGACAACGGCCTACGCTAATAAGGCTGTAACGGTCGTCTGGGGCATTCTGCTGGGCATGGCCGTCTTTGGCGAGGCCGTTACCCCACGGCAGGTCGTGGGGGCCGTCATCATCATTGCAGGCATTGTGCTGTTTGTGCGTGCCGACAACGAAGAGGAGGGCGGCAAATGAACCAGGCACAGCTGCCCTATGTGCTGCTCTACCTGTGCAGCACCTTTCTGTCGTCGGTGTCGCAGGTCTTGCTGAAAAAGGCCGCTATGCGGGAGCATACCTCCCTTGTGGCGGAGTACACCGACTGGCGCGTGATTTTGGGCTACGGCCTCTTTGTGGGGTGTACGCTGCTTACAATGCTGGCATACAAGGGCGTGCCGCTGAACATCGGCCCTGTGCTGGAGGCCACCGGCTATCTCTATGTGACGATCTTCGGCGTGACGATCTTCCATGAAAAGATGAACCCTAAGAAGATCGCAGCGCTGGTCATGATCGTGGCGGGTATTTTAGTGTATGCACTGTAGCAGAAAAGCAAAAGCCCTCGCTTTACCATAAACAATAAAGCACCCCCTGCCTGTACGGCAAATACAGGCAGGGGGTGCTTTGCTTTACAACCGCTCCGGCAGGCGTCTGCGTCTTGCGGGGACGCTTTGCAGCGCTGCGGCGGCGTGATCCAGCGTCAGGGCCAGCAGCAGGCCGAACACGACATCAATGACGCTGTGCTGCTTGAGCAGCATCGTGGACATTGTGATGGACACGCACAGCACCATGGCGGCCGGGCGCATCCAGCGGCGGCGCGGCGCGTCAAAAATGCTGCTGCGGTAATAGGCCAGCATCAGCGTGACCGAGTTGAAAACATGGATGGACGGGCAGACATTCATCGGCGTATCGCTGCGGTAGATCGCACGGACAAGCCGGGCAAAAATGTCGCTGCCCGGCACAAAGCGCGGGCGCAGCGCCAGCCCGTTCGGCACGATGGCGTAGAAAAGCAGTGCCATCGTCATGCCGGTGAACAGCGGCAGGCAAAGCCGCCAGAAATCCCCGCGCGGGGCCTTGTACAGCAGGTAAAACAGGGTGAACGGGATCCACGGAAACCACAGCAGATACGGCACAATGGCATATTTGCAGAAGGGGATCAAATCGTCCAGACGGCAGTGGTCCCACAGGTCGGGGGATTGGATCGTGCGCTCCAGCAGCGCGAAAAAGGTCAGATAAAACAGAGCATAGAACGCCATGAACCAGACCGGATGGCGTGAACACCAGTTGCGCATACAGTTTGCATCCTTTCGTTGATGTATCATTATACGCCCCGGGCGGGGCATAAAACAAGCGAAATTCCGCACAAGATGTAGCCGGGTTTTCGACAGAATATTGTGCGGCTTTGGCTGCCTGCTTCTGTATACTAATACGAACGAGGGGGAAGTGTTACTGCGCGCAGAATGTGAAAAAGTTGTAAATTGATGGGAAGCAAAAAGCCCCGCCTTGACGGCGGGGCAAAATTTATGAAATTACTCCCCCAGCGAGACAGGGTGGTCGGTCGGGGTATGCGCGCTCTGGTACTGCAGCGCGGCGGCGATGAAGCCCTTGAACAGGGGATGGGCGCGGTTCGGGCGGCTCTTGAACTCGGGGTGGAACTGTGCGCCGAGGTGGAAGTCGCGCCCCGGGATCTCGACCGCCTCGACAAGGCGGCCGTCAGGGCTGGTGCCGGCAATGACAAGGCCCTTCTCCTCAAACTCGGTGCGGAACGCATTGTTGAACTCATAGCGGTGGCGGTGGCGCTCATCAATTTCGGTCGTGCCGTAGCATTCGGCCATCTTGGTGCCGGGGGTGATGGTGCAGGGGTACTTGCCCAGCCGCATCGTGCCGCCCTTTGTCTCAACGCCCTGCTGGTCGGGCATCAGGTCAATGACGTTGTGCTGGCCTTCGGGGGCAAACTCGCTGGAATTGGCGTCGGCGTAGCCCAGCACATTGCGGGCGTACTCCATGACCATGATCTGCATACCCAGACAGATGCCGAAGTAGGGGACATGGTTCTCCCGCGCGTACTGGGCAGCCTGGATCATCCCCTCGATGCCGCGGTCGCCGAAGCCGCCGGGAATGATGATGCCGTCCGCATCGCCCAGCTCCTCGGCGCAGCAGCTCTGGTCCACCAGATGCTCGCTGTCCACCCACTTGATCTCGACCTTGCTCTCGTTCTCAAAGCCGGCGTGGTACAGGCTCTCCATAACGCTGAGGTAGGCATCGTGCAGCTTGACATACTTGCCCACCAGTGCGATGGTGCAGGTCTTGCTGCGGGTGGCAATGCGGCTGATCAGCTCTTTCCACTCGGTCAGGTCGCTCGGCGGGGTCTGCAGGTGCAGCTGGCGGGCCACAACATTGGTAAGCCCTGCGGATTCCAGCATCAGCGGGCACTCGTAAAGGCTCGGCATCGTCAGGTTCTCAATCACGCAGTCGGGGCGCACATTGCAGAACATGCTGATCTTGCGCTTGATGTCATTGCCGACCGGGCCATCGGCGCGCAGGACGATGATGTTGGGGCAGATGCCCATGCCCTGCAGCTCCTTGCAGGAGTGCTGGGCCGGCTTGGACTTGTACTCATCGGAGCCGGAAATGTAGGGCACCAGCACGACATGGATGTAGCAGCAGTTCTCGGGGCCCTGCTCCAGCCCGACCTGACGGATGGCCTCCAGAAAGGGCTGGCTCTCAATGTCGCCGGTCGTGCCGCCAATCTCGGTGATGACAACATCAGCCTCGGTGCTTTTGGCAAGGTTGTAGATGTAGCTCTTGATCTCATTGGTGATGTGGGGGATGATCTGCACGGTCTGGCCCAGATAGGCACCCTGACGCTCCTTGTTCAGGACATTCCAGTAGACCTTGCCGGTGGTCAGGTTGGAGTATTTGTTCAGGTTTTCATCGGTAAAGCGCTCATAATGGCCGAGGTCGAGGTCGGTCTCGGTGCCGTCGTCCGTCACAAAGACCTCGCCATGCTGCAGCGGGCTCATCGTGCCCGGGTCCACATTGATATAGGGGTCCAGCTTCTGGCTGGCGACCTTCAGCCCGCGCGTTTTAAGCAGCCGCCCCAGACTGGCCGCCGTGATGCCCTTGCCCAGACCGGAGACAACGCCGCCGGTCACAAAAATATACTTCGTTGCCATAATTCACCCTCCATACCGGGGACGCAGAAACGCCCGCCGTATCCCAAAAAAATTCCTTTCCATTATACATCGGAAAAAATCGTTTTTGCAATAAGGCGGGCGTAATTTTTAATTTTTGTTAAAAAATAATGGCGCAGACTTTAGATTCTTCAGCTTCGGTGGGTGTACTTGAGGATCTCGCGCATCAGGATCCGCATGTCGAGCGGCTTGCCGACATGGCTGTTCATGCCGGACTCAAGGCAGGCGCGCACATCATCGGCAAAGACATTGGCTGTCATTGCAATGATCGGCGTGCCCTCGTCGGGGCCAACGCCCTCAAAGGCGCGGATGCAGCGGGTGGCCTCAAGGCCGTTCATCTCGGGCATCATGACATCCATCAGGACGGCATCGTAGGTGTGGGGCGCAGCGTGCTGGATGGCATCGACCGCCTCGCGGCCGTTGGTCACGGCCGTCACCTCGGCGCCCTCTGCCTCCAGCAGGGTCACGGCAATCTCGCTGTTCAGCTCATTGTCCTCAGCCAGCAGCAGGTGCAGCCCCGCAAGGGTCGGCGCGTCCTCCTGTTTGGCGGGCTGCTGCTCGGCCACAGGGTGGGGCGTGGGGTCCACCGGCAGCGACAGCCGCACGATGAAGGTCGAGCCCTTGCCGGGCTCACTCTCGACATCGAGTGAGCCGTGCATCTGGTCAACGAGCTTCTTTGTGATGGCCATGCCGAGGCCCGTGCCCTTGTAGTGGGTGCGGCTCGAGCGCTGCTCCTGCGTAAAGGGCTCAAAGATATGCTGCAGGAACTCCTCGCTCATGCCGATGCCGTTGTCCGTGATCTCGATGCGCAGATGGACAAGGCCCTCCTCATACAGGGTCTCCTTGGCGCAGAAGCGGATCGTGCCGCCGTCCGGCGTGTACTTGACGGCGTTGGAGAGGATGTTGATCAGTACCTGCCGGACATGCAGCTCGCTGCCGACGAGATAGGGGTGCCAGAACGGGCCGATCTGCTTGGTGAAGGTGAGATTGCGCTCAATGATCTGCCCCTCCACGATGTCGCAGCAGGACTGCAGCAGCACGCGCAGATCAAAGGGATTGTTGAGCAGCTTCATGCTGCCGGACTCGATCTTGGACATGTCCAGCACATCGTTGACGAGCGACAGCAGGTGGGAGGCTGCGCCCCGCATCTTGGTAAGGCAGTCCCTGACGCGGGCCTGATCCTCAAAGTTTTCCTCGGCAATATCCAGCATGCCCATGATGCCGTTGATGGGGGTGCGGATGTCGTGGGACATGTTGGACAAAAACTCGGTCTTGGCGGCGCTGGCCTCCTCGGCACGGTGCAGGGCAGCCTCGGTCAGATCGCGGAAGCGGCGCGCACGCATCGAAAGCACCACGCAGACATTGGTGATGATCACGCAGAGCACGATGAGCACCACAAAGAGGGGATACTGGTAGGTCAGGCGCACCAGCGAGAATTCCTGCTGGCCCAGATTGATATACTTATTGGTCAGCGCCACGACATCGGCACGGGTCAGGCTGTCCACGCTCTTGTTCAGCACGCTGAGCAGAAGTACATCATAGTCAGCGCGCACACCGATGCAGAAGCTGCGGCGTTCATCGCTGAGCATCGCGCGCAGCTCGTTATACTTGTCGTCAAAGACGGCGCGCTCGGCCTGATAGGTGTAGGTGTAGCAGGCGTCCGCATCGCCGCTGCGCACAGCCGCCAGACAGTCGTCAAAGGAATCTGCGTATTTTACATTTGAAATATCCTGCAGGCCCGGCAACTCAAGCGAATCAGAGTTGAAATTGTCGGGCACGACCGCCTTGCTCAGCCCGCCGCTGTGGCTGCGCAGCATGACCCATGAAAACTCCGCCGACAGGTAGGAATTTGTCAGCTGGTAGCCGTAATCCTCCGCTGTGGAGTAATCATCGGAGAAATCTATGACGAAATCAGCACCGCTGCTCTCAAGCATCGTGCGGTATTCGCTGCGGCTGGCCGGCGTCAAAAAGCTGTAGTGCAGCTGGGCGCGGTCTGCCACGAGCTTAAAGAGGTCTACCATGATGCCGGTCGGGCAGCCGTCCTCGTCCAGATAGGAGTAGGGGTAGCGGTCCGGGTTGACCAGAACCTGAAAGATGGTGCCGTTTGCGTTGTGGGTGGTGATGTAGTTTTCCTCAGCAGCGGTCAGGTAGAGCTTGTTGCTGGAGTGGATGTTCTTGTTGTACTTGTCAAACAGGGTCGTGCGCCAGGTGGGGTCATCGCGGTCCATCTTGGCCAGTGCGTCATTGACCAGCTGCAGGGTGGCGCTGTCGTCCTTGCGCACGGCAATGTAGCAGTCCTGCAGGTCAAAGGTGTCGATGATCCACTCGTTGTTGGTCTTGCGCAGCCGGTTGGAAACGGCCGCTGTGATCACCCCGGTACGCAGCGCCAGCGAAAGCTCCTCGTCCGTGTCGAAGTAGATCGGCGTGTAGGTAAAGCCGTGCTCCTCGGCGTAATTGATAAAGCTCTGGTTGCGGCCGTTGCCGCGGCGGCTCATGCCGACGATCATGCCGTTGTAGGTTTCGTAGTCGCCCGCAACGATGCTGCGGTTGCCGGCCTTGACGGTCAGCATCGTGGCCAGATTGGAGATCGGATCGCTGGAGAAGGCAAAGCGCTCGGCGCGCTCCGGCGTCTTGCGCAGCGTGGGCAGCAGGTCGATCTCGCCGCGCTCCAGCATGTCAGCGGCCTCGTTGGCATTACAGTCGTAGGCCACATACTCAAACTTTACATTCTCATACTGGGCGATCCGCTGCAGTACCTCGTAGGAATAGCCGCTGCGGTGGCCGTCCTTATCCATGACATGGTAGCCCGTGTAGGCGTAAAAGCCTACGCGCAGGGTGCGCTGGGGGGCGTCATTGCTGCCCGCCGCGCTGGCGGGCATGGTAAAGCCCAGCAGTGCGGCCAGCAGCATACTGGCAAGCAGCAGGCAGCAGACCGTGCGCCGCAGGGCGGGAAAGCTCTCCTTTTTATTATACATGGCAGGGGCACTCCGGTTCCTGTGCGGCGGCAGAGGAACCGCACATAGTATTCTGCAGGGCCGGCCTGCAAGTGGGTGCTTTACAGCTCCCGGACCGCCGCCAGCACTTCCTCGTGGGCGGCAAGGACGGGCGGCCAGAGGCTTGCATCCTCCAGCGGCTTGGGGCCGCGCACCGCATCGCAGAGGGCGGCGGCGGCCTTGTACAGGCGGTCCATGCCGAGGTTCTGGGCCACGCCCTTGAGGGTGTGGCTGGCACGGAAGGCCAGCTCCCAGTCCTGCGCGTCCAGCGCAGCCCGCAGCTGCTCAAAGCTGGGGTCGCCGGGGGTATTTCAGAACAAATTTTTTGATGAGCGCCTCGCTGGGCAGGCGGCTGAGGGTGGCGCTGTAATCGCCGCCGACACGGGCATAAAATTCCTGTAATGTCATGGTAAATCACCTTTCTGACAATGAAATTATTTTTCCTCAGTATATTGGCGGAGCAGGCAGCAATTTCTTGTCTGCTTGGCATCGTGCAGCAGTGTCTCGGCCTGTACAATGGCCGGCTCGATCGGGCAGGCACCGTACACGCCGCCGAGAGAGACCGTCAGGCGCAGGTCGGGGTAGTCGGTCAGCCGGATCGCCTCGACCGAGGCGCGGATCTCCTCCGCCCGCTGTGCAAAGATATGCGGCGAGATATGGGGGAACAGCAGCAGGAACTCGTCATCACCGTAGCGCACCAGCGCATCGCTGCTGCTGCGCACACAGGCCGAGACCGCACCCACCACGGTGCGGATCGCAATGTCGCCGGCCTGACGGCCGTAGGTCTCGTTGATTGTGCCGAAATGGTCGAGGTCAAGCAGCAGGACACCGTCCGCCTCCATCTGCTGCAGCAGCTGGCTCTCAAAAAAGCTGCGGTTGTAGGCGTGGGTCAGCACATCGCGGGAAAGCTCGCGGTGGTAGTCGCAAAGCTCCTCAACGGGGGCTGCCTGCCCCACTGCGCCCAGATAGAAGGGGGGATCGTTCTCACTCCAGATGCTGCGCAGGGCGATGCGGTGCCAGCGCAGCTCGCCGTCAACGGGCAGCAGCATCGAAAGCTCGGTGTTGGGGTGGGCACTGGTGGTCGCGCGCAGCGCTTTCTGGATGCGGAGGATACCCTCCCGCGTGAAGCCGGATTTGTCGATGTCCTCGGGCAGATGCAGCTCGGCAGGGACCTTCATATGCTCGACCGCCCACGGCGAAAAGTGGACCAGGCCCGTGGTATCGTTGTATTCCATTTGGATGCAGCGGGCGTTTTTGACAAAAAAGTCCGCTTTGGCACGCAGCACCGACAGCACGCGGAGAATGCGGTCCTGCCCGGGCAGCGCGTTCTCCTCCAACAGCGTCTCCGAGAGGTGCTGCGCCTCGGCAAGGGTGTTGCGGGGGGCATCGGCTGCGGCGGAGGTACTCAGCTCGGCCTGCAGGCGCGGCGCGGCCTCCTGCAGGCACTGCAGAAGCAGCGGGTTGAAGGCACCGCACTCGCCGTTCAGGATCATCTGTATGGCGGTGTCATGGCTGTAGGCCTTTTTGTAGCAGCGCTCACTCGTCAGCGCGTCATAGACATCGGCCATCGCCACGACCTGCGCGGCAATGGGGATCTGCTCTCCCTTCAGCCCGTCCGGGTAGCCGCGCCCGTCATACCGCTCGTGGTGCCAGCGGCAGTTGGCGTAGGCCGTCTTGACCAGATCGCTCTCCTGCTGGAAGGGTAGCTTGTCGAGGATCTCCGCACCGATCGTGGTGTGGGTCTTCATCGTGTCAAATTCTTCCTTCGTCAGCTTGCCGGGCTTGTTCAGGATGGACTCGGGAATGTTGATCTTGCCGATGTCGTGCAGTGCGGACGCCGTGCTGATCAGCGATATATCGGCGGCGGTCAGCTTGTAGCGGTCGGTCTGCTGTACCAGCGTGTGCAGCAGGATTTCGGTTGCAGTCTGGATGTGCAGCACATGCAGGCCGCTCTCGCCGTTGCGGAATTCCACGATATGGCTCAGGATGTTGATCATCGTGGAGTTGCTTTTTTCTTTTTCGTAGACCTGCTCGGCCACCAGCTGAACCAGCCGCTTCTGCTTGGCAGAAAGCATCAGGGTGTTGATAACGCGGCGGCGGACCACGGCGGTGTCAAATGGGCGGCTGATATAGTCGCTTGCGCCGAGGTCGTAGGCGCGCTCCACAAAGCTGGACGCATTCTCGGCAGAGATCATGATGACGGGAATGTCGTCGATCCAGTGACATTTCTTCATCATGGCCAACACTTCAAAGCCGTCCATCTCGGGCATCATGATGTCAAGCAGCAGCAGGTCGATATTCTCGTCCGACTGCATGACCGACACGGCCTGCAGGCCGTTCTCCGCCTCCAGAATGTCATAACCGTCACCCAGCATCTCTGTCAGTATGGCGCGGTTCATGGCGGAATCGTCCGCAATCAGGATCCTCTGTTTCGCTTCACGCATGCTCTCACCTGTGCCCTTACAAAATTTAACCTGCACGGGGAAGGGGGCGCAGACCCCCATACTGTCTATATTATAGTATATGACTACCGTTAAAAGCAACAGATTTGTGCAAAATAGTCGAAAATAGTCGAAAAATGAAGTACAAAAAACCGGGCAGCCCCCACGGCGGGTAGGCTGCCCGGCATAACGCAACACAGCAATAAGCCCACGGAGGGCTTGCGGGTCAGTTTCTTTTTCTGCCCGGTACGATGGCGGCCGCCATGCTGACAGCGGCTGCCGCCAGAGCGGGGTAAAGCACCAGACAGAACGCCTGATACCAGCTTGGCACAAAATACTGCCAGAAGTGCGGCAGCGTGTCGGCGGCGTTCAGTGTGATGCCGCTCATCGTCAGGGTCACGGTCTTGTTTTCCTCCGGGCTGCAGGGGTCGAGGCGCAGCGCGGCCAGACTGGTGCGGGGCAGCGTGTAGATGTACCGTCCTTCGCCCACACTCCGGGGGAACACCCGGCGGTCGGCAGAGTAATCCTCGCCGACTTTTGTTGTATAGTACAGGCACAATTCCCGCGCTTCTCCGTCAAACTGCGCGGTGTAGCTGATGGTGCGCACCACGCGGTCACCGACATTTTCCAAAATCATCTGCGGGTCGCCGTCCACGGTGGTCAGTGTGCCGTCCTCGTTTGGGGTCAGCCCCACCAGCTGCCAGTCGGTCGCGGCCATTGTCTCCTCGGTCAGGCGGCCCTGCGCACGGGCCAGACTGTCACTGCCAAGGTGGAACGCCCCCAGCACGACCCAGACGGCCAGCGCCGCCAGATAGGCGGTCAGCGGCAGCGCACCGCGCCGCCCAAACCATTTCTGCAAGGCTTTCATCGGGCGCTCACCTCCATCTGCATCGGGGCAAAGCCCGCATCGGTCACGCGGTAGAGCAGCGTCTCGCCGCTCTGGGCCGCCGCTAGCTTGTCGGTGAACAAATCGGCGTAGCTTTGCACAAAAATATCATCCAGCGTCTGGATATACAGCACCGTGCAGCCGTTGCCGCGCACGATGCTGTCCAGCTCCGCGGCTGTAAAGGCGTGGTAGTAGGTGTTTTTCACACCCTCGGCGGGCTGCAATTCGGGCAGGCCCAGCTCGCCGCCGCCGCCGATCATCTTTGTCTCGCCGGTGTCGGGGTCCGTGGTCACGGTGCCGGAATAGTCCACCAAAATCGGGTAGAAATCAAACACGGCGCTGAACCAGCCCTCGCCGTTGTCGCCCTGCCCGACATAAAAGACGCGGTCATCGGGGGCAAGGTAGCTGCACACCAGCTCGGCCTCGGCACGCTCGGCGCGGCGGTCGGTGAACTCGCTGTCCGCAAAGCCCAGCACGCTCAGCTGCGGCAAAATCAGCTGGCTCTGGCGGAACAGCATCCCGCAGGCCAGCACCAGCACAAACAGCTCAAAGGCAGCGTGCGGCTGTCGGCGGGTCGCAGCAAAAACCGCTGTCGGGCCATCGGCCCCGCCCTTGACCGTGATCTGCGGCAGCAGCGCCACCGACAGACACCCCAGTGCAAGGATGAACCAGCCGATGTAATAGCTGTAAATGTAGCGGTTGTAGTCGGTCAGCTGCTCGGCCTGAAAGGTCTTGAAGATAAAGCCGTAGCTCAGCGCCAGCATGAGGTTGTAGCCCAAAAAGCAGACGCCGGACAGCACGCCGATGACCGCAATGCGCGCCTTGAGCCGCCGCGATGCTGCCGCCAGAATCGCCACGACAAACACGATGGCAATCAGCGCGACCACATTGCGGCCCTGCCCGATCATGCTCAGCTTGCCGTCACTCGTCCAGAACTGGTGGCCCATGTCGGCCATCGCAGTGCGGAACTGGGCCTCGCGCTCGGCGTAAAAGCCCTCGACCGGCTGGCCCAGCAGAATTTTGATGCCGTTGACAACGACCGCAGACAGCGGGGCGCTCGTCTCGCCGACGCCGGAATCACTGGCGCTGCGGCTGACGAGCCAACCGACATAGCGCACATTCCACAGATAGTAAATTGCCATCGGTGCGGCAAAGCAGGCCAGGCTGAAACCGGTGCGGGGGAGCAGACCGGCCTTGAAATCGCCGTCGTCGGCAAACAGCCACTCGTCCACAGCCACCAGCCCCGCCGCCACCAGTGCCAATACAAAGGTGTTGGCCTTGATGTTGGCAGACAGCGCCAGAATCGGCAGCACGGCCCATTTGGGGGCCGAATTTTGGCGCAGCGCCAGCCACGCGGCCACCGCCCCGCCGAACACAAGGCCCGCGGGCACATCACCGTAGCTGGTCATGTAGGTGGTCGTTAAATAAATGGTGTGGTTGTAGTTTGTGAAGAAGAACGGCACGCACCACAGCACAGCGGCCATCGGCACGGCCACGCGCCACTTGCTGCGCGGGATAGCCCCCACAACAGCGGCAAAAACGGAAAAATACAAAATGTCATAACCGACATAAATTTTCCAATCTGCATAATTACCGAGAAATTGGAAGAAATACGAGAGCAAGGGCAAGCCGGGGTTCTGGGTCGCAGCCCACGGTGTGCCCAGTTCGGCGGTCGCGTACAGGTCGTTATTGACCTTGGTGATCTTGACAGCGGTGGCCCAAAGGCTCAGCTCGTCAAAATCGGCGGCCATCGGCTGGCGCACAAAAAAGTAGACGGTAAACGCCAGCGCCATGCCCCAGAACAACACACTGCCCGGTGTGAACAGCATCTGCAGCGCATCTGTGTGTTTTTTGCGGGTGAGCAGCACCCAAACGCCGCCCGCCAGACACAGCGCGTACACCGCCCATGCAGCGGGGTACAGCACGCCCGCCATTGCGGCCAGCGTCAGCACCGCCACAATCAGCGACAGCGCCGTCAGCGGTGCGACCGCCGCCGGGATGCGGCATTTCAGCGTAAGCACCGCGCAGCCGCAGAACAACGCCGCCACGGCGAAAAGTACGCAGAGTAGTTCCATAGGGTAGACTCCTTCATATGGGTTGGCTGTAGGGGCCGATGCCTGCATCGGCCCGCGGGGCGTCGAGGACGCCGCCCCCTACAAATGTGCAGGAATGTAGGGGCCGCACATGTGCGGCCCGCAGCTTTCCCGCAAAAGCGATTTTGCCTTTTGGCTGCGGGCCGGGCATGCCCGGCCCCTACGGTGTGCTTTATTTTTTCCTTATAAAAAGGGAAATGAAGGCGGCGGCGATACAGGGCCCAAACGCCAGCACCAGCCACCAGCCGGCGGAGGGTACAAACCGCAGATACCACGGCCGCGCGGGGTTCAGCTCGATGCCGGTGAAGAGGGTCGGCACGCCGCCCACACTGTCGGGGTCGATGCGCAGCCCCGTCACCCACTTGCCGCCCAAATCAAAGGTGTAGACGCCGGGGGCTGTCACCCGGGCAAAGACCTTCTGTGCCTCGGTGTAGTCGGTCTGGCCGGGTTTCAGGTAATACAGCGCTACGCCGCCCGGGGGCAGCCGGTGCGCCGCGTCCAAAACCACGGTTTCGATATACCCCTGCCCCTGCCAGTAGATGCGGGGATCGCTGTCTGTCGAAAGATACCACGCAGGGTCATCGTCCGGCGGTGTCCACCACTCGTTGGAGGAGTAGGGCGCAAAGCTCTCGGTCACAAGGTCCGCGGCGTCCAGATGCGTCTGCGGCATCTTGCCCTGCAGCTGGTAGTTCAGCATCACGCCGCAGCCGACAAGGCAGCGCACCACCCAGAACACCGCCGCCAGCAGATAGGCCAGCACCAGCAGCTGGCGCGGCTTGAAAAGCGGTTTTTTCATTTACGCCACCCCGCTTTCTGCCACGGCCGCCAGTGTAAACGGTACGGCGGCGTCCGCGCCCTCAAAATGGTAGAGGGTCGCGGGCATGTCGTTCGTCAGGCCGCCCTCAAACAGGGGGCTGAACTCCCGCTGCAGGTAGTCGTCGGCCCGGTCGATCAGGATATAATCGCAGTCCTTCTCGGCCATGTAGGCCACCAGCGTGTCCGGCACGCAGACGGCCTTGTAGTCGTACAGCGTCCAGTTTTCGCTCTCGACCAGATTCATAAAATCGCTGTCCCAGCGGTCCTTTGTCTCGCCCAGACGGCCGTAAAAGCCGCCGAAGCCGTTCACGACCTGTGCGGTCAGCTCATACCGGTAATAATACCACCGCGTGGCATCGTCGCCCTGACTGATGACCAGCACCCGGTCAGGCCAGTCCAGCACGGTGTTCATCGTGTTTGCGCGGCTTTGTACATCGGCGCGCAGCGTGTACAGGCTGTCGGCCCCGGTCCAGAACCCCGCAGCCGGGATGCCGCGCCAGCAGAACACGGCAAGGATCACCGCCGCCGCTCCGCCCAGCGCAAGGCGGCCCAGCCGCTGCCGCGCGCTGTTTGCCAGCAGGCAGAGCATCGCCAGCATCCACGCCTGATAGTAGGGGGCAAGGTAACGGTCGTAATCCTTGAGCATCAGCCCCTCAAGGTCGGAAAAATTGTAGCAGTAGAGGATCAGGTGGAACAGATACAGCGCCGCAAAGCAGAACGCAAACCCAAGATGTGCCGCAAGCACCCGGCGGCGGGCAGGGCCTTTTTCCGCAGCCAGCCACGCGGCTGCGGCCACCATCGTGATAGCCGCCACGGCAATGACGCCGCCGCCCAACAGGCAGATGCGCCGGGTGAAGAACGCGCTACCCATGGCGGTCATGATCTGGGCAAATTTCTCGGTACGGCCGATGCCCAGCAGCTGCTTGACGCCGCCCACGAGGACCGCGCCGTAGCTCAGCCCCTCACTGCCGACGCTGGCAGCAGTGTCTGCCGTGGGGGTGACGGCTGCCGTATAGCGGCCCCAGCTTAAAAACGCCGCCAGCACAACAACGGCCAGCGCACCGGCTTGGAGCAGAGCTTTCGGGAAGGCTTTTTTGATGGGCGCATCCGCCGCAAACAGCAGGTCCAGCCCGATCAAAAAAGCCGCGATCAGCCCGTAGGCAAAGCAGATGTCTTTGGTCAGGGTCAGCACGGCCAGCGGCAGCGCGACCAGCCAATAGGCGTATTTGTGGCGTCCCACCGCAAAATAAAGGCAGAGCGTGCCGCCGAAAAGCATCGCCAGCGGCAGGTCGGCCATCGCGTTGACATACTGCACGGCGTAGCTGCCTGCAGCCGTGGCCGAAAAGAAGTACGGCAGCAGAAACCCGGCGGCAAACACCAGAATGCCCTCGGCCCATTTCGGGCGCGGCAGTGCGGCGGCAGCGGCCAGGCAGGCCAGCGCCAGTGTGTCGATGGCGGCCAGACACGCCCACTCAGCCCAGAGGCCGAACGGCTGGAACAGGAAGGTGAGCAGGCTCGTGGCAGGGTAGGTAAAGCTGGCCTTCAGGTTGACGGGGTCGGCCACATAAAACGCGCCGCGCTCTACGACCATCTTGGGGGCAAGGCCCCATGCCGTGAACTCGTCCCACTGGGTGAACATCGGCTCTTGCACGCAGAACAGCACCCAGATAAACGCAACACCGCCCAGAAACAGGGTAAAGCCCGGCGTACACAGGGCGCTCTGCCATGCTTTGCGCACCCCGGCGGGGCGCAGCTGCACAAGGCCCAGCACCCATACGGCGGCCAGTGCCAGCAGCACCAACACCGCCCCGGCCCGCAGGATGCCCGCAATGCCGCAGAGATACAGCACAACGACCGCGCCGCTCAACACCGGCAGCGGCAGCAGGGCGGGGGAAAGACCGGATTTTTCGCCCAATATCGCGCAAGCACCGCAGAGCAGAAGCAAAAGCGCAAGGGCATAGAGAAGATGCAGCATGGGAGCCTCCTTTCGTGTAATGCCTTCCCCCCTTGGGGGAAGGTGGCCGAAGGCCGGATGAGGGGCGAAGTCCCCGTGATAACCCTTACATGGGCTATAGAGGCACCGCCGCCCCTCATCAGTCGCCTTCGGCGACAGCTTCCCCCAAGGGGGAAGCCCTTTTACTTATAAATCGTGTACACCGGCCCCACAAAGTAGTGCTGGAACAAGAGTACCGCCCCTGCAAAGGCGTACCACCCGCACAGGGGCACGGCCAGCGCGGCGGCCTTTTCTGCGGTCAAGCGCGGGGCAAGCGCACGGCGGGCCAGTGCGGCAGCAGCCACCACAACCAGCAGCCAGACCGGCAGGAAATACCGCGTCTGCAGGCCCACGATGCGCACCATGGCCACCGGCGTGTAGGTGATATACATCGCCGTCATCGCGCCCACCGCATAAACCAGCCCGAACACGCCCAGCCAGCCGGTGCGGCGGCGGCCCAGTGCATCCGCAGCGGGTGTGCAGAGCATTGCGGCCAGCAGCAGCACCAGCGGCGCAGTCAGGCTGATAAACGCCACGGGCATATCCTTCCAGCCGAACAGACCCAGCTGGCCGATAAAGCCGTCGTTCTCATACAGTGTGCCCAGCAAAACAGCGATGTAACGCAGCGGATTCTTCAAAACAAACAAAAGCTGCGCGCCGCCGTTGACGGCTGCGCCGCCCTGCCGGGCAATCGCGCCGTAGTTGTGGCGCAAAAGCGTGCCGTACTGCTCAACACCGAAGGTCAGCGCCAGCGCACCCGCCGCCGTCAGCACGGCGTACACGGCGCGGCTGAACCGCACTTTCCACTCGGTCTTGCGCACCACAAAGGGCAGCACGACCCACAAAAGATTGATGTAGGGCTTGGTGCCGTTGGCAAACACGCAGGCCAGCGCATAGCAAAGCGCCGTCTTATCGTTCCATTTCTCCTGCGTCAGCAGCGCCAGCATGAGATAATAGCAGCCCAGCAGCGTTGCGTCATAACTTAACGATGCGCCCATGTAGAGCGACATCGGCAGCAGCATTATACACAAAAAAGCAGGCTTGCACTTGTGCGCAGTGCGCAGCGCCGCATAGCACATCGCCGCGTAGGCCAGCAGGTTGACCAGCCGCCCGCCGTACAGGCAGCCCAGCGCACCAAATCCCAGCAGCCGCGCCAGCGCCATGCCCAGTGCCCCGGGCAAAAACGGCAAAATCAAAAAGCTGATGGGCTCAGTTACGGAATCTGCCGTAGAATCGCGGCTTTCCCAGTTGAGATACTGCGTAAAGCTGTCCCAGATGCTCTCGACCCGGCCGTCCTTGCCGTATTGCTTCAGCGCATAGCCCACCGTGTTGTAGGCCTGCTCGGCGTGGGTATCGGGGTCAGTGCCGACACCGGCCGAGGTGTGGGCATTGACCCACGCGCCGGGGAAGGCTGCGACCAGCTCGTCCACATCCATCGGATAGCCGCGCGCGGCGTCAAAGTCAAAGCGGCCCATCGAGATCGCGTAGGTGCGCAGATAATGGTCTGTTTCATCGGGGGTCTGCAGCGGCGGGTTTGCAAAAACGAACAACATACCGCACAAAAGGATGCATGCCGCGCCCCGTTTGGCAAAATCTTTGACCCGGCGCAGCAGCAGCGCCGCCGCACCCGCCAGCACAGCCAACCCTACACAAAAGCCGGTGACGGCCAGCGGTGCAAGGCCCCGGGCGTCCAGCCCGTAGAATACGCGCCAGTAGTAGCTGGCCACGATGCCCAGCGCGGCGCACAGCACCAACACGAAAGCCCACCGGGCGGCGGGGTGCTGCACGGTGGGTGAAATTTCACGTTTGTTCGGCGTATTTTCCATATTACAGAATATACTGCCCGACCTTGTACTGGTCCAGATTGCCGCGCAGGAACTCGATGGTCGCGGCCAGGCCCTGCTCAAAGGTGTACTGCGGCTTCCAGCCGGTCAGCTCGCGCAGCTTGGTGGAATCGCCCAGCAGGCGGTTGACCTCGCTCTTTTCGGGGCGCAGGCGCTCTGCCTCGCAGACGATCTTGGCGTTGGGGTTGATTTGGGCGATCAGTTCATTGGCCAGATCGCCGATGGAATGCTCAATGCCGGTGGCAATGTTCAGCTCCTGACCGATGGCGGCATCGCAGTCGGCAATCGTCATAAAGCCGTTGGCCGTGTCCTTGACATAGTTGAAGTCGCGGGTCGGGGTCAGGCTGCCGAGCTTGATCTCGGTCTGGCCGGCCAGCAGCTGGGTGATGATGGTCGGGATGATGGCGCGGCCGCTCTGGCGCGGGCCGTAGGTGTTGAAGGGCCGCACGATGGTTACGGGCAGATCAAAGCTGCGGTAGAAGCTCTCGGCCAGACGGTCGGCACCGATCTTGGTGGCGGAGTAGGGGCTTTGGCCCTGAAAGGGATGCTTCTCGTCGATGGGCACATACTGTGCCGTGCCGTAGACCTCGCTGGTGGAGGTGACGAGTACGCGCTGGGTGTCCAGCTCACGCGCGGCGTTCAGCACATTCAGCGTGCCCTTGATGTTGGTGTCCACATAGCTGTCGGGGCTGTGGTAGGAGAAGGGGATCGCAATGAGGGCGGCAAGGTGGAACACCCGCTCCTGCCCGCGCATGGCGGTGCGCACGCCGTTGGGGTCGCGCACATCACCCATAAAGACATCAATTTCATTGCGGATCTCCGGCGGCAGGGTGTCGATCCAGCCCAGCGAGCCGAAGGAATTGTACAGGCAGAATGCGCGGACCTTTTCGCCGCGCTTGACGAGTTCTTCGGTCAGATGGCTGCCAATAAAGCCGTCTGCACCGGTGACCATAACGGAATGTGCCATTGTATGCTCCTTTATTCAAGGGGACAGTGCCCCATACTTCATCTTATTACAAAACAGTATAACCGATTTCGGGGAAGATTTCAACTGTAAGTTACGAATAGTGAATGGGCGGTTGCGTGGAAAGCCCCTCAGGTCTCGCAGGCTCGGCCAGCTCCCCGCACAGCGGGGCGCCTTTTCTCGCGGGCTTCGCCCGCGCAAACGGCCTCCCCTCTCAGGGGAGGTGGCCGAGCGTCAGCGATGGCCGGAAGGGCTCTGGCCGTGCCCGTTGCAGCGCATCATTCAAAATTTGCGGCAAAAAATCCCTACAACCCTATTGACATGCGGTAAATTCCGTGTTACGATATAGTCAACCTACAAAGCACATAGGTTTATCACGAAAAAGAGGAGGTGCAAAGCACAATGGCTCATGTCTTCGGCAGTCTGCTGCGTCAGAATTTCCGCTGCGGCCGAATGCCCATCTCCCGGGCGGCAGCAGTCCGGGCGCGGGGCATTGCTTTGCACTGCCTGTAAAATTTCGCGCCGCACTGTATATTCTGCCCGGGAGTTGCGCCAAGCAGCCCCCGGCTTTTCTTTTATACAAAATCAAACAGAATAAAAACAGAAATGAGGATTCTATCATGAGCGAGCGTAAACTGCACTTTGAGACCCTTCAGCTGCATGTCGGCCAGGAGCAGGCCGATCCTGTCACCGATTCCCGCGCGGTGCCGATCTACCAGACCACCTCCTATGTGTTCCCCAATTCCCAGAATGCCGCTGACCGCTTTGCCCTGAAGGCCGAGGGCAACATCTACGGCCGCCTGACCAACTCCACCGAGGATGTTTTTGAAAAGCGCATCGCGGCTCTGGAGGGCGGCGTTGCCGCGCTGGCCGTTGCCTCCGGCGCCGCTGCCATCGACTACACCCTTCAGGCACTGGCCCAGAACGGCGGGCACATTGTGGCGCAAAAAACCATCTACGGCGGCACCTCCAACCTGCTGGCCCACACGCTGCCCGCGTTCGGTGTGCAGACGACCTTTGTCAACGCCCATGATCTGGCCGAGGTCGAGGCTGCCATTCAGGACAACACCCGCGCTGTCTATATTGAAACGCTTGGCAACCCCAACGCCGACATCCCCGACATTGACGCCATTGCCGCTATCGCCCACAAGCACAGCATTCCGCTTGTCATCGACAACACCTTCGGCACGCCCTACCTGATCCGCCCGATCGAGCATGGTGCCGACATCGTTGTCCATTCTGCCACCAAGTTCATCGGCGGCCACGGCACCTCTCTGGGCGGCATCATCGTTGACTCCGGCAAGTTCGACTGGAAGGCCAGCGGCAAATTCCCCGCCTTCTCGGAGCCGAACCCCAGCTACCACGGCGTCTGCTTTGCCGAGGCTGCCGGCCCTGCCGCCTTTGTGACCTATGTGCGCGCCGTGATCCTGCGCGATCTGGGCGGCTGCATCAGCCCGTTCAACGCATGGGTGCTGCTGCAGGGCACCGAGACGCTCTCCCTGCGTCTGGACCGCCACAATGAGAACACCAAAAAGGTCGTCGAGTTCCTGACCCACCACCCCAAGGTGGAGAAGGTCAACCACCCCAGCCTGCCCAATCACCCCGACCACGCCCTGTATGAGAAGTACTTCCCCAACGGCGGCGCGTCGATCTTCACCTTCAACATCAAGGGCGGCCAGAAGGAGGCCTTCGAGTTCATCGATCATCTGCAGATCTTCTCTCTGCTGGCCAATGTCGCCGATGTCAAGAGCCTTGTAATCCACCCGGCCACCACGACCCACGGCCAACTCTCCGATGCGGAGCTTGCCGATGTAGGCATCGGCCGCAACACGATCCGCCTGTCCATCGGCACTGAGCATGTCGATGACATCATCGCCGATCTCGATCAGGCGCTGAACGCTGTCGAGTGATGCCGCTGCACCGCTAAATAGTAAGACCCGGCCGCCGCCCGCGGGATGCAAGCCCCGCAGGCGGCGGTTTTGTTTGCAATTTGGCGGGAGTTGTTGTATGCTTGTAGGGGCCGGGCATGCCCGGCCCGCGGCCTTGCGGTCAGCACCCGCTGCCGGGAAAACTGTAGGGCGGCATGCCCTCATGCCGCCGCCAACCGCACCATGTGACCCGTTTACGGTACGGCCACGCGGACGCCCACGGCGGGGTGAGGGCACCCCGCCCTACGCATGCGAGATAAACGGCGCGCCTGCCGTATTGCTGCAGGGCCGGGCATGCCCGGCCCCTACACCTCTACAAGGAAAAATGAAAACATGAACATTATCGAAATCACAGATTTAAACGCCCCTGAGCTGGCGGTATATACCAAGCTGACCGAATCCCAGCTGCGCAATAAGCTGGAGCCGGAAAAGGGCATCTTCATCGCTGAAAGCCCCAAGGTCATTGGCACGGCGCTGGATGCCGGGTGCGAGCCGCTCTCCTTTTTGATGGAGCGCCGGCAGATCGACGGCCCGGCCGCCGGGGTGCTGGCCCGCTGCCCCGGGGCTGTGGTCTACACCGCAGACCGCAGCGTTCTGCAGACGCTGACCGGCTACGCGCTGACCCGGGGCGTGCTGTGCGCCATGCGCCGCCCTGCACCGCGCCGGGCGGAGGAGCTGTGCCGCAGCGCCAGCCGGGTGGCCGTGCTGGAGGGCATCGTGGACTCCACGAACATCGGCGCGATCTTCCGCAGCGCCACAGCGCTCGGTGTAGACGCCGTGCTGCTCTCCCCCTCCTGCTGCGACCCGCTGTGCCGCCGCGCGGTGCGGGTCAGCATGGGCACAGTGTTTCAGGTGCCATGGGCCACGCTGGGGGACACCCCCGCCGACTGGCCCGAAAAGGGCATGGACCGCCTGCACGCGATGGGCTTTAAAACGGCCGCCATGGCGCTGGATGACCGCGCCGTCAGCATTGACGACCCGGCGCTGCAGGCGGAGGAAAAGCTGGCTATCGTCCTTGGCACAGAGGGGGATGGTCTGGCGCACAGCACGATCGCCCGCTGCGACTACACGGTCATGATCCCGATGCAGCACGGCGTGGATTCGCTGAATGTGGCCGCCGCCGGTGCGGTGGCATTCTGGGAGCTGCGCAAGCGGTAAGCTGCCGAAAAAATGACGGAAATTTTACACCCCGCTGACCAAAAGAGCAGCGGGGTGTGTTGTTTTTAGGCGCGGAGGGTGCTACAATAGAAAAAACGGTGCAAAAATGTGCGGCATCTGGGGCGCACCGCCCAACGAACGGAGGAGCTTTTTACATGGGATTCCTGAAAAAATTCACGAAGCAGGAAATCAGCTGGATGATGTACGACTGGGCCAACAGTGCCCACTCGGTCATTGTTGTGACGATCCTGCCGATCTTTTTCGACACGGTGGCAGGCTACACCGCCGACAGTGTCTCCAGCATGTCCACATGGGGCTTTGCCACCAGTCTGGCTATGGCCATCGTGGCGCTGAGCGCGCCGTTCCTCGGCGTGTTCGGCGACATACGCGGCATGCGCAAAAAGCTGTTTACCGTGTTTATGCTGCTGGGCGTGGTCTCGGTCGCAGGGCTGGCGTTCACCCCGCTCATGGACTTCACCGCCTCGACCGCCGCAGCGGGCCGGGTGGCGGCGATGGTGCTGGTGCTGTACATTTTGAGCACTATCGGCTTTGACGCATCCTGCATCTACTATGACGCCTTCCTCACCGATGTGACGACCGAGGAGCGGATGGACTCGGTATCAACGCTGGGGTACGGCCTCGGCTATATCGGCGGCTCCACGATCCCGCTGCTGATCTTCCTGATCATGAATGCGGTCGGCGTGCCGATGCTGACCTGCCTTGCCTTTATCTTCGCCCTGACGGCGGTGTGGTGGCTGGTGTTCAGCCTTCCGCTGCTGAAAAACTGCGAGCAGACTACCGGCAAGCCTTATCAAAAGGGTGACCTTGGCGCCAGCGTCAAAAATGTCTTTGTTACTCTCAAGGAGATCGGCGCGGACAAGCCGATGCTCATCTACATCCTCTCCTACTTCTTTTACATTGACGGCGTGCATACCATCATCAGCATGTCCACCAGCTACGGCACCAATCTGGGGCTGGACTCCGCCGGTATGCTGCTGGCGCTGCTGCTGGTGCAGGTGCTGGGCCTGCCGTTCTGCCTGCTGTACATGAAGCTGGCGTCAAAATTCGGCGCCCGCACGATGGTCGGTGTCGGCATCTGCGTCTATATGTTTATCTGTGTGTTTGCCTTTTTCATGAACAGCCTGTGGCAGTTCTGGATGCTGGCCGTGCTTTGCGCCACCAGTCAGGGCGGTATTCAGGCGCTGAGCCGCTCAATGTTCGGCAAGCTCATCCCTGACAAGGCACGCAGCGGTGAGTTCTTCGGCTTCTTTGACATCTTCGGTAAGTTTTCTTCTATCATCGGGCCGGCGCTGGTGGGCACCGTCAGCGCCCTTGCCGCAAACCGGATGCTGGCTGCGCAGGGGCTGACCGCTGCCACCGCCACCGCTGAACAGGTGGACGCCATCAACAAGGCGGCAGGGCCCTACGGCATCCTGTCGGTCATCCTTATCATCATCGTTGGCGCGGTGCTGTACTTTGCCGTGCTGCCCCGCACCATGACAAAGGACGAGCGAAAGATCTGAGGCAGAACAGAATATAATAAGAGGGGAGCCGGTGCGGCATAAAGCCGCACCGGCTCCCTGTTTTTTATCCGGCTGTTTTGCTGAAAAGCGCTGTCATTCCGGCGCTTTCATGCTTTCTACCATCGAGATACGCTTGAGCAGCCGCCGCATAACAAGGTTGACAAGGGCACTGAACAGCAGCGTCAGCGCAACAGAGTATACAAAGCTCATACCGCTGACCTCCCGCCCGAACATGACGGCATCGACCTCGACCGTGCGTATTATAAAGCTGTGCAGCACAATGCCGCCCGCCAGACCGAACAATGTGCCGATCAGCGTCAGAACAACGCTCTCGCGGTTGACATAAGCGTAGACCTCGGGGTCGTAGAAGCCCAGCACCTTGATGGTGGCGATCTCCTTGACGCGCTCGGCAATGTTGATATTGGAGAGGTTGTACAGCACCACGAACGCCAGCGAGGCCGCGCAGACGATGATCAGCACGACCACCGCATCGATCGAGTTCAGCATGTTCAGCACCTGCGCCACGCTGTCCTGCGTAAAGCTCAGGCTGGCCACCTGCTCCATCGCCAGCAGATCGGCCGAGATGGCATCGCGGGCCGGTTCATCATCGCTGGGCAAAATGCTCAAAATGGCGTTGTAGCGCGGTGCCTCGCCAAAGCCGGCCTCGTAGACGGCCGGGCTGATATAGACATAGTTGCTGACATAATGCTCGCAAACGCCGCTGACAGTGAAGTCGGCGGTGCGGTCATCGCTGTTCGTCAGGGTCAGGGTATCGCCCGCAGCAATGCCCAGCGTTTTGGCCATCTTCTCGGTCACGACCACGCCCTGCTGCCCCAGCGGGACCTCTTTGCGGGAGAGCCGCTCATGCAGGTCGGCAAAATCGGCAAAGCGGTCCACATCCTCGGGGATCATCAGGTAAACATCCATCTCGCCGTCCGGGCTGTCCTGCCGGGTGGATTCCATCGCAACGGTCAGCGATTCGGCGGCGTTGTCCGTGTTATAAAGGTAATCGTGGACGGGGCCGCTCTCGGTGGCCTCCTGTTTGGTGACGATCGTCAGCAGGTCATAGTGGTAAATATCGCCGTACTGCTTGGTGATGATGGCGTTCAGCGAATCAGAGATGCCAAAGCCAGCCACCAGCAGCGAGGTGCAGCCGGTTACGCCGATGACGGTCATCCAGAACCGCTTTTTGTAGCGCAGCAGGTTGCGGCAGGTGACCTTCCAGCTGAAGGGCAGCCGCCGCCACAGCGGGGTGATGCGCTCCAGCAGGATGCGCTTGCCGGCCTTGGGGGCGCGGGGCAGCATCAGGGCGGCGGGATTCTCCCGCAGGGTGGTGCGGCAGGTCAGCGCTGTGATGCCGACCGTCAGCACGATGAGGGTGCCGCCTGCAAAAAGTGCCTGCCCCAGCCGCCAGGGTGTGGCGATGGACGGCATGTAGTACATCATAGAATACGCGGACCAGATGATGGACGGGAAGGCCTTGAACCCGACCGCCAGCCCGAACACCGTGCCCGCTGCCGCCGCCGTAAAGGCGTAGAGCAGATACTTTTGCATGATGGTTGCGTCAGAATAGCCAAGCGCCTTCAGCGTGCCGATCTGCAGGCGCTCCTCCTCAACCATGCGGGTCATGGTCGTTGAAACGACCAGCGCCGCAACAAGGAAGAAAAACACCGGGAAGATCGTGGTGATGGCGGTAAGCTTATCCACATTGGCGGTAAAGGACGCATAGCTGACATTTTTGCTGCGGTCCCAGACATACCAGGTCGGGTACTCCACCTCGCGCAGCGCGGCCTCGCCGTCCTCAATCTGGGCGCGGGCATCGGCCAGCTGCCGGTCGGCTTCTGCCCGGGCGTCCTCGTACTCGATCTCGCCGTCACGCAGCTTCTGCAGGTTTTCAGCAATCGCTGCCTTGGCATCGTCCAGCTGGCTGCGGGCATCGCGCAGGCGGCCCTTGGCGTCATTGATCTGGCGGCGCGCATCGGCCATCTGCAGCTTTTTGTCCTGCAGGGTGGCCCAGCCGTCCTCGATCTGGGCGCGGGCACCGGCTAGCTGCTGTTTGCCGGCCTCATACTGGGCAAGGCCCTCGTTGTACTGCTGCCAGCCCTCGTCCAGCTGGGCCTTGGCTTCGGCCAGCTTGGGGGCATTGGCCTCCAGCTCAGCGCGGCCTGCGGCCAGCTGGGCGGCGCCCTTTTCGTACTGCATCAGCCCCAGACGGTACTGGGTCAGCTGCCCCACACCGGCCACAAACTCATCCAGCTGCTTTTTGCTGTCCTCCGGCAGGCTGGCCCACCATGCCTCGATGGCGGCATTCAGCCTGTCGCGGATCTCCTCGGGCAGCTCCGGGGCGGACTGCTGCACCCAGTCAGCGGCGCTCTGCAGCGCCGTCTGCATGGCGGCCGGGTCGGCGGCATCGGCTATCGCGGCGATATGCGCCCGTGCCTCCTGCAGGCGCTGCTTCTGCTCCTCAGGCAGGGTGTCGGTCGGAAGGGCATCGATCACGGTCAGCAGATCACCGGCCTGTGTGCGGATGGCATCGACCTGCTCCTGCGTCATGTTGGCGGGGATGATGGTCAGATCTCCGTACTCCTGCAGGGCCTGCCACAGCTCCTCGGCATTCTGGGGCGGCTGCGTGCCGTTTGCATCGCAGTTTTGGGCCAGCCAGCCGATGAAAGCATCCAGCTGCTCTGCATCCACGCCCATTGCATCGGCCATTGTCCGGATGCCGTCCTCGTAGGCAGCAGCGTTGGCGTCCAGCTGGGTCTTGGCCTCGGCCAGCTGCTTTTCGGCGGCATCCAGCTGCGCCAGCCCGTCATTGTATTGCCTGAGCCCGGCCTCGTACTGGGCCTGACCGTCCTCCAGCTGCCTGCGGGCAGCCTCCAGCCGGGGGGCGTTGGCGGCAAGCTCCTCCTCGCCCGCCTGCAGCTGTGCCTCGGCGGCCTGCAGCTGCGCTTCGGCCTCGGCCAGCTGGGCCGCGCCGTCATTGAGCAGTGCTTCGTTGGACGCCAGCTCGTTCAGGCCGTCCGCATACTGCCGCTCACCGTCATCGACCTCGCGCTGGCCGTCGGCCAGCTGCTGCCTGCCGTCGGCCAGCTCTGCGGCGGCATCTGCCAGCTGCCGGTCAGCCTCGGCCTTGGCATCGTTGTATTCAGCCCAGGCATCGTCCAGCTCGGCGCGGGCCTCGTCAACGATGCCGTTGTACCGCGCCTCGCACCGGGCATCGGCAATGCCCTCGACCCGGGCCTTGACGGCGTCCACCGTGTCGCGGTAATCATCGCCGAGGCTGTCCTGCGCAAGGGCACCCTCGGCGGTCAGGTAGATCTCGGTGTAGGCCTCAAAGGCAAAATCCTGCTGTGGGATGTAGAATACCAGCTTGACTGTGCCGTTGCCCACGCTGGCAGGCTCGCGCTCAAAGCTGAAATAGTTTGCGTTATGCACAATGCCTACAACGGTGTAGACGGTGGTGTCCAGCTTCGTGTCCAGCGCCTCGTTGGCGCTGCTTACCACAAGCCGGGTGCCGATGGGATAGGTGGGATTCAGCTCCATGGCACCGGCCTCGACCACGCACTCGCCGGAGGCTGCAGGCAGGCGGCCATCCACAAGGCGGAGACGGTTGATCGTGTTGTTGTCCGGTGCGGGCAGACTGTGGGCGCGGCTGACGATGGTGTCGCCGTCTGCCTCGACCAGCAGATCGGCTGAGTAGCCCGGCTGTACCTCGCGCACGCCGTCCACCTGCCCGAGTGCGGCAACATCCTCGTCAGTCAGGCCCAGGGTGGAGACAACGCGCAGATCGTAGAAATCGGCATCGTCCATATAGCGCTCCATCGACTCCTTCATGTCGATGGGGGTGCCGCTCAGCCCGGCCAGAAAGCCGACGCCCAGCGCCACGATGGCAAACACGGCAGCAAACCGGCTGAGGGTATTTTTAAATGTCCGCAGGGTGTTTTTGCGATAGCTGCGTGTCATTTACCATTCAATCCTTTCCACAGGGGTGGGGGCAGGGTTCACCGTCTGGTCAACCACGCGGCCGCTGTTGATGCGGATGACCCGGTCTGCCATGGCGGCCAGCGCGCTGTTGTGGGTGATGACGATGACCGTGCGGCCCTGCCTGCGGCAGGTAGCCTGCAGCAGCGCCAGCACCTGCTTGCCGGTCTTGTAGTCCAGTGCGCCGGTGGGCTCATCGCAGAGCAGAATCTTCGGGTTTTTGGCCAGCGCGCGGGCAATCGAAACACGCTGCTGCTCACCGCCCGAAAGCTGCGCCGGGAAGTTGTTCTTTCGGTCCGCCAGCCCCACCTCGTCCAGCACGGTGTCGGCGTCCAGCGGGTCGCGGCAGATCTCAGCGGCCAGCTCGACATTTTCCCGCGCGGTCAGGTTCTGCACCAGATTGTAGAACTGAAAGACAAAGCCCACATCATACCGGCGGTAGGTCGTCAGCCGCTTTTTATCAAAGCTGCTGACCTTTTCGCCGTCCAGCAGGATCGTGCCCTCATCGCAGGTGTCCATGCCGCCCAGCATATTCAGCACGGTGGTCTTGCCTGCGCCCGAGGGGCCGAGGATGACGCAGAACTCGCCCTTTTCGATCTCAAAGCTGACATGGTCGGACGCGGCGATCCGCGTTTCACCCATCTGATAATATTTACACACATTGTCAAACAACACAAACGGCTGCGGCATGCTGAAATTCCCCCTGTAAGGCTATAGATACATTTTATTATATCAGATTTGCGTAAAAATGTCGAGATGACGGCACCCGCGCGGTGTTTTCCAATTTGACTTTTTCCCTGCCGCGCGGTACAATTACTGATAAGCTCATCCATGGAAAGGGGACACTTTATGCCGGAAGGCTATACCCATGTGCGCACCGCCCATAAGGCGGCGGAGGCGATCCATTATAAGATCCAGTGCCCGGCGGCGTTTGCGGCCGGGGCCAACGGCCCGGACAGCTTTTTTTGCTACGAGGTCTGGAAAAAGCGCGCAAAGCGCCACTACGACCTGCCGGGGCTGGGCAACCGTATGCATGAGGAAAAGACGGGCGCGTTCCTGCGCAGCCTTTGCGCCAATGTCAAGACCCGCCCGCAGGTGGAGTACGCACTCGGCTTTTTAAGCCACTATGCCGCCGACACCGTGGTGCATCCCTTCATTTATGCCATGTGCAAGCCCGGCTGCCCCTATGCCGGCAAGGGCGGGCACGGCTATTTGGAGATCGCGCTCGACTCTACCCTCCATGCCGAGGACACCGGCTCCAGTCTGGTTCCGGTCGAGGATGTCAGCCCGCTGCCCACCGGTGAAGAGCTGGCCGATGTCACGGCGCTGCTGCACACCTGCCTGCTGGAAACCTACGGCGAGGATATTCCTGTGGAATATCTGGCGGACGCATTCTGGCACACCTACCGGCTGCGCGGGCTTTTCCCCAGCCGCCACGGCGTGCGCAGGGTGCTGTTCTGGCTCATCGAGCCGCTGTTCGGCGGGCGCGGCTTCATCACGGGCCATGTGTCGCCCCGGCAGCTGGATGCTCGCCTGCCGGACGAATGGACCGACCCCTTCACCGGCACGGTGCGGGACGGCGGCCTGTTTGCCCTGCTGCCCCGCGCGACCCTGCGCAGTGAGCAGTTTATGGGGGCGGCGCTGCTTTACTGGATGGATAAGCTGACCCCCGCTGAATTTGCCGAGAAGCTCGGCAGCATGAGCTACACCAAGGGCATCGCCACCCCGGAGAGTGACCCGGAAACACAAAATCAACCAACGGAAAAGGAGACCATCGTATGATTCGTATCACCATGCAAAACGGCAAGACCATCGACCTTGAGCTGGACCACAGCGCAGCCCCCATCACCTGCGAGAACTTTGAGAAGCTCGTCAAGCAGGGCTTCTACAACGGCCTGACCTTCCACCGCGTCATCTCGGGCTTTATGATTCAGGGCGGCGACCCGCAGGGCACCGGCATGGGCGGCCCCGGCTGGCACATCAAGGGCGAGTTCCTGCAGAACGGCGTTGCCAACCCCATCAAGCACACCCGCGGCGTCATCAGCATGGCCCGCTCGATGGATCCCAACTCGGCCGGCAGCCAGTTCTTCATCATGCATCAGGATGCCCCGCATCTGGACGGCAGCTATGCCGCCTTCGGCCATGTCGTGAACGGCATTGAGGTCGTGGACGAGATCGCAGCCGTTGCGACCGACTGGAACGACAAGCCCAAGACCCCCGTTGTCATGGAGAAGGTCGAGATCGTCTGATTTCATAAAATCAAAAAGGCGCAGCTGAGTTTTCCTCGGCTGCGTCTTTTATGTTGGTGCTTATAAGATCGTGCCTCCGCCGACAACGACATCCCCATCGTAGAGCACAACGGCCTGACCGCGGGTGATGGCGCGCTGCGGCTCGTCAAACACGACCTGCACAAGGCCATTGTCCAGCGGGCGCACGGTGGCGGGCTGCTCGGTCTGGCGGTAGCGGGCCTTGGCCTTGATGTGCATCGGGCCGGTCAGCGCAGGGATCGAGATCCAGTTGAAATCCCCCGCTACAAGCGTGATCGTAAAGAGCGCGCTCTCGGGGCCAACTGTGACGGTGTTTTTCTCCATGTCCTTGCCGCAGACATAGACCGGTGCGCCCATCGCCAGCCCCAGCCCCTTGCGCTGGCCGCAGGTGTAGCGCACCGCGCCGTGATGGCGGCCCACGACCCTGCCGTCAAGGTCAATAAAATCGCCGTCCGGGTAATATTTGCCGGTGTAGCGCTCCATAAAGCCGACATAATCGCCGTCCGGCACAAAGCAGATGTCCTGACTGTCATGCTTGCGGGCGTTGCAGAAGCCCTGCTCCTCGGCAATTTTGCGGATGGAAGGCTTGTCTATGCCGCCCAGCGGGAACTTTGTGTGGGCAAGCTGGTCCTGCGTCAGCGCATACAGCACATAGCTCTGGTCCTTGTCGGTGTACAGTGCTTTTTTCAGCAGCCAGCGGCCTGTCTCGGGGTCCTGCTCAATGCGGGCATAGTGGCCGGTGACCACATAATCCAACCCGTGCGCCCGGGCAAAATCCAGCATCTTGTCAAATTTCATCGTGCGGTTGCAGTCGATGCAGGGGTTCGGCGTGCCGCCGGCCTCATAGGTCGCAATGAACTTCTCAATGACCTTCTCGCGGAAATCCTCGGTGTAGTTCACGACCTCGAAGGGAATGTCGAGCTGGAACGCGACCTCGGCGGCGTCCTCAACATCCTTGGCAGAGCAGCAGGTGTGGAAACCGCTCTGCCCCAAATCCTCGTTCTGGTACAGGCGCATCGTCGCGCCCATGCAGCGGTAGCCCGCCTGCTTCATCAGGTAGGCAGCGACGGTGCTGTCCACGCCGCCGCTCATGGCGATCAATACGCCGGGGGTGTTTGACATAGGAAGCCTCCCATTAAAAATCCAAAAAGCGCGGCAGACAAACATCTGCCGCGCTTATTATAGCAAAATTTCAGCCCGTATGCAATCAGTCTGCAAACAGCGGGGTGGACAGGTAGCGGTCGCCGGTGTCGGGCAGCAGCGCCACGATGGTCTTGCCCTTGTTCTCGGGGCGCTTGGCCAGCTCGATGGCGGCCCAGACGGCCGCGCCGGAGGAGATGCCGACCAGCACGCCCTCGCGGTGGCCGACCAGCTTGCCGGCGGCAAAGGCGTCCTCGTTGGCAACGGGGATGACCTCGTCATAGACCTTGGTGTTCAGTACATCGGGTACAAAGCCTGCGCCGATGCCCTGAATCTTGTGCGCACCGGCCACACCCTTGCTCAGCACGGGGGAGGTGGCAGGCTCGACAGCCACGACCTTGACGGCGGGGTTCTGGCTCTTGAGGTACTCGCCCACGCCGGTCACGGTGCCGCCGGTGCCGACACCGGCCACAAAAATATCGACCTTTCCATCGGTGTCCTCCCAGATCTCAGGGCCGGTGGTGCGCTTGTGTGCATCGGGGTTGGCCGGGTTCACAAACTGGCCGGGTACAAAGCTGTTGGGGATCTCCCTGGCCAGCTCGTCCGCCTTGGCGATGGCACCCTTCATGCCCTTGGCACCGTCAGTCAGCACCAGCTCGGCGCCGTAGGCCTTCATCAGCTGGCGGCGCTCAACGCTCATCGTCTCGGGCATGACGATGATGATGCGGTAGCCGCGGGCAGCCGCCACGCTGGCCAGACCAATGCCGGTGTTGCCGGAGGTCGGCTCAATAATGACCGAGCCGGGCTTCAGCTTGCCGGAGGCCTCGGCATCGTCGATCATCGCCTTGGCGATACGGTCCTTGACGGAGCCGGCGGGGTTGAAATACTCCAGCTTGCCAAGGATCTTGGCCTGCAGGCCCTCGGCGGCCTCGATATGCGTAAGCTCCAGCAGGGGCGTGCGGCCGATCAGCTGGTCAGCGGAAGTGTAGATCTTGCTCATGATAGGTTCCTCCATCGTCATTTCTGTTTATAAATCGGGGCAAACATGCAGTCACAGCATCTGACGGCGACATCGCGGGTACGGTGCAAAGCCCTTTCGCATATCTATTCATACCTTTCTTGTAGGTTGATAGGATTGTACAACATATTTTCCCGTTTGTCAATAGGGAAATAGGGAATTTTTGCAAATATTTTTCTGCAAAACAGCTTGCTTTCCCATTAACCAATCTATATAATAGGAATAAGAAAAACAAGGGCAGCCCGCCGACCCTGCGCACCGCAGGCCGGGGGCTGTGCCCATGCCCAAAGGAGCATCCAACCATGATGATTTCAACGAAGGGCCGTTATGCGCTGCGTGTCATGATCGACATAGCGGAGCATCAGCACGACGGCTACATTCCCTTAAAGGAGATCGCCGCGCGGCAGGAAATTTCTGAAAAATATCTGGAGGCGATCGTAAAAAGCCTTGTCAAGGAGCGGTATCTGCAGGGGCTGCGCGGCAAGTCCGGCGGCTACCGCCTGACCCGGTCGCCCGAGGAGTACACCGTGGGCAGCATCCTGCGCCTGACAGAAGGGGGCCTGGCCCCGGTGGCCTGTCTGGAGCAGAACCCGATCGAGTGCCGCCGCATGAGCGAGTGCCGCACCCTGCCGATGTGGCGCAAGCTGAACACGATGATCAACGACTATTTTGACGGCATTACGCTTGCCGACCTGGTCAACACCTCCCAGCCGGGAAATGATTATGTGATTTGAAAAAAGAGGAGTTATACCCATGTGCCGGGTATAACTCCTCTTTACTTTATTGCATCGTAGGGGCGGGGCTCTGCTCCGCCCGTGGCACCTTGCCGTTATCGCGTGCCTTTCCCATAAAAGCGGTCAATTTCCCACTTTTGCGGATTTTCGTCTATGTATTGCCAAATCTCTTGATAGTCTGGCTCATCACGGATAATGTGTTCATAGTAACTGCGCTGCCAGAGCTTGCGGCCTGGTGTCTGCATAGCTTGATTGGCGGCCTTTGTGGTAAGTGATTTGTAGGCACAGACAATGCCGCTCAAAGAAACCGCAGAGGACGGCACAGTAATACGCAGGATACAATGCAGATGATTCGGCATAACAACATACTTGTCGATTTGCACAGGGTAATGCTGCGGTAAATCCAGTAATAGCTGCTCAGCGATACGCCCGACCGGGCGGAGCAGAGCCCCGCCCCTACCGATCTGTGACAAGATTTCTGCACGATTTTCCGTGCACAGCGTTACAAAATACGCGCCACATTGACTGTAATCATAGTCGGGCAAGCGAACGATCTTTCGCCGGGGCAAGGGTGAACTACTGTCCACTTACAGCTTCCCCAGCGCGTCCTTCACGCGCTTGAGGGTCTCCTCGCGGCCCATCATGGCGGCAAGGTCGGTGCCGCCGCCGGGGGTGCGGGCCTTGCCGGACAGGGCGATGCCCAAGGGGAACAGCAGCCAGCCGTTCTTCTTTTCCATCTGCTCGGCCAGTGTTTTGCAGGCCTCAAAGATCGCATCGCGGGTCCAGTCGGTCTGGGCCTCCAGCACCGGCAGCAGCGCGGTCAGGGCCTCTTTGGCGGACTCGGGGGTTGTTTTCTGCTTCTTGTTGCGGTACATTTCCGCATCAATGGGCAGCACGGCATCAAAGAAATCGAGCTGCGGGGGAATATCCTCCAGCACCTCGCAGCGGGGCTGCAAATTGGCGCAAAGCAGGTCGCGGTCGATGTCGCAGTGTACGGCACTGTCGATGAACGGGTCGGCCAGACGGCGGAACTCCTCGGCCGGCAGGGCGCGGATGTAGGCGGCGTTGATGGCGCGCAGCTTGAGCGGGTCAAAGATGGCGGGGGACTTCGAGATGCGGGACGGATCCCAGATCTTGATCATCTCATCGAGAGAGAAAATCTCCTGCTCGCCCTCGGGGGCCCAGCCCAGCAGCAGCAGATAGTTCAGCACGGCGGCGGGCAGGTAGCCCTTGGCCACCAAATCCTGATAGCTGGCATCGCCGTTGCGCTTGCTCAGCTTGTTCTGCGCGTCCTTCATAACGGGCGGGCAGTGGATATAGATGGGCTTCTCCCAGCCAAAGGCCTCGTACAGCAGGTTGTACTTGGGCGTGCTGGAAAGATACTCGCTGCCGCGGATGACATGGGTAATGCCCATCAGGTGATCGTCCACGACATTGGCAAAGTTGTAGGTGGGCATGCCGTCAGTCTTGATCAGAATCTGGTCGTCCAGCTCCTTGACATCGACCTCGATGTGGCCGTAGACAACATCGTCAAAGCCGGCCACGCCGCTCTCGGGGATCTTCTGGCGGATGACATACGGCTCCCCGGCGGCCAGCTTGGCGGCGACCTCCTCGGCGCTCAGGCTGCGGCAATGCCCGTCATAGTGGGTCATCTCGCCGGCGGCGCGCTGGGCCTCGTGCATCTCGTTCAGGCGCTCCTCGGTGCAGAAGCAGTAGTACGCCTTGCCGGCCTTGACCAGCTGCTCGGCATACTGCTTGAACATGCCCATGCGCTCGCTCTGGACATAGGGGCCGACAGGGCCGCCGATGTCGGGGCCCTCGTCCCACGTCAGGCCGGTGGCCTTCAGCGTATTGTAGATAATGTCGGTGGCACCCTCGACCAGACGGCCCTGATCGGTGTCCTCAATGCGCAGGATAAAGGTGCCGCCGTTGTGGCGCGCCTGCAGATAGGTATACAAAGCCGTGCGCAGATTGCCTACATGCATATAGCCTGTGGGGGACGGCGCAAAGCGGGTACGAACATTTGCCATAGTGATTTCCCCTTTTTCTAAGTTGCGTAAGTAGTTTTATTATAAGCGCATCGGCATTAGGTGTCAATGCGGAAGGCGAAGCTGGAGAGTAGAGTTTAAAATTAAGCGTTTAGATTTGGTGTATCCGCCGCGCGGGCACATTTTTAGTATAAGGCGTAGGGCGGGGTGCCCCCACCCCGCCGGGAAAACCGAGCCGCTGCGGCAGCCTCCGTGTCGGCTCGGCAAACTGGAAGTTATCTTTTTCCTAATGGCAATGCTATTAAATTTCCCAATAATG
>OJAC01000237.1_pt1 | contig 52887 bp, 48 predicted proteins | sample 1588701 | NCBI WGS metagenome assembly OJAC01 (sample SAMN03283256) | human gut metagenome | biome: human-associated habitat; material: feces | host: Homo sapiens | place: USA | collected 2013 | reverse complement strand
TTTTACCGACCCCCAGTTTAACTGGGGGTTTTGTCATGCCTATTCGGCGTACAATAAAAAACAGGTCAAATCTTTCACTAATGTTGACCTGTCTAAAATTTCTTATTTATGTTTTAAAATATCATCCAGCTTAGTAATCAACTTTTGCTTCTTACGCTGTGAAGCCTTTTCAAAATCAATAACATCTGCCATAAGTAACCTACTTTCCATACGTTGTTAACGGGTTATGCGAAATAACAAGTTATTACAAGCTATTTCAAGCCAAAAATGTGCAAAATTACTTAACCATAACAGGCAAACTCGCAATAATACGGTCTTAGCTTAGTCAATATGTTACCGCAAAATAGTACTGTTAGAACAATACCTTTTTATCTGCTTCGGTTATAGTCAGAAAATATGTTACGTCTACGTCCAGCCCTTCAGCAATGTCCAGTAACATAGCAATCGATACATTCTGATTATAGGCACCGCGTTCCACTTTATTTAAAGTGCTGGGACTAATGCCTATTTTTTCGGCCAGTTCGCGTTGCGTCAAGCCACGCAGGGTACGGTAATATGTAACTTTGGCGCCAATACACTTAAATAAACTGTTCTTTTGTTCGTCCATATTATCAAACTCCTCATTCATATCTTACTACACAGTATGACATAAATGAGCCCATCATGTAGCACATAAATAAAACCCTTATTAATATGATATATGCCACATAGCATCTTAATAATCAACAAATTTTACATATTAAAAAATGTGTAAAATTAATGAAAATCATGTTAATAATAGGATTATTTTTATCAAATTAAAATGTATTTTGACAACGAAAAAAGTGGCGACATCAATCGCCACTCTCCTATAAAGACCTCGCATAGCGAATTCTATAATTATACAGAAATAAACCTGATTGCCTTCCCTTCGCCGGTAAACGCCTATATATTAAGCCTCTTCCTTACGATGTTTGCACTTACCCGCTGTTTCACCATGCATAATGCGACGGAAGATTTCATGGGCTTCTTCGTCGGATTTACCTTCTTCTACGGCACGGTTAGCATGGGATAAGGCTTGACGGAATTTTTTATGAGCATCATCATTAGGAACTTTGTCCAAATCTTTTTTAGGATCAAAATCCATGATGAGCTTAAATAAAGCATGTATTTCTTCACTGGACATCCCCTGTTCTTTTGCCAATTCCATGTGACGCATCGCACGTTCATAACGAGCTTTACCATGTGGATCTGTTGGAATTTCACGAGTAGCGTGTTTACATTTCATAATTAATCTCCTTTCAAGAGATAACGTATTTCAAAGTAAAAAAGGTATAATTGCCTTACAAGACAATTATACCTTTTTTATCGAATTTCTTAAATATAATAAACAATGAAATTTTTTCATGTTTATTCTACAGTTTTAATTTTCGCACAGCTTCCGTTACATCCGCAGCTTGCGTAATCGCCGATATAACCGATACTCCGTCGGCGCCGCTTTTAACAATATCCGCCGCGTTATCGACCGTAATACCGCCAATGGCAACAATCGGCAAGCTTCCTGCCACCTTGCGAAGTTCTTCTACACCGTCAAGGCCAATAGGCGCTTTTGCGTCGTCTTTTGATTGGGTACCGTAAATAGGTCCGATTCCGATATAATCAGCTAAATCAACACGGGAAGCCGCATATTCTTCCGGTGAGTGAATGGATAAACCAATAATTTTATGTGGAAAACGACGGCGCACGTCTTCAATCGGATCATCGTCTTGACCGATATGAACGCCATCCACGTCTAATGCTTCTGCCAAGTCCATATCGTCATTCATGATAAATGGCACCTTATATTCTTTGCATAAGGCTTGCGCCTGTTTGGCAAAATCCAATTTAGCTTCACCGGTTAAAGAGCCATGACCTTTTTCACGGAATTGAAACATAGTAATGCCGGCCTTTAAAGCGGTCTCAATACAAGTGAGTGCAGCTGTAAGCGGATTGTTTGCGGACTTAAAATCTTGTGTACCGCAAATAAAGTATACCTTTAACTCTTCGGCTTTAAAACTATTTTTCATCAGTTTACGCCTCCACGTCCGAATCCTGAATCCGATATAAAGCATTCAAGAATTCAATTTGAAAACTACCTGGTTCAACCTTGTTATATAGGTGTTGACATTCTGTCTCCGCCATTTCACCGGCTATGGAATAGGCTTTGAGCCCCCATAAGGCAGAATTAAAGATTTCATCGTCTTGTAGTTGTGTAGAACCGATAAAGGCGCCTAAAAATCCGCCCAATAAGCAGCCTGTGCCGACAATGAGCGGCATCATGGATGAGCCGTGTTCAAATTCTACCGTCCTATTGCCGTTCGAAATACCGTCAACCGGCCCCGTGGCAATGCTTGTGACGCCAAATAACTTAGCGCATTGTTCAGCTAACTTACCCGGATTAGCTACGCCTTCACTGTCGACGCCTTTAGTTGCTACCGTTTGCGCTTCCAAACCGTCACCCGTTGCCGGATTATCAGTTTTTAATTTACTAAACTTTTCACTAACCAAGGCGGCAATCTCACCGGCATTACCGCGCAATAAAATAATTGTATGCTGTTCCAATAAGTCCATAGCAATCTGCTTCCGAAATGCACCGGCGCTGCAGGCTACCGGATCCAGCACAACCGGCACATTTAGCTTATTGGCCAATGCTACAGCTTTTTTGTAAAAAGCCGCTAACTCCGGATTTACGGTCCCAATATTTACCAATAATGCCTTGGCGTATGGCAATAAGTCTTCCAAATCCTCGATGCAGGAACTCATGGCCGGTGACGCACCAACCGCCAACAAACCGTTGGCGGTAAAGTTTTTTACCACATCGTTGGTTAAACAAATTACGAGGGGATTTTGCTCCCGTAATAATTTTATATATGACATAACTCTTCATTCCTATTTATTATTCAATCTTAAAATCAGCTTCATCTCACACGATGACCATGTGATTTACCGGGCCGTGACCTTTGCCGAGTCCCGGATTTTCTTTGATGGCTTTACTGATAAAATCCTTGCCGATGCCAACGGCCTCTACCAAAGATTTACCTTTAGCAAGTTCCGCCGTGATGACAGCGGAGAACGTGCAACCCGTGCCATGGGTGTTTGGCGTATCATAGCGTGGACTTTCAAAGGTAACGAGTTTTTCACCTTTAATATACAGATAATCCTTCGCTGTTTCGCCGAAATGGCCGCCTTTGATAATAACGGCTTTAGGGCCCATTTCATTTAAAACAAACTGAGCTGCTTTTTTAACATCAGACTCGCTTTCAATGGCAAAACCTACCAAATATTCTGTTTCCGACAAATTAGGCGTCACCAATGTGGCTACCGGCATTAATTCCGCTTTAAATTGGTCTCGTGCCTGCGCATCGATGAGATGATCGCCGCTGGTCGCCACCATAACCGGATCCATTACATATGGCACAGAGCCGTCCACATATTTACGAATGATGCGCATCATATCTACATTCGGAATCATGCCCGTTTTTAAAGCCAATGGCGGAATATCTTCAAATACACAAGCCAATTGTGCCTCAAGCATCTCCAAATCCACATTTTGAATGAGGCGAACGCCCTTTGTATTCTGCGCCACCACACTCGTTACAGCCGCCATGCCATAGACCTGACGGGCCTGAAACGACTTTAAATCCGCCATAATACCGGCACCACCGGACGGATCCGTGCCGGCAATCGTTAAAGCTGTTGGAAAGCTATTTTTATTCATGTTGTCCTCCAATTACGTGAGCCCGGAACTCTCCTTAATCCCGAGCCAAATACGAATACGGTACAACCCAATACTTACTACTATTTTACGTTATTCAGAAAAATAATTCAAAACAATTTATCTCCGACCCCATATTGCTTTTACTAATGCTTATCATGCTACTTCACCGCAACCTTTATTTGCCCAACGCCACTCCCCCTCAGTCCCCATATCCTTTCAGTCCGGCGCCTTGTTCGCAAGAACTTAGGGCGTGTTGCAAGGAGATATTTTAGAAAGTTGCGACTTTCACTGAAGGTGATGCACTATTATTAAGGAAAACAATACAGGTCCTCAAAGCAGCGACTTTGTTCGTAAGAACTCGGAACTGCGAGAGGACCTGTATTGCTTTCCTATATATTGTTGATTCTCATAGAAAGTCGCAACAAACGACTAACATACTTCTTGCTAACGCCCTAAGGGATACGAACCCAGCGCCGGCAAAAGAATATTATAATACATTACGTGTATATTCCGCATATTTTGCTTCTAAATCAAGCATTTTTTCATTCATTTCCATCTGCAATTTAGAAGCTGTATCATAGTCACCTTCAGCGATAGCGTGACCGATGCGAGTGAATAAAGATGTATTGGAACCGGTGTCTTTCGCTAAATAGTAACGCATTTCGTTAATAGCTTCCCAACGGGAAATATCCAAACCGTCATCATCATGGATTGGTTTCATAGCGCGGATAGTGTTGATGTTGGCCGGAATCAAACGATTGATTAATTCCAATTTCCAACGGTTCAAGATACCGGCAATGAAAGATTCCATAAGGTCTTTGGCAAAAGCACCGCCGTTAACCAAAGCTTCCACTTTTGCAGGATTGTTTTTGAAGCCTAAGATGTTTTCCCAAACAGTAGCCGGTGGCATGCCGTAGCGACTGTTACGTTCTTCTTCGGTGTAATCTTCAAATACATTCTTTTCAGAACGATAGGCACGACCTGTTTCTAAGTAATCTGCCGGATCTTCCGGATTCTTGGACAATTCAGCCAATAATTCATCCGGAGTTTTACCGGAGGTAATTACATAGCGCAAACCGTCAAGCACAGCGGAGTAAATCAACGCAATAGCTGTATAGGTGTTGGTGTAAGGGTTTGGCGAACGAAGTTCGAAACGAGTGGCCATAGGGTTCCCGATATCGCGAATCAAACCGCAGAGAATAGTACGGTTACGGCTTGGTTCGTCCGGCTGATTACCTAAAGATGTAACGATACAAATCGGTGCTTCGAAGCCCGGTTTTAAACGATTTAAGGAGTCGGTTGTGGAAGAGATAAATGGGTTAATAACTTCATAGTTTTTAAGAAGGCCCATAATAGCGCCGATACCGAGTGGGCTCAAGAAGGCTTTTTTCATATCTTCAGGGGAGAACAAGTTAACCATTTTGCCGTTTTTCATTTTAGCCATCAAGCCGAAATGAGTATGTTCCCCGGAACCGGCTACGCCGATAATAGGTTTTGCCTGGAAGGTTACGTCAAGGCCGTTTTCACGGAATACTTCACGCACGATGATACGCGCTTGTAATTCGTTATCGGCAGTCTGTAATGGATTGCCGGTGTATTTCCAGTCGATTTCAAGCTGTTCCAAAACATGATCCATATGGCCTTCATCGTCGATTTTACCTTTAACGCCGCCTACTTCTTTATGCCCCATTTCAGCGTTTAAGCCATACGCCTCAAGCATTTCAACGGCCTGTTCCATAGCGGTACGAACGGTGCCGTGAGTACGCTGCCAATATTGTTCCTGTAATTTTTGAGAGGTGGATAATTCTTTGGTGCTAACTACTTTGGATGGTGTTTTTACCCAGAATTCCAATTCTGTAGCGGTTGTGAAAACTAAGTCCGCAATGTCATCCACATTCACATGTTCCATGCCTTTAACTTTGTTGTTTTTCAAAAGAGCCATCACTTCAGCTTTAACAAAGTCCAAGGTTTCTTTCAAAATAGAACGGGAATCTACATAACGTTCATTGTGCATCAAGAAAGCCGGAATACGAAGGGTACCGGTTGGTAAACCTGTAGCCGGGTCGATGTTTTCATAGTTGTAATCGATGAACCAGTTAACGCTTGGATCGCCCCAAATATCTACGCGGGCGTTATTCAAGGTAGCAATACCGGTCAACACAACGGAGGAACCGTCAGTCTGTACGGCACGGCCTTCAAAGAATGATTCATAATCATCGAAGAACATAGCGATAGGAATTTTTTCATCCGTATCATTACCGGCTAAATCTACGCCTACCAAGGACACGAATTTAATTTCCGGATGCTGTTCCAATAGGGCAAGCACCCCTTCTTTACCATACTGACCTGCGGGGATGTAATACAACAATTCGTTTACCATAAGAATTCCTCCTTCTAAAAACGCAAAAAGACCCCTCGACACTGTCATACAACAATGTTCAAGGGGTCTTCATTGACCTAATATTATCTTTAAGGGTATATTAACATACTCACTTTAGTATGTCAACAAAAGGTTAACCGTTAACCTTTGCAATTTCTTCTCGTACAATCGTATTAACTAATTTGCCATCCGCTTTACCTTTGGTTTCAGGCATTACCTTCCCCATTACGTCACCCATTTTCACAGGTGCCGTTAAGCTGCTGATAGCATTGACTACGATAGTTCGAATCTCGCTTTCACTCAGTTGAGCCGGCAAATATTTCTTCAATATTTCCATTTCTTCTTTAGTCTGGGCCACGAGATCGTCACGCTGACCTTTTTCAAACTCAGCCAGTGAATCTTGACGCATTTTCATTTCTTTGGCCAAAATTCCCAGTATATCTGTATCGCTAAGCTCACGCTTTTCGTTAATTTCTGTATTTTTAATTGCACCGTTAACCATGCGGATTACCGATAAGGCCACTTTACCCGCTTCGCGAGCTTTCATAGCTTCTTTCATGTCCGCCTTTAACTGTTCTTTTAAGGACATACCGTGCCTCCAAGATAAATCTTACGCTCTGAATTTGCGCTTACGTGCAGCCTCAGATTTTTTCTTTCTTTTTACGCTTGGTTTTTCGTAGTGTTCGCGTTTTCTTACTTCAGATAAAACACCCGCTTTTTGGCAGGAGCGTTTAAAACGGCGAAGAGCACTTTCAAGCGTTTCGTTTTTACCGACTTTAATTTCAGACATCTATATCCCTCCCTCCAATTATTCGATGGAAGTGCAGGTATTTACTATACGCACATAAAGATATTATAATGTTTGACACTATGTTTGTCAATATTTGAACATCATTATGCACTGTATTTATGCAACTTTTTTACAATAAATCGGTATAAAAAATCATGATATGTAAGTCTGAAATTCATATACCGGTTACAAGTTTGATTGTTATTCGTTAAATTTCAGGCCAACCTAATTCCTGACCACCTAAAATGTGAGCATGCAAGTGGAATACGGACTGCCCTGCTTTAGCTCCGGTATTGAATACAACACGATAGCCATCGGCAGAAAGACCCGCTTCTTTAGCTACTTCTTTGATGAATGGCAAAATACCTTCCACATAAGCTGCTTTTTCATCAGTCAAATGAGCGATGTTGGCTACGTGATTTTTAGGAATCACAAGAATATGTACCTTGGTTACCGGGTTAATATCGTGAAAAGCTAAAAATTTATCGTTTTCCAATACTTTGTTGCAAGGAATTTCACCTTTGATAATTTTACAAAAAATACATTCGTCGCTCATGCGTCATCGCTCCTTTTATAGAACACGGATTGAAATTTGATAACTGCCTACACTAAAACTTCGCCGGTTCAATCATAATTATGACCATCAATAATCATAGTATACATGCTAAAATCGATTATTCAATAATCAAGGTTTCACCGTCAAAAGCAGTAACCGTACCGCCTATGATTGTCCCTACGTCGTGTGCAGTTGTCCCTTTCTTTATTTTACCGTGAATATATTCATTCGTAAAGCCCAGATAATAACCGTCCTCTTCACGTTCGATGAGGATTTCGGCCGGTTTACCAATCATTTGTTCCGCAAAGTTTTGTAAACCTTTTTGTCCAAGACTATTCAAAAGAGCCACTCGCGTCTTTTTAACAGCTTCAGGAACTTGATCTTCCATGGCAGCAGCCGGCGTACCTTCACGCTTCGAATACGGGAATGCATGAATATGGGTGAAGCCTATTTCTTCCACGGTTTTCATCGTTTCTTCGAAGTCTTCGTCCGTTTCACCCGGGAAGCCCGCAATTATATCGGTCGTAATGGCAAGGCCCGGAATACGACTGCGTAAACGGGCAATTAAATCTTTAAATTCCTGAAGATTATAATGACGGTTCATGAGTTTTAAAATATGATCGGAACCGGCTTGGAGCGGCAAATGCAAATGCGTGCAGAAGCGCGGTTCGTTTGCCATTAAGTCAACCAACTCTTCCGATACTTCCACCGATTCAATGGATCCCAAACGAATACGTTCTAAGCCCGGAATCTCCAGCAAAGCTTTCACAACGCCGGCTAAATTAGGCTTTTCAGGTAATTCGATGCCGTAATTGCCGAGATGAATCCCAGTCAACACAATTTCATGGTAACCATGTTCTACCAATCGTTTAGCTTCTTTTACAATATCTTCCACGCGGCGGGATTTCAATTTACCGCGGGTGTACGGAATGATACAAAAAGTACAGTAGTTGTTACAGCCTTCCTGGATTTTCATAAAAGCACGCGCCTTGTCGATTTCATTACCGTAAAGCGGCATTTCTTCAAAGGTGGCCTGTTCCATGATGTTACGCACGATACTGATTTGTTTTTCTGTAGATTCGAGCTGTTCTACCAACTCTACTACGCGATGACGGTTATTCGTACCGATAACGAGATTAACACCGTCAATGGCGGCAATGGCTTCCGGTGCAAGCTGTGCATAGCAGCCGGTAACAATAATATACGCATCTTCATTGGTACGCTTGGCTTTCCGAATCAACTGGCGGGATTTTCGTTCCCCCATGTTCGTAACGGAACAAGTATTAATAACGTAAATATCCGCTTTTTCATCAAAATCTACCGGCGTATAGCCACCTTGTATAAATAAACCACGCATGGCATCCGTGTCATACTGATTAACACGGCAGCCTAAGGTAGTGAATGCTACTGTTTTCATATCTTTTTGCTCATTCTCCTATCTATTATGCTAAAAAAGTCCATACTAAGAACATCTCTAGTAAAAATTAAAATATATTAGTCCATACTTTGAACATATTTAGTTCTAATTCAGAGCATATTCAGTTCCAATTTAGAATCTATTTAGTCCATATTTAGTGCATATTGCAACATACTTACAGCGCCTACAGCAGCCGTTTCGGCACGCAAAATAGTCTGTCCTAACGTTACCACACGGGCATCGGCTGCTTCAAATTGCGTCAGTTCATCGTTGCTCAAACCGCCTTCCGGCCCGATAAAAATAACAACACGCTGAATCACATCTTCCGATTCCGCTTGTTCCAAAGCTGCTTTTAAGGTCAAACTATGCTCATTTTCATAAGCTACCAACAAAAGACTGCCATTAGCTTGTTCTCTCGCTAAAACATCGGCTAAGGTAATATCAGCCGTGAATTCCGGTAATTTAGAACGACCGCATTGTTGGGCCGCCTCTTTCATGATTTTCTCCCAGCGTTGAACTTTTTGAGGTAGTTTGTCCATTTTATATTGTACTACACAATTTTTCATGGGCACAGCATACACGGAATGAACATTGAGTTCGGTTGTTTTTTGCAAAACCCATTCCAATTTATCAGCTTTCAAAAAGCCCTGTACCAATACCACTTCAACTTCGCTGACACTTTCGTCCTGAATATCGCCTACCAGCTTAGCGGAAGCTTCTCCGTCTACGACGTCCTGTATTTGGTACACACCGGTTCGACCGTCACTGCCGCCAACCAAAACCGGCTTTTCCATCTTATGTCGGAACACGGTTAAGAGATGGTGAGTTGTATCTTTCGGTATCGTTATCATTGTATCTAAAGGAGCATCGATAAATATCTTTTTCATTATCTGAGCCTTTCGTGAGTAATCTATGACAGGTTAAATACGTTAAATTATCGGAATCAACCTTATTATCATATATCAAGGAACTCGACAATTCAACTCTTATTTCTAAATAATTCTATGTATTATTATATCATAAAAAGAGTAATCCCTCGGCGTATTCATAGCCTAACCATGAATTACCGAGAAATTACTCTTAATGCGTTTTGATGCTTAATTGTATTCTTATAATTTTATAGTATTCATTACGAAGAAAGATAATGAGATTGCATACGATACTTTACACAAAAACGTCATTGCGTCATTACTTTATTGTCTTAGTGCCAAAGTATGCCATGACCCTTTGACAACTTCTTCCACTATCTGCCAATGTTCTTTGATATACGGCATGATTTCATTGTAACGGTCATCGATGATACCGCTGATAATTAAAATGCCGTCAGAGGCTAATTTGGTGCTTATAGTAGGCAATAGAATCTTTAAAGGATCTACCGTAAGGTTGGCCATGATTAAATCCGCTTTACCGTCAAAATCCTTAGCTAAATCTCCACAGATTATCTTGGCCGCTACCTTATTCGTTTCACAATTAAGCTTAGCCTGTTCAGCCGCATTTTCATCAATATCAATACCAATCAGATTAGGAATTCCCAAGGTATGAGCAACGAGGAGTAAAATCCCCGTGCCGGTACCGATATCAAGACAGGTCTGTTTACTTTGACCGTATTTAGCCATTAATTCGGCACAAGCTTTAGTTGTTTCATGAGCACCGGTACCAAAAGATAAATCAGAATCAATGGTCAGCACTGTCTCATTGCCTTTTGGTGTATATTCTTTCCACGCCGGACGGATTACTACATTCGGTAAAATTTCAGTCGGCTCAATATACTGTTGCCAATTGTTATACCAATCCGTATCGGTTACTTCTTTGGCATACAGGTGCTTGTAAGTGAATTGAGCCGTTTTTAGAGCCCCTGCAATTAATTCTTCCCACTCTTTAGGCGTTTTCTCAGCATCACCATACAAGGTAAGTTGCACCCAAGCAGGTTCATTCGGAATATCTTCTTCTATAAAGCCGTTGCTGCTATATGTATCAAAAAGAGTAGTCACCTCTTCAATGACTACTCTTTCGATGGCAACGGATATTTCTATCCATTTCATTATATACCTCCGGTCCCGAACAAGAAGTTCAGGCGAGCTTTTCAATCACCACATAAGGCATCTTTGAATTTATCACCGATTTTTTCCAAAATGCTCTTGCTCTCTTTTAACACGGTTACATCTTCTTTGCCTTCTTTGGCAAATTGTACCAAGAGTTCACGTTGTTTCTGGTTTAACTTCTTAGGTGTTACAACCGTTACGCGAACATGTTGGTCACCGCGCTGGCTCGGGTTACGTAAGTACGGAATCCCCTTGCCTTTCAAACGGAAGATTGTGCCGGTCTGGGTTCCTTCAGGAATTTTAAGTTCAACTTTGCCGTCCAAGGTGTTGACCATAATAGTCGCACCGATTGCAGCTTGGGCAAACGAAATCTTAGCTTCGCTTACTACTTCGTTGCCTTGACGTTCGAACTCACGACTTGGTCTTACGTAAATGTATACGTACAAGTCACCTTTAGGACCGCCTTTAATGCCAGGTTCGCCTTCATTGGCTACGCGCAAACGGGAGCCGCTGTCAACGCCGGCCGGAATTTTGATTTCAATCTTCTTACGGCCCACGGTTTCACCACTGCCGTGACATACCTTACAAGGTTTTTCAATCTTTTTACCGGAACCGTGACAAACGGAGCATGTACGAGCGGAACGCATCTGACCGAATGGTGTATTTTGTACCACTGTTTCCTGACCGCTGCCGTGACAACGCGGACAAGTTTCTACCTTACTGCCCGGTTCACCGCCGGTGCCGTGACAGTGATTACATTCTTCATGACGCTGTACATCAATGGTCATTTTACGACCGAAAGCAGCATCCTCAAAACTGATTTCCACATCATGACGAAGATCGTCACCTTTTTGCGGACCGTTATTTTGTTGACCGCCACCGCCGAAGAACATGTCAAAAATATCTCCAAAGCCGCCGGCCTGGCCGCCAAACCCACCAAAACCGCCTTGACCGCCAAAGCCGCCGAAACCACCGGCCCCGGCGCCGCCACCTTGGGTGAAGGCGTCGTGACCGTACTGGTCATATTGGGCACGTTTGGTTTCATCAGACAATACTTCATAGGCTTCGTTAGCTTCTTTAAACTTTTCTTCCGCCTCTTTCGGATTGTCGCGGTTTACGTCAGGATGGTATTGGCGCGCTTTTTTTCTAAACGCTTTTTTTATTTCGTCTTGAGAGGCGTTTTTGTCGACCCCTAAGACGTCATAATAATCCTTCGCCATCAGTTACTTACCGTCCTCTTAGTCTTTTTTATCGTCTTTTACTTCAGTGTATTCAGCATCAACTACATCATCATTCTGCTGTGCGCCGCCTTGAGCACCTTGCGCGCCCTGAGCATCACCGGCAGTCTGCTGAGCAGCCTGAGCTTGTTCATACATCTTAGTGGACAATTCGTACAATGGTTTAGTCAATTCTTCGCTCTTAGCTTTGATGTCTTCTACATTGCCGGATTCGATAGCGGCTTTCAAAGCATCTTTAGCTTTAGTAACTTGTTCAAGAGTTGCTGCATCGGCTTTACCTTCGAAGTCTTTAACAGCTTTTTCAGCTTGGTATACTAAGGAATCGGCATTGTTTTTAACTTCGATTTCTTCTTTTTTAGCTTTATCTTCAGCTGCATGTGCTTCTGCTTCTTTAACCATGCGGTCGATTTCGTCCTGTTGTAAACCGCCGGAAGAAGTAATGGTAATAGCTTGTTCTTTGCCGGTGCCCATATCTTTAGCTTTTACGTTAACGATACCGTTAGCATCGATGTTGAATGTAACTTCGATTTTAGGTACCCCACGTGGAGCTGCCGGAATACCGGTCAATTCAAAACGACCAAGTGTTTTGTTGTCAGCAGCAAAATCACGTTCACCTTGTAATACGTGAATATCTACTGCCGGTTGGTTATCGGCTGCCGTGGAGAATACCTGGCTCTTGGATGTAGGGATCGTAGTGTTACGATCGATAATGCGTGTGAAAACACCACCCAAAGTTTCGATACCGAGGGACAATGGAGTTACGTCGAGAAGTAATACGTCTTTAACTTCACCAACAAGTACACCGCCCTGGATAGCAGCACCAACGGCTACACATTCGTCAGGGTTAACGTTTTTGGTAGGTTCTTTGCCAAGAACGCGTTTGATAGCTTCTTGAACAGCCGGAATACGGGAAGAACCACCAACGAGTAAGATTTTATCGATTTCGCCTACGCTGAGACCGGAATCAGCCAACGCTTTGCGAGTAGGTTCAATAGTTGCTTCAACTAAGTCGTGAGTTAATTCTTCGAATTTGGCACGAGTCAAAGTCAAGTCCAAGTGTTTAGGACCGGTAGCATCAGCTGTGATAAATGGTAAGTTAATGTTCGTGCTCATAACGCCGGACAATTCAATTTTAGCTTTTTCGGCAGCTTCTTTTAAACGCTGATCCGCCATTTTGTCCTGAGACAAATCAATGCCCGTATCTTTTTTGAATTCTGCAATCATCCAGTCCATGATGCGTTGGTCGAAGTCATCACCGCCCAAGTGGTTGTTACCGCTGGTAGCTTTTACTTCAAATACGCCGTCGCCAAGTTCAAGGATGGATACGTCGAAAGTACCACCGCCAAGGTCGAATACGAGTACTTTACCTTCTTCGTCTTTATCTACACCGTAAGCCAAAGCAGCTGCTGTCGGTTCGTTGATGATACGAAGAACATCAAGGCCTGCAATAGCGCCCGCATCTTTAGTAGCCTGACGTTGGCTGTCGGTGAAGTAAGCAGGTACCGTAATTACGGCCTGAGTTACTGTTTCACCAAGATAGGCTTCTGCATCGGCTTTCAATTTCTGAAGAATCATGGCAGAAATTTCTTGCGGCGTGTATTGTTTGTCGTCAATTTTTACTTTGTAGTCACTACCCATGTGACGTTTAATGGAAGAAATCGTTTTTTCAGGATTGGATACAGCCTGACGTTTTGCCAACTGACCTACCAAACGTTCACCATTTTTTGCAAAACCTACTACGGAAGGTGTTAAACGGGAACCTTCCTGATTTGTAACAACGACCGGTTCGCCGCCTTCCATTACAGCGACTACAGAGTTTGTTGTACCTAAGTCAATACCAATTACTTTTGCCATTTTAAATGACCTCCTATTTTTATCTTATGCCATCTATTGTCATGTTAATTTCAAATGTAAGCTGCGACTCGGATCACTCACTTGGAATGCCTCCGCTATCGCACGCCTTAGGCGAAATTAATCATTATGTACTACTTTAACCATGGCCGGACGCACCGTCTTACCATCTACGGTATAACCGGTTTGCAATACTTCGCAAACTGTGTCGTCTTCATATTCATCAGACGGCACACGCATGATTGCTTGATGATAATTCGGATCGAACGGTTTGCCTACAGCATCAATTACCGCTAAGCCGTGTTTGCTAAGCATAGCCATTAAGTTCTGATGAATCATTACGAAACCGTCAAGGAATGCTTTTGTTTCGGCATTAGTCGGTGCCTGTAAAGCTCGTTCAAAATTATCCAGCACGGAGAATAAATCTTTCATTACATCCGCTTTTACAAAACCTGCCAATTGATCTTTTTCCTGCAATGTGCGTCGCTTGAAATTATCAAAGTCGGCTTGCAAACGAACAAATCTTTTTTCCGCTTCCGCCAATGCATCTTTCACGGCATCAGCTTCGGCTGTTACTGTCTCACCTGCCGCTTTTGCTTCAGTAGCAGCTACGTCTTCAGCGCTTTCTACCGTCACGTCAGGTTCGCCGGCAACGTTCATTTCATCAGTTACTGTATCCTGTGTAAAGTCTTCAGTCTGTTTCATCTCGTCTGCTCCCATCGTGAGTATCACCTCATTACTTTCTATTTTTATTTTCCGCTAATGCACGCATAAAATCTTGCATATACGATAAAATACCAATGATTCGGCCATACTCCATACGAGTAGGTCCTAATATAGCCAACGTACCGATACGCTCATCTTTATCACCGAAATCAGCTTGAATAACGCTTAAATCTTTAAGCGGTTCCGCCTGATTTTCACTGCCGATGGTAATGCCGATACCGTTCTTCTTAGACGCCGCCAAGAGCTGATTCAGTTGATCTTGTTCTTCCAACATCGACAGAATCGGTTGAACCTTCTTGATGTCCTTGAATTCCGGTTGTTCCAACAGCTCAGTCGTACCAACCGAGTAGAACAGTTTACGTTTGGCAATGGCGCGATACAAAGCCTCTGCCAGTATAAGTAATACCGCTCGCGGCCCTTCAATAAGCTGAACCGTTGCCTCCAAGTTCTGTAAGGTCATGCTCGACAAGCGAACATCCTTTAACGCATTTGTCATGCGAATTGCCATACTTGCCAAAACATCATCGGCCACAGCCTCTTTGAAATACATCGGCTCATTATCCAAAGCACCTTGGTCGGTTACAACAACCATGATAGCTCTGTTTTCACCAATCGGTAAGACATGAATAAATTTCAACACCGACGTGTCATGAGCCGGCGCTAGGAATAAACTCATGTTATGACTGATTTGTGAAATCAGTTTGGCTACATTTAAGAAGAAATCTTCAAAGTTAGCCGGTTTTTCTTGCCATATTTTATTGATTTTTTCTGCATCTTCGCGCTCTGTGCCGTTCGAATGCAACATAGCGTCTACATAAAAGCGGTAACCCTTGGCTGATGGAATACGACCCGCTGATGTATGCGGTTGTTCCAAAAAGCCCAGGTCTTCCAAATCGGCCATTTCATTGCGGACCGTGGCCGGGCTGACGCCCAAATTATAATTCTTTGCCAGAGTCCTCGAACCGACCGGTTCAGCCGACTTTATGTAGTCCTGTATGATAGCGTGTAAGATGCGCTGTTTACGTTCATCCATATTCACACCTCATTGTTAGCACTCATTAACATCGAGTGCTAATCACAGCTATAATGTTATCATAAAACGTCAAAATGTCAAGCAAATATTTCATACAGATTTCGTAAAAACTCGCTTATTTACTGTTTAGTCAAAAAATCAAAGGGCCTTTAAAGATCATTGACCTTTAAAAGCCCTTATGTAAAACTCTTTAAATTAACTTATAAATCACCGGTCATTTTACAAAATGACTCATCACCGGTCACATCGGCAGCAATTAGTTGGCTACTCGATTACGATGACTCATCAACCGTTACATCGCCGTAATTAGTTAGCAGCGCGTTTACGGGTAGCAATTTTATAAATCATTACGCACAAAGCAAGATAAATCACAATACCAAGGTATGTTGCTTCCGGTGTTTTTTCCCACGCATCCAAGAACCAATCAACACCGGCGATTTTAAGAACCGCACTGATTAAGGAACCAATGGCACCACCGGCTACGAAACCGGAAGCTACGGTACCGCCTTCAGCTACGCGTGCTTCACTTTCAGCTTCATCTTTGCTGCTGCGTTTAACCAAATAAGAAATGAAACCGCCCACTAAGATTGGCGTATTGATTTCCATTGGTAAGTATGCACCGAGGGCAAAGGCCAATGGCGGAACACCAATCATCCAAAGTAATACGGCAAAAATAGCGCCAAGAATATATAATTCCCATTGAGCACTGCCGCCGGTCATCAACGGTTCAACAATAGCGGCCATAGCATTAGCTTGTGGCGCATTTAAAGCACCGTCGCCTACGAAACCGTATGCATTGTTAAGCAAGATTAAAACGCCTACGCATACAATACCGGCGATTACAACGCCGACTAATTGCCATAATTGCATTTTGGCAGGTGTAGCACCGGTTAAGTGTGCAACTTTCAATTCAGACATGAAGTTACCCGCTACACCGATAGTTGTTGCTAAGAACGCAGCCATCATCAAGATAGCAATGATACCGGTTGTACCGCCCATACCAACACTGGTCATGATAACGGCACTAATTAAAATCATGAAAATTGTCATGCCCGATACCGGTTCATTACCGGTAAAGGCGATAGAACTGATACCTACTACAGACAATAAGAAAGATAAAATCAAAACGATGAAGAATGCCAACACTGTTTGTAGGAATGTATCAGCATAATAAATATGGAAGAAAATAGAGAATAAAACTGTTGTTAATACAATACCTAAGCCCAATACGGAAGAAGGCAAATCAATCTGCGTACGCAATACGTTAACTGTCGTAGTTTTACCACGGCTGAACATATCAACGATGGCGCGTTTCACAATTTTGCTTACTACATTGGACATGGTCAATAAGCCGATAACACCGGCCATGGCAAGCATACCAATACCGATATGGCGCACATAAGTCTTAAATACATCACCGGTGGAAGCATCGGCAAGTAAGATTTCTTTGCCCCCTACCATCATGATGTGATCGCCACCGATGAAGAAGAACAATGGAACCATTACGAACCAGGCAAAGAAAGACCCGGCGGCAATAATAGAACCATAACGGATACCGGTAAAATAACCTAAACCTAATAAAGCAATGTCACTGTCTAAAGATAAGTGCATTTTACTGTTCTGCTGGAATACTTGGCCCCAACGGAATGTGGTAGTGGAGAAAACTTCACGCCACCAACCAAGGGAGTTTAATACGAAATCATAGCCTAAACCCAATAAACCGCTAAGCGCCATGAGTTTAGCCTTACCGCCATCATTACTGCTCAATACTTCGGCAGCGGCACGGCCACTTGGGAACGGATAGGCATGATGCATTTCTTCACAGAAATACTGACGGAAGAATACGCAAAGGAATACCCCCAATAAACCGCCTAACACGATAGGCACAATCATTTGGAAAACCGATACAGTATGAATATCAAGAATAAAAAGAGCCGGTAAAATGAACATTACCCCTGCCAGTACGTTAGTACCGGAGCTGGCAATGGCCTGAATATGAACGGTTTCCGGGAAAGCATTTTTACGTTTGAATAAAACCGCCATCCCCATGGATAGAATTGATACCGGTGCAAACGCATCTACGGTCTGGCCGATTTTTAAGCATAAATAGCCAACGGCCAAGGCAAATAACGCGGCAAAGAAGAGCCCCCAGAAAATAACATAACTGTTAATTTCCTCATAATTTTTGGTTGGATCCATAATCGGACGAACCTCATTGTGATGCTCATTTGATGCCATAAAATCATCTCCTTAGATAAATAAAACAGAAATACAAAAGTGAAAAATTAAAGATAATTAAAAGATTTACCTAAGGAAATTTCGTTAGCTGCCTACAATCAACCAAGAATCCCACCTGCTCCGAACTGATTCTTATCAAGTCCACTACATAAAAACTTTTCTCTTTCACTATTACACAACTAAAGAGGCTCTCCACACCGTGGATGCCCCTTTTTTCTCTACTTGAATTATATGTTTAATGTTACTCTTTGTCAACGAGTAGTGTACATAGCATGCATAATCAGTATATTGCCCCTTCAAAAAGAATGCATTACTAACTTTAGTCATATCTCATTTTCAGATTATTTTTGAGAAAATCCAATATACTTCAAATACCCCGTAAAACAACCGCCAAAAATTATTGACTAAGCTTAGTAATATCTTCATTACGACCGATAACAATCAACATATCCTCATCTTGTAACGGATTATTCGGGTTTGGCGGTGCAATGACATTTTTATCACGTTTTACGGCCACAATATTTACATTATATTTCTTACGAATATCCAATTCAGTCAAAGTGTGACCAATCATGAATGAAGGAATCCCCATTTCCACCAAGCCGATGTCCTGGGATAGCTGGAAATAGTCTACAATATTTTCACGAGTCAACATTTGAGCCACTCGTTCGGCCATATCCATTTCCGGGAAAATGATCAAATCGGCCCCTACCTTCTCCAGTAATTTACTTTCCATTTCGGTAGATGCTTTCGCCACGATGTACGGCGCATGTAATTCCTTGAGTACCATGGCGGACAATAATTTAGCTTTTAAATTATCTCCAATGGCAATAACAACTACGTCCAATTCCTGTAAATTTAACTGACGAATCGTATCTTCATCACTGAAATCGGCTACGATACTGTGCGTCAAATAGGGCGCCAGTTTTTGTACCAACCCCTCTTCAATATCAATACCTACTACTTCATGCCCCATAGCCGCTACCTGTTTTGCCAAAGTGCCGCCAAAACGGCCAAGACCTATAATACCGATTGTTTTACGCTTCATATTATTACCTCTGTTTTATGAAAAAATAAAAAGCTACATCTTCCATCAATAATAACCAGCTAAACTATAGCAACACATTATCTTCCGGATAGTATGCCGTAGTCGTGGCACGACGTTTTAAGAAAAAGGCGCCAATCAAAGTAAGCACACCGATACGGCCTGTATACATCACGATAATCAACGTTAGCTTACTGATGGTTGACAGCTCCGGCGTAATCCCTATGGTAAGGCCTACCGTAGCAAAAGCGGAGGTCACTTCAAATAATAAATCCAAGAACGGAAATGATTCTACACCGGCCAAGACAAAAGTAGCCAGCACAACGAGCATGGATGAAAAGAATACAATGCCCACGGCCTTATAAATAACGCTCTGACTTAAGCTTCGCTCAAAGATTTCGACACGTCGTGTATTAGTGAACAACGAACGTGATGTGGCCCATAATACAGCCATGGTACTGATTTTTATACCGCCACCGGTCGAGTTTGGCCCGGCTCCGATAAACATGAGTACCACCGTAATAAAAACCGTAATGGGATGCAAATCCGCGTAATTCAACGTCGGAATACCGGCCGTGCGCGGCGTTATGGCTTGAAACAAAGCGCCTTGAATTTTAGTTGTGAACGGTAATCCGGCTAATGTTTGCGTCCATTCCAAGCCAAGAATACTAAGTGTACCGGCTACAACGAGAATCAATTCACCAACAAGCATCACTTTCGTATGCAATGTTAATTGAGCGAATCCCCGTTGGCGATTGTTCCAAATATCGAAGGACGCCATGTAACCAAAGCCGCCAATAAGGATAAGGCTGCAAGTTATCAGCGTAAAGCCCCAATCACCTACCATTTTATAAGGCAAATCATTGTCAAAAAACACAAAGCCGGCGTTACAAAATGTAGAAATAGCCTGGTAAAAGGCGTAATATATAGCGCTATACCCTAAATAAGGATATAAATCTAACGTATAGGCTACCCCGCCGATAAATTCAAAGCCAAATGTGAGAATGGCAATTTGTTTAAGCACAGTTTGCACCGAAATATTATCTTGCCCAATATCTTCTTGAAGTAATAATTTATTCTCCAGCCCTACACGGCGTCTCAGTACTATAAAGATAAACGTTGTAAAGGTCATCGTCCCCAAACCGCCGATTTGAATCAGCAAAATCATTATAGTCTGTCCGAAAATACTCCAATGGTGAAACGTATCTACCGTCGTAAGCCCCGTTACAGACACGCAGGATACGGCCACAAAAAGAGCATCAATAAACGGTGTTCGGCTACCGTCAAGGGTAGCCCATGGCAAAGTCAGCAAATATCCTCCAAACAACATAAGTACGGCGAAGCTTAAAGCTAATAAGCGTTGCGGATTCGTCATCAGCGAATTCCTGACTTTTTCTTGCCACGTTAACGGTCGACGTGTAAAATTCGGTCCTAATATCATAATGTCCTCGAATCACCGGCTATGTAGAATGATACTCTGCTTTAACCCCATAATATCACTATATAGTCGTCTTAATGCATGTAAAACAGTAATAGCCAAAAACGCTATTTTTCATATCCATATTATACATCAATCGTCTTGGAAAAAGAAAAACTCTTTTAAGGGAAATGTAATTCCACCTTAAAAGAGTTCATAAATTTATTGCTATATAACTTTAAATCATGTGTATTTCAAAGACCGGTTTGCTTTTATTCAGCATCTACCTGCGGCGCAACTTCAGCGTTTTCAAAGGGATTACCCAAACGGGCCAACATATGATCGAATTTTTCTTTCGGCATAGCGTTATCTTTGTACCATTGTAATAAAAACTCGATTTTGTCTTGTGCTTCTTCAGGCGTTAGTTTTTTGGCCAATACTTCGCCGCCTTTAGGCCGATTACCGCTTTTACCGCCGGCCACCAGCACATAGCCGTCCGGCAAGCCGTATAAACCGATATCTTTAATCATCGGTTCGGCGCAACAACGGGGACAACCGCTGATACCGATGCGAAGTTTATTAGGCATATCTTCACCGAAATGATGTTCATCAATATATTTAGCTACCGGAATCGTCTGCATAAAGGCGTGGGAACAACCGTCCGTACCGCGACAAGCGGTCACCGAATTAACCGCCGCATGATTAACTTGTTGAACCCCTTCCGGCAATTGTTCTAAAATAGCTGCCTTATCTTCCTTGGTAATGTCATAAATCTGAATGCCTGTAGCTACGATGCGGAAATTCCCCTTATATTTATCAGCCAAATCAATAATGGCATGTAATTGGTCGCGTGAAAACTCACTGAATAAAGAATGTAAAATAACGGATGTTTTCATGTGTACTCCTTAGTCATTTGATTAACAATAAACGTATATTGTTGTATCTCGATTCGATACAAACGGATACTGTATCGGCAAGCCTTACATCGTATGCCGTTACCTATAATTCACTATTATATTTGTATCATATTATTATTTTATCGAGTTGTGACATATATCACAAAATAACTAAAAGTTATGATTAAACTGACTAAAAAATTTTAAAAAAAATCCCGGTTCAATTAAACCGGGATTAAATCGTAAAAAAGCATTAAATCGAGCTCTTAGAGCCTTCCACTTCCATGGCTTCGTCATCTGCAGTATGTACATCGGAATCAGCGTTATAAACCTTTTTACCGGTGGCGCTTTGGACTTTTTCTTTAAAATCATCCACATCGCCCAGTTTCTTTAGACCACTGTTATCTAAACCTGATTCACCGGCCTCAATAATGGCCGTTACCACATCGGAAGCATCCACCGTATCTTTGGCTGCTTCCGTTTGCAATAAGGCGAGATTCTTTTGTAAAAAGCGGCGCCACACATATTCGACGCTGGCTGTTGTATAAAGAAGGAAATAAAAATATGTAGCTGCGGAAGCCCCCATATAAAGAACGTAAATGTTAATGCCGTTATAGGTGTCGGCCAACTGCCCCGACTGCATTTCCTGCATCAAAAGAACCATAATGAGCATGGCTATAATCCCCAACACAATGGCTATCGTCAAAGCTACACCATACAAAACAAAAAGAAAGGCACTGTTGGATACATTGGTGTCGGGAAAACGTTTTGTCAGTCCTTTAGTATATAAATTGCGGCATAAGAGCCCTGCAATAGTAATAACCGCAAACAATACGACACCGGAAACGAGGTAGAATCTGTCACCCGTTACATATCCGTAAATACCTTTACTCACTAAGAATACGGCACATAAACTTAACAAATCAAAAATAATGCCGGCAAAGCAGGCTCGCCAGCCAAAATTTACATAATCTTTCATACTTTATCTTCCTAACCTTATAAGTTTAACATATTTTATAACAGTAAAAGCATACCACGAATGTATATCTATGACAAGTTAAGTTAGATTACCAATGAAAACTATAAATAAGTCAGTTACGGCAACGACTCTAATGATTTAATTATTTGTTTCTCTCTATTATGCGCGCCTTAACCATTATATTACAGAAAAAGAGTAGCAGCTCTGAGGCTACTACTCTCCGCAATTTACTCTTTAATTTCCTTTATAAAATTGCCTTGCGCATCAAATCTTAATGCATATCTTTCCTTGGTGCCGTTTATTTTTATAGTGGCTTCAAAAACGCCCCGATTAATACGATAATCGTACCATATAACGTCTTCTACTTTACCGCCTTCAATGCTCTTAGCTTTTTCTTCGGCGACTTTATAGATATCTGTTACTTTATTAAAATCAATACTGTTTAAATCTCCCAGATTTTCTTCTAATTTACCGGGACCGATTAATTAGAGCGGTTTCGGATCAGACTATTTTCCGTCCTTATAATCATAACGAACAACCTGATCTGTTGTGCCCGGTTTTTGCACATCAATTCTGCCGGTCATGCCGGTTTCCTTATGATACATCAGATAAATATCGTCCATTGCTTTCAAATCATGGCCCTTCAACTCCGGCCTATTCTTCAGGTCATCCATAATCTTATTGGCTAAACCCTGATCGGTAAATACATTGGCATTCTTGTCCCCACCGATTAAGCTATCTATCGAATTACTACAGCCACCCACAATGATGCCAAACACTAAAACCACTAACAGTAACACTAACTTTTTCATTCTCCAACCTCCCAGCTAAAACAATAATATAAAAAATAATGATATAAAATCATTTTCATTATTTTATCATATTAATCAATAATTTAATAATATCTGAACTGCAAAGATGAAAATAAAAAAACCGCACCTCTGTGCGGTTTCTAATGTGGTGGAGATAAGCGGGATCGAACCGCTGACCTCTTGAATGCCATTCAAGCGCTCTCCCAGCTGAGCTATACCCCCGTGCATTACAGATTACATAATACTAAAACTCTCACCTGTTTGTCAATATAAATTTTAAATTTCATATTGCAATTTAAGAATCATATACTGAATGTAAGACTCTTAAAAGTCTTGAGTTTCGTAAAACTTCTAAGAGCCTTTACACCTTTTACTTAGCGTATAAATTGACTGAACACATAATTACCGTGTTTAGCGCCGTCACGCGTGAATCGCCAGCCTTCTTCGGTTTCTACCAATAACCTTTGCTTTATTAAGTGCGCTATTTCATCGCCGAAAATATCTTGAACAGACTCATTAAATCGTTCTTTAAAAGCTTTTTCAGAAAGGCCCCACTTGGTCCGCAATGCTAAGAAACAAAAGTCCTCTACCGCACGGTTTTCACTGATAGTCTCTTCGAATACAATGGGCAATAAATTCTGGCGCAGCCGATTAATATAAGGCACCACATACGGTTCATTATTGCGCCGTACATCTTTATAAAAAGAATAGGCACCGGCACCAAAAGCCAAGTACTCTTTATACTGCCAATAGCGTAGATTATGATAGCTATAAGATCCATTGTTGGTAAAATTGGAAATTTCATACCGTTCGAAGCCATGAACCTTCAATTCATCAAGCATACAATCGTACATAGCTTCATTTTCATCATCCGATGGCAAATCGAGCTGACCAAGTTCCACCTGTTTATGAAGGTTGGTCCCCTCTTCCAACTGTAAGCCGTAAATAGATATATGACTGACACCTAAATTAAGCAATGTTGCTACATTGGTCTTTATGTCTTTTAACGTCTGTCCCGGTAAGGCATAAATCAAATCACCGCTTACCGACTGAAAACCTACCGACAGTGCATCGGTAATCGCTTGTTTGGCCATATGCGCATTATGACCACGTCTCAGTAGCTGCAACAAATTATCGTCAAAGGTCTGTACGCCGTAGCTCAGACGAGTAACGCCTAAAGATTTCAGCCCTTTTAAATATTCAATGTCGATTTCACCGGGATTAGCTTCCATGGATAATTCGCGCACCGAATCACAAGGATAATAGGTATATAGGGTATTTAAAATCTGCTCCAATTGACTGAGGGATAACTGTGTAGGCGTACCCCCACCGAAGTAGATGGTATTCACCGGTATCTTGGCACTTTCCGGATACGTCGAAGCCCATAGTTTAATTTCATCGCACAAGGCATCAACATAATCATCGTAATACGCCTCTAACCCTTCGTAAGAGGCAAAGTCACAATAGGAACATTTTTTACGACAAAACGGGATATGAAGGTACACCCCCATATCCCGAGACGTCGCAAAAGAGGGTGTGAATGTGGAATCCATACACAATCTCCTTTATCTTTTTAATATAAATCAGTCAAACAGCAGAGTCAGTATAACCTGTATTCTTAAAAATCCATCTAGGCTTGCCAACTCATTTACTGCCTTACTTGTCATCAACTTTAAGAATAGCCATGAACGCTTCCTGCGGAATTTCTACGCTACCTACTGCCTTCATACGCTTCTTACCTTCTTTTTGTTTTTCCAACAATTTACGTTTACGACTGATATCACCGCCGTAACATTTAGCCAAAACGTCTTTACGCCATGCTTTAACCGTTTCACGAGCTACGATTTTATTACCGACAGCTGCCTGAATCGGAATTTCAAACATTTGACGCGGAATCAATTCTTTAAGCTTTTCAGCCAACGCACGACCGCGGGTAGCCGCTCTATCTTTATGAACGATGATACTCAACGCATCCACCGGTTCACCATTCAAGAGAATATCCATTTTAACCATCGGAGATGCCTGATAACCGATGAGTTCATAGTCTAAGGATGCATAACCCTTAGTGGCGGATTTCAATTTATCGAAGTAATCGTAAATGATTTCGCCCAATGGCAAATGATATACGATAGAAACACGAGTTTCATCCAAATATTCCATGGATTGGTATTCACCGCGTTTATCCTGGGACAATTCCATAATGGCCCCGACGAAGTCCTTAGGTACGATGGTCGTAGCCTTAACATACGGTTCTTCGATAAAGTCAATTTCTGTTGGTGGCGGCAATTTGGACGGATTGTCGATTTCCAAAATCTCACCGTTTGTTTTATGCACTTTGTAGTTTACGCTCGGTGCCGTCGTAATTAACGTTAAATTGTATTCCCGTTCCAAACGTTCCTGAATAACGTCCATGTGCAAGAGGCCGAGGAAGCCGCAACGGAAACCGAAGCCCAAGGCAATAGATGTTTCCGGTTCGTACTCGAGAGCCGCGTCGTTCAAATTCAGCTTTTCAAGGGCATCACGGAGGTTGTCATAATCTTTACTGTCAGTCGGATAGAGACCACAATACACCATGGATACGGCTTTACGATAGCCCGGTAACGGTTCCGCCGCCGGATCATCCGCTTTCGTAATGGTATCGCCTACATGACAATCGCCTACGTTCTTAATGCTTGCGGCCACGCAACCTACGCTGCCACAAGTTAATTCATCCACCGGCAACAAGTTCGGTGTGAAAACACCGAGTTCAGTCACTTCAAAGTCTTTTTGATCGTGCATCATGCGAATAATGTCACGTTTTTTGAGGGACCCTTCTTTAACTCGTACATAGGCAATAGCACCTTTGTAAGAGTCAAAGCGGGAGTCAAAAATAAGGGCTCTGGTCGGCTGATCGGATTTATCTTCCGGAGCCGGAATGCGTTCTACGATGGCTTCCAAGATATCTTGAATACCAATACCGGACTTGGCACTGGCCAAAATAGCATCGGATGCATCGAGACCGATAATATCTTCAATTTCTTTTTTTACTCGATCTACGTCGGCACTCGGTAAGTCGATTTTGTTAATAACCGGAATAATTTCCAAGTCATGTTCCAATGCCAAATATACATTAGCCAAGGTTTGCGCTTCTACGCCTTGCGCGGCATCCACAACAAGCAAAGCCCCTTCACAGGCAGCCAAGGAACGGGATACTTCATAGCTGAAGTCAACATGACCCGGAGTGTCAATTAAATTTAAGGTGTACTGCTTGCCGTCTTTAGCTGTATGCAATAAACGAACGGATTGCGCTTTGATTGTAATCCCACGTTCTCTTTCCAAGTCCATGGAGTCAAGCACCTGAGCTTCCATTTCACGCTTTGTGAGCGTTCCCGTTGCTTCTATTAAACGGTCAGCCAAGGTGGATTTCCCGTGGTCTATATGGGCAATAATGCAGAAATTGCGAATATGTTCAGTTACCATGTTCCATTCTCCTCATAGTTAGCTTAACCACGTCATTCTCAATAATTTAGGATGAGCAACGGTTGAGCAATCAATAAATCTAAACCAATATAAAAGAACTAAAATTATTGAATAATTCTAGTTTAAGTGTGTTTACTATATACATATAATATAATCTATCATAATATTATAACATTACTATGGCATATCGTCTATTAGTGCAATGAGAAAGCCTGTAACCCCTCTCGGTTACAGGCTTTTTGACTAGTTAGCAGCTTCTTAAGTTACCGCTTTAGCTTAAACTAGCAAACAGTTTCAATAACACCGCCGCCAAGTAATTGAGTTCCTTCATAGAAGGCTACCGATTGGCCCGGTGTGATCGCGCGTTGCGGCTTTTCAAAAATAACTTCCATTGTTTCATCATCAAGAATACGGGCTACACATGGCGAAGGTTCGGCTGCATAGCGAATCTTACCGGATGCATGTAATTCCTGAGGAATCGTGCCGGATAAGAAATTGTAATGTTTACAAATCATACGGTTTGTAAACAAACTTTCGTCCGGTCCTACAATGACTTCATTCTTTTCACCATCAAGACGAACTACATAAAGCGGATATTTATAGGCAACACCGAGACCTTTACGCTGGCCGATGGTATAGTTGAATAAACCGTTGTGACGGCCTAAAATCTCACCATTTTCATGAACAATATTGCCCGATTTAGCAGGTTCAGATAACTGCTTCTGAATAAAGCCCTGATAATTATGGTTAGGCAAGAAACAAATATCTTCGCTGTCCGGCTTATTCGCTACCGGTAAATCACGGTCATTAGCCATGGCGCGAGTCAATGTCTTCTTCTGCGCACCTAATGGGAACATCAAATGGCTCAAAATGTGCTGATTTAAGGTATACAATACATAACTCTGATCCTTGGACGGATCCGCACCTTTGTGAAGTTCATAGAGCTTCGTTGCTTCATTATAACGCACTTGTGCATAGTGACCGGTTACCATATAGGATGCGCCCAATTCAAGAGCACGATTTAATAACAAATCAAATTTTATATTTTTATTACAGAATACACAAGGATTCGGTGTGCGCCCGGCGGCATACTCATTAACAAAATAATCTACGACATTATCGTAAAAAACATCTCGAGCATCGACTACATGATGCTCAATGCCAAGAAAATCACACATTTTCTTAGCGTCCGTTACGGCGAGTGGCACATCATCAGGATCCGTGTCACTTACCCATAAACGCAAGGTAATCCCAAATACCTTATACCCTTGTTCTAACAGCATCGACGCTGTTAAGGAGCTGTCTACGCCCCCACTCATTGCAACTGCTACAACGTTTTCCATGCTTTCTCCTTCTGTGGTCGCTTGACCTGGTAAACTCAATAATACATCATACAGAGTGAAAGTCCGAATATGTATATACCGACAATAAAAATATAAAATACACAAATGCTTTAAAATGATTGCTAATTCATATAAAAACCGAAGCTCACAATTATAAAAATTAGCAGTATCACTATACTAAAGCAACAGTTAGTATACCATAAAACAGGCGTAATATATAGAGATATCTTAATCTTATGATTTTTGGAATCACATTACATCCTATATTACGCCTTATTTTACGTCTTAAATTTACAATTATACTAAAACTTAAGGATAACCCTCACAGGCTCTGAAAGCTTACTCGGCTTTACGATTAGCTAAGATTTCTTCCGCAGCGCCCAAAATACCGAGCATTGAATGTTCAAATACAAGGCCGCCCTGCATGAAGATAGTATACGGTGGACGAACCGGACCGTCCGCACTGAGTTCGATGGATGAACCCTGTACAAAGGTGCCGCCGGCCATGATAATTTGATCCGTATAGCCCGGCATATCACCCGGTACGGGACGCACATGAGCATCTACCGGCGAGTAAGCTTGCATACCGCGGCAGAATTGCTCCATTTCATCCGCATTATGCAAATTAATTGCCTGAATTAAATCAAATCGAGGGGAATCCACTTTAGGGAATACTTCATAGCCAAGAAGTGTACCCACCGCTGCTGTATATACAGCCCCCTTCAAGGCCTGCAACACAACATGAGGTGCCAAGAATAAGCCTTGGAAGAACAAGCGATAGCCCGGCGAATAGGAACCCATGTGGTCACCTAAGCCCGGTGCGGTCAATTCATAAGCCACGTCTTCAACCAACGATTCTTTACCGGCTACATAACCACCGGTCGGAGCAATACCGCCGCCGGCATTTTTAATTAGAGAACCGGCCATGATATCGGCACCGTGTTCAAGCGGTTCCGACATTTCGGTAAATTCGCCATAACAATTATCTACGAAACAAATTGTTTCGGGATTCTTGGCTTTAACTACTTTACAGATTTTTTCAATATCCGTAACGGAAAGTGGTTCACGGGTACTGTAACCGCGCGAGCGTTGAATTACGACTACCCGGGTATTTTCGGTTACGGCTTCGGCAATACCGTCCAAATCATAGGTATTGTCTTTTAGCGGTACTTCTTTATAAATAAAGCCCCGTTCCACTAAAGAATTGCGCACAGGATGGGGTACACCGATGACAGACTGCATCGTATCATACGGGGCGCCTACAGCATACACAAACTCTTTACCTTGCTTACCGCTGCCGAGCAATGCGATTAACGTCGTTGCCAAAGCATGCGTGCCCGACACGAAATGGGCACGTACTAAGGCCTTTTCCGCTTTAAACACATGTGCGAACACTTCGTCCAACTTTTCACGACCACTGTCATTATAACCGTAACCGCTGGAGCCGTTGAAGTGATAATCACTGAGCTGACATTCTTTAAAGGCTTCCAACACCTTCTTAGTATTGTGCAAGGCAATTGGTTCAAACTGTTTAAATTGAGGCTCTGCCATACGCAAAGCTTCGTCCCGTATACTATCTAAATTCATTATCTCAAAACATCCTAACTTAAAAATTAAATTCAACTTATACTATGATGCCCGATTTTTGAATTAAACTCATCGCTTCTTCAAAAATCGAATCACCGCTGCGACCATTATCGCAATCAATCCAAACTATATAAGGCATACGTTTATACCAAGTAATTTGACGTTTGGCAAAACGGCGCGTATTTTGCTGTATGGCAGCGATGGCTTCGTCTTTGGTGCATTCACCGTTAAAATATGCCACCACTTCTTTGTAGCCGATGCCTTTAAACGCCTGACAATCAGGCGATACACCGGCCGCCACGAGCCTTTCCACTTCTTCAAAAAGGCCCTGCTCTACCATGATGTTGACCCGTAAATTAATTCGTTCATACAGTTCCTCACGATTACGGCGCAAACCGATAACCGGACCTTCAAAGGATAAGCCTGCTTTCGTCTGATTAGTCAAGGCCTCATAGTTACCCTGCTCCATCAATTCAATGGCACGGAATAAGCGGTGTTTATCGGTGAAGCGAAGCTCAATACCGCCTTTTTTGGCTAATTCTTCGGCATAGACCAAAAGACCTTCATCGCCCTTTGTTTGCCATAATTCATCGAGCCGTTCACGAATGCCTGTATTCGGTCCTTCCACTGAAAAATCAAAGCCTTCCAACAAGGATTGTACATAAAAACCGGTACCACCTGACAGAATCGGCATATGGCCTTCTGTATGAGCTTTTGTAATTTCCCGACGTGCTTCTTCCTGAAAATCGGCGGCACTATACGATTCATCGGCAGACCGAATATCAATCAAACGATGCGGCACCGCTTCGAGTTCTTCACGAGACGGTTTCGCTGTACCAATATCAAGGCCTTTATAAATTTGGTAGGCATCGCCGGAAATAACTATTCCATTAAGTTTCTCTGCGAGTCGCAACGTTAAATCGGTTTTGCCCACAGCCGTAGGCCCTAAAATAGTAATCAATTGTTCCATACGATACCTCCTTCCTATGAAAACTATTGGTAAGCCATCTTGTAAGATTCAAGCTGTTTTATTATATAAACCGAATCACGGCTACCCTTTTACTTTATAGACGCCATAGGCTACGCGGCTATATTTACCGCCTAACAGTTCATCAGGCTCCATAGTTTGAAAAATCGAACTGAATGGTCGTTCTTTTACAATAACTCTTTCTTTGGCTACACGTTTCGCTTCGCGTAATATTGCTTCGGTAAAAACGCTTTCCACTAAATGGCCGCGCAAGCTTAAAAACTGTGGGCTTTCCGTAACGGGCACTTCAAACATAGGATCAAAATAGACAACATCAAAGCTATCGTCTTTGGCCCTTTGTAAAAAGGTTTCAAATCGCACGGCGCAAACTTGAATACGCCGCAGCGCTGCCGTTACAGTGTCATTTTCGTGGACAAAATGACGTAAGCCGTAATTTGTAATATACGCCAGTAAAGGATTACCTTCAAGCGCTACCATCTTTTTACATGACCGTTTAGCATAGGCTACCACCAAACTATCACTGCCAAGACCGGCCGTACAATCTAAAAACGATGATATCGCTTCGGGGCCGAGAGCTTCCACCAAATGATCGGTTTCGCCTCTGTCATAAGCGATGAGGCGAAGTTGCGCCATAGATAGGTGGAATTCATGAGCCTTACCTTCGCCCGTAAAAAGCTGCGGCCCCTTTTGACTGAAGATTAAAATATCTTTATTTTTATGATTAGCTTGTAAATTAGCCAAGGACAAGCGCTTCCGCTCTACATAAGGAATCCTAAGCAGTTTGGCGGCCCCTTTAGCTCGGGGAATCAAATCACCCTTACCTTTTTGCGACGTCGTCACAATGGCTCCGCAATTCAATGTTTCACTAATCATCATTAACTCCGTAAGAATAATTTGCCCAATTCTTCCGGCGTAAATTTTATAATCGTCGGACGACCGTGCGGGCAAACATACGGTTTATCCGTATGGAATAATTCCTCAATCAAAACGGACATCTGATAGGTATTCAAGGTATGACCCGCTTTGATAGCCCCCCGGCACGATGCATAAGCGAGCATTTCATGACGAAGTTGCGCTTTTGTGGGCGTCTGATAATCTTTTAACAATGAAAAAACATAGCGCAAGATTTCTTCGCCCTTGCTTTCCACCAGATCGATAGGCAGTCCTTCAATTTTTAACTGAGTAGGTCCGCCTTGCACAACTTGGAAACCTAAGTTAAGAAGGGTGTTATTTTGTTCTTCCGCAATAATTAACTCTTCCTCATTGGCTTCAATATATTGTGGAATCAAAAGTTCCTGCATCGGAATAGCCTCAGCGGATTTACAAAGTTGGTCATAACGAATCCGTTCATGCGCCGCATGTTGGTCAATGATATACAGATTATCGCCTTTTTTTGCCAAAATATAACAAGCCGCAACCTGACCCAATGGCAAGAGCCCGGTCGTATTGACGTTGAAACTATTGCCATTTGCTGTACTTCCAAGTGCAGTATCTACCCCTGAAGGCATTTCTGCTGTACCGGAATCATTGGAACCCGATCCGACTGCACCATCGGACGCATAACCGACGCCACCATTAGCGCCGTAACCGCCTGTGCCATCGGAACCATAGCCGGCGTTTCCCCGTAGGGATGAAGCTAACTGCCGGAATTTCTCTTTATCTTCTTCCGTATAGCTTTTTGGCACAACAGCATCGTTAAAATCGCCCGACTCAATCCAAGAACTTTGTTCATAGGTCGCCCGCGTTGGCGCTTCAAAACCTTCACGGCGAATTCGATTCACAAATTCATTTGTTTTTTCACGAGCCTGCTGAGAAACTTCCGCGAACGGATAAGCTGCCGAACCGGTGGAATTGACACTACCTATTTGACCGGTACTACTTCGATTAGCTGTGGCATCATTAAAACCGACCGTATCAAACTCAAGATTAATGGCCGAACCACCATCGGAAGTGATGTCAATATCATTGATTTTTGCCAAATCATGATTGGTAAAGGCTTTTTCATAATTAACGGCGGTAGTAATACTGTCATCGCCGCCACCAAAACCTTCTAAACCGTCCATGCCGGAATTATCACGGCCGGCCATCTGCTGCATCGGATTTTGTAAAGCTTGCAAAATCGCATGATACACGGCCTTAAATACAGGCTTATCATCTTCGAATTTAACTTCGCTCTTACGCGGATGCACATTAATATCAACAGTGCCCGGTGGTACCGTAATCGTTAGCAACACCAAAGGATAGCCGCCCTTTGGTAACAACGCATGATACGCATTGTCGATGGCTTTCGTGATGGCTTTATCGCCGATAACACGATTATTAACCACTACAGTCTGCCAAATACGACTACTTTTTAATAAGGTCGGCTTACTTACCACACCATGAATCGTAATGCCTTCCGATTCATAAGCAATGGGGAAAATATCATCACTCACTTTATAACCGTATAAAGCGGATACTGTATCGACGAGATTACCATTCCCCGGCACGACGATACTCACAGTATCATTATTAATCAATTTAAAGGCCACATGGGGATTGCTAAGGGCCAATTTGCCGACGATATCCTGAATCTTAGCCGCTTCCGTACGCTCCGTTTTTAAAAACTTACGACGTGCCGGTGTATTGTAAAATAAATCACGCACTTCAATGGTCGTGCCCGGTTGCGCTCCAAAAGGCAGGCAATCGGTAAATTTACCGCCATCAATCAGGATGCGTGTGCCCAATTCCTGATCAACTTTACGGGTGATTAAACTGAAATGTGACACGGAGGCAATACTGGCCAAGGCTTCACCGCGAAAGCCTAAGGACGCAATATCAAATAAATCATCCACCGAACGAATCTTGCTGGTAGCATGACGTAAAACCGCCAAGCGCGCATCTTCTTCGGTCATGCCTGAACCGTTATCGGTAACACGCATATACGTAGTCCCGCCGTTGGCGATTTCGACTTCAATGGAAGTGGCGCCGGCATCGAGGGAGTTTTCCAATAACTCTTTAATAACTGAAGCCGGTCTTTCAACTACTTCTCCGGCCGCTATTTTGTTGATTGTAACTTCATCAAGAACATGAATCAGAGCCATTAACGGCCACCTCCCTTGCGGGCCTCTTCCTGTAATTTATAGAGTACGTTAAGTGCTTCAATCGGCGTCAAACTCATTACGTCGACCGCCAGTAAATCATCCAATACGGACGTAGTGAATAAATTGGCATTAGTCGGCATGGCAAAGGTTGTATCATTAGCTCCATTCCCCTTGCCACTTTCATTGACGAAACTATCAGCACCGGCGTTAGCCGAAGCGCCTGCACCGTTCAACGGCATAGCCTCTTGCGAACCACCGGAAGTACTCATGCGAGCTTCCCGCACGGCACCGCTGTTACCACGTGATGTGGCGGCTTCTTCAACGGCCGAGCCTTCTAAGGCAGCTAATATAACTTCTGCCCGTTTTAATACGGAATTTGGCAGACCTGCCAATTTGGCAACATGAATACCGTAGCTGCGGTCCGCACCGCCCCGTACAATACGACGGAGGAAGACAACATCTTTCCCCTTTTCTTTAACGGCTACCGTATAGTTTTTAAGTTTTTCATACTGTTCTTCCAAACAAATAAGCTCATGATAGTGCGTTGCAAACAAGGTTTTACCGTGAATATGTTTACAAATATGTTCCACCACGGCTTGCGCAATGCTGAGACCGTCAAAGGTACTGGTACCGCGACCGATTTCATCAAGAATGAGCAAACTATTGGATGTTGCATTGTTAAGAATATACGCAACTTCCTTCATTTCTACCATGAATGTACTTTGACCGGTAGATATATCATCGCTGGCACCCACACGGGTAAAAATACGATCAACCGGTGAAATAACGGCTTCACGAGCGGGAATGAAAGAACCGATTTGCGCCATAATCATGAGTACCGCCACCTGGCGCATATACGTGGACTTACCGGCCATGTTAGGCCCTGTAATGAGCAAGAATTCTTCGCCGCTGTGATTTAGCGTTACATCATTCGGCACAAACACTTCCCGTTTCAAGTATTTTTCAATAACCGGATGACGACCGTCACGAATTGTGATTTGGCCGTTCATGGTCATAGTCGGGCAAATGTAATTCTCTTCATAAGCCACTTGAGCCAGACTGGATAAAACATCAAGATTAGCTAGAGCCCTAGCCGTTGCCTGAATCGGTTTTACCGCTTCTTTAACGGCTTCACGAAGTTCTTGATATAGCTTTTGCTCTAAGGAAATAATCTTGTCCTTAGCGCTTAATATATTAACTTCAAACTCTTTAAGTTCCGGTGTGATATAGCGTTCCGCATTGGCCAACGTTTGTTTACGAATAAAATAATCCGGTACATCGGCTGCATTAGCATGAGATACTTCAAAATAATAGCCAAACACTTTATTGTAGCCGGTTTTTAGGCGGATGCCGGTTTTGGAACGGGCTTCTTCTTCCAAGCGATGTAGCCATTCCTGACTATTTGTCGCCATAGAGCGAAGATCATCCAATTCCTGATTAAAACCATCGCGAATAACGCGACCGTCTTTTAAAGTAAGGGCCGGTTGTTCCGCAATAGCACGATTTAATAAATCATACACATCGGCATGACAGTCTATCTGGCTCACCACTTCTTGCAGTAAAGTGCTTTCAAAAGCACCGGCAATATGTACTAAGTCAGGCAAAATACGGAGTGATTCACGAAGTGATGTGAAATCACGGGGTGATACGGAGCCGGTCTCTACACGAGCCAAAATACGTTCAAAGTCAAAAATCAGTTTTAACAATTCCCGTAAGCGTCCCTGTTCCGTAGGTTTAGCAATCAATTCCGTAATGGCACGCTGACGTCGTTCGATATGATGAATATCCATGAGCGGACTTTCCACCCATTGTTTCAAAAGACGAGCGCCCATCGGCGTCAAGGTTTTATCTAATACCTGTAAGAGGGTACCTTTAACACCGCCATCGCGAAGATTATGAGTTACTTCCAAATGACGAAGGCTCGATGTATCAAGCACCATACGATCGCCGATATGGAGCGGATGGATATAGTTGATATGAGAAATATCAGTTTTAATTACGGTGGAAAGATAGGTCAATAAATACCCCAAACCTTCCAATACATCTTCTTCCAATAAACCGGCGTCGGCAAAGTGAATCATGCCCTGCTCGCGCACATCAGCTACCGGTAAGTTCGGCATAAACGGCGATAAGGCTACATTGTCTAATTGAACATCGATAAAATCCTGTAACTCTTTGCCCAAAGGCAGGCTGCCGACGGTAACAATTTCCGAAGGACGATACATGGACAAAGCATCCTGAATGGCGTTTTGACGCTGACCATGACTGATTCTATCCCATATCACTTCACCGGTGGAAACATCGCAAAAAATCTGAATTAACGCCTCATCGGTGCGGTAGAAGAGCGCCAGGAAGTTGTTTTCACGCGCTTCCGTGCCGTTTTCCGTAAGTACCGTGCCCGGCGTAATCACACGAATTACATCGCGTTTAACGATGCCCTTCGCTTCTTTGGGGTCTTCCACCTGCTCGCAAATCGCTACCTTATAGCCTTTTTTTATTAACTTTTCAATATAGCTTTCCGCTGCATGATACGGCACGCCACACATGGGCGCTTTCTCCGCTTCGCCGGAATTACGTCCGGTAAGGGTAATGTTGAGTTCTCGCGAGGCTGTTAGAGCATCGTCATAAAAGAGCTCATAAAAGTCACCGAGACGGAAAAACAGCAACTCTTCTTTGTATTTATCTTTTATGGAAAAATACTGATCCATCATGGGCGTTTGTTTTTTGCTCATAGACGCCTCCACTTTTCTAAAAACACTGTATAGTAAGTCATTAATCAGACCCTAAAACTTTACACAGTAAGCTGTTTAGGTCTGATTAATTTAATGATAATTCATATCAAAATTTAATGATAATTTATGTCAGAATTTAATTATATGATAGTGCCGTATAAAATCCAAGTTTGCGCACGGTCAACACGCGCATTTACGGTTTGGCCAATCTCTAGGGATTCATCCTTAGGAAATAAAATCATCTTGTTGCCGGACGTACGGCCGAACCAAACGTCCTCATCGTTACGGCTTGGGCCTTCCACGATAATTTCATAGGTTTTGCCTTCCATTTCCTTATTAAGTTCCAAGGAGATTTCATTTTGCACGTCCATCAAAGCTTGTAAACGTACGCGTTTTACTTCTTCAGGAACTTGGTCTTCCATGGTAGCTGCCGGCGTGCCGGAGCGTTTGGAGAAAATAAATGTATAGGCCATGTCATAGCGAATGTCTTTTAATAATTGCAAAGTTGCCTGAAAATCTTCTTCCGTTTCCCCCGGGAACCCAACAATTAAGTCTGTTGTCAAAGTAAGACCGTCGATTTTTTCACGACAATAATCAATTAACGCTTTATAATGTTCAACCGTATAACGGCGATTCATCTTCTGCAAAATGCGATTAGAGCCGGATTGAATCGGCAAATGAAGCTGCGTAACTACGTTCGAGGAACGACCGAGTGCATCAATCATTTCTTTATTCATATCCTGCGGATGACTCGTCATGTACCGAATGCGTTCAATCCCCGGAATCCCGTCAAGGGCGTCGATTAAGTCGCCAAAATGCGTCCCGTCTTTGAAGTCTAAGCCGTAAGAGTTAACGTTTTGGCCAAGCAAGGTAATCTCCTTATGACCGCTGGCGCCGAGTTTTTTAACATCTTCCACAATCGCTGCGATGGGACGGCTGATTTCGCGACCGCGCACATGAGGTACGATGCAATAGGTACAGAACTTGTTACAACCGTTCATGATTGGCACCCAAGCGGAGAATGTCCCCATTGGTTTCGCTTCCAATTCATGAAGCACGGAATTATCCATTTCGATATTAATCTGATGTTTATGCGTGCGTTGTACTTCTTCAACCATTTCATTGATATGACGCAAGTTATGAGTCCCCAATACGATATCGATATGAGGTGCTCGTTTAAACATATCCGCCTGGTTTTTCTGAGCCATACAACCGGTAATAGCGATGATTAAATTTTTATTCTTCTCTTTTAAATGCTTGAGTTCACCGATACGACCATAAATCTTATGTTCTGCCGTTTCACGTACACAACAAGTATTTAAAATAATCAAATCCGCTTCTTTAAAATTTTCTGTATTTGTATAACCGGCTGTTTCTAACTGATGGGCCAAACGCTCCGAATCACTTTCGTTCATTTGGCAACCATAGGTAAATATATAATACTGCTTCATATCGTCTCCTTAGATGTCTTTCTTGTATTTCTTTACTTTTTACTTCTTACTTCTTCTACTGCTTTACAGCTTATACTGCTTAACTTATCTTACTACGTATATACATTTAGTAAAATTATTTCAAACCTTTTATACGTATTAGGCTCGTTTAGGATCTACCATATTATCCACTACAATGGCCAGTCGCTCCACCGACATGCCTGTAATGTATTCAATTTCATTGCTGATAGCTTTGTGCATTTCACTCATTATTTTTTTCACCGGACGACCGCGATAAATAGATACGCCCATTTCAAGTTTCAGCGCATTAGTCCCCTTCGTCGTCTTTTTGATTTTAATATCTTCGCAGCCCGCAATGCCCGGCACTTTGATGAGACTGTTTTTAATCAATGATTCAATGACTTGGTCTGAAAAAGTTAAGCGACCATAATAACTGAATACCGGACGAATGACTGATTTTTCAAAATCTTCCGCACCGGTGCCATTCGGTTTATTCGTACGAGTGCGGCGCAGAATAGATTTAATCGGGTCAATCAAATAGCCTTTAAAATGAGGTTTCAGTTCCATCGTCGGTACCGGAATAATATGCTTGCCTTCTTTCAGGCGTGCATTTTGCGCTTTTTCAATCTCGCGGGTAGATGCCACGTCTTCAATATGAATATAACGGGACGGCTTACCGATACCTAAGGCGGTAGAAATTTTACTAACCATGTTTTCGGACGTCCCCAAAATAAGAATACGAGCCGGTTTTATTATATCCAATTGTTCCTTAACCGAACGAATTTGTTCCGGGTCCTGAAAAATAGCGCGACGAACCGCTTTTAGACGACTGGCTTCTTTTTTGGCGGAAAAGCCGGCTACAATTTTATTGTTGTGAATCAAAATACCATCATCAATGATGCATTCTGCATTATTTTCATGAGCAACCACAAGGGCACGATGACTTTTGCCTGTACCGCTTGGGCCTACAAAAGCAATAACTTCCATAGCTGTCTCCGATTTCTCAATACTTAACGTGATTCTAAAACTTTTAAAAATTCTGCTATATTCTCACTTTGAATTTTAAATTCACCAACGGCCAATGGCGGTTAACTTAGCTTAATGTGCTTGCAGCACATGTAAAAAGTCAGCTACGCTTTCGCTCTGAATCAAATAATCACCGATGGCTTTCGGTAATTTCGTTTCAATGCCGTGGAAATCAGAACCGCCCGTAATTAACAATTTACGCAGAATAGCCATTTTACGATAACGAGCTTCATCTTCTTTTTTATGAATAATATGATACACTTCGATACCATCAAATGGTAATTGAAGCAGTTCTTGAACATAGTCATCGTTTTTAATTAATTTCGGATGTGCCATAACGGCTAAACCATTGGCATCATGAATTAAATTAATTACATCTAACGGATCAGCCTTAAATTTAGGCACATAGTAAGGGCTTCCTCTTCGAAGTAAAGTTTCAAACCCTTCATCAACAGTTTTTAAATAGCCTTTGTTAATCAAAAGTTGTGCCAACAGCGGACGTCCCAAGGAGCTGGCATTAGGAAATGTTTCTTTAAATTCTTCTACCGATACATCGTAACCGTCTTTAACCAATAAATCAATCATTTTAAAAATACGATTTTCACGTGATTCTTTGAAGAATGTTAGATAATCATTCAATTCTTTATTCGTGTAGTCAAAAGCATAACCGAGGATATGAACGTCTTTGTCTTTGTAAGTAGAGCTGAACTCACAGCCCGGAATAACGGCAATATCTAAATCAGGCTCTTTCAACATAGTCATAAAACCATCAATCATATCATGGTCGGTAAGTGACATCATTTTAATCCCCGCCGCCTTGTTAGCCGCCCGTAAATCCAAAGGACGCATTACACCGTCAGACGCCGTACTATGCATATGAAAATCTACTAACATGATAATTACCTCCTTAATTGACACCGAATCAGAATTAATGACAGCAAAGGCAGTCGATAGAATCCCATCGACTGCCATAGATTATAAGGTATTTAACGTATCGATTACAGCTGTTTTTACATCAGTAATAGCTACTTCCACAGCTTCACCGGTTTTACGAGTTTTTAATTCTACAGCACCTGATTCCAAGGTATTTTTACTTACCGTAATACGTAAAGGATAACCAATTAAATCAGCATCTTTAAACTTAACACCGGCACGATCTTTACGATCGTCAAGCAATACATCCACACCGGCCGCTTTAAGTTCATCATAAATCTTAGTACTTGCTTCCATAAGTGCATCATCTTTAGCATTAATTGGTACGACTACCACTTCAAATGGAGCAATGGCGCGTGGCCAAATAATACCATTTTCATCATGGAATTGCTCAATTGCCGCGGCTAAAGTGCGGGAAACACCAATACCATAGGACCCCATAATATATGGATTAGGGCGACCATTCTGATCGAGATAAGTACCGTTTAAGGATTCACTGTATTTAGTGCCCAGTTTGAATACTTGACCTACTTCAATCCCCTTAGCGATACCTAAGTGACCGCCACAGTTTGGACATACATCATCAGTGGTAATCAAGCGAATTGGCGCTACAATGATATCTTCCAAATTAAAATCACGTTTTGGGTTGATATTAATATAATGAGCATCCTTTTTATTGGCACCGCCGCAAGCATTAAACATTTCCATAACGGATTCATCAACAACAATTTTGAATGTTTCCGTTTGTTTTAAGCCTACCGGACTGATAAAGCCACCGGTTAAACCGGCAGCCAAGAGTTCTTCTTCGCTGGCCATTTCAGGCTCAATACCGCCATCAACAGCGTGTTGCACGGCAATTTCATTCACTTCATGGTCACCGCGAACCATAGCTAATACTACCACTCCATCAATGGACAATACAACGGCTTTCATGGTTTTATCCAAAGGCAATGATAACTGCTCAGCTACAGCTTCAATTGTTTTAGCATCCGGTGTAGCTACTTCCGTAAGTTCCAATAAAGGTTCTTCCGTCTGTTTCATGACACCCGGTTTACCAATTTCAATATTAGCCGCATAATCACAGTTCTCACAGTGAATTACATCAGCTTCGCCGGAATCGGCTAACGCCATAAATTCATGACTATTGCTGCCACCAATAGCACCGGAGTCGGCTTCTACCGGTTTGAAATATAAACCACAACGGCTGAATACATTTTCATAAGCATGATACATATCCCAATAGGATTTATCGAGACCAGCTTCATCAAGGTCGAAAGAGTACGCATCTTTCATGATGAATTCGCGGCTACGCATTAAACCGTAACGGGGACGACGTTCATCACGATATTTATTTTGAATTTGATATAGAGTCAAAGGCAACTGACGATAGGATTTTACTTCATCTTTTACTAGGGTCGTAATCATTTCTTCGTGAGTTGGTCCTAAGCAATAGGAGCGATCATGACGGTCGTTAAAGCGAATCATTTCCGCACCATATACATTCCAACGGCCCGACTCCTGCCAAATTTCAGCAGGTTGAATAATCGGCATCATAATTTCCTGAGCACCGATATTGGCCATTTCTTCGTGAATAATAGCTTCAATTTTACGAATACTTTTCCAAGCTAACGGTAAATAGGAATAAATCCCCCCGGCCATCTTGCGAATCATACCGGCACGCAACATATACTGTTGACTGACTACATCTGCATCGGCAGGTGTTTCCCGTAATGTAGGGGCATATAATTTACTGGCTAACATTGAATTACGACTCCTTTGCTTTTGACTCTAAATACATTTCTATTTCATGGAATAAAGCATCCACTAATTCACTTTCGTCAACGGTTTTAATGACCTCTCCCTTGCGGAAAACAATACCGCGGCCATCACCGCCGGCAATCCCGAAATCAGCTTCACGCGCTTCGCCGGGACCATTTACCACACAGCCCATAACGGCTACGCGAATCGGCTCTTTAATACTCTTAAGGCGTGCTTCCACTGTTTCTGCCATGCTGAATAAATCAACGCGGCAACGTCCACAAGTCGGACAGGAAATCATGGTCGCCCCATAGGTACGAAGGCCCAAGGAGCTTAAAATTGTTTTACCCACTTCCACTTCATGAATCGGATCCCCTGTCAAGGAAACTCGTAAGGTATCACCGATACCTTGCGCTAACAAAGCACCGATACCGATGGAAGATTTAACCGTTCCCTGCGTAATTGTACCGGCTTCCGTAACGCCTAAATGGAGGGGGTACGGAACTTTGGCAGATAGCTTCTGATAGGCTTCAATCATGAGCGGCACATCAGTCGCTTTAATGGATAACTTCATTTCGCGGTAATCCAAAGACTCTAAAATGCGCACATGTTCCAAAGCCGCTTCTACCATGCCATCCGCACAAGGATGACCACCATAGGCTTCCAAAATGTGAGCCGGCAACGAACCGGCATTAACGCCGATACGAATAGGAATCTGTTTTGGTTTAGCTTTTTTAATAACGGCCACCACATTGTCGATGCCGCCGATATTCCCCGGATTGATACGCAAGCCGTCAACACCGCTGTCGATAGCTTCAAGCGCCAAGGTATAGTCAAAATGGATATCCGCAATCAATGGGATTTGAGCACCCGCTTTAACAGCTTTGATAGCCTTAGCGGCTGCCATATCAGGCACAGCGAGGCGTACTAAATCACAGCCCGCTTCAGCGAGGAGATTAATTTCGGCAATGGCCTTCTCCGTTTCTACCGGATTCGTAGTTATCATGGATTGAACACTAACCGGTGCAAAATGACCGATTGGTACATTACCCACTTTAATTCGAGTTGTTTCTTTTCTGTTAATCATAGGTAACTCCTATATTACAGACGGCTAATGTCATGAGTCGTAGCATATACAAAGAGAGCCAATAAAATGAAAACCCCCGTCATTTGTATATAATACAATGCTTTCGCCGGCAAACGTCGTCTCGTAATTCCTTCAATGATTAAAACAATTAGGTGACCACCATCCAATGCCGGAATCGGCAATAAGTTGATGACGCCTAAATTCAAACTTAACAAGGCGGTGAATTGAAGCAAGTTCCAAAAACCGCTTTCAGCCACTTGACCGGCCATTTGGGCTACCCCGATAGGTCCGGCAAGTTCCGCATTGGCATGACCTGTACTCATGGACCAAATGCCATCCACCATACTAACTAAAACAAAACCGGTTGTATGAACAGCCTGTATAGCAGACTCACCAAGACTTAACGGCTGGGAGTGCATAACCGGATTAATACCAATGACGGCACGCCCGTCATCACCAACCGCTTCCGGAATAGCCGTCAATTCTTGATTGACACCATTACGGTTTACTACAATCGGCACAATCGTATTAGCCGTTCCCTGTAGTGTTTTTGAAATATCCGTCCATTCATTTACAGGCTTTCCGTTAATCGATACGATACGGTCATTAAGCTCCATCTGAGCATTGATAGCCGGTGAGCCATTCATCATGTTCCCTACTACCGGTTCCATAGAAGGTGTCTGAATGCCATTGGCCACATAAACTATAAAAAATAAAACTAATGCCAATAAGAAGTTAAATACTGCACCGGCAGCAATAACGACAAAACGTTTCCATACCGGTTTATTTAAAAACGAACGGTCATCGAGCGGCTCTTCCGGATCCATACCGGCGATTTTATTATAACCGCCGAGAGGAATGGCTCGGATAGAATACAATGTTTCGCCCTTGCGTTTTTTAGCAATAGCCGGACCAAAACCGATAGCGAATTCATCAACTCGCATGCCGCTTGCTTTGGCCGTAATAAAATGACCAAATTCATGAATAAACACAATAATGCCAAATACGAAGATTGTGGCAACAATAGTTAACATAATCTCTCCTATTTAATCAAAGCTTTGGCTGTTTCACGAGCCCATAAATCAATTTCACGTAAATGTTCCAACGTAAAGTCCGGTTCTGTTTCCATTTTTTCTAAAACAGCCAACACCGTTTTATAAATATCGGCAAACTTCAACTTACCGTCAAGGAACGCATACACCGCAATTTCATTGGCTGCATTAAACACAGCCGGTTTAAAACCACCTGCACGACCGACTTCATAGGCGAGGTTAAGCGCCGGAAAGTCATCATAACGAGGCGGGAAGAATTCCAATGTCAACGCATCGGCAAAAGTAAGTGTATCCATCTTGAGAGGTTTACGTTCGGGATACGTCAAAGCATACTGAATCGGTTCACGCATATCAGGATTACCTAACTGCGCCAAAATAGCACCGTCTTTCATCATGATCATGGAATGAACTATACTTTGCGGATGAACAGTCACTTTAATATGATCAAAATCAAAGCCGAACAACCAATGAGCTTCTATCACTTCAAGCCCTTTATTGAATAAAGTGGCCGAATCGATGGTAATTTTATTGCCCATATTCCACGTCGGATGACGCAAACAATCGGCTGCTGTGGCTGTTGCAATTTTTTCAGACGGCCATGTACGTAATGGTCCACCCGATGCCGTTATGAGCAAAGAATCTACATTTTCACGAGTCTGGCCTTCCAAGCATTGGAAAATCGCACTGTGTTCACTGTCAATCGGTAATAATTGAACACCATATTCTTTGCATAACGCCGTAATAAGCGGCCCACCGGCCACCAAGGTTTCTTTATTGGCCAGTCCGATGGTCTTCTTCGCTTTAATAGCCTCTACAGTCGGCTCGATGCCCGCTGCACCGACTACGGCAGTGACCACAAGTTCAGCACTCGGCAAGGTGGCGGCAACAATTAATGCGTCTTTACCGCCTACCAACTTTGTGGGACCTTGATAGCGTTTTTTTAATTCTAAAAAAGCCGTTTCATCAACCAGACCTGCTACTTCCGGTTGAAATTCCTTAATTTGAGCTTCCAATATATCCACATTGCGGTATGCTACCAGCCCTTTTACCGAAAATAAATCGGGATGCTGTCGTACCACATCCAAAGTTTGCGTGCCGATAGAACCGGTACTCCCAAGAATACTCAGTGTTTTCATAGAAACTCCTTTGCTTATCTTTGTACTACTACTATATTTATATGACTAACCGGTTAAGTATTACCAACGACTTAAGTATCACTAACTGTTTAAGTCTTACTAACTTAACGCTGTTATACTGTTCTCTACTTATTATATCGCGATTACAAAAGGTAAACCAATACCATTGGCGCTGAAAATAACAAGCTGTCAAAACGATCGAGTACACCGCCATGGCCCGGCAACAAAACGCCGGAATCCTTAACACCACAAGCGCGTTTTAACTTAGACTCAAATAAATCGCCCAAAGGTGCTGCAATACCGGTTAAAAGGCCGGCGCCAAGACCTAAGAAGAACGGAATACCTACGATTACAGCATAAATAATACCGGTTAATAAACAACCGATAAAACCGCCCACATACCCTTCCAATGATTTATTAGGGCTGATATTGGGTACAATCTTACGTTTACCCCATTTAACGCCCGCAAAATAAGCAAAAGTATCACTGGCCCAGGTGGTAAGTAACAATAACCAAATAACAAGTTCACCTATATGAGCATTAGCCAAGCCAATCGGTAATAAATCATAGAGAGAGTTTTCACGTAATGCCATGAAGGCAGCAAAGCCACCATTTATGTAAAAGAACCCTAACAAGGACGTACTGATCACGGATAAATCCAGTCTGGCCGGCCCAAAAATATACAATAAGCCTATTACCAATACTGAAGCTGCCCCCGCAATAATTGCCCATTTATATAAACCAAAAGTTATGGCTCCCATCATAAGGAGTGTAAATAAATAGCCCCACCGTTCCGGCAATACTATCTTAATATTACGAAGTATGCGCACATATTCTCGCCAACCCAATAAGGCCAGTAAAAGAATAATGCCATTAAAAATATAACCGCCTGCCGTAATAGCAATAATGGCTATTACAAGGCCAATCAATGCCGTAATCACACGAGTTTTCAGCATATTATTCCTCCGTCTTTAAACCGCCGAAGCGCCGTTCTCGTTGCTGGTAGGCATACACAGCATCTAATAAAGTTTGAGCTGTAAAATCAGGCCAATGAGTTTCGGTAAACCAAAATTCGGCATACGCCAATTGCCATAATAGGAAATTACTGATTCGATAGTCATTGCTTGGACGAATCAATAAATCTACATCACTGAATTCTTTTGTAAATAAATGTTCACCAAAAGATGTTTCATTAATATCTTCAATTGTCATAGTGCCGGCAGTCACTTCAGCTACCGTAGCTTTAACAGCTCGTACTATTTCATCGCGTCCCCCATAGTTAATAGCTAACTGTAAGGTAAGACCCGTATTATTCTTAGTTAATTGTTCTGCATCAGCAATAATCTGTTGCAATTCTTCGGATAAACCACCGATATAGCCGATAAAACGAATACGCACATTATGTTCATGCATATCGCGTACATTACCAAGCAAATATTCACGAATTAAACTCATCAATAAAGACACTTCTGTAGCCGGACGTTTCCAGTTTTCAGTGGAAAAACCGTACACAGTTAATGCTTTAATGCCGATTTCATCAGCGGCAATCACTATCTTCTTTAATACATCAGCACCTGCACGATGTCCCATCGTACGCGGTAAACCACGGCGTTTCGCCCAACGACCATTGCCATCCATAATAATAGCTACATGGTGAGGTATATTGTTAGGATCCAGAGTAACGCCTGACGTTGACGCAGTTCCTTCTTTTTTACGAAGTAAATTCTTTAGCATATTGTACCTCAGTGCAGTTTTCAAAACCGCTTGCTATCATAGGGCGATATAGCAAAACTTGCCATGTGCCCGTTTCCTCTACATAGGTCACTCGGCCTACATAAAAATCATTGTCAGCAACAGTAAAAAATCTATTGTAGTTCTCACCTATAGTTACTGAAAAAGGGATATTGGCAGCCTGCAACATCTTCTGTGCAAGCTGCCAAGGTAATCCAACAATTAAGTTCGGCGTATTCATTATACTTCTAATACGTCCTTTTCTTTCTTGTCTTTTAAATCATCGATAGCTTTAATTTTTTTATCCGTTAATTTTTGGATTTTTTCTTGACCTTGTTTAGCATCATCTTCGGTGATAGTTTTTGCTTTTTCTTCTTTTTTAAGAGCGTCATTGGCATCGCGACGAATATTGCGAACGGCAACTTTAGCTTCTTCCGCTTTTTTGCTTACTACTTTAACGAGTTCTTTACGACGTTCTTCCGTAAGTTGCGGAATCGCCAAGCGAATAGTTTCACCGTCATTGCTTGGGTTAAGTCCTAAATCGGATTGTAAAACTGCTTTTTCGATTGGTCCAATCATGGATTTTTCCCATGGTTTAACCAAAATTAAACGCGGTTCCGGAGCCGTTACATTAGCGACCTGGTTAATTGGCGATGGTGTGCCATAGTAATCAACCATAACTTTGTCCAATAAGGCTGTACTGGCACGGCCGGTACGAATGGAAGCAAACTCATGTTTTAAAGCCTCGATGGTTTTGTCCATACGGCCTTCTTCACGGGTTAACAGTTCTTGAATTTCCATTATTCTTCACCTCTTACAATAGTACCAACAACTTCCCCTTTCGCAGCGCGTGTGATATTGCCAGGAATATCCATGCTGAACACTACGATTGGAATATTATTATCCTTACACAAGGTCGTAGAAGTAGCGTCCATAACTTTAAGTTCGCGACTAATTACGTCCATGTATGTAAGCTCATCAAATTTCTTAGCATCCGGATTGGTGCGTGGATCCGAATCATAGACACCGTCCGCAAACTTCTTAGCCATTAAAATAGCATCGGCTTCGATTTCGGCAGCACGTAAAGCAGCTGTAGTGTCGGTGGAGAAATACGGATTACCCGTTCCGGCGGCAAAAATAACGATACGACCTTTTTCCAAATGACGGATAGCACGACGGCGAATATATGGTTCAGCCACTTCCTGCATAGCAATGGCAGTCTGAACACGAGTAGCCGCTCCGGCATTTTCAAGGGCGTCTTGTAATGCTAAGGAGTTCATAACAGTAGCGATCATGCCCATATAGTCAGCAGAAGCACGATCCATGCCTTTAGCACTGCCGGCAAGGCCACGCCAAATGTTACCGCCACCTACTACGATAGCAATCTGCAAATCCGTAGTGCGGGCAATTTCAGCGATTTCTTTAGCAATTTCTTCTACTACTAACGGGTTAATACCAAAGCCTTGATCACCGGCTAAGGCTTCACCACTCAACTTCAAGACGATACGTTTAAAATTTCTATTACTCATTGCTTTATTACTCCTCTGCTATTACAAAATAAGAGAACACGTGACGGTGTTCTCTTATCTCTTTAACTCTTATTGACCAGCGGCTGCACGAACTTCAGCTTCGAAGTCGTCCTGGCGCTTTTCAATTCCTTCGCCTAAAGCGTAGCGAACGAAACGACGTACGTTAATGTTTTCACCGATTTTAGCAATTTTTTCAGTAATAACATCAGTAATAGTTTTGTCACCATCTTTAATGAAAACCTGTTCCATAAGGCAGTTTTCTTTATAGAATTTTTCAACGCGACCGTTAACCATTTTTTCAAGAACGGCTTGAGGTTTTGGTTTGCGACCTGCTTTTACATCTTCTTCAGCTTCTGCTTTAGCTTGTTCTAAAAGAACAGCTTTTTCGTGTTCAATAACTTCGGCAGGAACTTCTTCACGGTTCAAGTACGCAGGGTTTGCTGCTGCAATCTGCATAGCAATGTCTTTAACGAGAGCTTGGAAGTCTTCGGTTTTAGCTACGAAGTCTGTTTCGCAGTTAACTTCAACAAGAACACCAATACGTCCGCCACCATGGATATAAGAAGAAACTACGCCTTCAGCAGCAATACGACCGGCTTTTTTAGCAGCAGCGGCTAAGCCTTTTTCACGAAGTAAGTCAATTGCTTTCTGAATATCGCCATTAGCTTCGGTTAATACTTTTTTGCAATCCATCATGCCTGCGCCTGTAATTTCGCGCAATTCTTTTACTAATGCAGCAGTAATCGCCATTTAATATATACCTCCTATACAATAATTAAGGTAAGGTCATAAAGCCTTACCTTAATTTTATATCGTTCTACATTTTTTATCAAATAAATTTTTGCCGATTATATAATATTTTATACTTCAAATGACAGCCCGCTCTGTGAAAAAGCAATAGCGCTGATTTCACAATTTCGCATTATCGTCAAAAGTGTATTCATCAAATATTTTTGAGCCGAAATTTATTCAACGTATGATACATTTTAAGTTTGTAAAGCTGTGCTTTTAAAAGCTCTTATTAGCCCTGACCGTCCTGAACCATGTCAACGGAGTCAGAAACCATTTGTGCTAAAGCTTGATCGGCAGCTTCCTGGTGTTCACCCTGGTCATCCAAGGATTCGCCCTGACGGCCTTCCAATACAGCGTCAGCCATTTTGCCGGTTAATAATTTAACGGCACGAATAGCGTCATCGTTTGCAGGGATTGGGAAATCGATTTCGTCTGGGTCACAGTTAGTGTCAACTGTAGCTACCACAGGGATACCCAATTTTTTAGCTTCTGCAATGGCAATGCGTTCTTTTTTAGGGTCAATTACGAATAATGCGCCCGGCATTTTAGGCATATCTTTGATACCGCCGAGGTATTTTTCCAATTTTTCCATTTCATGACGCAAGCCGATTACTTCTTTCTTAGGAAGAAGTTCGAATGTGCCGTCTTCAGCCATTGTTTCAAGCTGTTTTAAACGTTTTACACGAGTTTCGATAGTTTTGAAGTTAGTAAGCATACCACCTAACCAACGTTCGTTTACATAGAACATGTTAGCGCGGATAGCTTCTTCTTTAACGGATTCCTGAGCTTGTTTTTTCGTGCCTACGAAAAGAACTACTTCACCGTTCTGAGCAACTTCACGAAGGAAGTCATAAGCTTCTTCTACTTTTTTAACTGTTTTCTGAAGGTCGATGATATAAATACCATTACGTTCAGTGAAGATGAACTTAGCCATCTTAGGGTTCCATCTTCTTGTCTGGTGACCGAAGTGTACGCCGGCCTCCAATAATTGTTTCATTGATACTACTGCCATGTTGGCACCTCCTGTTAATAAACCTCCGCCGCTTCATATCCGAGTAAAAATCAGGAAAAGCCCTGACACAGATGTCGGATCAGACGTGCGTGCGTAATTTCATACTTTATGAGTATATCACACGAACTGTTGCTATGGCAAGCGGTTTAGAAGAATTTCTTTTTGGCACTTGTGAGGCTCTAAACGGAAATAATAGAGGCATTAGCCATGTCATTCTTGCTCAGGTTTTGCAAAGCAAAAAAATCGCTGCGAATGACATGGCTAGTGCCTTTCCTTTCATAGCAGCTATTCCGTTTAGAGCCTCACTGTCCGTCAAAGAACTTACTCTTAAACGGCTTGCCTGTTAGCAAAGGTTCGTGTGCTATAAAAGTATTCAATTGGTGGGAGGTGGACTCTAGGTGCGGTCTTGCTCCAGGTTTTGCAAGCAAAAAAATCGCTTCGAATGACATGGCTATCGTCTTCCCTATCATACAGCTTCAACCATCCCACACATCGGTTACAACTAAAATACTCTGCCCACAAACGGCTTGCCTGTTAGCAAAGGTTCGTGTGTTATAAAAGTATTCAATTTGGTGGGGGTGGGCTCATAGTGTTTTTGCTGCTGGGTTTGCGAAGCAAAAAAAGTAGTGCCGTATAGGTTTAGTTGTTGTATTCAGTGTGCAAGGTTGGTTGTACTTAAGCAAGGATTTTGGGAGGATATGCTTAGTACGTGTTGTTTCTTTTGCAACGCTGAATTGGCTTAACACTTATACGGCACTTGTGTAGTTATCAAAAGAGTTAAACGGAGAGTTTTGTCATTAACAGTTCAAGTTTTTGACGGAGTTCTACGTTTTCTTGAGCTAGTTGGTCTATTTTCTGATTAGCAATTTGGTTTTCTTTTTCCAACAGGGTCATTTTATCGTTGAGTACATAAACGGTGCTGATTGGCGCCATGCGTTCATCGTTAATATAAGCACGACGTTTTTCACTTGGTCCCACTTTGAAGGTTGCGGACACGTTATACATGTTGTCATTATTGCCCACGCTTGTTCCTACAGCAAAGAGTACGTCTTCATTCGGTTGATAGGACGCACCTAATGCCATTGCCGAAGCTTCTCGGTAAAAGCCGCCGGCCACAGAGAAGTTTAATTTACTGCTTGGATCAAAAGCGAGGTTTCTTAAACCGGCTAAGGCCGCCGACATAGCACCGACTTTGTGCATTTCTCCTTTCATTTGGGTAACATCCCGTTCTATGGTATTAACTTTGCCCTCAATGTTATCTACTCGATTATTTAATTCATTTATCTGACTGGTATGATTGTTTATAACAGTTGTAAAACCATTCGTATATTCTTTCACGGTAGTTTCAATTGAATTTTCAACCGAACGAAGCTGTGCCACATTAACGGCATCGCTATCTTCCGAACCGGCCGCCACATTAACGATTTGACGTTTCATATCATCATTACCTACCGAAACCGCCCCTGCATTGCCTTTAACTGTGTTAGCAATAGCAGTTTTGTCGGCATCTTTAGCTTTATCAGCCCCATACACTTGTTCATCCGCCGCGGAGGCATCAGATACTACCGATACATCTTTTAAACTATAACGATTAGCTATGGACTGACTGCCTAAAGCTACGCCATCTTGAGTTTCCACGAAAGAATCTGCGCCTATAGCTATACCGCCGGCACTGGTAGAATCAGCTTGGCGACCGATGGCAATAGAGTCGGTATTGCGTGCATGGGTATCGGATCCCATGGAAATAGCATAATCGCCACCCGCATTGGCATCGTTATTCGCATTGGCGTTGCGCACCGTATTGGTACCGATTGATATTCCGTGAAGTCCGGCCGTTTGCACATTATAACCTACGGAAGTTGAAAATCTACCATCTGCCTGAGAGTTAGGGCCCAGCGATGTACTTCCTTCTGCAGTTGCAATAGAATGAGTGCCTAACGCTACGGCATAGGTATTTTGAGCTCTTGCATCATTACCGATAGCGGTTGCATTCATACCATCCGCTTTAGCAATGGTACCGAATGCCGAAGCGCCCCAACCGTTGGCATGGGCTTGGTTCCCAATAGCCGTATCACTTTCACCTAAAGCTTCAGCCTGTGTCCCAAGGGCCGTCGAAGCTATACCTTCAGCTTTAGTTTTTAATCCGACAGCAATACCGCGCCCGGCTCCCACATGAGCTTCTTTACCCACTGCAATAGCATTATTCATATTGTAAGTCGTATCAAAATACGTATACGTCTCACTCATAGAGGCACCACCGAGTGCAATACTGTTTTCGCCAATGGCGTTTGCTCCGTTGCCGAAAGCTGACGCATTTAGACCATTTACCTTGACTCCCGCACCTACGGCCGTAGCACCACTCCATTTCGTTTCAGCATTAACACCTATAGCGATGGATGTTTGGCCATTTGTTTTTCTTTTATCCGAATTCGACATAGTATCGCTATAATTATCCGATTGCAATACTTTAGCATTCCTGCCAATAGCTACACCATGAGCGGCCACATTAGCGACGCCGGCGCCGTTTCCTACAGTAATACTATTCACAGCTTCAGCCGTAGAATTAGGTCCTACCGCTACACTATTAGTACCGTTTGCAACCGGAACTGTATCACTGGAGTTAACAGCTACATAATCTATAGCTGACGCTCCAACTTCATTTGCGCCACATACAGCAAACGCCCCAAAACAAGCAAAGTCAGCATATCTCTTTGTTTCTTCTTCATTAATACCACCTAATCAACCTTACAAAAATGAAATTAATTACAATATTTTCATATTATAAATTAATTCAAATTGTAAATCAAGTGGTTATATTTTTATTTGATAAATCTATTATTAAGATAGGTTTTTGTCATTAAAAGCATTCTACATTATACGGTTATATTAAACATTTTGTGAATAAAAATAATATAATGTATTACACAAATTGAATATAAATAAAAGTAACAATTTATTAATTTTCACAAGATTTCAACAAAAAGGGGCTGTAACGAAATTGAGTTTTTTAACTCACATTTCAGTTACAGCTC